>JGI24525J20082_1000147_pt1 | contig 34829 bp, 36 predicted proteins | sample LinPmetageLP50_FD_20082 | JGI IMG/M metagenome (IMG submission 20082) | reverse complement strand
CGCGCCGCTCGCCGCCTGGGATTTCAAGAGCAGCCAACTTCCGCTCTGGCTCTTCCACCAGCGGCCCTCAACTGAGGCACTGATGGCGCCTAATGGGTCTGACTAAGGACTGCGCGAGCGCTTGAGAAACGTATAAAGACCACAAGAGAGCGCTTGTAGGCACATGATTTTATGTGGTACGCACATTAAATGATGAGTTGTTCGACAACATGACCTATGACGATTTTATTGCTGAGCTAGGCAAGGCGGGACTCACCGTGCGTCGCTTTGCGGAACTCGTAGGAATGCAACCCAATTCAATTTCGAATAACAAAAAGAAGGGAGAGGTTCCGGGGCATCTTGCGATCATAGCAGCCCTGTTGGCAGAATTTGCTGCGAACAATATCGATTATGAGTCGGTGTTCTCCCGTATGAATCTCAGCAGAAAGAAGCCTCGCGGTGCGGCCAAGCCGGGCAAATTTGCCGGCGATAAGCAAGCAGTTTTGGAGCTGGAGGAATGAGCGGTAGATCCAACATACCGCTTGAGCAGACCTGCGTAATGGAGACTTTGTTGGGATACAAATCAAGCTTGAAACCATATGATGACTTGATACATGTTCGCAGTTTGTTCTATACTTGTGGTTTCGGTAAGTTGGAAGGGGGCGGAACGTGACTGCTGGTTTTACACCAGAGTGGCTGGAAGCCCTCTCGCTCACACGTCGAGGGGCGCCTGAATTTTACACTTCGTCGACCGAGGTGGAGGCAGGGGCTCATACTGAAGCAATCCAGTTTGCTTTGAAGGATCTTGGTTTGGCTGCCGTCTTCTGCATAGAAGGGGTGCCAACAATTGGGTTTCTCAATCAATCAGATGTTTCCTTGGATCGGATAGATGAACTGCATCGTATCCTTTGGAATCAAGGGTTGATGAGCCTTCTTCTCGTCATTCGAAAAGATGAACTTACGGCTTATTCTCTTGTGCAGAGACCATTTCAACGAGATTCTGATCGAGAAGGTGACCCACGCTTAATCACGACACTTTCGCTCTTGAGCGATGCTCTGAAACTGCGAGAACTGCTTGATTCTACCGAATCCGGTCGATTTTGGTTCGAGAATGACAAGTTCTTTGATCCCGATGATCGGGTTGACAGCGTGCTCTTGTCCAATCTGTTAGAAGCGTTTCGTGATATGCGCGACGACTTGGGCGGCGAGGCCGCGCAAGCTCTTCTAATGCAGACGATGTTCATTGCTTACCTCGAAGACAGGCAGATTATTAAGGAGGGTGTGTTCCGCAATTCTTCCGACAGTGCTTGTTCGAGTCTCGCAGAAATGTTGGAAGCGGACTCGCCTGTTCACTTCGAAGCTCTTTTTGTTTGGTTGAAAGACGCTTTCAACGGAAATCTATTCAATGCGCCATGTGCGTTTGAAATGGACGATTTGACGCCCCCGAAGTTGATGACCCGTCATCTTAGAACCCTTGCTCGATTCCGTCATGGCCGCGAGGAGATGGCTTCTGGGCAGTTGCGGCTCTGGGGTTACGATTTTCGATATATGTCGATCGGGCTCATAAGTGCTGTCTACGATCGCTTTCTTAAAGAAGAGGCGGAAAAGAAGAGTGCAGATGGGGCATTTTATACACCGATGTTTTTGGCCGATGTTGTTGTAAACCAGCTCTGGGACGATCTCTCCGATAAGCAGCGCGCAAGTGGTATCTTTTGCGATCCGGCATGTGGATCCGGAATATTTCTGGTTCGCTTGTTTCAGCGCCTTGTGTCTTACCACTGCCAGATTAAAAACAAGAGCCATGCCACATGGGGCGAGCTCAAGACGATTGCACGCCGTCTCCACGGTGGGGACATCAATCCCTCAGCTGTGCGCGTAGCTGCCTTTTCTCTCTATATCGCCCTGCTTGAGCAGTCTAATCCTCCCGATCTGCCTGCACTGATCAAAGCTGGCAAGCTTCTCCCACCACTTTACGGCGACACTCTTCGACCGGCTTCGGACTTTTTTTCGGTCGACGACACCCCGAGATATGACGCGGTCATAGGAAATCCGCCTTGGAAAGGGCGTAGCGGCCAAGTCACAACTGCACAGACATGGGCGAAGGCAAACAACTATCCTGATCCAGCCAAAGACATTGCTTGGGGGTTCGTTTGGAAGGCGCTCAGAGTTGTAAAGCGCGGTGGACTTATCGCGTTTCTGTTGCCGGCGATGGGGGTTCTGCATAATACATCACGCGAAAGCCAAGACGCCCGCAGGCTTTTGTTGCGGAAATCGCGCGTCAGGCGGATAATAAATTTGTCGGATCTTTGCTTCCAGTTATTCGACGGAGCTCAGAGACCCACGGCATTTGTGCTCTATGAACCGGCAGATGATGACCAGTTTCCGTATCGCTTTGAGTACTGGGTGCCAAAAGCCGATCTCAATTTACGACTCAAGCGTTTGATGACACTATCTCGCGCTGACCGCATAGTTTTTCGTTCGGATCTTGTTGATAAGGATCCCACCCTTTTCAAGCGCAGGTTGTGGACCAGGGCACCGGAAGAACAACTCCTCCAATACCTTCGTACGATCCCTCCGTTGAATGGCTTCATACGTGAATACAAGAAGGTCCGTAATACTAAAATCAATCGGGAGACGGATTGGGTCATTGGACAAGGGTTTAAGCCGGCTCAGGAAGACCGACTGGAAGATCGCGATTACCAAACAACCACATCTGAAATTGTCCAGCGTTATCCATACTTGGACGCAGGCACCTTTCAGACAATTGGGCTTGGTACGATCACGGGGCCCGGGTGGCACACGGCTATCGTACATCGTGGTGGTTTTGCAGAGGGCTTTATTGAACCGCACATCCTCATTCCACAGGGTGTTGAGCGCTCCATCGGCCGAGTTCGGGCCGCATATTGCGAGCAAAGCCTGGTATTCGAGCATTCGATCCAAGCCATAACCGTTCCTGAAACAGGACGGCGCAAGGCAAAAATTTTGACAGCAATTTTCAACAGTAGCCTCGCGGCTTGGTTCTACTTCCATGATACTGCCAATCTAGGTGCTGACCGCGCCAAAGTTCATCAGGGAGAGCTACTCAAACTGCCTTTCGACATTCCCGAGAACATGCCTGATCCAGCGCGTGCAACGGCTGCTGCAGAAAAGATCATCAAGCTGATTGATCGAGAAATTGCCGACGCTGATCGATTACTATCGCAGCAAGGTGATGCGCTTGAAGAAATAGATACGCTTGTGTTCGATTATTATGGTCTGGACTCGAGCGATATTGCACTCATTGAGGACACCTTCCGCTATATAATTCCCGCAATGCAACCTCGGCGCAGAGCTGGGCTGCAAAAGATCTGGGCAACGAGCCGTTTCGAGCATCGATCCGAATACTCATCTACGCTTTGCAAGTCGCTAAAATCCTGCTTTCGAGAACCGGTAAGTGCTTCGCTTGTTGCGCATTCGAACGATATAGGTGTTCTGAGGCTTACGATAGGTGCAAATAACCTAGCTTATGGGGAAGACGCTTCGCCAGACTTCGATAAATTTCTCCAGTCGATAGTGTCAAGTATACCCGTTCCCTTGCCCGGGAATGTTCAATTGGTGCCCGATCTTCGTTTTGTAATCGGACGCGAAATGTACTTGGTCAAGCCAATGCAGCTTCGCCATTGGCTTAGGTCGACAGCGCTTGCCGATGCCGAGCAAATTTCAGCGGAATTCAGCGCTGCCGTTGCTCGCCACGGTCGGATTGGTGGTGTGCATGCTGGAGGGTAGTCTTGAGGCTTGGCTTCCACATTTCCGAAGCATCGAAGAACGTTTTAGTGATGCTATCGAAGTCGCATGGCCAGTCTGCATCGGTCCGTTGCAATTGAAGAAAAATGCAATGACCCACGAGGACCACATAACTGAGCATCTTGTTCAATCGTTGATCCGAACCAAAGCCATTCCGGGAAGAATAATCTATCAATATACGCTGCTTGTTCAGGACGAGCACGACAATGTATCTGTATCGAGCAATATCGACTTTGTTCTTACCGTCGGTGATGATGAGGATGTCTATCTGGCTTGTGAATGCAAGCGGCTGAATGTTCCGTATAAGTCAGGTGTGAGGGGGTTCGTGGGCGAATATGTGGACGAAGGGCTCATGCGCTTCGTTAAGGGGCAATATTCCAATGGTCTACCTCTGGCTATGATGCTTGGATATGTGATGAATGGTCGACCAGACCGGGCGCGCCGAGGACTTAGGCATGCGATGGCCTTCCGGGCTACCGCAACTCGACTTCAGTCGATAGTCGACGCTCCATTAGTGGCTGGTCGTCCTCTGCGCTTTCATACGACACATGCGTGTTTGCCCGGACACATGATCGAAGTTGCGCACACGTTACTAGCCTGGCCCTGAGCATCCGACTGTCAATGCAATTTCGAATTAGGTCGTTCAAATACCTCTATCGTCGCTAAATCTCAAATAGTGTGGCAAGATACCTTCTAAATGTGCTCTTTGAGTATCATCTACTCCGTCACTTATCACGTGTGAGACTGTCGGCTCATACCTACTTGATCAGCATCGCCGCTTTCTTGGCTTCTTCATGCTCAAAAGCGTCCTTATATTCGCGTACTTCCTCGGTTGAAGCTCCTTCGTCGCGTAAGGCTTGCTTCCAATTTTGTTGAATTATATTCGCCATTTTGAATGCATGCTTTCTGGCTTCAGTGAGCTCCAGATCAAAGAATTCACATGCTTCAAGCGCAATATCCAGAGATGCATCGAGTGTTTTACCCTGCATGATTCCAGTTTCTAAGACACGTTGGCGTGATGGCGATGGATTGATATCAAAGGCTGGTGATAGTCGCCACCGATCGCGACCGGCATAGATAAAGCCGTGATTTTTCAAATGATCATCTTTGTTGGATACTAAAACCGTAAAGACGATACGCCTCCAAAGCTCATTTAAGTCTTCCTTTGGTTCGCTTGAGATTTGTCGGATTATATCCGCGATGTCGGTATAATAGCCCGGCTCATCTCCTTCCCATTCGAGCGCGGTCCGCGCAGAAATATAAGGTATGCGGTCGTCGCCCCTCCGGTCAAATCTTCGAATTAGGGCAATCGGACTATTGCTGGCTTTCAATTCCAATTTTGCTTCTGCGACACGCAATCCACATTGCTTTGCCAGCTTCAGAGTAGCGACTTCAACTCGCTCAACTGGTTTGGTGTCCTTAGCGGATGTGAATTTTGCAATCCAAAGATGTCCATCATCTTCGACATTGGCCTTTGGGCGCGCACCGCCGAGTGAGCCGGCCAATCCGGCAAGATCGCGCGCTTCCTCCTCTGCAGCGCCGGGGTTGCGTTCAAACTTTTGTGCAAGCCCGCGTATTCGCCCTAGCTCGACCAGTCGCGGAACCGGTGGTCTCATATCAGATAGCGGTTCCATGTCTTCATCTAGAAACCGCAAGGCTCCTTGCCGCGTGTGATCATCTGCGAGGACAAGATAATCAAACTCACTGAGACCTTCTCCCAATGCTTTTGTCATCAACCCGCGACCCCAAGAATCTGGTGCTACGTCGGCAAAACATCCAAAAAGTGCTGAACGCTTATCCTCCCGTGTAGCGGCGGTGAAGTGGCTGCCCTCGCGCAAGGGCAATCCTGGCGAAAGCGCAAATCGGTCTGGAGCATCCAGCCATTCGTCGGCATATCCAAATTGCGAATGCTGACGACGGCCATCGGATTCAAAACGCAGACGTCCTACGATCCGTTTGCTTTTACCAAGGGCGACAATCGCTTCAGGCATCAGAATGCAACCCCTTCTTCCTCGCCCGCATCGTCTCGCGAACTTGAGGGGGCGTTGCTAGATGGGCGTGAACCGGGCTTTCGTTTTCGGTCAATCCGCTTGGGAAGGGCTTCCTTTTCAAGAACCAGCCCAAGGTTATCAGTTCCCGCATCTAAGAAATTTGTAATGCGATCAATCTCACCGAGCACGAGGCAAGCCATCGCAAGGGTGCTGATACTGACACCGCCATCACCTTTCTCAAGCCGGCTTACTGTGCTTTCAGACGCACCGATCCGATCTGCGAAATCCTTCACGGATATCCGCCGCTTCAATCGGGAGGTCTTGATGTTTGCTCCCAACGCCTCCAGTGCGCGCTGCGCCTTTAAAGAACTTGTCTTAGCTGTCATATCTGACGCCCAATGTAATATTAACCTTCATATATGACTGTTAGCAGGAATATATTAAAAAGCAACTAGTGTACAAAAGCCGACCTATTACTCGATCTTCTTGCTTTATGTACCTTATATGTTCCATTTAGAAATATGCGATTCGCACAACATGAACTCATATTCAAAGCTTTGGTTGCGCTCGATGAGACAGCGGAACTAAGTCGAATTGCGCCTGTCCAACCAACCGCGGGACTACGTTTTATATTGGCATGGCTATATGCTCAAAGCCGGGATGAAAACCGAAGTGTCTATGATGAATTCTGGGCAGCTGTTCAAAACGAGATGGAACACGCCTATAGTGAAGAAGAGGCAAGATATCTGCGCACTTCACAGGCGCAAACGGCACTAGGAGGCATTTCACGAAAAGCCGGGATAGAAATGACGGTGGAAGTGCAAACCGCCATGATGCTCGCTCGAATGCCAAAGAACGAGCGTATCAAATTCATGAATACCCCTAGTTTTCAGTTCTCCCAAAAAAAACGGGCAGGGTCATTTCATCGCAGGCAGAGTGTTTCAAAATGCATTTAGAAATACTGCATGGACAGAATGTCATGTAATAAGAACCTCCACACATAGCATTAAAGCGAAAAGTGATCGAATATGGGCAGTGTGAAACGCTATCTGGACGAAGGGATGGATCCTGATGGGATAGACTCTCAACCCGGAAAATATGTCAGCGCTGTTTGCTTCGAGGATGAGCAACTCCGTAAATTTATCAGGCAAAACTTGAGTGAAAAACCGTGTTCGTATTATCGCGGTCAAGGCAGGATCCCCAAGGGAGCCCCGTTAGACGCAGTTCTGACGATCATCGTCGAAGGATTTTGCTCGCGCTATGACGATGCCAACAATGGTGTTGGCTGGGACGGCGGCTATGTTGGTGCTACGACATGGGACAGTTACGATCTAGTCCGGGAAACCATCGATATTACTGAAAAAGCGGAAGACCGGCTCCTAGACGATATCGCTGGCGCTCTGCCTGACCGCACATGGAGCGAGATAGACCCATACGGCGCGCGCGATCATCAAATCTTCCGCTGGAGCTGGGATAAATTCGTTCATGTCGTGAAGCACGAGCGGCGTTTCTATTTCGACCAGAGCGCCGTCGAAGACGAAGAAAGCATCTCCCCAGGCGCGTTACTGGCGGTGGTTGCGAGCAAGTGCAAACCGGCGCGGATGTTGCGCAAAATCGCAGCGGGAACAACATTCTATCGCTGCAGAGCTCGAAAATACGGCAAGCATTTTAAGGATCCGGGCGAACTCGGTCCACCGCCCAAGGAATACGCGTCGCAAAGCCGAATGAGCCCTGCAGGTATCCCTATGTTCTATGGTGCGGCAGACGAAGCAACAGCGCGAGCAGAGACGCTACAAGCAGATGACGCGCGGCATACCATGGCGCTGTTTAAACTCGGCCGCGACGTCCATGTCCTCGATCTCACCAAATCGCCGACGATCAGCCTATTTGATGCGAAGCGCCGGTCGTTCTATGATTGGGCTATTTTCATGCATATGTTTCGTCGAGAGCTAAGCAGTAAAGTCGTAAAGGACAATCGCATACATATTGAATATGTACCGACGCAGATTGTGACGGAATACTTTCGGAGTTTTTTGAAGACGCGAAACGGCAAGCCGATCGATGGCATCTTGTATCGCAGTGCTACTCACACAGCCAATGTTTGCTTAGCTCTGTTTGCTGATGAGAAAGATGTGGCACCAACGCTAGTAAAGGCGGGAGAGGTCGAAACCGCAAACGATTATCTGTTGCAGCTTCTATCATTCACCGAACATAAGTAGCGTGCGCAGACTAATTATACTGATCCACAAAGTCGCTCTCACACAAGATCTGTCAGGATGGGTTGACCAACAGCAACCCAACATCCATTCTTAGAATATGTGTGGACGCAAATATGCCAGCGAAGAATTGACATGGACCGAATATCGAGAAATTCTTGATATCACCGGGCCACCGCGCAACTTGCAGCCAAGCTACAATATAGCGCCTAAACACGATTATTACGTCTGTACCGAGCAAGATGGGCAGCGCGAATTGAGGCTTATGAGGTGGTGACTCGTTTCGGCGTGGGCAAAGGAGCTCAGTAGCAAATATCCTTCGTTCAACGCTAAAGCCGAAACGTTGGAAGAACGCGCAAGCTACAAAGGATTAGTGAAATCCAACCGGTGCGTTGTCATGGCTTCTGGATATTACGAGTGGGAACATACTGAAAATGGCAAACTGCCATATCGAATTGAACATCCAGAGGGCTCTTCGATGATATTCGCCGGTCTTTGGACCTATAATTCCCATCTCGATCTGCACAGCTACTCCATCGTTACAACGGCGAAAGCGCCGAGCATTGAGTGGCTCCATAAGCGCCCGGCGGCCGTGCTCATGCCAGATCAAATAGACCTTTGGCTCAATGGGCCTTGGAATAAAGCCAAATCTCTAGCAGTACCGTTTATGGAGGATTTGAAGACGATCGCGGTATCCGCTGATGTTGGCAAAGTTGGCAATAACCACGCAGAATTGCTTGACCCAATCTAGCCCTATAGCTTTTAGCTAGAGTTCAAACGGCGCGATTGCGTTATGCTGGCAATGTGTTCCCGGGGGAAAAAAATTTATGGACGCCAACTATTTTCTCAATAAACGAACCAAGTTCATACGCTTCTTTTATGATGAGAGCCTCAAACCATTCGAAGAAACCAAGAGGTTAATTGAGGAGGAAAAGCCGCCATTTGATAATCCACCATATAGCGAAGACCCAGAGCCAGCTTATTTAGATGAATGGTTGGAAGCTGATTCAGCCATTGAAATCGTAGGGCTATCGTGTGTTTCGATGTTATCAGAATCACTGAAATTATATTTTGGCATAATGCAGACGGATGTAATTCGCTTTGCTTTTTCTAATCAGGAAAAAAGGCTATTCAAAGAGCTCGGATTTGTAGGCGCATACCGGGCTGCATTCGGCGATATATTGGATACTGATTGGTCAGATTGTACGGTTGATTTTGCAGTGATTGAACAAGTAATCTTAGTAAGGAATAGGGCGCAGCATGGAAGTGACTTGACTTCAATGCGCCCCCAGCACGACAAGCATACAATGGAAAAGCATCCGCGGCCGATCTTTGCTGAAAAATCAGCAATAAGCGGATCTGACATCACACACCCCTGGTTTAGCGGCCCGCCAGTTAAAGTTTCTCGTGATGCACTTTTTAACGCCATTGAAGAGATTGAGTCTCTCGCAGAATATATAGAGGGTCGCTTCGATAAAGTGGCCGAGTGGCGCGCATCTAAGCAATCTGATTAGAAGAGTAGCCCGTCATATTCCCGTTTTCCGGGTCTTTGCCAAATTAGCTAGATAATCGGGGATTGCTTCATAAGTAGGCAACGGACAATTTGCATTAAGAATGAGCGTTTGAGACCATAGAATGTTGGTTGCGTAATGCGAAGAGCATTCCATGTCACCGCCGTTCTCGTACCAATGCGTTGCTTCAGGCAACAGCATATGTGGAAACTCATGTTTTGCAAAAGGATTGTGAAACACTTCCATTTCTGCCGACCAAGGTTCGCATTCTGGGGGCCAAAGTTGGCGGTATTCCTCGCTCGCTACATCGAGGCAAAACGAAATTCCTTCGAGTGCATTTTCCCTTCGGTCGAAAAATTTGCCGAGGCGAACATAGCGGAGGCCTTTCACTTTTCTTCCTGAAGAGACCGAGACTCGGTTCAATTTTCCGACGGTACAAGCATTTGAGAAGATAACTGCTGACAATTCGGAATGGCTATCGTCCCGAAAAAGGCCGGCTGAGAAACCAGTGTCGCCCATTAGCGCCTCCGCATCAGTGCCGGTCGCTACCCTTATTCCATTTACCATTTCTGTCCCGGGCACATTACCGTACAGATAGCCAAGCAGAGCTTCTCGGCTCCAAACCATTGAACTCGGCGCATGAAAGTCGGCAATTGCAAGAGCAAATGGTTTACCCGAAACATGAGGAAGCGTGTCGTAGCGCCGCTGAAGTTTGCTTCCTAAGGTCTTGGCGAAACGCAACGCTGCGGTACCAAGAAATAGCTCACGGGTGTCACGTGGCTGACCCACCGGCTTCGCGCCGACATGTTCAAAGCGCACGGGCGGGTTTGCGGTGACAGCCTCGACCCAACCTTCTGGGCCCGACTGGTTTTCGATTCTAAAATCAGGCGCTTCATGAAGCTGTGAAACCATCAATCCTTGCTCACGAAAACAAGCCAATAGCAACGCCTCCCATAACCGTGTATGTAAATTTTCAGTCTGGCAGTCAGTTGCCCAGTTTCGATCCGGTTTGGGAAGGGCGAGGTATAGCTGGTTGAGAAGCCAAGCTGCACCTTGATGGCTAGTTTGCGTTAAAAGCTTGAACATTTCGCTCGGTGAACGGCCTCGTAAATCGAATAGCGATGGCCGAGGCGAAACTCCAGGCGGTACGTCGAGCAATGCATCCGAGGATAGCGAAGATTCTGCTTGGGATCGAGCTTCGGAGAGTTCCGATATGTTGTGAGAATGAGATTCGACAACCCAAACTCCATCTTTGCGCCGCCGCATTAGAAGGACGCCGAACTTTTTTGATTTGTCCGAGCAGGTAATTGCAGCGACGGCATTGTCAGCCTCGTTTTTCCATCCTTCGATTGGAGGCTCGTCTCCAAAATCATGCCCGCGTGGCAAAGAAAGTGCCAATATGCTGAACAATGGTTCCGGGAGAGGCGTCATTCCATAGACCTTTTACGCCGCGAGTTTTCGGTCGGTGTTTGAACTATCATTGTTTGACAGAGTTGACCGAGATCTGTTTCCCGAGAGGAAAGCAAACAGGATATCTTCATCCTCCGGCATTTTGAACTTAGGATCACTCCGCATTGTCTCCCGCTCTTTTGCTACCTTCATTTTCCATTTTCCGGTCCGATCATCACGATCAAGAATGGCTTTGGTCCCAAAAGCATCAAGCAGGTGACCAAACGCAAAAAGATAATCTGGGTGTTGGTGAAACAGATGATGGGCTATTTCGGCCAGGCTCCCATAGCCGAAGCCGATAGATCGCCCATTTCTAGCGGTCTCGATGAGACTCACCATTCGCGCAAGTTTTGAATAATCCGGATGCTTGGAATTGAGGCCGCACTCCCGCTCGATCAAAGACCTGTTTAAATTGAGCCAATCCTGTTCCCTGATGATATAGTCATCTCGATCGTCATAACTGCTTACTAAATTGAACGCTTGCTCACGCAGCCTCTGATCTCGTGCATCCTGTTCTCTGATAGCAGCCTGCTCGGTCGCCGCTGCGCGAGCCAGTTGGTTTTCTCTAATTTGCTGGTTTAAAGCCGTTTCGGCGGCGATGTAGTTAAATGCGCACACCGTTTGCTGATCTAAATTAATCTCCAAATCGTCCCATTCCACAAGCTCTTCGATCCAATCATCGACAATTTCATCTCCTTGGACTCGAGGCTTTCTGTACCAACAAGTAAACATGAGGCGCCCCCGGTGCTCTGAGGCAGCCACGGATGCGTCATCGACTACAAAGATATTCGAGTTATTTCCAAAGAGAATGTCGTCATCGGTCATGCGGCGATAGCTTGGATGAAAATTTGGGACGATCCAAAGAAGGGCAGCTCGCTCGGAACGGTAGAATTCTCGCCTGCTTAGTACGACATCCAAAAAGGTTGTGCTTAGTTGAACTTCGAACGCTAGCCGCAAACTGTCAATTCTCGTAGAGACGTCGGGGCGTCTTAAACCAGCTAACCCTTCACTTGCTCGCCATGTTTTCTCGCATTGCTGGTCTAAAAACCGAGCGTCGGCTGCGAGGCTTCTTATAAGAAGCTCCTTTACGCGCTTATGCGCCTTGCTTTCCTGAGCGCCGCGATATTGCATCGCCCTGATGTCTGCTTCAGTAAAACCAGACCGTGTGATTGCAGGACATGAACCATCTTCATGTCGGTGGCGAAAGAAAAACCGCTTGCTCGTGCTACATGCTAGATAAACCGGAACGCCGCAGGTGGCACAGGAAAATCTGCTTTCATTGGCTTTCATGAGGGATTTGAGCTTCTGGCGCAGCAAAATAGCGTGTTGGTACCGGAAGGACCCGATTAAACGTCGGACATCAAGCATTAGGCCGGATTTCAGGCTTCTAACATGTTCAATTGCAGGCTTTGTGACCGCTTCGGCCCAAGCGCGCGGGTCAATGGTTACATTTCCAGCCACAGTAATCTCCTAAAATTCGACGGATTCCCCTCTTATCCGTCATTTGTTTAACATCGCTCAAGCCTAGCCCCAGGTCGATTGAGTCCCCACCGCCGTTCGATGTAAAACTCAAGTGACTTTCTAATTTCAAAGCTAAGAACATCTTCAGTAAACCCATATTCGAGACGGACGGCAGCCTTCTGCTCATTAGATAAATTGCTTAGTGGTTGCAGGCGAATCTCAATCAAATCCTCCCATTCGTCGTCCCGTGGCAATATCTGCTTGATTTGATCTGACAGAAAGCTGCTTTCGGGTGAGACGCGAACCGGTAGATAATCCCGCCAATCCTGATGTTGAAAGCTCCACGCCCGCACATGCAACCGCTCACCATCAGAAGCAAAATTGGCAGGTGCAATCCACTGGTTTTGCCGAAGGCCTGTCGACATTGAAACATAATCAATCTCGAGCTTTAGCTGTTGTTCGATGGCTTGATAAAGCTGACGCATCACGAACGGAGGGCATTGCCGGACCGGCGATGGCAATTTTGAAAAGCTGTCGGTTGCCGAGCTTCTGACTAGCTCGTCCGGGTTGCCGATATTTTCCACAAATGGCAATCCGCGATGGCCACGATCGGCGACATAACATTTGCGGACCGTGTTGTATATCGGCTTGGGTTCTGCCACTCGTTCCAGATACTCTCTTAAATCAATTGCCGCTTGCGGCGATGAAATGCCAAAATGATCGATCAGTTCCTTTCGATTAACTTGCCCACGCCATGTGAGGCATTGGTCAAGATAGACCAGGCGTGCGTACATTGCGGGCTTTATCGTTGAATCATTCATTGAGATAAACGCTACTTGACTCGGCCCAGCTTGTCTATATAAAAATTATACATACCGAGAATCAAGGATCAAGAAATGCGCATATTACACACCAGTGACTGGCATCTTGGCCGACAATTCCACGGAATGCCCATGGAAGACGACCATGACCATGCGCTCATTCAAATCCTCTCGATCATTAAAGATTTTCAGCCTGATCTGATTATTATTGCCGGTGATATTTTCGATAGGACTACGCCACCCCAAAGCGCGTTGAAGCGATTTTCTGAATTCTTGAGAACTGTCAGAGCAGTATCCTCTGCTGCAATCGTGATGATCGCGGGAAACCATGATTCAGCGGCACAAATTGAAGCATTGGGAGTGTTAGCTACCGACAGTGAAGCAATCGTTCGAGGAGCATTAGATGAGGATGAGCGACCGCTTATCATAGATTCTGCCGATGGCCCTGTTGCGATATCTGCATTGCCCTTTGCATTTGAGTATGCGGCGCGGCAGTGCTTTGAAGACGATACTATATCATGTCCTGCGGACGTTATTCGGGCGCAGATAACGAGTGCGCGAAAGCATATCATGGATGACATGCGCTGGGTGGTGGTTGCTCATGCGTTTGTTGATGGCGCCACAACGAGCGAGAGTGAACGTCCACTTATAAGAACAGTCGGTGGCATCGAAACTGTACCAGCTAGCGCGTTTGATGGAGCTGATTATGTCGCGCTCGGACACCTGCATCGGCCCCAATCGGTCGTACATGATCACATCCGCTATTCAGGTTCGCCTCTGGCATTCGGTTTTGATGAAGAAGGTCAGCAAAAATCGGTCAGTCTAATTGAGCTGGCGGCAGATGGTTCTGTCGAAGTGACCACCATGCCCATTAAGCCACTACGAGAGGTGAGGGCGATACGCGGCAGGCTTCAAGAACTTTTGGCTCATACCGAACCCTCGAAGGATTTTGTTCAGATCATTTTGACCGATGAAGTACCGCAAATCGATCCGATGAAACGGATTCGAGAATTATACCCGAATGCTGCCCAGCTCACTTATGATCGCAAAGAAAACCCAGTTGAACGGCGTGTGGCGGAACAAATAGCTGCTATTGATAATCCACCCGAACTTGCGGCAATGTTTATGAATTTTGCGCGGGGAGAGACAATCACGGACTCCGAAACCCAGCTTGTGGCGTCCGCGCTTCAAACGATCGCTAAGGCGGGGGATGAGCAATGAGACCCATTAGACTTACCCTAAGCGCCTTTGGTCCATATGGCGGTGTCGAAGTTATCGATTTTCGCGGCGCAACTGATGCAGGCCTATTTGGTATATATGGACCAACAGGTTCGGGTAAATCATCGATATTCAGTGCGATTGCCTTTGCCCTTTTTGGAGAGGGAGCAAAGGAAGAGCAGGGTATGAAATCAATGCGCTCGGACTTTGCTGTCGCAGAGCACCTGACCGAAGTTACCTTACTGTTCGAACTTGGCGGGAAACGGTATTTTATTAAGCGTATTCCTGACCAAGACCGTCCCAAGAAAAGCGGGGGAGGGGTTACCAACCAGACCCATTCAGCATGGCTGTTTGATGCTTCAGCCATAGTGATTGATGATGTTAGTGCCGAAAACTGCGGCATACCTATCGTTGAACGCAAGGTCAGCGAAGTGCTCAAGCACATTGAGAGCCTGCTGGGCTATGGGTCACGGCAGTTCCGCCAAATTGTACTTCTACCGCAGGGCAGGTTTGAACGATTTCTGGTTTCGAATAGCAAAGATCGGCTCGAAATCCTCCGCGAACTTTTCGACGTGTCGCTCTATAGAAGACTAACCGAGACGCTGAAAGCGGATGCCGTCGACATCCGGCGAGAGATAGATGACGGATACCGATTACACGGACAAAGGCTCACGGCAGAGGGGTTCGCCAGTTCGGATGAATTGAGCGCTGGCATTACAGCTGCATTCAATCAGTATGAAATTAAGACGCAGATGGCCGTGAAAATGTCGGCCGTGCTGAAAAAAGCAAATGATACTTTGGCGACGGCCACAGCCCAGGAAAACCTATTTGGCGAAGTTGAAGCTGCCGCCGCCGCTTTAGTGCTATTGGAAGCCAAGATTCCAGAGACCAACGCAAAGCGCTTGCGCAAAACGGGCGCCGAACTTGCCCAGCGGATGGTTGATTTAGACACTGGATTGACAGATGCTCGCCAACGTCATCAATTGGCGGACACAGCGCAATCTGATTTCAAAAAAGAATTTGACCGTGCATGTCAGACTTCCACAAAAGCGGATGAGATATTGGCCGAATTACGTCTGGGTGAACCCGAAATAGAAGACCTTGGCCGCAAGCTCGATACGATGAATAGCTATGAGAAGATATTATCCGATGCCGCGGCGCGTAAAGAAGAACACATAAAGGCGGAGACAGAACTAAATGTCGCCTCGCAGGCTCAGGAAAAGGCCACTTTAGATCAAACGAACGCTGAGAGGCTCTTTGATGAGAAAACAAAGGAACACGCAGTTGCGCAGCGCAATACCCTTGAATGTCAAAAATTGGTTGGACGACGTGACAAGCTGAAAATTGAACTGGATAACGCACGCGAATATGCACGAGCGATCGAGGCTCGAGACCGGACTCAGAAAGACCTTGAGGCTGCATTGCTTAAGGTGACCGATGCTCAAACCAAACATCGTGCTGCTTTAGATACCGAAAGCGTATGCGAAGGCAGTTTTATTTCGGCGCAAGCCAGCGTTCTTGCTCAACATCTTGAAGGTGGTCAGCCATGCCCGGTTTGCGGAGGGGAAGTACATCCCAATCCGGCACATGGCACCGGTGACGCGGTTGCGTTGGAAAAAGCTTGGCGCGATGCTCAGCTCAATTCAAATGTAGCAGCAACCGTGGGTCTCGAGGCTCAATCTCGCGCCAGCTCTGCCAAAGCAACGCTTGAGGTTCAAAAGGCGTCGATCATAAAACTCAAAGCCCCCGAACGGGCTGTTGATGAAATTGATACCGAACACAGGAATACCGTTAATGCAATAGACGAGCTAGGTGTCCTTAAAGATGTTGAGATATTAGCAAACGAGTTGAAAAAGTTTCTGGTCAGCAAAAGCGGGGCTGGAACCAAACTTCAAGAAGCCAATTCGAAGCTGGGTGCCGCTACGACAAAAGAAGCTGTCACTCGCCAGGCCTATGCTGACCGTATTTCGTCAGTTCCGGTAGCGCTACGAGAGCAAACCGCGTTGCGGGTAGCAATCGATGATCTTTACAACAACATCACTAAGCGTAGGAAGGCTATTTCAGACGGAATAGAGCGGCAACAAAAATGCCGCGCTGCTTCAACAAAAGCTGAAACAGAACTCAAGAATGCGATAACGAAACTTGAAGAATGTACTACTGAAATCCAACAGAAAACGGTGAAATTTGACGGGCGTTTGCGCGAATTGAAGCTTTCTGAACCAGGATATCGCGCTGCTATACCCGATATAAAATTGATAGCGGAGCTAGAGAAAGCAATATCACTTTTTGACAATGAACTGGCAGTTACTCGTGGACGATCCGAAGCAGCAAAAAATGCTGTAGCAGATGCCCAAAGACCTGATCTGGAGCCATTGCAAGTTGTATATGATCAGGCTGCTGCAGATGCTGATATTGCTGCTAAGGAAAAAGCGGCGGCGGAACAACGCCATCTCGCACTCGTAGAGTTGCAATCAAGTTTGGTGGAAGAATTGAAAAACCTGCTAGCGCTGGAGGAATCTTCAGGAGCCTTGCGCGGGTTGGCAGAAACATTTGATGGACAAAATGAGCTTCGTATCAATCTCGAAACCTTCGCGATCGGCGCTATGTTTGACCAGGTGCTAGAAGCTGCAAATCTGAGGCTCGATCCCATGACTAAAGGACGCTATCGTTTCGAGCGCGACACTGTAAGCATGGGTGGCCGGTCCAAACGTGGACTCGATGTGCGGGTCCACGATATCGAAACTGGCCGCTCCCGGGAGATAATTACTTTATCTGGCGGCGAAACATTTATCGCTGCCTTGTCACTCGCTTTGGGGCTTTCTGATGTCGTTGAAATGACCAATGGCTCTATCAGACTGGATACTATTTTCATCGATGAGGGCTTTGGCAGCCTCGATACCGAGAATGATGCCGGCACGCTGGATCAGGTACTTCAGGTCCTTCAAAACATCGTTGGCGATAAACGAGCGGTTGGATTGATTTCGCATGTTCCTTTGGTCCAGCAAGCAGTGCCCAACGGTTTCACCGTGTTGAAGAATGCAGGGGGAAGCTCGATTGAGCAAAGGATCGCCTGAGACTAAAGTTAGTGAACGTCCAAGAAAATCAGAAAGATATAGCATGCCAAAAATCATAATTAATGAAGAGCAGATCGTCCAAGGAGAGCCATATTTTGCTTTGTATGTAGATTGCTCGAGAGGGGTAGGGTCGCCAATAGTTGCAGATTTAAAAATGGGTCTTACCGGGTCCGTAAAGGTCGAAGTTTTGAGGCCGCGCAAATTGACCGGGTTTGAACTTCCCGCTCTGGAAATGGCGCAAAAGGCGGTTGAACGGGCAAAAGAGCAGAACGTGATGCTAATTCTACTCGTAGACCCGCATGGCTACATGCCATTAGCGAAACTCAATCGCTACGACTTGTAGATTTGGACAAAGGAATGGTCACTGTTCATCATAGTTTGCCCAAAATCTGCAAATCGTACATTTCCATTCGACTCCCCAGGCTGTGAAAATCTGGACTGCATTTTGAGCAGGTTATTGTAGTGACTGATTGTCCACGAAGTCGACGGATTTATATGAGCTAAAACCTCGTCAAAATATGGAATATCGACCTCCGATAGGCTGAGTTGTTTACCGGTTAGAAATTTTGGCGCAGACTTTCAGCAAGCCAACAACTAGAGCGATTTCTGCCAAAATCCAGGAATGAACGTAACTTCCATCAGCGACTATTGACTTGTACGCCTATTTGGCGTACAAAGTGCCAAGTTATAGAGAATCAGGAGTCTACTATGTTGAGCCACAAAGATAATACTGCTGGAATTGTTGGGCGCAGTACGGAACGAATGAACTTTCGTACAAAGCCGCATATAAAGCAAACGATCCAGCAAGCTGCAGCGCTTGCTGGAGTGGATGATTCTGTTTTTACGATGAGCGCAGCTTTTCAATCGGCTATGGCCACAATCGAAGCGCACGAGCGAACTCAATTGCAGCCAGTTGATCATATAGCTTTCTTTGATGCACTGGATAATCCGTCAGCGCCAACCGACGCTCTACGTGATGCTGCTAAGCAATATTCTAGTAAAGTTCGCGCCACTTGACCGCTACTGAAGGCGTTGAAGCAAACATTATAGAGCCGTTCGATCCCGGGAAACATGATCGAGCGGCTTTTTCCTGCGGTGTTGAGCAGGTGAACAATTATTTCAAAAAAACAGCAAATAGGCTCAAAAAGGCGGATAATGTTAGCATCTATGTGATGGTAACACCCGACGGTCAGGTTGTGGGATTTTATGCCTTAAATGCTCATTCAATTGACTATTCTGAGCTACCTGCAAAATATAGAAAGACACGGCCATCTCACGGCAATATACCAGCGGCATATATTTCTATGATTGGCCGAGATGTAAAATTCAAAGACGGCGGATACGGAGCTGCATTGCTGATAGACGCAATGAAGCGGATTGCGGGCGCGGCCGATCAAATTGGCATAGCTGTAATAATGTTGGACGTCTTGGATTGCGGAGATGCCGGTCGCACTCAAAGACGTAAAGAGCTTTATGAAAGCTATGGCTTCAAGTCACTGGTCTCTAATCCACTTCGATTGTTTTTGCCTATGGCAACGGTAAAAACGTTGATTACAGAGGAATTGACATAGGTCGCAGGTATGGTTATTAAAAGTTAATTTTTTCAATAACTTAACATAAGATATATTATCAACCTTATTGGGCAATTGATAAGAAAAGCTGTCGATCGCTATATCCTAGTTTTCTTTTACAAGATCATATTGCTAATGATTTTCCGATTTCTGATGTACGGTGCCATCAGAAAAACTACCTGCCCGATCCTAGTGTCCGCACTGTGGGCACGTCAGGTCAGGAGGTTTGGCGAGGCGTTCAATGATGGCCTGCCTGATCGCCGGCAGGCTCGGCTGTGGTGGCGGCCCGGCGATTCTTTTTCCCCCCTTGGCCTGCTTGAGGCGGCGGGATTGCAGGAAGGCCAAGGCAATCATCGACATCAGCACATGTCGGTGAAGCCCCTTCCATGATCGGCCTTCGAAGTGATCAAGGCCGAGCTCTTCCTTGAGTTGCTGATGTCCCTGTTCGCAGACTCAACGGGCCTTGATGGCTCCGGCAAGCTGCTTGCTCGGCGTGTCGGAGGACAGGTTGGAGAGGTATTATTTCCGCTCGCCGGTTGAGCGATGTTCGCCGACCAGCCACACTTCCTCGCCGCGCAGATGTTGCGCGCCACTGTTCCAGATGCGTTGAGGCGGGCCATCGGCAACTCGCACGCGAACGGCGGCGAAGCGTGCCGAGAGCAGCCCCTTGGTTCCGCGCCGCCAACTGACCTTGCGCCACTTTGCTACCTCCAACATCGCCTTCGCCGATACGGATGTAGCGTCGGGAATGTGCCGCTTGCGGGGGCGACCACGCCCGGCGACGGGAAAAATCATCGCCACGTCGGCGGGATAGACTTTCTGCTTGTACGGGATGCCGACGGCCCATGTGAGGCCGCGTGCACTTGCCCAACATTGATACGTATTGAGGGGCCACACCCACGTAAGCGTGGCGAGGACCTTCCAATTACCCACAAGTCTTACGGATGGCGTTGGCACCGATTTTGATGTCCATGAGGCGGGTCCATCCTCGCCAGATCACAATGTTACCTGGAGGCGGGTCATGGGCGCGAGCGAGATAGCCGCCGAGCCGCGCGATTTCGTACAGGTAATCGGATATGGTTATGAGCCTGGGCACCTTCTTTCTGGAAGCCACAAGATGATCGATCAGGACGATTTTGTCATCGGTCAGCGCGAGCCTGGGTGATGCGGAAGGCGCGGCGCGATTGATCATGGTCATCCAGAAGATGCGCCAAGACAGGATGCAGAATATTGCGATCAGATTGACAAGTCGTTCGGCAGTCCGGAGCCGTGCATCCTCAGCCCGACAGCCGGATTTTAGTGTCTCACCTTTGGAGTAAACCCACCAGCTTATAGCTGGTAGCAGGCTTCAGCCGTTTTGGTTTGCCCCGCACTATCCTCCAGAAAATGACCGGCTCGCAGGCGAAGTCATTTTCTGGAGGATAGTGCTTATGCCATATTCACGCGGATGCCACACCGCTTTTCATCACCGTTATCACATAGTCTGGGCACCAAAATACCGCTTCAAGGTGCTGCATGGGGAGGTTCGCCTGCGGGTGCGAGAGGTCATCCGGCAGGTTTGCAGCGAACTGGGTGTGAAGATCATTCATGGCGCTCTGTCGCGTGATCATGTCCATATGTTTGTAGAGATCCCGCCTCACATTGCGGTCAGCGACTTCGTGCGCCGGGCAAAAGGGCGATCATCGCGCAAGATACAGCAGGAGTTCGAGCATATTCGCAAACGCTATTGGGGACAGCGGTTCTGGCAAAGAGGCTATTTCTCGACCACCTCGGGCAATATCACCGACGACGTCATCCTCAATTATCTGGATAAGCATGCCAAGCCAAACAACGCTGGCTTCAGCCCCAGGCCATGAACCTACCGGCATCAGCCGGTTAGTGGTTCAGTATCTTGTGGAAAAGCTCGATCTTCCAGCGTTGGGCGTACCAGTCGAGCTTTTCAATCGCTTCGGCAGGCGTTGTTACCGGCAGATCAGTGATAAGCCTCCAATCGATAGGGGGCCGCCCTTCAGGTGCTCTACACTCACGGGCATGCAGGATGGTAAGGTTGAGAGACGGATAGCGCTTTTGCTTGCCGATCGGTGGCAACACCTGGATCCGTCTATAGCGTAACTCAATGTCGGCATGATCGTCCTTGTCGATGTCGACCCGGTGCATGCCCTGCACGGAAACCTCGCTCATTTCGTCGGCAATGGTGTGGTCACCGTCACCGGCCAGACGATCGACACAGGTGCGGACCAGAAAATGTGTGCCGAGTGCCTGCGCTTCGCAAAAGAATTCGTAAATGTCGTTCTCCCGGTCGCGGGACTGTCAGTAATTTCGTGTGTGGGCGGGCGGTTTAACATTACGCCGCCATGGCTTTGATGAAGCGTTCACCGAAGATTACGGCAAACTGAGCCTTAGCCATGGTCCACTCACGTGGCGGCATTCTCCACTCTTTTTCGGATCGGTTCAAGATCAGATAAAGCAGTTTGGTTGCCGCCTCGTCGCTGGGGAAGTGGCCCCTGGCCCTGACGGCGCGCCGCAGCTTTGAGTTCAGCGCCTCAATGGCGTTGGTGGTGTAGATGATCCTGCGTACTTCCTCGGGGAACGCAAAAAACGGGATAACCTCGGCCCATGCCCGCCGCCAGCTCTGACTGATGGCGGGGTAACGCTGGCCCCATTCACTGGCCTCGAAGGCCGTCAGCGCTTCCTCGGCGGCCTTGGCATCCACAGCCCGGTAGATGGTCTTCAGGGCGCTGACGAGCGGCTTGCGGTCTTTCCAGGAGACAAAATCCATCGAGTTGCGCAGCAGATGGACGATGCAAGTCTGGACGACGGCATCAGGGAACACGGCGGTGATCGCATCGGGGAAGCCCTTGAGGCCGTCGACAACCGCCAGCATGATATCATCAACGCCCCGGTTCTTGAGTTCATTCATGACGCGGAGCCAGAATTTAGCGCCCTCATTCTGCTCAATCCACAGGCCGAGCACCTCCTTGCGGCCATCTGCGCGCACGCCAAGCGCGATATGGATGGCTTTGCTGCGCACCATGCCCTCGTCACGGATCTTGACCCGGATCGCGTCAAAGAACACCAGCGGATAGGCCGGATCCAGTGGACGCTGCTGCCAGGCTGTGACCTCTTCCAGCACTGCATCGGTCACCGTCGATATCAGGGCGGGGGAAACGTCGATGCCGTATAGCTCGCGCAGATGCCCGGTGATCTCGCGCGTGCTCATGCCCCGCGCGTACATCGAGATAATCTTGTCATCAAAGCCTGGGAAGCGGCGTTGGTATTTGGCGATCAGCTGCGGATCGAAGCTGCCAGCACGATCCCGCGGGATGTCGATCTCGAACTTGCCGGTATCGGTTATCAGGGTCTTGCTGCCGTAGCCGTTGCGGCTGTTTCCTGCTTCCTTGTTCTCGCCAAGATGATGATCCATCTCGGCACCCAGCGCCCGCTCGGTAAACGCCTTTTTCAGCGAATCCAGCAAACCGCCCTGTTCAAAAACAGAGCTGGCATCGCTGCCGGCAAGCAGTTGATCGAGAAGTTCATGCGGGATCACAGGTTCTTTGCGTCGTGACATAGTGAGTCTCCTTCTTACCCATTATGCCCGCCCGCACACGAAATTACTGACACTCCCTGAGGGTGTACTAGACCATGGTGGCTTGGCAGCCCACCATCCGAACACCCTCATCCAACTTCATCTAGCCGCCTTCGCTGCGCTCCGGTGGCAAGATTGCGTATCCTTCTCCCTCACGGGAGAAGGGGCAGCGTGGGCCGGGCCATCGTTGCAGAGCAACCGACCATCGGAACGCCCTCATCCAACTGCGCCTAATCCTCCGGATAAGGCTTCGTATCCAGTTTGGGGCGGCTCCAGGTCGAAGCGATCCTCCGGACCGCTTCTAAAACATGCTGGGGGCATGTTTGACCTGAAGCCAACCCAAACTCCCTCACGGGAGAAGGTGTTTTTTCTGCCACTCTGTTCGCGTGATTTCCCAGACCAGCGAGGGTCTTGTGGTGCCGTCGGCGCGTTTGCTCGTTATCTCGCCCATGCGGTGGAAGCCTAGCCCGTCGAGCAGATGCGCGGTGCGGTGGTTGTCGGGGGCGGCGGTTTCGCAGATCAGGTCGAGGCCGAGCGTCTCGAACATCCAGCCAAAGCTCTGCCGCGCGCCCTCGACGCCGCGACGCTGGCCCTGGCGGTCGGGGTGGATCGCGCCGCCGAGTTCGCCCGCCGCCCATTCCGGCCAGACGCAGATATCGCTATAGCCGCCGATGCGGCCCTGCTCGTCGAAATTGAGGAAGAGCAGCCCGGTGCCTTGCTCGCGCTGCGCTTCGTGGTCGGCGATGAAGGCGCGCACCGATGCCACGGTCAGCGGGCGGGGCAATGTGTAGATTGGCGCGTGGATTTGCGGGTCGCCGAGAAATTCGTGCAGGATCGCGGCGTCGTCGACCTGCGCAAGGCGGGACGAGGCGTTCTCGGTGGCGATTGAGGTGGCGCTGGCGACCGCGGCTTTGATCGCGGCGGCCTGGTCCTGCGGGACGGGGGTGCGGGTGATCGGGATGCTGCTCATCGGGCGGGGTTACAATATTTGGCGCGGGGATGCCATGGCCCGCAAATGGCCGGCGGCGCAATCCGGTCGGGTCGGGCCGGTGGCGATGTCCTGAGGGCGCGGCCCTTAAATATATTCGCCGGCGACCGTTAGTAGCCGGGTTCGCATCGTGAAAATATTGCGGTTGACGGACGGCAATCCGGCCGGAATTCTGGGAAACAAGGTGAAGCTATGGTCGCAAATATGATGCTACAGCGTCTGTTCGACATTCACAAAGAATTCTGGACGTTCAATTCCGAGCGCGATCCCAGCACGCGAGAGCTGATCGCCCGGCAGCAGATCAAGCTTATTGCCGACGTGTCGCGGATCATCGCCATCGCCATGATCCCGGTCGCAATCTATATGATGGCCAATCTTTTCATCCATGCCGCCACCCCGTTCATCGCCGCCGGCCTGTTCGGGCTGGCGGTGATCATCTTCATTTCCGCCAGAAATTTCCGCCACGAAAATCCGCGGGAATTTGACATCAATCTTTTCTACGCCTTGCGGCGCAAGCTCTGCCTGGAAAGCATCATCATCGCTCTGGCCCTGAACATGAGCCTCGCCTTTCCGCTGGCGTTCGGGCAAATTCCGCTGAACGAGAATGGCCTGATCCTGATCCTCGGCAGCATCGTGATCGGCGGCTTTACCTATGGCAGCATCCCGCGGGCGCAGACATTTGCGATCACCATACCGACGACATTATTGGCGATCGCCTTCTTTTACGTCAAAGGCATTGCGGCGGTGGAATCGGTGTTGCTGCTGCTCTTTTTCGCTATCTGTGTCGATTCGATCTATCGTCTGTTCTTCTTCAATTTCGCCAAACGCCATATCTATGCAGCCCAGCAGAAGGACGCGGCGGAAAACGTCAAGCTTCTGCTCAACGACTATGCCGAGCAAAGTTCGGACTGGCTGTGGGAAACCGACGAAGCCCTGCGGATTGTCCGGGCGTCGGACCGTTTTGCAGCGGCCGCCGGCCTGACCGTGCGGAAATTGAACGGCATGCATATTGCCGACCTGTTCGCCGATGGCGATGAACGGCAGGCGCTGCTGCAGCGGCTGGGGAAGGGACAGCCGATCCGGAGTCTGGTGCTGCCGATATCGGTCGATGGCGAAGACCACTGGTGGCGGATCTCCTGCCGGCCGATGGACGCGGCGGCGGGACGAGCGAAAGCGCTGCGCGGTGCGGCGACCGATGTCACCAATGAAAAGCAGACGAAGGATCAGGTCGCCCGTCTCGCCCATTATGACGGTCTGACCGACTTGCCCAACCGGGCCCTGTTCAAGCAATCGCTGGAGAATGCGCTGGCGCGTCTGGAGGGCGATCAGCAGCTCGCCGTGCTCTATGTCGATATCGACCGGTTCAAGGCGATCAACGACACGATGGGCCACAATGCCGGAGACCGGGTCTTGCAGGTGGTGGGCAACCGGCTGGCAACGGCCATCGATGAGGACGATATTGTCTCGCGGCTGAGCGGCGACGAATTTGCGATCTGCCTGAGCAACGCCGGCAATAGCGATGATGTCGCCGATATCGCATCGAACATCGTCGACAGGGTGTCCCAGCCATATATGATCGACGGCCACAAGATTACCACCGGAATAAGCCTCGGCATTGTCGTCTCCAATGACAAGTCGGAAACCGCCGAGGGTCTGCTGCACAATGCCGATATCGCGCTGTACAGGTCGAAGGAGAACGGACGGGGGCGAGTGACGCTGTTCGAACCGCAAATGCTGCAGGCGCAGCTGGACCGGCGCGAGATGGAGCTGGACCTGCAGGCCGCACTGAAGCGGGACGAGCTGGAACTCCACTATCAGCCGGTATATGATATCGAGACCGAAAAGCGGCTGGGTTATGAAGCGCTGATCCGCTGGAATCACCCGACCAAGGGCATGGTCATGCCGAACGAGTTCATCCCGATTGCCGAAGCGACCGGCCTGATCATCCAGCTGGGCGAATGGGTGCTCCGCACGGCCCTGCTCGAACTGAAGAACTGGCCGGAACATCTCGGCGTCTCGGTCAACCTGTCTCCGGCGCAAATGCGCAGCCCCAATTTGTTGTCGACCATCATCAACGGTCTGGCATCGGCGGGCGTCGATTCCAATCGGCTGGAACTGGAAATCACCGAGACGGTGATCATGAGCCACAACCAGGCCAATTTCGACCTGCTGAACAAGATCCACTCGCTCGGGGTCAAGATCGCGCTGGATGATTTCGGCACCGGCTATAGCTCGCTCAACTATCTGCGCAGCTTTCCGTTCAACAAGATCAAGATCGATCGCTGTTTTGTCGAGGATGTCGATGGGCGGGAAGATTGTCAGGCGATCATCCGTGCGGTGACGGGCCTCGCTTCCAGCCTCGGCATGGTGACGACGGCCGAAGGCATCGAACGCGAGGGGCAGTTGCTGCAGGTCAAGCTGGCGGGCTGCAAGCAGGTGCAAGGCTATCTGTTCAGCAAGGCAATCCCCGCGAGCCAGATCCCCGGACGCGCGCTGGAAGAGCAACCCGAATTTGTCGCTCTCGACACTATCCAGGAGCCGGAAGCCAATTTCGAACCTGCAAAACGCAAGACCGGATAAGCGGAAGCCACCGACGCGCCACGTCCAATTTACCGGATAATCGTCGGGGAACCGCGATTCCGGGATCAAAGCCGGTTCTCTGGCCGCTCTGCAGACAGGGCAATTGCCGCAATTTTGGACCGCCCTTAACCGGCCAATTAAATCTTCAATTGCAACTCTTCCCCGGCAATGGCATAATATGTCAAAAGCTGGGAGAGACGGCATGGCGACTCAGATCGTGAATGAAAATAGTGCAGCAGTAGAATCGGTTGACGTGTTGATCGTCGGTGCGGGTATTTCCGGCATCGGTATGGCGGTGCATTTGCGCAACAAATGTCCGGGCAAGAGCTTTGCTATTGTCGAGCGCCGCGATGACATCGGCGGGACTTGGAACCTGTTCCAATATCCCGGCATCCGCAGCGACAGCGACATGCACACATTGGGTTTCAGCTTCGAACCCTGGACCGAGCAGAAGTCGATTGCCGATGGTCCCTCGATCATCAAATATCTCCACCGGATCAAGGCCAAGCATGATCTGGAGAAGCATATCCATTTCGGTCACAAGGTGCTGTCCGCCAGCTGGTCGAGCGAGGATGCGCGCTGGACTGTGACCGCCGAGAAGTCGGACGGAAGCCACGCCACATTATACGCCAATTTCGTCTATATGGGGGCCGGCTATTATGACTATGACAATCCCTATGACGCGCAGATAGAGGGCTTGCAGAATTTCAAGGGCGATGTGGTGCATCCGCAATTCTGGCCCAAGGATCTGGACTATACAGGCAAGAAAGTGGTGATCATCGGCAGCGGCGCGACCGCGGTGACGATGGTCCCGGTACTGGCGGAAAAAGCGAGCCATGTAACGATGCTGCAGCGGACCCCGACCTGGTATGCCTCGGCGCCGTCGAAAGACTGGTTCGCTAACAGCCTGCGCAAGATATTGCCAAATAAATGGGCCTATAAGCTTACCCGCTGGAAGAATGTGAAGATGCAGGATCTCACCTTCCGAACCGCGCGCGACAATCCGCAGAAGGTCATCGACAAGCTTGAAAAGCCGATGAAGGAATTGCTCGGCGACAAATATGTGAAGGAAGATTATACGCCGCCTTACGGTCCGTGGGAGCAACGCCTGTGTCTGGTTCCCGACGGCGATATGTTCAAGGCGATTGCTGCAGGCACGGCCGATCTGAAGACCGGCCATATCGACACCGTAACCGAGAGCGGCATCAAGCTGAAATCCGGCGAGACGCTCGATGCGGATATCATTGTCACCGCGACGGGCCTGAAGCTGGCGGTCGCCGGCAAGGTCGCTTTCGAGGTCGATGGCAAACCGGTGCACTGGCCCGATCATTATTATTACAAGGGCTGCATGTTCTCCGACATTCCCAATCTGGCAGTCGTGTTCGGCTATCTCAACGCGTCGTGGACGCTTAAGGCGGATATCGTGTCGGAATTTACGTGCCGGTTGCTCAACCACATGGACGCGACATCGACGCGGATCGCCAATCCGGTGCTGGACAAGGAACTGGAGCAGGAGCAATTGTTCGATTTCTCGTCCGGCTACATCCAGCGGTCGATCAGCGAATTGCCGCGCAACAGCACCGCGATGCCGTGGAAGCTCAACCAGAATTATCTGTTCGACAAGCCTGTGCTGCTCGAGGATCCGGTCGATGACGGGGTCCTGCGCTTTTACGGGCCCAATTCGCAGCAGGGGGTTGGCGACAGCGAGCAGGAGCTCGAAGCCGCAGAATGATTCCGGCGCTTCTTTGTGCGAGGCCGGCCCTGCGTTCCGTTGCTTAACGATTTGTTGAGCAGAATTCGGTAATTCCCCTCTGCAAGGGGTGATGCATGGGATATATGAATTCGCAATTTCGCAGGGTGGAGCCGGCGCTGATCGAACAGCGCAAGGCGTACCGCCATCCGGTACAGATTCAGCGCACCGCTATCAGGCAGCATGGTAAAAACGCCAGGAAAGGCGAACTGGTCGATGTCTCGATCTACGGTTGCCGGGTTGCCAGCGACAATATGATTGCCGAGGGCAGCCGTGTCTGGCTGCGCTTTGAAGGCAGCAGCCCGATCACGGCGACCGCGATCTGGTGCAGGGATGGTCAGGTCGGCTGCCGTTTCGACGAAACGCTCGATCACAAGCTGTTTCGCAGCCTCGCTCTGATCAACGAATAAACCGGGGCCAGGCCCTGGCAAAACCACTCACTTGCCAACTGACAATCGTGTCAGTAAGGTGGCGAAATGGAAAACAAGATTCTTGACGTTTTGATTGTCGGTGCCGGTCTGTCCGGTATCGGTGCGGCGGTTCACCTGACCAAAAGATGCCCGGGCAAAAGCTTTGCCATCGTCGAGGCGCGGGAGCGGCTTGGCGGGACCTGGGACCTGTTCCGTTATCCCGGAATCCGGTCGGACAGCGACATGTATACTTTGGGTTATAATTTCAAACCCTGGACCGCGCGCAGGGCGATTGCCGACGCGCCATCGATCCTCGAATATCTCAATGAAACCGTCGACGAATACGGCTTGCAGGACAAGATTCTGTTCAACAGCAAGGTCGTCGATGCAAACTGGTCGAGTGAAGAGGCCTTGTGGACGGTAAGCCTCCAGCGCGGTGATGGTTCGATCGACACCGTCAAATGCAATTTCCTTCATATGTGCTCGGGCTATTATAGCTATGAGGAAGGCCATAATCCGGACTTTCCCGGCAAAGCGGATTTCGCCGGCCCGATTGTCCATCCGCAATTCTGGCCCGAAGATCTGGATTATTCCGGCAAGAAAGTCGTGGTTATCGGCAGCGGTGCAACCGCGGTAACGCTGATTCCCTCGATGGCGGAAACAGCAGAACATGTTACGATGTTGCAGCGATCTCCGACCTATATCGTATCGCGGCCGGGCGAGGACAAATGGGCCTTGCGGTTCCGCAAATTCTTGCCAGCCAAGCTGGCCTATCTGCTGACGCGCTGGAAAAATGTGCTGATGGGCATTTTCATGTTCAATCTGGCGCGCAAGAAACCGGCAGCGTTCAAGGGGCGGCTGCTGGAAATGGTCCGCGAGGAAATGGGCCCGGACGTCGATATGACGAATTTCACGCCCAGCTATAATCCGTGGGACCAGCGCCTGTGTCTGGTTCCGGACAGCGATCTGTTCGATTCGATCAAATCGGGCAAGGCATCGATCGTCACCGATCATGTCGAAACATTTACCAAGGACGGCATCAAGCTGAAATCCGGCAAGACACTCGAAGCGGATGTCATCGTCACCGCGACCGGCCTGAAAATGCTCACCGGCGGCAGCGCGACCATTTCGGTTGACGGTAAATTGGTCAAATTTGGCGACAAGATCAATTACAAGGGCGTCATGTTCTCCGGCATTCCCAATTTCGGGATGACCATGGGCTACACCAATGCCAGCTGGACACTGAAAGCCGATCTGACCAGCGAATATGTCTGTCGCCTGATCAACTATATGGACAAGAACGGCACGCCGATTGCTACTCCGACCTTGCCCGCCGACGGCCTGATCGGGACCGAACCGATGCTCGATTTCAGTTCCGGCTATGTCCAGCGCGCGATCAAGAATCTGCCGAAACAGGGCGACCGCAAACCGTGGCGGCTCAACCAGAATTTTCCGAAAGACATCATCAATCTGCGGCACAAGGCCGTGGATGATGGCGTGATGGTCTTTTCGAAGCCGGGCGCGGCGATCTATCGCATGCCGACGAAACAGGTCGAAACGGACACGATTGCCGCAGAATAGAGTCTCGCGCTTGGCCTGATCTGTGGCTATAGCGGTCAAATGACTGATTTTAAGGCATTGATCGAGGCCGACACCGGCCAGACCGCACGCAATATCCAGCTAGTGGATGTGGGCAATTTCGAAGGCTGGCTGAAAGGCCAACCGGAGAATATCCGGGCGCTGGTCGCCGCCTATCAATTTGCCGGCAAACCCGACAGCTATCTGCTGCTGCCTCCGGTCGGCGGCAAGAGCGATGACAAATCGGTAGCGACCGACTTTTCGGTGGTTGCCGGTGTGCCGGATCATGAAAAACTCGACGCCTGGTCGCTGGCCAGGCTCGGCAGCAGCCTGCCCGAGGGCAATTACCGGCTGCAGGATATCAGCGCCAAGGGTGCGCTGTTCGGCTGGCTGATATCGCAGCACGAGTTTGACCGTTACAAAGAACTGCCCGACCGGCAGGGACCGAGCGTGCTGCTGGTCAACGACGCCATCGGTCAGCGCGATGAAGCCGTGCGCCAGGCCGAAGCCACCGCGATGGTCCGGGACATGGTCAATACACCGGCGGCAGATATGGGGCCGGACAAGCTGGAAGATATTGTCGACAAGCTGGCCGCTCAGCACGGCGCGGAACTGAAAGTGACGCGCGGGAATACGCTGGAAGAGCATTTTCCGATGATCCACGGCGTTGGCAAGGCAGCAATGCGCGCCCACGCGCCGCGCCTGCTCGAACTGAAATGGGGCAAGGCCGATCATCCGAAAATCGCGATTGTCGGCAAGGGCGTGACCTTTGACACGGGCGGGCTTTCGATGAAATCCGGTGCCGGCATGCTGTTGATGAAAAAGGACATGGGCGGCGCGGCGCATGCGATTGCTCTGGCCCGGCTGGTGATGGAAGCGAAGCTGCCTGTGCGCCTGCACCTGCTGGTTCCGGCGGTTGAAAATTCCGTCGATGGCAACGCCGTGCGCCCCGGCGACATCTTGAACAGCCGCAAGGGGCTGACCGTCGAGATTACCAATACCGACGCCGAAGGACGGCTGGTGCTGGGCGATGCCCTGACTCTGGCCGGCGAGGAAGAGCCGGAAATGATGATCGATTTCGCGACCCTGACCGGCGCGGCGCGCGTTGCGCTGGGTCCGGACCTGCCGGTGATGTTTTGCGATGACAAGGAGATGGCGGACGGGCTGCTGCAGGCTGGTGAGGGTGAAAGCGATCCGCTTTGGCAAATGCCGCTCTGGTCCGGCTATGACGCAATGCTGAGCAGCAATATCGCCGATTGCGTGAACAGCGCGTCCGGCGGCTTTGCCGGGTGCATTACGGCGGCGCTGTTCCTCAAGAAATTCGCGCCGGAATCGGTGTCGTGGGCGCATTTCGACACTTTCGCCTGGCGACCGGCGGCCAAGCCGGGACGGCCGATCGGCGGCGAAGCGCTGGGCCTGCGAGCGAGCTGGCGCTATTTGCAGGGGCGTTACGGGCAGTAGGTAAGGCGGTAAAAGGGTTGTTTGCATTCCGGCCGACAAAACAGTCTCGGTCGACAGTCCGGTCGCACAAGGTCGGTAAGCGCCTCGCGACCCACGTGCAGATGTGGGAGTTTGAGAGAGAATACGGAGGATGCGGTCGGGACTAAAGATATGAACCCTCGTAAATTGTTCGGCGGCGGCGCGTTCTGCATGCTGCTGCTTTGGGGCTGGGCATCTAACTATATTGAAGGTGCTTCCCCAAAAGACTGGGCGCCTTTTTGGCAACTCGCTTATGGGGTCGGGATATGCGTGACTTTCGTTATCGCATTCTACGACAGGAGGAACCTTCCCGCGAAAACATGGGATTTTGACCCAAAGCGCGGTGTTCTGTATTTTTTTCTAGGATGGGTCATTTTTCCGGTGCTGATCGGAATCGAAGCATTATTTGGAACCGACTTCACGCTAAGTCGGATGGTGATTGGCACTCTTGCCATGTCGGTTCTCATTGGCATCCTTGGTACCTTCACGGAGAACGTTGGCGTATGAGCAGCCAAGTTTCCGTGCCCTCCCATTTGCGGGCGATTGCACGTCGCTTCAGACGTCCAATATGAAGGTCGGCAAGCACTAGGTTTGACTAGGGGGCCCTTCATCGCGATACTAAGGGAATCGCGTATCGAATGGATGCGTGGAAACGAGGCGGGTCAAAGATACCGTCCACCCAATCTCCGTAGAAAGGACCCCCATGCAGAATGCAAAGCAAGGCGATACCGTAGTAATTGAATATTCCGTTCGCACAAGCAATGGCACAGTAGTCGGCGATACCGAAGCCTCGGGGCCGCAGGAAATAAAAATCGGCGACGGCGCGATCTTTCCTTTGATCGAAAAAAAGCTCACCGAGATGAAAGTAGGTGACAAGGAATCCGTCGCGATCGACTCCGATAATGCCTTTGGCGCTCGGCGCGAAGAAATGGTCGTTGATATACCGAGACAGAGCCTTCCGGCTGACGTTGACCCGCAGCCAGGCATGGCTCTGCAGGCACAGCAGGAGGACGGTTCGGCCATCACGCTCTATATCGTCGCTGTTGGAGACGAAGCCGTGAAGGCGGACGGTAACCATCCGCTGGCTGGAGAAGATTTGTCTTTCGATGTTACGCTTCGTGAAATCAAGGAAGCCGCATAGTGTTTTGACTGCGGGCGGTTCGGTCGCTTCGGTTGACCGGACCGCCCGACTCCCACCAGACTGCCGAAATCCGGCTGAGACGCTACGCTTCTGCGACACCGCTTGATTAAAAGACCTCAGGTCGTCTAAAGGCGGTCGATTGTCATCGCTTTGTCACATGGCGCACAAGCCGCAGAGTCACGGACATTTTTTATCGCTATTGGGATTTCGAAACGCATGGACATGGAAACTGCAGATACAGGCGCGCACGCGAAATTCGTGCTCAATGGTCCGGAAGGGGATTTCGATCCCCGGATCACCGCGCATCGCGGCGACCTGGCCGATATCGCGCTGGCCGGCAAATTGTTCGCGCCGCATTATGCCGCGGCGATGCCGATGCGCTGCTCCGCGCCAAAGGCGATGCTCCGTAAGCAGCCGGGCAAGGACCATGAGGCGATTTCCGAATTGCTCCACGGCGAGGATTTCCACGTACTGGATATCGCCGGTGACTGGGCCTGGGGTTATTGCGGCAATGACAATTATGTCGGCTATGTGCCGGTCCATGCGCTGCAGCATCAGAAAAAGACGCCGGAGCCGACCCATCTCATCTTTGCCCGCGCGGCGCTGATTTTCATCGAACCGGATTATAAATCGGGCGTGATGAAGCGGCTGCCGATGGGAGCCCGGATCGCCTGTGGCGAAGCCAGCGAATGCGGCAATTTCCTGAAAACCGGCAAGGGCTTTGTCCATGTCCGCCATGTCCAGGCGATCGGCACCAAGGTCGTTTTCGACGGCAGCAACGGTACCGCCGCGCTCGCCGAACAGCTTATCGGTGCGCCCTATCTCTGGGGTGGCCGGAGCGGTGACGGTCTCGACTGTTCGGGTCTGATCCAGATGATATTGATGCTGACCGGCGTTGCCGCACCGCGCGACACCGATCAGCAGCTGGCGGCACTGGGCGAAGATATTGCCGAAGACGAAGAACTGCGACGCGGCGATCTGGTGTTCTTTCCCGACCATGTCGGCCTGATGGTCGACAAGGACCGGATGATCCACGCCACTTCACACGCGATGCAGGTCGTGATCGAACCGCTGACAGACGCGGTCGCCCGCTTCGCCAAAATTTCGGACAAGCCGGTACTGGCTCGCAAAAGACTTTCCTGAGGCTGACGATGACGAAGACTGTTTTTATTGACGGAGCGGTGGGCACCACCGGACTCGAGATTGCTGATCGGCTTGCCGGACGGGATGAATTTGCCATGGTCCGGCTGGCGGACGAGAAGCGCAAGGATCTTGCGGCGCGGCGCGAAGCGATCAACGACAGTGATTTTGTCATCCTCTGCCTGCCGGACGATGCGGCGCGGGAAGCGGTTGCGCTGGTCGACAATGATCGCACGCGGATCATCGACGCCTCGACCGCGCACCGGACGGCCGATGGCTGGGCTTACGGCTTTGCCGAATTCCGTGACGGACAACGGGATGCTATCGCCAATGCTCGTTTTGTGTCCAACCCGGGCTGCTATCCGACCGGTTTTCTGGCGCTGATCGCGCCGCTGATTGCTAAGGGGCTACTGCCGGCAGACTGGCCCTATGTGATGAACGCGGTGTCCGGCTATTCGGGCGGCGGCAAGGCGCTGATCGAGCGCTTTGCGGAGGAACCCGATCTTGGTTTCCGCAGCTACGGCCTGAATTTTGACCACAAGCATTTACCGGAAATGAAGACTTATGCCGGCCTGACCCATGACGTAATTTTTGCGCCGGCAGTGATACGCGCCTTTCGCGGGATGCTGGTCGACATACCGCTCCATCTCGGAGCCATGGGACCGGTACGCGCGGAACAGCTATTGGACGAGCTTGGCGCCTTTTATGCTGACTCGAAGATTGTATCGGTTCAGGGCCGGGGCGACTTGTCGGAACTGCTGATCAGCGAGAATGATGCCCCGACCGACCGGCTGGAGCTGTTTGTCTGCGGCAATAGCGAAGGATATCACGCTCGCCTGATCGCAAGGCTGGACAATCTCGGCAAGGGCGCTTCGGGCGCAGCGGTGCAGAATCTCAATATCATGGCCGGCCTCGACGAGACCGCAGGCTTGCAGCTCTAGACTTCTACTTGAATTTGGCGCTTATTTGACGGTTGCTACCGCCTTGTCGGGACGCAGGCTGGTGCCGGCGCGCCCGCTGCGGAAGGCGCCCCACCATGTCAGCGGATTGAGCGTCGTGGTGCCATCCAGCGAGAAGGTGATGAATTCGGCCCGCCCGCCGAT
>JGI24525J20082_1000146_pt1 | contig 34875 bp, 27 predicted proteins | sample LinPmetageLP50_FD_20082 | JGI IMG/M metagenome (IMG submission 20082) | reverse complement strand
GCTCTTCCGATGGGAAAGTACAAAACCCGCCCCATCACAATATCGGTAAGCAAGGCCGCAAAATCTCAACAAGCCAATAGCGATAGCATCTATCTTGAATCTGACATCACCCCTCGCAATGCTTACGTGCAGCAGGAGCTGCAGTACACCATAAAAATATTTACCTCGGTAAATATACTGGACGCCTCGCTAGACGCGCCCGAGGTCGACAATGCCGTAGTCGAAGCCAATGGCGAACAGCGCTATCAAACTCTAATCAACGGTCGCTACTTTCAAGTTATCGAACGGCGCTACAGTATATATCCACAAGTTAGTGGCACGCTCTCCATTCCCAGCCTTACCTTGCAAGCGCGGGTTGAAGGCTACCGACCCTCGATGCTCGATCCGGGTAGATTGGTGGTAAAACGCAGCGGCCAACACCGGGTAAAAGTTTCACCGCCGCCAGCGGAATTTACAGGTTCGGTGTGGTTGCCAGCCAAAGAAATTGAAATAGAAGAAAGCTGGAGTAAGGATCCCGACAAACTTAAAGTCGGTGACTCTGTTACCCGCACTATCAATATCAACGCTGACGGCCTGCTAGGCTCACAACTGCCGGCGCTACCTGTTATAGATTTACAGAATGCCAAACTCTATCCAGACCAAGCCAAAATTGAAAAAGGTGACGAGCAATCGCACTGGACCGGGATTCGCAGTGAATCCCTTGCTATCATTCCCACTCGCGCTGGCGAATTTGTGCTTCCAGAGGTTCGTCTTGCATGGTGGAATACCGATACAGACAGCGCGGAATTTGCCGTACTTCCTGAGCGTCGATTCACAGTAGCGCCCGCGCTGACAAACACCAGCGACGGCAAGATCACTATTGGCGAAATTGCCTCGAACAATGCCACCGATAAAGTCAATAATCCCACTGCCGATAACGACACTACTGAAGCAAATGTCGTCGACAGCCCACAAGCGCATAACTCCTCGCTACTATGGGCTGTTATCGCCATGTTGTTACTCAGCAATATCGCTTTTGCGGCAGCGTGGTGGCGTGGACGGCATCGCCCTGCCAGCCCGATTAGCGCGCCGGAAAGTAGTACTCAAAACGAGAGCAAGGCTTTCAAATCACTGGAGCGCTGCCTAAAAATTAAGGCTGAGCACAAAGAGTTACGCAATGCCCTAACACACTGGGCAAGCTGCCACTTTAAGCGCGCGATGACATTGAGCGAGATAGCGAAAGCCATACCTGAACTTGAAGAGCCATGCCGACGACTCGACGCCCATTTATTTTCAGGGCAGGCGATTACCATAGACCCTGGCACCATCCTAAGCGCAGTCAAAAAGGCGCGCAGCAAACCAGCGACACACGCAGCTGAACCAGCGCTTTCCCCGCTATATAAAAGCTAAGCGTCCCTTAAAAACCGATACTCTGCGCCTAAGCTGGCGCAGGTGTCGCTTTATGCCTGAGAACCAGCACCCCACCTGAGACCACAAATGCGATACCGAAGAGTGTTAGCACATCGGGAATATGATCCCAAATTAACCAGTCCAATAGGCCGCTAAACACAACCCCAAAATAGCTTATCGGTGCTAAGGCGGCCGCAGATACATAGCGATATGCCAAGGTGTACATGACAAAACTCAGGTAAATAGCGACGCCCATATACAATAATCCCGGCCAAGCAGATAGGGGAATAGGCTGATAGTTCCAAATGAAAAATGGCAGACTAACCAACAAGGAGATACTAAAGTAATAAAATAAAATACGGTTTTGCGGCTCATGCTGAGCCAACACTCGGGTACTGACCATCGATACCGCCAGCCCTAAGCCTGATAGCAGCGCCAACAAATGCCACAAGCTCAAACCGGTAAAACCTGGCTTAAGCACAAGGACCACGCCGACAAAGCCCACCACCAAAGGCGGCCAAGTTTCCTTGCGAAGCCGTTCACTAAACCACAGGTAGATCACCAATGGCACCATTAACGGCGCAGACGATCGCAGCAAGGTTGCCTCAACCAGTGATATTTTACTGAGCGCAATATAGTACAAATAGAAACACGCACAGCCGCTTACCCCTCTTACAATATGCAAGCCGGGACGACTTGTTGTCACACCTGAGCGGCCAGCTCGCAGCACTGCAGGTAGCGCAAATAAAAAGCTAATGCCGTACTGCACAAGCACAATGGCGGAGACATGCACCTCCTGCGACACATGCTTGCCCACCGCCGCAACAGTGCTTGAAAAAAAGACAGTCACCAGCGACAGCAATAAACCACTTAGTAATTGTTTTCGTTCAAGGCTGAGGGTTAGCAAGCAAAGCTCTCTTATATTAATCGCAGGTGAAATGACCGACGGTGCCGGCAGAATGCAGCAATACTATAATGAGCCGAGTAGACGTTTGCTAGTCAAGTGCTAGAAATAGGAGGGTATAGTGAGTAGCCCCAAGCTCCTCGTCGAAGGAAGAGCTTGGGATTTAACAATTACTTCTTGTCAGCGCCACATTTCGCTTCGCCGCACTTGCCTTCGTCAGCTGCTTTATCTGCACCACATTTGGCTTCGCCGCACTTACCTTCTTTAGCTGCTTTATCTGCACCGCATTTGGCTTCGCCACATTTCGCTTCGCCATCTTTTTTCTCTGCGCCACATTTGGCTTCGCCGCACTTGCCTTCTGCATCTTTAGCGTAATCAGCAAGCTGATACCCGCTACTCATTACTTTAGCCGCAAATGGGTTGGTATCTGCAACGGCAACTGAGGCCATTGAAGAAGCTAACATGGCTGCACCTAGTGCCGTCATCGCAGTATTTTTCATTATTTCATCACCTTTGTAATCAGTTAAAAGATCTATTTGGCCGCAGCATTGCGACTCTACTTATTAGAGACAGTTAAAAACCATCTGTTACACCGTCGTGAAAATAAATTTCTTGCCGCCGGCTGTAACAAGACTTGTCGCCGCACGTCTTAATCGCATAAACCGACACGATGGTTTCCGACAAACGACTATAGCGCAATGCTGGTAACTATACGGAGTAAACTCAATGCTAGATTTTATAAACACAATTCGCGACCTGCAGACTGCTATCGCGAAAATGGTGGCACCGCTGGATGGCCTTCCCTCACTGGCGCTGCGTCTTTATCTGGTACCCGTATTTTGGATGGCTGGCAGCAGCAAGATGATGCATTTTTCAGCCACTGCCGAGTGGTTTGGCAACAGTGACTGGGGCTTGGGATTACCCTTTCCCTACGTAATGGCCTTTTTAGCAACGGCCGCAGAGGTGGGCGGAGCACTATTGCTGTTGGTCGGATTTGCGACACGCTGGATTTCTATACCTTTAGCCGCGACGATGATCGTGGCCGCCACCACCGTGCACTGGAGCAATGGCTGGCAGGCTATTGCCGACGCCAGCGCCCCCTTCGCCAATGATCGCGTGCTTGACTCGGTAGAGAAACTTACCGCAGCGCGCTCGCTACTTGAAACCCATGGAAATTATGACTGGCTGACATCAAGTGGCAATTTCGTGGTACTGAACAACGGCATCGAATTTGCGGTCACCTACCTTGTTATGTTGCTCGCCCTAATGGTAATGGGTGGCGGTCGCTTTGTTAGCGCGGATTACTGGCTAGATCGTACAGTGACGAAATAAAGAGGAATACATAGCGGTGAACAGTTGCCTGAAAGCAGGAGGATCAGGGACACTAGGGGCTTAATCAGTTATTGGATATGCTCGTGTCTTTACCCGCCGACGATCAAGAACTTATTCGCCGCCTTAAAACGGGTGACAACAATGCGTTTAAGCAGCTTATCAGCAGCTATCACCCGAAATTACTTATCGTTGCCAGGGCCATTGTCGGCGATGTTTTTGCGGAAGACGTCACCCAGGAAGCCTGGAGCTCCATTTACAAAGCAATCGCTAAATTTGAGGGGCGGTCTAGCCTGTCGACGTGGATGATCCAGATTGTGAGCAACGAAGCTAAATCGAGGCTGCGCCGAGAAAAGCGTCACAGTAGTTTTGGGGATATCGAAGAAGTGCGCCCCGAACTTGACGCGAATAGTTTTAATGACGGGGGGCACTGGGCAAATCCCCCATCGCACTGGGACATCAATACACCGGAACTCATGCTTCAAGAGGATCAGCTAAGACATTGTATAGAACATACCTTAACAATATTGCCGGAAAACCAAAAAGCCGTGTTTTTACTTCGCGATGTTGAGCAAAGTAGCTTGGAGGAAATCGCCGATCTACTCGCACTTAGCGAGGCAAATGTTAGAGTGATTTTGCACCGGGCGAGATTACAACTTATGAAAACCATCAATCATTATCAGGAGACGGGAGAATGCTAAACTGCAGGCAATTTACCGATCTCGCCAGCGACGATATCGATTTCCAGCACACTGGCTGGAAACGGCTTGAAATTCGCGCGCACCTGATGATTTGTCGCCACTGTCGACGTTTTCGCCGCCACCTCGACCGCAGCCGCCAAACCGGTGCAGCCCTGGCACAACAGTTATGGCGCGGCGACGACGCCATGGCGGACATGGTATTTTCACGAATTAAGCAGCCGAACTCAGGAGAGTAAGGCCCAGCGCGGCTCTGAACACGCGGTTACGCGGCGGGCAGATATACTCTAAATTCAGCACCTTGCCCCTCCTCGCTATGAAGCGTTATTCGCCCCTCATATTCATCGAGGATACGCTGACAAATCGCTAAGCCAATGCCATTGCCCTCATACTCTTTCTCACCGTGCAACCGTTCGAAAACACCAAAAATACGTTTGCTGTACTGGGGTGCAATGCCAATACCGTTGTCGCGAATATAGAACCCAATTTCACCGCTATCGCCATCATTTAATGGCCCAATCTCTATTGTCGGCTCGCCCTCGTCTCTACTAAATTTAATCGCGTTATCCAGCAGCTTAGATAGCAACAACGTTAAGGTCTCGATTGGCAGCCTAACTGTTGCGAGCGAATCACGCTTTAAATTCACTCCGTATTTTTTCAGTTCCGAGGCATTCAATGCGAGCGCTTTTTCTAGAGCGTCGTTGAGAGATGATGGCTCGAAATCACTAACTAGCTTCATATTCGAGTATTCGTGCAAGTCATCGATCATCGACGTTGTTTGCTTGGCCGACTTTACCATCATCGTCAACCACTTGGCTTCGTCCTCCGCCAAGCGGTCGATTAAGCGATCTGATAATAGTTCACCAAACACGGCTATTGAACGCAGCGGCTCTTTTATATCCCGCGAGGTCACCGTTGCGTAACGTTCAAGTGCTGTATTAGAACGCTCGAGAGAGATCTGATTTTGTTCAAGCAGGGTTTTCATCACCCGCGTCTCGGCAAGCTCTTCGGTGCGCTCATCCACCAACTGGCGTAAATCTTTAGACAAACGCTCCACTTCCGCCCGCTGCTTAACATTGTCGGCAACTTCGTCACGCAGCTTTTGATTCAAATCTAACAACTGTTGATTACTAGGCAGCGCCAAGGCCTTGGGAATTAATGGCCACACGATAATGGCCGTACCAACAGAGGCAATCGCAGTGATCAGTTTCACAATGCCGCTAAGCCAATAAGCGCCGTACCAGACATTGAATATATTAATCAGATGGGTCGCGCCGCAGGCGAAAATAAAGACCGCAAACATGACGAAAATAAAATTGAATTTTAAGTCGTCGCGATTGCGGACTAGATAGACCAAAGCAATGGGAATAGTGAAGTAAGATAGAGTGATCAACACGTCGCTTATGACGTGTAAAAGCACCAAGTCTTCATTCCATAAATAGCAATGCCCGTGGGGGGGCATTTCTGGGCCTAGCAGAAAATTCATTAAGTCGGACATTTCACCAATCCATAATTTGCGTGCTGCCTACCGTCTTCCAATTAGCAGCAGAACAATGGCACTATATGCACATTCACAATGTCGTTCATCTTTATAGCAAGCTAAATCCAAACACACCACTGTGTATTTCACCTAGCTGGCAGCAAAACTCCAAAGGCTGGCCAGAATGCAGTACGCAACCCCGAGACTAGATGTCGCGCTTAAAACGCTAATTCGACAAACGCAGAACGCCGAAATCAGCTCACCCAGCACTAAATATAGACCTACAAACAGTAACTATCCTAATTTATAGTGATTTTACGCAGCTACTATCTTGCTCTGGGTACGTTGCCGGTACGTCGCGATGAGACGCTTGGATCCGCTCGATATCACAAACGGAATCGCCCATCAGCCTATATTCCTGCGCAATACCGACATATTTTTCGCATAATCTAGCTGAACCGCCAAGGCCGGCAGATCCGCACCTGCCGCAATATGGCAAAAATCGCCCTCCCATCCCTGAACGCTGCTTCGCGTGCCCTCAGGAGCAATGATCAAGACCATGTCCTCAGTCTCTTGAAATAACACCACCATTTAATGCATTCACCAACTTTATTATTGTATCGATCCAGGGCCTCAGAACGACGTAATTTGTGCTCAGCGAAGCCTTGGGTCATATCGACGATTAGGAGATATTACACAAAACAAGCCCAATGCGCTTGCCGCTTTGTACTCGCTCCACTATTCTGCCGATTCACCTAGTAAAGACGGACCAAGCCGGTCAAAAACAATATCGCCAACAGGATGAATACACTCTTGCCCCTATTTACCGACCTCCGTTTAAGGCAAATATTGCTGATCTGCAGCATATTAATATCGACACATGTGACCGCCGATAGCGCTGGCGACCAGCGACTAAGCTCCTTACATACCCGCTCCGCCGCATTCCCCGCAATTAATTCGCATTCTGAGCCAGCGCTGCAGGGAGATGGCTACGGTTTTGTTAACGACGCTGACAGCCTGCTAGACAACTTGAAAAACATTTACGATGAAGGGGTCGCTTTAGATGGACGATCGAGAGGCATTCTGGTTATTCCCGGCGACGAAACCGAGCTGGTCGAACAATTAGAGAATGCCGATAATGACATCACCAGTTTTGCCGCCGGCGGTCACTTCGCATTGCTTACACAAGATAAAAATTGGGTGGTAGTCGGGGGCTCTGAATTTATTGGCAGCGGTCGATTTATTTACGACGAAGGTGATGCCAACCGGCTGCGTTTTGCCACTATTCTCGGTTTGTTCTCGCTTGGCGAACTGCAATCTAGCGTAAACGTATCTGCGCTTTGGAAAAATTACCTGGGCCTAAACTATCGCTTCAGCTTGGAAAATATGCCCAATACCCGCATTGGCCTTACCGCAAAACTTCAAAACATCAGTGTTATCGAGCGTAAAATTTCAATAGAAGACTACGACGAAGACAAGCTATTCGACCGCGGCAGAGATGTTGAAAATAGCATTCAAGCCAATGCCGACCTCGGAATTGAGCACCAAGTCGACAATTGGTTATTCAACTTAGACTTTAACGATATTTATCAGCAAGAAATTGAAGGACCTGAGGGGACTCGCTACCAGCAGCGGACGCATATCAGCAGCAGTATCAACTACAGGGCAAACTGGGCAAGTTTGCGCTTAGACGCCGACCTTACCCCACAAAAAGGGTTTGGCGAATTGTCGTCCCGCAGAGCATACGCGCTCAGCGGCCTACTCCCAGTTAGTGACAAGCTGCAGTTACTACTCGGCTATACTTGGCTACACAGCGGCAATGATTCGAATTTACCGACGGTAGGCTTACATTATCGTCTCGGTGAATTACTCAGAATCGAGGCCCAATTTAGCTATGCTGGGCCCCGCGAGTTTGGCGGTGGAGCTAGCCTGCAGCTGCCACTGTAACCGCTGGCGACTCGGTGACTAGAGATTGCTTAGCGGGAATATACGCCATGGCGTGCTCCGTCAGCGCGGTGATCGTCAGTGATGGGTTAACCCCTAGGTTAGACGACAATGTCGCCCCGTCACAAACTAACATATTTTTATAGCCGAACACTCTGCTCTGCACATCAACCACGCCGTCATCGGCGGAACGCCCCATTCCAGCACCTCCCATGCAATGGGCTGTCGCAGGAATATTAAACAAAACCTCGGTGATCAAACTGCCTGCCATACCACCCAAACGGCGAGCAGTCTTCAGGGCGAACTCGCTAGCTTCAGGAATATGGGCGGGAATTTTGGGCCCAAAACTGACCATACGTTTACTAAATGGCCAATACCAACGGCGCTTATAAAGCATATCAATATGACCATCCAAGGTTTGCATACACAACAATATGATGGTCTGCTTTGCCAGGCCAAAAGGAATAATTGAGCCGATCGCCTGCTTGGGATTGCGCACCAAAAGGCGCAGCAAGGTGTAAAGCCAAATAAATACGCGGCGCCAATCTGTCTTTCCACGTATCATCGCGGTAACCAATAGCCCCATTGCATCAGAGCCTCGCGGATAACGGGTAGCTTCAATATGGGTTTTCTCGTCAAGATAAATTCCGGAACCAATAGCGATACCAGAATCCATATTGTCCACATTGGGTAAGCGCACCCCGATCAACGACTCGGCATTTGTTCTAACGCGACGACCCAGTTGCGCCGATATATTAGGGAGCGATTTCTTGTCTCGCAATTTAAAAAGCAGATCCTGAGTACCTAGCGACGAACCCGCAAACACCACAGCCTTTGCACGCCAGCGGCGTTTATTGCGAAACAGTAAAGACGTGCTGCTGACGGTGGTCACCTCGTAGCCGTCTTCGCCATCTGCTTTTCCATTTAATGGCACAACGTCAATGACTCGGGTTTCAGAGAAAACCTGCGCGCCCTGCTTTTCCGCCAAATATAGGTAGTTTTTGTCGAGACTATTCTTGGCATTGTAGCGACAGCCGACCATGCAGCCTCCGCAGGCGATACAACTATTACGCTCTGGACCTTCACCGCCAAAATAGGGGTCGGCATACGATTTACCCGGCGCCTCACCCTCGTCACCAAAAAACACCCCGACTTGGGTTTTGTAAAAGCTATCGCCACAGCCCCAATCTTCAGCGGACTCCTTTAGAATTATATCCGCCGGCCCAAGGATGCGGTTTTCAGTGACCCCGAGCATTTTTTGAGCTGTGGCGTAATGCGCGGGCATATCAGTCTCCCAGTCTTTTAAACCCGCCCAACTGCCCTGCTGCCAAATAATTGGCTTCGGCACTAATAAGGTATTTGCATAGGTAATTGAGCCACCGCCCACGGCATTGCCATGTAAAACCAGGACATGCTTAAACCACTTAATGTTGAAAAAGCCCTTCAAGCCCAGCATTGGCCGCCACAGCCAGCGGTGAAAATACCAATTGGATGGGGGATACGTTTCAGCACTCCAGCGCTTTCCCATCTCCATCACGGCAACGCTATAGCCCTTCTCGCTCAAGCGATGAGCAGACACCGAGCCGCCAAAGCCAGACCCGACAATTAAGTAATCGACATCGTATTCCACGCAAAACACCTTTTTTCACCGCAGCCGAGCAGCGCGGCACAATTTGACAATAGTTCATGTCACTTTACATCTGACATCAACCCATGTCAAAATTTCAAGATGCCAAAAACAATCGAAAAATCCAACAAAGACGCCGCCCAAATGCCCCAAAAGTCACGCCGCTACCGCGGTAGCAGTGGCGACCAGCGCCGCAGCGAACGCTACGAGCAATTACTCAACGCCGGTTTGAGTGTTATCGGCAATCAAGGTTACGCCGCCGCAAGCGTGCGGAGCATTTGCGGTGAGGCCGGATTAACTGAACGCTATTTTTACGAGTCCTTCGCCAATCGCGAAGCCCTGCTAGCAGAGGTATACAAAACTCAAACCCGCTATCTAAAAAGTCGGATGCTGGCTGCCTTTGAAGCGTCAGAACGCAACACCGCCGCTTTTTCTCGCGCTGGTTTACAGGCTTTTTTCGACACCCTCTCTCAAAACCCTGATATTGCTCGGCTACTGCTTTTCGAGGTACTAGGGGTAAGTGACACTATTGACGAACTCTACTATGAAGCGATGGAAGAGTTTGCGGTCTTGATTCGAACGCTGACCGAATCCTTGGGATTGGCAGATATTTCTGACATACCCGACCAGGGTATGGTGTACGCCGGTTTGGTTGGCGCAGTATTGCAAATCGCGCGCCGCTGGGCGCTCACAAATTACCGTGAACCTGTGGCCAGCGTTATCGAAAGTAGCTTATTTTTATTTATTGCGGCTACCAATTACAGTACTGCAAAATCGCAATAGCCGTTCACTATTCTCGAACGATTCTGGCGCCAACCGCCTCCAATTCTGCCTTGCACTGCCGCCACTCAGGCATAGCCTCGGACATTAACGCATAAAATCTCGGGCTGTGATTAAACTCTTGGATATGGCAGAGCTCGTGGACGATAACGTAGTCAATACAGCGCAAGTCTGCCTTAATCAAATGGGTGTTCAAACAAATACGCCCCTCTGCAGAACAGCTACCCCAGCGCGAGCGCATACGCCTGAGCCGAAGTTCGGGAACGCCGCTAACCCAGGGAAGACGACTAGCCCAAAAGGCCAAGCGTTCAGCGAACAACTGCTGGGCTTGCCGTAAATACCATTGCTGCAAAACGCGACGCACCTGCTCCGAATCGTCATTCACACCGTGAACACACAGCTCACCATCGCCGGCCAACACCTTTGCCCGCCGCGCACCGGCCACAATCCTAAGCGCCAACGGCGCACCTAAATAATCGTGAAGCTCACCCGACTGGAAGCGAAGCACGTCGCCCTGCTGAAGTAATACCACTCGCTGACGCTGGTATATCCAATCTCTATTGCGGATCAGCATGTCATCGATATCGGCCTGCAAGGTCGAAAATGGCGCTCGCAATACCACACCAGAACGGCCCACCTGCAAACTGAGCTTACGACGCCGGCGCCGACTGCGGATAATGGTAATCACAATAGTTTGATCTGAGTACCGCAGCTGTTGCTGGCTGCGCAGCTCGGTAACCCGCTTCGATTTAAGCGCTCTTAACACGATCGTCGCCTGCTAATCAGAAAATTCGCAGTGGCGCAGGAATGCAAAATACAGGTCATGAAGGATTAGCCCTACTGATGCACCGGAAATTCACAACTGAAAATAGCACCACCTTCAGGGTTGGCCTGGTAGCGAATATCACCGCCGTGCGCCTGCATAATGGATTTAGAGACCGACAGACCAATACCCATGCCGCCTTCCTTCGACGTTACAAAGGGGCTGAACAACTGCGCCTCTATTTCCGGCGCCAAACCTGCGCCAAAATCTTTTACTCGGAAACACACCAGACTTTGATCTAGGTAAGTGCTTACTTCCACGACATTACTCTGCCCCGCATTCGCGGTCGACTCCATGGCATTGCGAATTAAATTTAAAGCCACCTGCTGCAACTGAACTTCGTCTGCAAAAATTGCCGGCAAATTTGGCGCTGCAATTAAACGAACTGGAATTGCGTTTACCCTCGAATCCACTTCCGCAAGCGCCAGTACATCCTCGAGCACCGCGTTTAATGCCAGCACCACCCGACCACCCGAGGGCTTTTTAACATAGCTGCGCATACGCTGAATAACCGCCGCCGCCCGCTCCGCCTGAATGGTAATTTTAGTCAGCACCTCGTCCATTTTCTGGCGGCGCTCCTCGGGCAAATCTGCCACCAACCGCTGGGCAACTCTCGCGTAATTGGTCACTGCCGTAAGTGGCTGATTCACCTCGTGGGCGATACCGGCAGCCATTTCACCGCCCGTACTTAAGCGCTCGATATGCGCCAAATGTTGACGCTGGCTGTCCATTTCTTCGCGAGCTTGCTCAAGGGCAAATTGGCTCTGCAACCACTCGCTAATATCCCGCAACACTAATACTGCACCGCCCTCACTACGTGGCGAACCACTGAGCGCTACCGGCGCAATACTGCCGGTACGGGTATTAATGCTGACGTGATCCTTACGCAAACTAACGCCTCCCGCGCACAGTAAACCCAAGGACTGATTAAGGGCCTCGTCACCGGAAAACAACTGTAGCTGAGAGAATAACTCACCAATGCAATCGGAGGCGGGCCACCCTGTAATTGCCGCCGCTTGGGCGTTCATAGATGTAACACGACCAGTGACATCCAGGCCCAATATACCCTCTTCAACCGCATTTAATATTTGCTGATTTTCATCTTCTAACTCGGTGTTGCGTCGCGCCAACGCGCGCTCAAGACGCTGAATTTTTATATGAGTACGCACCCTAGCCAAGACTTCATCCGTCTGGAAAGGCTTGGCAATATAATCGACGCCACCAATCGCTAAACCATGTACCTTCGATTGACTATCGGTTAGGGCGGACAAGAATATCACGGCGATATCAGCCGTTTCTGGATCAGCTTTTAGGCGTTCGCAAACTTCAAAGCCGTCCATGCCTGGCATCATAACATCGAGTAATATCAGCGCTGGCCGAGCTCGTTTAGCGGTATAAAGTGCGGCCTCACCATCTCTAGCCGCCAATAGCCGGTAACCACTCCCCTCTAAGGTTTTAAACAAAACCTGCAAATTTGTGGGGTTGTCATCAACCAATAAAATTTGTTCACTACCGCTATCAGGCGTCATCAATAGTGGTCTCGCGCGTCGCTTGTACTACTAAGTGGGCGAGCTTATCAAAGTCAAATTCAGAGAGGTATAACTCTGCCTCGTCAAGAAAGGCGTCGCACTCAGGGCAGCGCCTGCGCAGCTGCTGCAATAGTTCTCGCAATCGAGTGACGTCGCCTAAGTCGACCGCTTCACTCAAATTCTGCAAATCATCTTCTTTGGGTAATACAAAATCACGTAAGGGCAGTGCGTTGCTAACAACTTGGCTAGGCTTAGGCTGCTGTTTTTGCGTTTCAACACCGCAAGTGGCGGCAACAACTTTGAGCAAATCGCCAATACCAATTGGCTTAGGTAAAAAGCCATCGCACCCTACCTGCACAGCTTCATCCATCATCTCTTCATCGGTTGTCGCTGACGCCATAATGATCGCAACATCGGCCATCCCCATGTCCTGCTTAATGACGCGGGTCGCTTCCATGCCATCCATTTCCGGCATACGCAAATCCATCAATACCAATTTTGCCGTGCGCTCTTTTAAATGCGCAATAACCTCTAAACCATTGGCAGCTTCTCGGATATCTGTCGACACATCCTCCAACATACCTAGAAGCACGTGACGATTTACCGCCACGTCGTCAGCAATAATAATTGCAGGGTTTTCGCCAACGGTCGATAAAAGCTCTGTTACAGGATCAACCGTATTTACCAGCGATTCATCGTCGAACTCACTTTCATGAATTTCCAGCAGCGGTAAGTCGAAATAGAAACAACTGCCGTGACCAAACTCGCTGCTAACATTTAAATTACCACCCATCGCCTCAACCAAGCGGCGACAGATAGACAGCCCCAACCCAGTGCCCTTGCCGTCTTGCGGATTAACTTGGCGGAAGGGTTCAAAAACATCGCGGAGCTTTTCTTTGGGTATGCCCATTCCGCTGTCGGTCACCGAAAACATCAACTGCTTGGTTTCCTGATCAGCGTGTAGTTTTAGAACCACCTTGCCAGCGCTGGTAAATTTTACGGCGTTATCAAGTAAGTTAACGAGGACCTGCCGCAGCTTCACCTCATCAACTTGCACTTTCTCCGGCAAATTCGGCGAACGATCCACAATAAAATCCAGACCTTTCGACTTCGCCCTGTGCGCTACGATATCGCTGACATTGGCCACAATGTCGTCGAGCTTGTTCGGTCGACAAACAATATCGATATTACCGCTCTCAATCTTGGCCAGATCTAATACATCGTTTATAAGGGTGAGCAGGTGCTTACCGCAGCTTTCTATCGCGCGTAAATACTCCTGACTGCCCGTTGGAATTCCTGTGTCGCGCTGAAGGAGCTGCGCATACCCTAGCACCCCATTTAAGGGGGTTCTCAACTCGTGGCTGACACTGGATAAAAACTGACTTTTAGCGTGTAGCGCATCTTCGGCGGAGATGCGCGCGTTGACCAGTTCTTGCTCTATACGTTTGCGGTCGGTGACATCTGTCATGATCCCCATGGCGCGCATCGGCTTGTCATTTTGATCATTTTCAACAACATCGCCACGGCTATAGATCCAGCGGAAATTACCAGCGCGATCCTTAACTCTAAACTCAACGCTATTGCCCGTCGCCATTCCAAGCCAGCTGTCGACCGCCGAGGCGATAATTTGCAAATCGTCATCAAAGGCAATGTTTTTGAAGGCGCCAACCGGATACGGCGTAGCGGGGGCATTGTAGCCCAGCATACGAAAGAAACTCTCTCCCACTGTGACCAAGCCCGTCTGCAAATCCAGATCCCAGAGGTGATTTTGGGCGGCATCCAAAGCTAATTGGAAGCGACGTTCACTGAGTTTTAAGGCGCGCTCGGTTTCGGTGCGCTTTTCAACCATGAAATTTGCGTCTTCAGCCAAGCGCTGAAATTCCGCAAAAGGCAGGTGATTTACATCGATGGTGGTAGACCGCTTGCTTGCGTCAGCAAAAAACTGTTGGAAAATAGTAAAGCCGGCAGCACTTCGGCGTGCCAACCAGCGCGCCGCGAAGGTTGAAAACACCATCAAGGCAAAGGCTATAATCACAATAAAGCGAATATGTTCTTTTACTCGCTCCTGCAGTGCGGCACGCTCATCGCTTAATTTAACATTGAGCTCGTCCAAAAATACGCCGGAACCCAGTACCCAGCCCCAGGGTTCAAAACGGCGAATATAGGAGATTACCGGCTTTTTCATACCATCTCGGTCAAGCCAGCTTAACTCGGTAAATAAACTGTGCTCTTCGCCGCCCACCCTCGCACTAACGTTTACAATATCGGGCATGAGCAAACCGACATTACTGGGATCGTAGGCGTTTACCAATTGCCGCCCATCTTTATCGACGACAAATAAAATAGAGTTATCTGGATCAATAGGTACGGCGGCAATCCGCTCGATCACTTCGCGCTTTAAGCGATTAAGCTCGTCGCGCAGATAAATACTGGCGCCCATATAAATATTTAGCGGCTTGTAATAGTACACAAAGCTAAAATTGCGCTCGGTCGCGACTTGGCTATTGGGATCAGTGAAACGGTATTCTAGAAACTCGTATTTCTTGTCTGACAACGCGCTTTTAATCTGACTAGAAAAAGCATCAATCGTCGCACTGTCTGACATTCGTTCATCGGTAAGGGGGTTCATCGGCGGTAGCAAAGCCCTGCCGTCGCCATCAAATAAGAAAAAGAAGCCCTTATTATTTAAAAACCGCAGCGATCCCATTGTCGTTCGCAAGCGGGTTAACTGCTGCGACTTACTTTCGCCAACAAATTCTTTGCGGGTGTCTTCAACCAGAGAAATACCAACGGCAACTTGCTGGCGCAAATCGTTGTATAACTGCTGATTTAACTGCGTGTGTTTAAAATCTAGATACTCAACCGCCTTGCCTACTTCCCTGCGCAACAACTCCCGGCGGGACTCTACATAGGTGTCTCGCCACGCTTCACTTTGCTGCGTATAGCGCTCGTACTCTTTGGCAATCCAGATATAGCCGAAAATAGCCAAAGGAATCGCAGACAGTGCGACTAGGCTAAGAAGATAAATTTGTACTAAACTGCGCTTAGTTCGCATGCGCAACCCTTGTTGTTTTATGGCATTTGCTTCGTTGCAATGCGGATTATAAGGCGGAAGCTTATCCAGTCTTGACGCTTCCCGCCAGTATCAATCGACTAATTCACCGATTAAGCATGCCCAAAGTTAATAATTTCATGATAGCCTTATCCCATACAAAACGGTAACCGCAAGGACCTAATAATGACTACAGAAGCGACGGTGTACCTCGTAGAGGATGACGAAGCCGTACGAGACTCACTACAAATGGTGTTGGAATCAGTTGGCCACAAAGTAGTTAGCTATTCACGAGCCGATACGTTTTTGGAGGATTACTCCATCGATATGGCCGGTTGCATGGTGTTAGACATACGCATGCCGGGCATGAACGGCATGGAGCTGCAACGTCAACTCAACACTCGCAATTCCATATTACCGATTATATTTGTAACCGGTCACGGCGATGTGCCAATGGCGGTCGACGCTATGCAGCGCGGCGCTGTGGACTTTGTACAGAAGCCCTATCGTGAAGAAGAGCTACTAGGCAAAATCCAACAGGCTATTGCTGCAGACTCTGAGAACCGCGCCGATCTCGAAGAAAAACACAAAATTCGCGCTAAATTGAGCGACCTTACGCCGCGCGAAAGTCAGGTTATGGAACTGATGATCGAGGGCAAGGCGAATAAAGTGATCGCCTACGACTTGGATATTAGCCAGCGCACTGTCGAAATTCACCGCGCACGCGTTATGGAAAAAATGGGCGTTCGCTCACTGGCGCATTTGGTACGCATGGTAATGGCAGCCGAAGAGTCCAACAATAGCTAGGACGTGCGTACACTAATACCTTGACTGCCCAGCAGCGCATCCACTGTCTGCAGGGCCGTCATTAAGCCCTCTACTGGCAACAAGCTCGCCCGAAAATACTCCTCCGCCATAGGCGCAATACCGCTGGCCCGAGGCAATTCTTGCCTTTGTTCAATTAAAAACCGCATTCTTGGAATAAAAATAAACTGCAACCACTGCGGGAAATTGAGCGTATCGATGGCGAATGGCTGCTCGCTGCGCAATGCTTCCGGCGGTGGCGGCTCGGCATCCCAGTGACCAATCCGGCGTAACTCGGCCTCAATATCCATTAAAACCGCAGCGACTTCATGATACTTGCTCATATCTCAGTCCGCCAATATCTACTCAATTATCTGTCGATACGGTGGCATCGACGCCAACATTTTACGCCCGTAATGCCGCGTGACAATACGCCTATCCAGAATGGTTATACGGCCAACGTCTGATTCACTGCGCAGCAACCGGCCACTGGCTTGTATCAATTTCACCGCCGCGTCTGGCACGGTAATATCCATAAACGGGTTGCCATTATTGCGACTAATCCACTCAGCCAACGCTTCTTCAACCGGATCTTCCGGCACCGCAAAGGGAATTTTGGCGATCAATACGTGGGAACAATATTTACCGGGCAGGTCGACACCCTCGGCAAAACTAGCCAAACCGAAAATAACACTTCCGTTACCCTTGTCTAAAGCCTCGCGGTGGCGGGTCAGGATCTCGTGCTTCGGCAAATCATCCTGCGCCAAAATCCGGCCTTGCCAATCCGCCGGCATACCCTCGCGCACCGCGCGTAATTGCTTGCGGGAGGAAAACAGCACTAAATTTCCGGCATCCGGCGCCATTAAGTTTGGCAGCATATCGATTAGCGCCGCCGTATGCGCCTCGGCATTGCCTGCATCGCAATTCATTGCCGGTATGTGCAGCTCGCCCGCATCGGCGTGTGCAAAAGGGCTGGGAACCACCTCAAAACTGGCATCGCTATCTAAACCGGCGCGCATACTAAACCGGTTGAAACTACCCAGGGCGGTTAGTGTTGCCGAGGTCAGGACAGCCGCATAACAACGTGACCACAGCGCCGATTTAAGCGCATTGGCGGCCAGTATAGGACTGGCGTTCAATTCTATATCAAACAGGCCTTGACCCGTTTCAACCAAGGCCATCCACCGCGCATTGGGTGGTTTTTCTTTGCTGACATCACTGGCATAAGAGCGCCAGAGCGCACAGGCACTTTCCGCCCGAAAACGCGCAGCAGACACCGTCGCCAACCATTGCTCCGTCACTTCTCGGCTCGCCATCAATTGATTGCCATCTAAGCTGTCTTGAAAGGTATCGATTATCCTTTCCGCTTGATGGATCACGCCGCTAAACCCCTCGACCATATTTTTGGCGTGGGCGGCGAGATTGTCGGGCACGATACCGTCGGGAAAGCGCACACTCTTACTTCCCTGCCGCTCTTCTGCGCTCTCTAGCAGCTCTTCCAATAGCGGCCGCAGTGGCGCCAAACCGCGCCGCACGGCAATAAGTTGGGTAAGCAAGCTCTCTAGCTGGCCACGGGCGGTAAGGTCCATAGCGGGTACGGCAATCATCGCTGTCAAAGCGCGCTCAATTTGCTCTAGCCAGCGCTCAGTCGCCGCCATACGGAAGTTGGCGCTGAAATGATTAATCACTTTGTCGGGCAGGTGATGCGCTTCGTCGAAGATATAAATGCACTCTTCCGGAGGCGGAAGTATGGCGCCGCCGCCTAAGGCTAAATCCGCCAGCACAAGATCGTGATTGGCGACAATAACATCTGCCTGAGTGAGCGACTCGCGAGCTTTAAAAAAGCTACATTGCTTAACGTGACTGCAGCGACGACCGGTGCATTGGGCGTGATCGGTTGTCACCCGTGCCCACTTATCATCGGCAATCACGGTATCCCAGTCATCGCGATCACCCGCCCATTTCCCGGTTGCCATTTTCTGCGCGAAATCCGTGTACAAAGACAGGCTTTCGGCGTCCGGCGCGGCCATGTGCTCGTCAATGTATAGGGGTAATACCTTTGCATCGGCCCCTGACAACAATTGATCTAGCTTGGACAGACAGATGTAACGACGCCGCCCCTTAGACAAGCTAACGCTAAATTGCAGGCCGCTTTTGGTGAGAATATCAGGTAAATCGCGGTAGATAATTTGCTCTTGAAGGGCAACCGTCGCGGTGGAAATAACGAGTGTTTTATTGCTCTCTTGTGCGATCGGGATCGCTGCCACCGCATAGGCCAAGGTCTTGCCGGTGCCAGTGCCGGCCTCCACCACGCAGAGATGATCGCCGCCCCCGCGCTGAAACTCTTGATTGCGCTTTACGCCACCCAAGACTCTTGCGATATGGGCGATCATCAACCGCTGCCCATAACGTGGCTTCAAATCTTTTACATCCAGAAATTGCCGATACGCATCCTGAATTGCCTTTTTAAGTGCATCGGTGAGCACCTATACCGCCTTCTCGATTGCCCGTAAATCTCGACTACGCAATTGATTGCAAACCGGGTTGGCGTAGATCTCCATTGCCTTTAAACGAAAGGCTTCAGGAATTTTTGCAAAACGCTGCTCGAAATCTGCGACATCGCGATCCGTTATTTGCGGCACCCGCAGCTCGCGCCAACTTTCGTCATTGTAAATCCGCATATACGCCAGCACATTGCTGGCATGGAGGCGATACTGATCAATAATTGCCTCGTCTAACACCGCCGCTACCCTCGCCGCGTCTGCGAACTCGCCTTTTAAGGGCGCGCCAAAACTGACATGAACATCGCCTTTGTTGCCTAACACGCCAATAGCGATGCTTTTTAAATCTTCGTGTTCCGCTTTTAAATAGGCACCGTCGCGCTCGACATGAACTAACTCCTGAGCCTTGGCGGCATCCAGCGGATCCCATTCATAGGAGATCGACACCGGGACGATATTCAGCTTGTTAATATAATCAGAAAAGCTCTCTTCAGGCTTTTGCTGGGCCATACCAATCATCTTAATGACCGCCGCCTCGGTGGCATCATTGCCATCTTTGGCGCGCCCTTCACGCTGAGCGATCCAAATGGAACTGCGCTCTTCCAGCAGAGAGAAACGAATATAGCCCGCCAATTGCCTAAATGCCGCTAGCATCTGGCGCGGGCCCTTGGCTGAACGCCGAACGATAAAGCTCTTATTAAGACGCATCAAATCGGCGGCAAAGGGCTTGGAAAGCAGATTATCGCCAATCGCAATGCGCACCGTGTCGCGCTCGTGATGATAGAGGGCATAATTGACAAAGGCCGGATCCAGGGCGATATCGCGGTGGTTACTAATGAATAAATACGCGGAATTTGGCGCTAAGGCGTCTAAGCCAGATACATTAAAGCTGCAGGTATGGTCCTCAATCATGGTATCCATATACTGCTTGATAACTCGCTGAAAGCCCGCCACATCGGCAACCCCGTTCAGCTCGCGACGCAGATACCACGCCACAAGCGGGCGCACTAACCAAGGCAGGTAGCGATTGAGTTTGGGGATGCGCAGGTTTGCGACCACATTCAGCAACTCGGCATCGCCCAGTAACTTGGCTAAAACCGGCACAACTTCGTCGTCGTGGTATGGCCGGATCTCAGCGAAGTCATCCATCATTTTGTGCTCTCAACGGTATAAAGGGGCGTACAATAAAGGATTCAATGGCAGTCGTCATCTGCCAGCGACCATTAGTAAGCAGCAAACTCCCTATTTTCAGCGCAACGCGCACGTCGCACAAACACTCATATCCCTCATAATTTCCATTATACGCAGCCAGTAAAACGCCAAATTTAAGTCCAACACCTCCTAATCCAACTGGAGCTAGACAACGTCTACCTTAAGCCCGAGCCCACACCGCAAACTTATACTCGCGACATTGGCATTTTGCGGTATCGGCAGCATCACGGCACAATTAGTTTACTCTCGGCGCGCAGTCGACGTATTTCTGAATAGGAATAGCGACTGCAAGCATGCTTACTGGCCTTATATTAAAAGGATTCGACTACAAACTAGCATCCGTCATGCACTTGATCGTATATTACTAGACATGCCGCTCAGTCTAAGAGCCGACTCCCAAAAATCTAAACCTGACATTGCAGTGGAAGCACACTAATGACACACCAGCAAGGCACCCTAAGCAGCCAATCCGGCTGCCGAATCTACACCCAAAATTGGCAACCCGTCGGCACACCAAAGGCGGTAATTATTCTGGTGCACGGTCTTGCAGAACACAGCAATCGCTATATCGATATCGCCAACTATTTCACTGAACAAGGCTATGCAGTGTATGCGCTAGACCATGAGGGGCACGGCCACTCACAGGGACTGCGCGGCTATATAAACCGCTTTGACGATTTCATCACCACCCTTGATCAATACTGTAACGAGATAACCGGGCTCCACCCTAACGCCAAACTCTTCTTGGTCGGACATAGCATGGGCGGCGTTATTTCCACAGCCTATCTATTAAAGTATCAGCAGAAACTTGCTGGCTGCATACTGTCTGGCGCCGCTCTCGCAACGGGGGACGTTATCAGCCCCGTACAAAAATTTGTGGTCCACTGCTTATCGAAAATTTTACCCAAGCTTCCTCTTTTGCAATTAGAAGCGAATGACGTCTGTCACGACCCCGCTGTTGTGGAGGCGTACCGCAACGACCCCAGAGTATTCACAGGCAAGATTCGCGTTCGACTGATAAGCGAAATTTTACGCACCGCCGACATGGTCATTCGCAATGCGGCAAGCATTAGCTTGCCGATGCTTATATTGCATGGCGGCGACGACAAAATGGCCTCTCCAACAGGCTCAGAGAAATTGTACGCGGGCATCTCGTCCAGCGATAAGACCTTAAAAATTTACCCTGGCCTCTATCATGAAATTTTTCTAGAGCCGGAAAAATATTCCATCTACGCCGAGATACATGATTGGATGGAGCAAAAGTTATAGAGACGGTCACAGTGTTTACTTGCTAACTATTTAGGGCGCTAGTAATTGGCAAAACAATTTAATTAGTGGCACTCTCGCGATATAGCACCAAAGGAACAGCAATATGGATCAAACTCGCAGCAACCCTTGGCCCGAAGCCACCACCTGCCCTGTCGTTTTCATTATCGACAGCGTTAATCGGACCGAAAAAAAGCTTTTAGAAGACGCTATACGCAAACATCAACCTGCCGGCTCAAGATATCATGTTGTCCATCGCCACCTAAGAAATGTGCAGACCCGCCGCCAGCGCTCCACCACCCAATTACTAGAGCTAGCCAAGTCAAACGACAACCCTTACTTTGTTCCCGTGCGTATTTGCTGGCAAACACGCACGCCGAGAGACATGCAAGGTGTATCACTGAGAGATTTAATTACCGGCAACCGAGAATACCCAGGCTGGTTTCAACAGCAGCTGCGACTGCGCAAAGACAGCAGCGGCTACAGTATCACCGTTGGCAACGGCGCCAGCCTGGAGCAGCTCAAAGACAGCTGCGTTCACCACACCCAAAAACATGGCGGAACTGAAGACCTTATTAAATTTATCGATCGCTCTGCTTTTTTAGCGCTCGAAAAAGTCGAACGCCAAGTAAAAGGCGCTCGATATAAGATACCTCAGCTTCTTTCAGACGAAGTCATTCGCAAACCATCAGTGATAAATGCCCTGAGCAAAATCAGCGAATCTACTGGTCGCTCGATGGATAGTTTGATCAAAGAAGCAAAACTGTGCCTAGACGAAATGTCTGCAAAACCAAGCGCCCTCGGTACCGACCTCGCTGCCGCCTTAGGCCGCTTCATGTATACCCGCGGTTTTGACAAAGATATTGACTATGTCGACGGCGATATTGAACGCATTCGCAAACTTCTCACTGAAAAACCCGTCGCCTTTTTGTTCACCCACAAATCACATATTGATGGCTTCCTGCTGATGACCATCTTTCACGATCAAAATCTGACGCCATTGCATTTATTCGGTGGCATCAATATGAATATGCCAGGAATCGGCCCGATTCTGCGCCGGTCCGGCGCCATCTTTATTCGGCGCAGCTTCCAGAATGACCCGGTCTACAAAGTTGTATTCAAAAACTACATCGATTACTTGGGAGAAAAACGCTTCCCCTTGATGTGGGCACTAGAGGGAACCCGCTCCCGCACCGGCAAGTTAATGCCGCCTCGTTTCGGCTTAATTAACTATGTGGTAAGCGCACATATGCGCGACGACGCTCCCGACTTAATATTAATGCCAGTATCGATTACGTACGACCAGGTACCCGAAGTAGCTGATTACGACGCACTGCAAGCCGGCGGCAAAAAGCGCCCTGAATCCACTTCCTGGTTTATGGAATATATCAGCGGCCTTAAAAATCCCCACGGTAAAATTCATGTGCGATTCGGCGAAGGCGTTACCATTAGCGAACACCTGGACCTGAGCAGCCCCGCACCGCAAACCAGAGACATTCAAAAGATCGCCTTTGAACTCGCTGTCGACGCAAACAATGCCACGCCGATTACGGTCAACTCATTAATTTGCTATGTCATTCTTGAGCACGGCCACAAGGCCATTACATTCAACGAACTCAACACTGACATTCAAGAGCTTCTGCAATTAATTAATAAACTCGGTTTTGCGACCACCAGCGACGTACAAAACCTCAATGAGGCCAGAATTCAGAAATGCTTAAAAGACCTTGGTACAACCGGTGTCATTAATATATTTAACGACGGCATCGAATCGGTATATATGCTGCCGAACGACGCCGGTCGCACCGCGGCCTACTACCGCAACGGTCTGATTCACTTTTTTATTACCAGTGCCATCGCCGACCTAGCTCTACTTGCCGTTAGCGCAACGGGCGATGAAGCGCTTAGCCAGTTTCACAATGAAGCGCTGCGTTTACGGGACATGTTTAAGTACGAGTTTTTCTTCGAGGGCTCAAGTGCGTTTATTGTGCTGCTCGAACATGAACTGGAGCAGCGTGCGCCCAACTGGCGAGACAGCGTTAAACAAGGTGCTAAAGCAACCCGCAAACTCCTCGCAGGCATAACACCTATTTTAGGTCACGGCACGCTGCGCCCATTTATCGAAGCCTATCTTGTCTTGGCAAGAGCTTTACGGATGCAGCCGGTGGGAGAAATCAGTGATCAAAAGCATCTCATCAACCACGCTCTCACGCTGGGTAAACAGCGGGTGCTGCAGAAGCGAATACATTGTGAAGAGTCCGTGTCGGGTAGCTACTTTGAAAATGCGATTAAAATCGCAGAAAACCAAGAGCTACTCAAGGCGGGGGACGAGGCTGTTGCCGGGCGTCAGCGCTGGCTGGAAGAGCTGCGCGAAATTTCCGCCAATGTTCGCTTTTTAGCATCAATGGCCGATGCCAAACGACTGCAAATACGAACTGCGCTGGAGAAATAATTACAGGGTCTCTGGTGCATTAGTAATTGAATCAGAGGTGCCCCAGCAATTAACCGCAGTGCTGAAGGGCACGGCGGTTTCGGTCATGAGTATGGGCGGCAATGGCCTCAAAGTTTTGTAACAGCACTTCACGACCACGAGCTGGCTTCGCACATTCACTGCATGCCAGCAAGGATTTAGCTTTTATTTCAACACTGTCCAGAACTTCAAATTTACCTTCACTGTATTCACGACCAAGATCCGACATATCCAACGGTGGCGCGCCAATATACTCGATATTGATTTTGCCTTTGCTTACCTTGTAATGGGCAAAACCAATCCCGACAAAAGCCTTCTCTGACCATATTTGTGTGCCGTCATCATCTAATAAACGAATCGACGCACCACCAGTACCCACCATCATTTGCACATAGCCCAGCGGATTTGGCAGCCCTAAGAACATCGGCGCCGAACGCTGATAAATATGGTCATGACCAACAATGACGAGGTCTACGCCGTAGCGAAGAAATATATTCTCTTCCAAGGCCACCAAGGTGAAATTGGCCGGACTGCGATCAAGCTGATCGGTCCAAATAGTAAAATGCTGCATAACAATAATAAAATCTATTTCGCCGCGCAGACGACGCAGCGACGCATTGGCGAGGTCGGCCTCTATATTCAGCAACTCTTCTGGCAGCGTACCGTCCCCGATTAAGGCGCCTGCGGTGGTCACCAAAAAGTGCACGCGATTAAAATCGAAGGAATAAAAGGTGCTTCCCGGATCGTTAGGCCCAAACGAGGACGTTAATGGCTTGGGCGGATGGCTGAAACGATTTTTAAAGGTATCGCCACCAAAGTCTTTTTCTTCATGATTGCCCGGCGCCGCCATGGTAAGACGACGTGCCAATAGCGGCTGCATTTGCTCAAACCACACATCCCATATTTCCTGATCACCATTGGCATAAGACAAATCCCCCGCCAACATCAGCAAATCCGCCGGCGTCCGCATCACTTCTTCCGTTACTAATTTCGGGAGTTCGCCGATACCGTGATCGCCAAAATGGATAAAGCTCCACTCATCACGCGGGCTTGGCATCACAACGTAAACCGCTGACCAGCCGCCCTCGTCAGAACCAACTCGGTAACGCAAGGGACGGTCAGGGTCGATACCCACGGCACTAGCGCGATGCGTAAAACTGTCGATACCCGTCGTTTCAGATGTGCTCGCCTCAACGCTAAACTCAAAGGCGTCGTCTTGAATCGAAAACTCATCCAGCCCCACATCAAATGACGAGAATTCCAGCCACGATACCGGCGCATCGTCACCGTCGGTAAACCATGTGATGGTTCGAGAACTGTTGCTATCTCCCATAAAACTGCTGTGCAAGCCACGCGGCATCATTGGACCAGGCACCTCAGTGTCGGGCATCGGTTCCGGCTGCGGAATGGGCTCAGGTATCGGCTCAGGTGTAATAAGCGAACCGTCAGCTCCGCGACTGCTCCCTCCTCCCCCGCAGGCTGTTAACGCTAGACCAGCAAGACTTCCAGTCACAAAACGCCGACGCGTTAACGGCCGCAGAGGGAATTGGCGGGATTTTGGATCGCGAGGAAAAGACATAGAGGGCTCCAGAATTTATGCCCGCAGAGTCTATGCGTTCGCTATGAAGATATTATGACACAGCTAAAATTGTACAAAACAATGACTGGCCGCTTTTACAGCAGCCGCATTGTGATCTTGATCTAGCGTCTCCCCAAGTATCGCCATTACCTAGCGAGCCGCAATCCCACGTAGGCGCATCATCATTTTTATTATATAAATCGATGCGGTAGGCAGTAGCCTTGCGAGTATGTCTTGGGCGCGGCCGTCGCTGATAAAAATGCGGCCGACATTTTTTTGTACGCCACGCAAAATGATCTTTGCCGCATCAGCGGGCTGTGTGCCCCGCTGCAGCTCTTCATGGAACTGTTGAGTCCCGCTATTGTGGTGATCTGCATTGAGGGTGATATTGGTTGCTACTGCGCCGGGGTGCACGGTGTGTAAGGTTAGATTACGGATGCCGCGAATATGGTGTTCCGCGCGCAGGCTGTCGGTAAAGCCACGCACTGCAAATTTGGTAGTACAGTACGGTACAAGATACGGCAGCGCGAGAATACCTTGTGAACTTGAGAGGTTGACGATGGCGGCCTCGGGCCGAGTCAACATATGAGGGTAGCAACGCTGAGTGGTGTGAATGACACCCCAGTAATTAATATTGGTGATTTTCTCAAAGTCGTGCTCACTCGCTTCACCAAAGGTGAGATCACCTAGGGCAATACCGGCATTATTAATCAGCAGGTCTATGCAACCAAAGCGAGCAAGCACATTGTCGATAAAGGCGTTAATGGCCAGTTTGTTACCCATATCAACCGTTTCGCTGTAAAACTCTGCGCCCAACGCCGTTAACTTATCGGCAGTCGCATCGAGCTTAGCGATATCACAAAAGGCGACTTTTGCGCCTTGGCGCGCAAGTTCCATCACCAGATGATAACCGATGCCGTCGCCACCCCCGCCAGTTACGATAGCCACTTTGTCTTTAAATGTTTTCATATCTGATCCCTTGTGTGATTACGGCCAGGCTTAACGATGCTTGGCGAGAAAGGCGAGCACATCTTCTGCGCTCTTACGCGGTGCTTCTAGCATGGGCATATGACCAAGTTCTGGGTAAGTAATGAGTTCGGCATTCGGTACCCCGCTCTGCCAAATCGCTGCGGAACTAATATGCAGCAGGCGATCACGCTCACCCCACAGAATGAGTATGGGCACGTTAATGTCGCTTAGGTGCTGATCCAAAAGACCAGTGTTATGAAAGTCCTGGAATATGCGGGTAAGTGATTCGCGACGAATAATGTAGTCATCCGCCATATAATCTAAAATCATTCTTGGCAGCCATGGCGGCTGAGCCATGGTCATCGCGTAGAATTCGATAAACTCATCGCGATTATGAATCTCAAACGGGTTGCGGCCCGTCGCGAGCATTTTAGCCATGTCACTTTCTTGTGGCGCAACAACACCGGCGGCATCAACCAATACTGCGCTCTGAACACGATTTGCATGGCGCAGCGCTAACTGAGCGGCAATAAAACCACCCATGGAATTACCCACAATATGGGCGCGTTTAATACCCAGCGCGTCCATCGCTTCTACCACCCGCTGCGCCTGACTCACGGTGTCGTATTTTAGGGCCGGATCAAAGACGGTTTCACCGTGGCCCGGCAGGTCTAAAATTAAGACCTGATACTTATCGGTAAAATGGCTGGCAAAGCGCATCCACACGGTTTTTTCTGAGCTATAACCGTGGATCATCACTACGGTTTCTTTGGCGTCTTGTGGGCCGCCCTGCCAGCTCATCATCTGGCTATCGCTAATCTCGATTTTGGACCGGTGCAAGCCATAAATACTTGTTTCAATACGGCTGGCCAAGTGCAACACGTCACCACCAATACGCGGGTAAGTGGTCACAGCCCAAATGACAACACTAGCAGCCAGCGCAATAGCAACAATTAGGGACTTCTTCATCCTGCATTCCTTTTTTTAATCGGTGTAGCAATTGGCTTAATAGCAGCTGGCTGGAGCGGATAGTCGCTGCGGTCGATTACGTCGCGCATATCCCACCAGATAAGTTTATTAAGCAAACGCAAGGGCACTAGGTTGGCGCCCAACCAAGTTTTAAATGAATCTTTGCCATAAACAATCTTCGGCGTACCGCGACGTATACCTCGAATCACACGGTGCACAATAGCCTCCGGCGGTGTTGATAAGTACTTGTCCGAGAAGGCTTGGTGCTGAGGGGCGCTGGCTATATTGGTAGCAATTCCACCGGGATGGACAAGGTGCACACTGATTGGACTATCGTGCAACTCAACCATTAACGCTTCACTAAAGCCGCGCACGGCGAATTTCGCCGCACTGTAATCGCTGTTATTGGGTGGCCCAATCAGGCCAAAAATACTAGATACGTTCACCACCGCACCCTCGCCATTTTCGATCAGCTGTGGCAAAAAAACTTGGGTACCATGCACTACACCGTAAAAGTTAATACCCATTACACGCTCGATTGAAGACAGCGACGTTGCCCACACCGGCTTGCCATCACCCGACACACCGGCGTTATTTATAATGACATGAGCGTTGCCCAGTGAGGCTTTTACATCAGCAGCAAATCCTTCCATCGCAGAACGGTCAGCAACATCAAACACCGCACTGAACACCTTGGTCGCAGCGGTGTTATGTACCATTTCAACTGTTTTGGCTAAGCCCTTTTCGTCGTAATCATTGAGCGCCAGCCTTGCACCTAGCTTTGCAAATTCTAGGGCGTAGGCACGACCCATACCCGAGCCTGCGCCAGTTATAGCGACTATTTTATTATTAAAATCCTTCATATTGATGATCTCATCTAAACAAATGGTGCTTGGTCTTAAACCGGCTGGCTAGCCTGTTAAAGGTAAAACTGAAGCCGGGAAACATCGCAATAACATGACCACTCTTGCTCTGGTACCAGCTGGTGCAACCGCCCGACTTCCAAACGGTTTTTTCCATTTCAGAGTGAACCATCTGGGTGTATTGATCCTCGGCGTCGGCGCTGACTTCTATGGCCTGTTTACCAGATTTCTCCAGCTGCCGAATGCTGCCAATGATGTATTTCATCTGTGATTCAATTACGAATATTGCGGAAGTGTGGCCAATGCCGGTATTGGGCCCAGTGACCACAAAGAGATTAGGGAAGCCTGGAATGGCAGTGCCGAGGTAGGCCCGAGGAAACTCTTCCCAGGCACTCGCTAAACGCCTATTGTCCTTGCCAATGACGGGGTATGAGATCATCCCGTCGGTCGCGTCATAACCGGTAGACCAGATAATAAGATCGACATCAACTTGCTGACCTTGTGCGGTCAGAATGCCGGTGTCGTTCACCGAGGCGATGCCGTCTTGCTTGTCATGCAATTTTACATTCTGTCTCGACAAGGCGGGATACAAGGTGCTCGATAAAATGATGCGCTTACAACCGATGGTAAAATCCGGAGTGAGTTTTTCACGCAGCACCGGATCGGGCACCTGCTTTTTAAGTAATTTCAACGCGGCCCGCTCCGCAACTAAATCCAGCATCAGTTTGGAATACTTAAAACCAATCACACGAGTTTCAAGACACCAATAAATCCACCAGCGCAGTGCTTTATAAAGTGGTTTAACGCCTAACAATTTTTGTTGGAAAGATGAAAATTTACGATCTGGCCTTGGCAAGACCCAATGCGGGCTGCGTTGAAAAACATGCAGCTCCGCAACATCGCCCGCTATCGCCGGTATAACTTGTGCTGCGCTTGCCCCGCTGCCCACAATGGCCACACGTTTAGCACGATAATCAAAAGAGTGATCCCAAGCATTGGTGTGGAAGCTTTTACCCTTAAAAGTATCGCGGCCGGGGAAGTCGGGAATAACCGGTGTGCTCAGCGGCCCAGAGGCATTAATCAGAATTTGCGCCTCAAACGTACCCGCCGCGTCAGTCTCTATAACCCAGCGCTTGTCATCCTCATTCCAGCGGACCTGCGTCACATTGGCATTAAGTGTAGTTTTGTCGCGGAGGCCGTGCTTATCAATCACCGCATTGGTGTATTGCCGCAACTCCTCTTGCTCTACAAACATTTGCGACCACACGTAAGGCTCCGACGAAATGGAATACAGCGGTGACTGCACATCGACCGCCGCGCCGGGATAGCTATTCTGACACCACGTCCCGCCCATAAAATCGCGGCGCTCAAGAAGTCGAATATCGGTGATGCCCTGCTCCTGCAGGCGGATTGCAGCACACTGACCACCAAAACCGCTGCCAATGATAACAACCCGATAACACTGCTTTGCTTGCATGTATTTATTCTCCCCGCGAGGGCTCTAGCCAATTTCATGTGATGACAAACGACATCACTTTACTTCTGATGACGCTTGTCGTCAAATAAGAGAATGAACAAAATTGAAAAGAACAGTAAATCGGGGCGAACCTACGGCGGTGAAAGTGCGGCCGAAAGACTGGCGCGTCAGCGCCAAACCTTTATGGACGCAGGACTAGAGCTATTTGGCACGGTTGGCTACCGAGCGACAACCGTCAGAATGCTGTGTAAAGAAGCAGGGCTAATTGATCGCTATTTCTACAAGACCTTCACTGATACTGAAGATTTATTAGCTGCGGTCTATACCGAATCCTTGGACCAAATCCAAACTCAGGTTCTGGCAGCAATCAATACCACTGACAGCGAGCCAATTACGGCCAAGCACATTGAACTTGGCCTTGAGGCGTTTTTTAGTGCTTTTGAAAACTCGCGAGTGGCTAGAGTGTGTTGGTTAGAAGTCCTCGGCGTCAGCCCGCGTATTGACACGCTATACATCAGCCGCATACAGGAGTTTGCCGAATTATTGCTGCAACTTGGCAAATCCATGATGCCAAATTGGCCGCTTGGCGAAGAGGAAACGCGCATAACAGGCATAGCGTTGGTTGGTGCAATAAGCCAGTCTGCGATGCAATGGCTGCTCGATGACTACCGCTCACCGAGGGCAACATTAGTGAGCGCGAATGGGCGTCTGATTAGAGGACTCTTCAACACGCCTTCGCATTAAGGTACCTATAGCCATAAGGCTCGCCTTACCTTTTAGTTGGCTACTACCTAGCAACCACAGCCCAAGCAAGCACCTTAAAAGATAACTTTAAAATCCACCCCGTAAGTTAAAGGATCAACGATACCGACATGGAAGGTGCCAATATCAGTGCCAGTTAAACCTCCGGGCTGTGACACGCGATCATTGCCCAGTAGATTTTTACCCCATAAGGCCATCTCATAGCCGCCGCTCGGCGTGCTCCACGCCACCCGCGCGTTTAATAGCTGGGTATCGTCGCCGTAGCCATTGACGGTATTAAAGAAAGGCTGATGATCTTCATTGCTGGGCTCAGTGTTTTCTTCGTAAATGTAGTCAACATGGAACAACAGCAATCCGTAATTAAACTCCGGAGACCAATCCATTGTCAGGGTGTATTCCTGCGGCGAGCTAACATTCAACTGATCCGCCACCTCAAATTCACCCTGTGCGTTGAAGTACGCTTCACGACTAGACTCTTGCTCGCGGTAGGTATAAATCAGCCCAAAGCGCAAATTCTCGGTCGCCAGCCAATCTGCGGTCAATTCGATACCCTGAATATCCTCATCGGTATTGATGACTGTAGGCACCGCGCCGTTACTGTCAGGTGATCTCGATTCAATGGCTTCTTGACGATCATCAATAATCATTTTAAACAGAGCAATCTGGGTACGCACTTGGGTGTCAAAGAAATCGCCCTTCACACCCAGCTCTATATTACTAACGACTTCGGGGTCTAATGGCGCTTCTCTTGTACCGGTATTTAACGAGTCATAGCCGCCGGACTTATAGCCAGTGGAGTAGCTTGCAAAAGTCATCGCTCCGTCGGTAATTTGAAAATTCGCAACCACGCGACCGGTAATTTTATCCCAGCTTTCAGAGGCCGTTTCTACGCCATCAGAATTAAAAAAGAAGTTTTCTTGTAGCAATTGCGACACGACAAAATCCGTTAGTGGCGCATCCCAACTAAAGGACTTTTTATCGTTACTATAGCGCAAACCGGTAATAATATTCAGCCTGTCCGTAATTGGGAAATCTAAGTCCATAAATAAACCGTAGCTTTCGAAATCCCCCTCATTGGTCATTCGTTCGGTAACAAAATTACCCTCTACCACATCGCCTATTAGGGAGTTTAAAAGCCCCTGAGGAATACTTGCCATGCCAGATGCCAGCTCCAATACTGCACCGTAGCTAAACGTGAGAGCGGTTTGCTGATAGGTATCTTCCTTGCTGTAGTTGGCACCGAATACCGCGTCTACCCATTCGAGTGCAACATTGAACTGCATTTCAAAGTAGGCTATATCCGAGTCTTCAATATTATTGGTATCAACATACACCGACTCATCACTGGTGGCGTCTTCATCTTGCAAATTATAGGTTTCAAATGCGCGGTAACTGCCGATTAAGGTCATGCTGCTAACGTCGTTTAGCTCGTACCAAAGCTTGCCGGTAAAGCCCTCCATATCTCTAGTTTCGCCACCGCCGATCGCGTCCGTCTCTAATTTACGATCAGAGGGGTCAGGAAAATTAGAAAACTCTTCGCTAATACTGATTCGCGCCTGGGGGCCGTTATCGACACGATCAATATCATAGGCAAACTGCATGCTCAGCCTATCATTTGCCTCCCAGCGCAGGGCGAGACGCGCAAATTGATTATCCTGCTCGCCGGGATTAGGTGATGCTGGGCCTTTATTTTCAGTCACCTCATCGCGCTGGTTGTGTAGCAAGTTAACCCGCAGTGCCAAGCTATCGCTTAGCGGCATATTGCCCATGCCTTCTACGCGGAATAAATTGTAGCTACCCAACTTTGCCATCACAAAGCCTTCGCTTTCTTCTAGGCTCGGCGCATTGGGAATAAAGCTCACCACCCCCGCCGCGGCATTACGACCGAACAATGTGCCCTGCGGCCCCTTCAATACTTCTACCCGCTCCATATCAGAAAATGGCACGGTAATCGCCGCGCGCGGTAAATAAACACCATCTAAAAACGTGGCGACAGAGGGGTCGCCACCCGTACTGATATTGGAACTATCTATGCCGCGAATCACAAATGAAGACTGAGTAGTACCGCCGCCGCGCACCCCATCGCCCACTTTTAAGCCGGGAATATAGGCTTGAATATCTTCCATATTCAAAGCGCCGGTATTTTCTAGATCCTGATTGGTAAAGGTGTCGACGGTGACCGGCACAGTCATCGCACTCTGCTCGCGCTTCTGGGCCGTAACCACCACCTCCTCTAAAGCGAGATTTTTGGCTGCATATGCCGATGACGTCCCCAGTACTGCAAGGCCAACAGCGCAGGCCAAACGACTTCTACTCATGGATTTCATAATATGCCCTCGCAATAAAACATCTAGCTCAACATTATTTAGTAACGCTCAACATATACTCTGCAACATCACGCCGTAACTCAGGCGACAAATGACCCTGTGGCGGCATAGTGGGGTAGTCTGTCCGCACTTTATGGGGCGCCGCAATATAGTCGGCAATACCCTGTGGATCATTTAGATATAAAGCCTGCACAGTTAAGGTTGGCGGACCAATCATGCGAAGGTTATAGGCGTGGCAGCCGGCGCAAATACCTTGATAAAGCAGCTTTGTGCGGCCCTCGGTAGTCACCACTTCACTTGGCGCGCCGCCGGGAATCAGCATACTCACGATGTCTTTGGTGTCTTTGCGCTCGCACTCACTCCACTTCTTTACACCAAAGCTGGTGTAGCGTTCACGATTGATAATGCAATTATCAGGCTCTTGGGCTGAACCTAAATTAGCCAGGATATCCGGACCACTGCGACTGAACTGGGTCAGCATTAATGCTTTAACGTCCGCCACAGGATCAGCGCCGTTATCAAACATCAGGTTATCGAGAAACACCATGCGATCTGGATTGGGCTCTGAATCGGGGTCACTGGAAATATCGGTAATAAATGCCAAGTCTGTAACAACCATACCCGCGGTTTTATTGCCGGAAATAATATTTCCCTCAACAATAACGTCATCGGCCGCCATGACGACAATACCGATTCCCGCCGGCACTTTAGACACAATCGAACCCGGTGCGCCAAAATTAGCGGTATTATTGTTAACAACAAAATTGTTGCGCAAAACAACATCGTAGGTGGTTTTAATCGGCAGCCCGGGGGTAATAAATACTAATAGGCCGGCGGTATTGTCGTGAGCGTAGTTATTCTCGACTAGGGCGTGGCGGGGATTTTTAATTTCTATACCGGCCACATTATCAAAGACTTCGTTGTGGCGAACATCGACGTTGTCGCACATACCCACGTAAATGGCAGCGTCTTCAATTCCACTCAGGACGTTGTATTCAATTAAGCCATTTTTGCCAAACTGAGGGAAAATACCGTATACCCCGGTGTCGATAACGCGGTTGTAACGAATCACAAAATTATTACCGGCCTGCCCCATGATGGCATTGCCTTTGTAGTGGGTAATCGTTAACCACTCAACGGTAAAATCATTGCCGGAATACAAAATGGCGTCATTGCGAACCCCTTCGCCCTCCATCACAGGCCACTCGCCGTCTATTACAACACCGCGAATAGTGATGCCGTCTTTGTCGACATAAACGCTTTCTTTATACGTACCAGGATGAACCAAAATAACGTCACCGGTATTCGCCTTATTCACCGCACCCTGAATAGACTCGCCGTCTTTGACCAAAATATCAGCCGCCATCAAGGTTGGTGCCGCCAGTATTAGACTAAGCCACAACAGCCCCTGTGGAATTATTTTCTTCATTGTTGTGCTCCTCTATTTCCAGAGTCTGGATAATTAATGCGTCAGAATTTGGGTCGCCACCGGCGCCAAGCCCGAAGGTACTTTTTGCGGTAATACCGGCATGAAACTTTGATCGGTTAAGGTCTTTAAAAATGCCACCAACAAATCAAGTTCGTGGTCAGCAAGATTGGGCTCCCAAATATGCCAGTGCAAACTCAGGTGCTCGCCTTTCGGGACGGCATGTCCACGCCCACCGGTATAAAATGCCACCGCGTCGCGAAGGGTGTTAAAACGACCCGAATGCATATACGGTGCAGTTAATTCAATATTGCGCAATGTCGGCACTCGAAAACCACCGCGCTGCGACTCATCACCCGTAATCGCCGCAACGCCAATATCCAATGCCACACCGTCAGGCTCCGGCGAGCCAATCACCGCGATCTGCTGATTGGTAAACAATGGCGGCGTATGGCATTCCGCACAACGCGCCACAAAAGATCGAAACACATTCATGCCGTCTATTTCTGGCTGTGTTAACACCTCATGAAAGCCGTTAGCATATAAATCATAGCGGCTACTCAAGGACACCAGCGAGGACTGGAATGCGGTCAACGCGGTGTAAACCTGCTCTAATCTCAACGACTCGCCATTAAAAGCTTGCTTGAATAATTCGCGATAATTGGCATTGTCTTGCAAACTCTTTAGCAGCTGCG
>JGI24525J20082_1000120_pt1 | contig 37932 bp, 34 predicted proteins | sample LinPmetageLP50_FD_20082 | JGI IMG/M metagenome (IMG submission 20082) | reverse complement strand
CGCGTTTCATGGTTTCAAGCATGCTCTCAAACAGATTAAACGCTTCGCGCTTGTATTCCTGCTTGGGGTTCTTCTGAGCGTAGCCACGCAAATGAATACCACGCCGCAGATGATCCATGTTGGAGAGGTGTTCTTTCCAGAGCGTATCAAGAACCTGCAAAAACACCTGCTTTTCGAACTTGCGCATGGACTCGGCACCGGCCACTTCTTCCTTGGCCCGGTATGCCGCTACAATTTCGTCCAGAATTTTCTGGCGCAGATTGTCCTCGAAAAGCTTGTTGTCTTCTTCCAGCCACGCCTGGACGGGCAGGTCAATCGACATCTCCGACTGCAGCTGAGCTTCGAGCCCCGTCACATCCCATTGCTCGGGCATGCTCTGGGGTGGAATGTGTTCGCTGATCAGCGCATCGACAACGTCCTCACGGATGGTATCAACCATCTCCGAAACATCTTCAGAGGACATGACCTCGTTACGTTGATCATAGATAACGGTCCGCTGGTCATTAGCAACGTCATCGTATTCAAGAAGTGTTTTACGCATGTCGAAGTTACGACCTTCAACCTTGCGCTGGGACTTTTCAATGGCGTTGGTGACCATGCGGTGCTCAATCGCCTCGCCCTTCTTCATACCCATAGCCTGCATCAGGCTCTTTACCCGATCCGGCGCAAAAATCCGCATCAGGTTATCTTCCAGGGACAGGAAGAACCGGGAAGAACCCGGGTCACCCTGACGCCCGGCCCGGCCGCGCAACTGGTTATCTATGCGACGGGATTCGTGGCGTTCTGTGCCGACAATGTGCAGGCCACCGGCTTCCAAAACCTGATTATGGCGTTCCGTCCATTCTGCCTTGAGGCGAGCAACCTCTTCCTCAGAGGCGCTATCCAGGGCAGCAGCTTCGTGCTCCCAATTGCCACCCAGCACAATATCTGTGCCCCGGCCAGCCATGTTGGTGGCGATGGTAACAGCGCCCGGACGGCCGGCCTGAGCAATGATCTGCGCTTCCGATTCGTGCTGCTTGGCGTTGAGAATCTTGTGCTCTATACGCGCCTTTTTCAGCAGCATGGAAAGCAGCTCCGATGCCTCGATAGACGCCGTGCCCACAAGGATTGGCCGCCCCTCACCCGTCACATCCTTGATCTCATCAATGATGGCGTGGAATTTTTCATCCTGCGTCAGGTAAACAAGATCGTTGAAATCAACTCGCTGGATCGGCTTGTTGGGCGGTATGACCACCACATCAAGGCCGTAAATCTGCCGAAATTCGAAAGCTTCGGTATCAGCGGTACCGGTCATACCGGCAAGCTTTTCATAAAGCCTGAAATAGTTCTGGAAGGTCGTCGAAGCCAGAGTCTGGCTCTCGGCCTGGATTTTCAAGCCTTCTTTGGCTTCCATCGCCTGGTGCAGACCCTCACTCCAGCGCCGGCCCGGCATGGTGCGGCCGGTATGCTCATCAACGATAACGACCTGGCCGCCCTGAACAATGTAGTCCACATCTTTCTGGAACAGGTGATGGGCACGAAGCGCAGAATGCACATGATGCAGCAGGCTGAGGTTTGCTGCGGAGTATAGGCTCTCGCCTTCCTCCAGAAGTTGGCGGCTCAGCAGCAGTTCTTCAACCCGCTCATGGCCCGCCTCGGTAAGTTCGACCTGGCGCGACTTTTCATCAATGGTGAAGTCGCCGGAGGACTCACCCTCCTCACTGACCTCACCCTTTTGCAGGCTGGGGATCAGCTCGTTAATAGCCAGATAAGCTTTCGAGCTGTCTTCGGCGGCGCCAGAGATAATCAGAGGGGTACGGGCTTCGTCGATAAGGATCGAATCGACTTCGTCCACAATCGCATAGTGAAGACCACGCTGCACCTTGTCATCGGTGCTGAATGCCATGTTGTCACGCAGATAATCAAAGCCAAATTCATTGTTCGTGCCGTAGGTAATATCGGCTTGGTACGCAGCTCGCTTTTCCTCGGGTGCCTGACCGGCAACAACCACACCTACCTGCATACCAAGGAAGCGATACAGTTTGCCCATCCACTCGGCATCACGGCTCGCGAGATAATCGTTAACGGTTACAACGTGCACGCCTTTGCCAGGCAAGGCGTTGAGGTATACAGCAGCAGTCGCGACCAGGGTTTTGCCTTCACCGGTCTTCATCTCCGCAATCCGACCCTCATGCAGGGTAATACCGCCAACCAGCTGCACATCGTAGTGACGCATGCCCATAACGCGTCGCCCAGCCTCACGTACCGTCGCAAAAGCCTCGGGCAAAAGCGCGTCCAGGCTCTCACCTTCATCGAGCCGGCGACGGAACTCCGCCGTCTTGCCCTGCAACTCGGAGTCCGCCAGATTACCAAACTGCTCCTCAAGCTCATTAACACGCAAGGCTGCTTTGCGCATTCTCTTGATTTCTCTGGCATTTTTACTGCCGAACATCTTGGTTGCAAACTTTGAGAACATAGACCACTACTTCTTTGATTAAACGGAGGAAGCCGGCATTCTAACCTTATTTTGTAACAGTACAAAAGGCAGGGCTCACATAGCCAGGATTACGAGGCTATCCTGAGCCAAATACCGGAGGGTAACGAACCTGATGAAACGGGCGGGAATAAAGAAAACAACAGGCAAAGCCTGAAATCCTAGCGGCTGGCTCTCTTGATGTAGGTTTCCGGATTCTCGCTTTTTCCATTACGAATAACTTCAAAGTGCACGTGAGGTCCTGTGGAGCGACCAGTGCTCCCCATCAACGCCAACACCTGCCCCTTCTGAATTACATCACCCACATTAACCTTGATCGTTTTGCAGTGAGCGTAACGGGTAATCAGGCCATCACCGTGATCAATCTCCACCAGATTGCCATAGCCATAACGCTCATCCGCGTAGGATACAACGCCACCCGCTACAGAGATGATGTCGCTGCCTTCCTTTCCCGCAAGATCGACGCCAGCATGCCAGGTACGCTTTCCGGTAAACGGATCGGAACGGTAACCATAACGAGAGGATAGCCAGCCCCAAGTGATCGGGCGACCTTCCAGGTACAATTCGTCTTCCAGCTTCTGCCGGGAGGAGACCTGATCCAGCAGCCGCAGCTGTTGCTCGCGGTCCTGCATCTTGTGCTCCAGCTCGTCTATCATCCGCGTCAACTCGGGTGCCGAAAAGGAATCCGCAGGCAGCGATTCTTCGGGGCCACCAACCGCTGCCGGTTGGTTGAAATCGAATTCATCACTGGCAACCAGGCCGGACTCTACAAAGCGCTGGCCCAGCGCATCAAGGCGCAGCAAGCGGCCCTGAATTTCTCCAAGGCGCAGTGTCAGAGCATCTACCTGATCCTGTACATTCTGCTGCAGCCCCGCAAGCTCAGCTTTTTGTTCGCCAAGCTTGCTCTGCCACTCTGCCACAAGTTCGGAATCTGAAGGCTCAACGGCTTCTGCCTGGCTTACCGCCACGCTGTATCCGCCCCAGCCTACTGCTGCAATCAGTGCAGCGGTGGCAAGCGCCAATGCAAAGACAACCGTGCCATTCAACGCCAGCACACGGGACTTGCCATGGCTCTTGCCTACAAGAATGATATTCATATTATCTTCTGGTTTCATCGATGAGCTGCAACCGTGTCCTGTAGTGTTGCAGTCCTGAATGTTCCGAGTGGGTCTGCCATCCTTGACAACAACTACGTACTGATAAATCGCAGCGCCCGGTAGACATGCTCAATTACAACAAGGTAAAACAAGAGCAGCGCTGGCACTACGAACAAAACGTGCTGAAGTGTAACCAATCGTTATCGTGGCCGTCGAGAAGAAAACGCCTTATGAAACGAAAAAATGATCAAAAAATGACCTTCAGCAATCTGGGAAGAACACCGGTTCTTCGAGAACTGGTGGCAAAAGCCGATATGCACCATCAAGCGGAAGAACAGGTTATGGCCTCATTACCGCCTGCGCTTGTGACTGGCACCCGTTTTGTTTGTTGCCACGAGGGAGAGCTCACCTTATCTGCGGAGAGTGCAGGAAACGCCAGCCAGATTCGTTTCCGCCAGCACGAGATCATGGAAAAACTTCGTGAAAACGAGCTGTTCCGTTTTGTCTGGAAGCTCAAGGTAAAAGTGGTGCCGCCAAGGTTTAATGAAAAACCACCGGCGAAAAAAATACCTCTGAGCAAAGAAAATGCCCGACTCCTCAAAGAGGAAGCCGGGCACACGAAGGATAAAAAACTACGCGAGGTTCTCGAAAAACTCGCAAGCCACGTCCGGGATTAAGGCATCCAGCCTTAAGCCGGCACCGCCAGCACAGGTTTCATGTAGGAGATAGGCGCGGTTTCTTCATTATCAAAAGTAACCACTTCCCATGCATCCTCTTCGGCCCTGAGCTTGCGCAGCAGCTTATTATTCAGGTCGTGACCGGACTTGATGCCACGGAACTCACCAATCAGGCTGTTGCCTAACAGGTACAGATCCCCGATTGCATCCAGCACTTTGTGCTTGACGAACTCATCCTCATAACGAAGACCGTCCTCGTTCAGAATCTTGTAGTCGTCTACCACAATGGCGTTATCCACACTGCCACCCAACGCCAGATTCATCGCTCGCAGCTTTTCAATATCACGCATAAACCCGAAAGTTCGGGCGCGACTGACTTCCTTCACGAAAGACGTACTTGAAAAGTCTACAGTCGCGGTCTGGGCGCGACCTTTGAACACAGGGTGGTCAAAGTCGATTCCAAAGCTCACTTTGAAGCCTTCAAACGGCAGGAAGGTAGCCTTCTTGTCGCCCTCTTCAATAGTGACTTCCCGCTTGATACGAATGAATCGCTTGGCAGCTTCCTGCTCGGCAATGCCAGCAGACTGCAGCAAAAAGACGAACGGGCCGGCAGAACCGTCCATGATCGGCACTTCTGCAGCACTCAATTCAACGTAACAGTTATCGATACCGAGACCAGCCATGGCGGATAGCAAGTGCTCTATCGTCGCCACCCGGACACCGTCTTTTACCAGCGTCGTTGACAGCATGGTCTCACCCACATTTTCAGCGCAAGCCAGAATCTCGACAACCGGGTCAAGATCGGTGCGGCGGAAAATGATTCCCGAATCTACCGGCGCGGGCTTCAGGGTAAGGTAAACCTTTTCCCCCGAGTGCAGCCCGATGCCGGTAGCACGGATCGTGTTTTTAAGTGTCCGTTGTCTGATCATCAGTTCGTTATTCCGTAAAAATGGCGATATTCCAAACAAAAATCTGGGCGCAGAATATCAAAAAATAAGACTGAGTACCATTTGCCCCGCCCGATATTGCCTGAAATTCATGCAACATCAGCCCTTGGCTGTCAGCGCTTTTATCCGGTTCCGGGGCCTGACTGTTCAAAAGTGAACCCGTACCGGAAGTCAATTGCAACAGATTATCAGTCAGCCTGCCTGCGAAGGAATGCGGGAATATCGAGATAGTCCACGCCTTGCTCTTCACTTTCTTTGCTCTGATCAATCGCCACATTACCATGTGATACCGCACGACGACGCAAGATTGCAGGACGGTCCAACTGGTTGTAATCCGTCTTGCCATCCAGAGTACGGGTGTTATCCACGACTTTGGTCGGCTTTTCGCGATCCCCCCCAAGGCCGGTAGCAACAACGGTTACCTTCAGCTCTTCGGTCATTTCCGGATCGATAACGGTACCTACTACAACCGTAGCGGAGTCAGATGCAAACTCACGCACAATGTCGCCAACTTCCGAGAATTCGCCCAGATTCAAGTCCATACCGGCAGTGATATTGACCAGAATACCCTTGGCACCCTGCAAGTTGACGTCTTCCAGCAGAGGGCTGCGAATAGCAGCTTCTGCAGCTTCCCGTGCGCGGTTCTCGCCAGTCGCGGTCGCTGTACCCATCATGGCCATACCCATCTCGGACATAACCGTCTTAACGTCAGCGAAGTCGACGTTGATCATACCGTTACGGGTAATCAGGTCAGCAATACCCTGAACCGCGCCGAGCAGGACATCATTCGCCGCAGCGAAGGCGTCCAGCAAACTGGTTTTTTTACCAAGTACAGCAAGCAACTTTTCATTGGGTATGGTGATCAGCGAGTCAACGCATTCTTCGAGCTCTTTGAGCCCAACGTCGGCCAGGCTCATGCGTTTGCCGCCTTCAAAATTGAAAGGCTTGGTAACCACGGCAACGGTCAGTATGCCCATTTCCCGCGCAACTTCGGCAACTACCGGTGCGGCGCCTGTGCCTGTACCGCCACCCATGCCGGCGGTTATAAACACCATATCCGCGCCTTTGATGGCTTCGGCGATACGATCGCGATCTTCAAGAGCGGACTGACGACCGATCTCCGGGTTTGCTCCTGCTCCCAACCCTTTCGTGATGTTACCACCCAGCTGAATAATCTGGCGGGCATCCATACCAGCCAGTGCCTGGGCGTCTGTGTTGGCGCAGATGAAATCTACGCCCTCAATGTCACTGTTCAGCATGTGGCGCACGGCATTACCGCCGCCGCCGCCAACACCGATTACTTTAATGACAGCGTTTTGTTGGACATTATCGACTAGTTCAAACATTCCCCTTCTCCTTCGTGCTGTTTTCAGCCTTTTTCCAGGCTGTTAATTCGAGATAGTATTTTCGAGACACCTTCGTTTACTGCCTTCCCGGACCCGTCAGAAATGACCGGTGAACCAGGCCTTCATGCGCTCAAACAGCGAGGGTGCATCTTCACCCTTGAGCACGGGTGCCCGGCCAAGATCCATCTGCCGGAAACCATGAATCAATAACCCGACGCCGGTGGCGTAGATGGGGTTATTAACAACTTCTGTCATGCCAGAGACTGCGTGCGGACACGCCAGCCGTACCGGCATATGGAAGATTTCTTCAGCCAGCTCCACTACGCCTTCCATGGTGGAGGCGCCGCCTGTAATAACGATGCCTGCCGGAACCAGGTCCTCAAAACCTGAGCGGCGCAGCTCCGACTGCACGAGGGTAAACAATTCCTCGTAGCGCGGTTCAACAACCTCCGCCAGCGCCTGGCGTGAAAGATCACGGGGCGCGCGGTCGCCAACGCTCGGAACCTTGATGGTTTCGTCAGCGCCAGCCAATTGCGTCAAGGCGCAGGCGTATTTGATCTTGATCTCTTCGGCGTTCTGCGTAGGCGTGCGCAGAGCCATAGCAATGTCGTTGGTAACCTGGTCGCCGGCAATGGGAATAACCGCTGTGTGCCGAATAGCTCCGCCGGTAAATACAGCGATGTCTGTGGTACCGCCACCCATGTCCACAACGCAGACACCCAGTTCCTTTTCGTCCTCGGTGAGGATCGCGTGGCTGGATGCCAGTTGCTCCAGAATGATGTCGTCGGCCTCGAGACCGCAGCGGCGAATGCATTTTTCAATGTTCTGGGCTGCGTTGACGGCACAGGTCACCAGATGCACCTTCGCCTCCAGGCGCACACCGGACATGCCCATGGGCTCCTTGATCCCTTCCTGGTTATCGATCACAAATTCCTGCGGCAAAATGTGCAGGATTTTCTGATCTGCAGGAATGGCAACCGCCTGTGCAGCATCGATAACCCGGTCGATGTCCGCCTGAGTCACTTCCCGGTCACGGATCGCAACGATGCCGTGGGAGTTGAGGCTTTTGATGTGGCTGCCGGCGATCCCCGCGTACACGGAGTGAATGCGGCAACCCGCCATCAACTCGGCCTCTTCCACTGCACGCTGGATTGCCTGAACCGTGGTTTCAATATTGACCACCACGCCCCGCTTCAGCCCCCGGGACGGGTGGGAACCAATACCCACCACCTCAATGGTTCCGTCCATCTTGCGCTTGCCGACAATCGCAACCACCTTTGAGGTTCCGATATCGAGGCCGACAATCATGTTTTCCGTTTCAACCGATGACATGTGTTCCACCAAACCGTAGGTCTGAATTTACTGTTTCTATGTTTTCGGGCCGGAAGCAGCCTGTGCTGGCTTCCACTGAACCGCTACACCATTCGTGTAGCGGGCATCTACCCGGCTAACTTCGTCCGACCGTGAGATAAGCCGGTTTTCATAAACCGTTATAAAACGTTCAAAGCGCTTTGCGACCTGATCCCGGCCGAGCACTACTTCAATTCCATTCGAGAGACGAAGAGTCCAGGCCCCTCGCCGCTCCAGTGTCAGCCCGGAAAACCCCAGGCCGTGCCCCACCAACTTGTCACTCATGGTCCGCGCCATACTGATCACATCACGGACCCGCTCATCTGGCCCCGAAAGCTGTGGCAAACCTCCGGCCACGGCGGGATTGGGCGGCATAAACAACTCGCCGGTGCGGCTGACCAGGCGACCGTCGGTCCAGTAGGCCAGCGGCTTTTTCTCCCGGATGTTGATTTCCAGGCGATCCGGCCATACCCGGCGTACCGCAACTGTCTCAACCCAGGGCCGCTTCTCGATATCGGCCTTGATGTCCGAGAGATCGGTGGAGAAATAGCTCTTGCCGATCCAGTTCCCCGCCTGACGTTCAATGGCTACGCGGCTGTCTCCGACAAACTCACCGTTCACATCAATTGCCAGTATTTGCTGATCCATGGCCCCCAGCACTTTGCCTGTGGCCCAAGGCACCAGGCCCGCCGCAAACAGAATCGCAATGCCCATACCTGCCTGGAGCCAAGGCACCGCTGCCAGCACCGCTCTCAACACACCAAACCGGTCCTTCTCCGGCCCAAGGGAGGTTGCCCCCCGGCGCCGGGGAGGGTCGGACGGTATCGCCCGGCTCCGGATCAGCAGCGTTTCAAGCATTGGCACCCTCCAGCGTGTCGTGAAGAATCCTTACGACCAACTCTTCAAAGCTGATACCAGCGGCTTTCGCAGACATAGGTACCAGACTGTGATCGGTCATGCCCGGTACCGTATTTACTTCCAGCAGCCAGAATTCACCTTGTGCATCCTGCATGATGTCTACACGGCCCCATGTGCGGCAGCCCACTACCCGAAAAGCCTCCAGGGCGAGGTTCTGCAACTTCACTTCATCCTGTGGCGACAGGCCACAGGGAATTCGGTAACGGGTGTCATCCGCCAGGTATTTCGCGTCATAGTCGTAGAACACGTGATCCGTGCTCAGCCCTATTGCCGGAAGTGCAGCGTCCTGCAGCAGGCTGACAGTGAACTCCGGGCCTTCAATCCATTCTTCAATCAACACCAGGGTGTCCAGCGCTGTTGCGGCCTCGTATGCCTCCGCCAGTTCTGCGGCGGTGTTCACCTTGCGGATGCCGATGCTGGAACCTTCACGGGAAGGCTTGACGCTCAGTGGCGGGCGCAATTCCCGGACAATCTGTTCGGCATCATCTACAGATGTCATGGTTCTGAATTTCGGTGTCGGCAAGCCGCAGCCCGCGAACACGTATTTTGTGCGCAGTTTGTCCATTGCCAGTGCAGAGGCCATAACGTCACTGCCGGTATAGGGAATGCCTGCCTGAGACAAGATCGCCTGCAAAGTTCCGTCTTCCCCGCCACGACCGTGCAACGCTATAAAAACCCGATCAAACGCGGGATTTTCGACGGTTTTCAAGAGGCAGCCCTGAACATCCATGCCGAACGCATCAACGCCGGCAGATACCAGGGCAGCAAGAACCGCCTTGCCGCTTTTAAGAGAAACATCGCGCTCAGCAGAGTCTCCGCCCATAAAAACAGCCACACGTCCCAGCGCCCGAACCAATTCCGGTTCGGCCTGATACGCTTGTATCCCGGGATGCTGCATATCACTCACCTGCAATCACTCCTGCTGCTGCCAGCCGACTCGCTACACCACCGATGTCGCCTGCACCCTGTGTAATCAAAAGGTCACCGTCCTGAAGCACGCTTTCCAGCAAGCTCTCAATCTTGCGGTTATCGTCTACGAATACGGGTTCCACTTTGCCGCGCTGCCTTATGCTACGACACAAAGCACGGCCGTCTGCGCCAGGAATGGCTGGTTCACCAGCGGAGTAAACATCCATCAGCAACAAGCCATCGACCTCGGACAAAACCCGCACAAAATCCTCATACAAATCGCGAGTACGGGTGAATCTGTGAGGCTGGTACAACATCACCAGCCGTCGCCCCGGCCAGGCATCGTGGGCTGCACGGATCACCGCCTCGACCTCAGTCGGATGGTGACCATAGTCATCCACCAAAGTGACTGTGCCTTTGGGCGTCTTGTAATCCCCATTGACCTGAAAACGCCGCCCAACACCCGCGAAAACTGCCAGGCCCCGGCAAATGGCTTCGTCGGCAACGCCTTCATCGGTAGCCACGGCAATCACTGCAAGTGCGTTCAATACGTTGTGGCGCCCGGGCATCTTCAACTCGACCGTCAGATCGCTTCGTCCACCGGGGCGTTTCACAACAAAATGGGTTCTCAGACCGTCTGTTACGATGTTCTCGGCGCGATAATCAGCGTCAGGATTCTCGATGCCGTAGGTGATGATCGCTCGGGCGATACGCGGAATTATTTCCTGTACATAATCATCGTCGACGCACATCACTGCCACGCCGTAAAACGGCAGGTTGTGGAGAAAGTCCACAAAGGTCTGCTTGAGTTTTTCAACGTCGCCGTCGTAGGTATCCATGTGGTCGGCTTCGATGTTCGTGACCACCGAGATCACCGGCGTCAGGTGGAGAAACGACGCATCACTCTCATCTGCTTCTGCCACCAGATAGCGAGAACCACCCAGCTTGGCGTTGGTGCCCGCGCTGTTCAATTTGCCGCCGATCACAAAGGTAGGATCAAGCCCTGCTTCACCAAACACCGAAGCAATCAGGCTGGTGGTCGTGGTTTTCCCATGGGTTCCGGCCACGGCAATGCCATGGCGGTAACGCATAATCTCCGCCAGCATTTCAGCACGAGGCACGATGGGCACCCGCCGACTGCGGGCCGAAACCACCTCGGGATTTTCGGAACCTACCGCCGAAGACACTACAACCACGTCGGCTTTGGCGCTGTTCTCCTCCCGATGGCCGATCTGGACCTCAATACCCATGGCCTTGAGGCGGCCTGTAACAAGACCTTCTTTCAGGTCTGAGCCAGACACTTCATAGCCCTGATTTTTCAGGACTTCAGCAATACCACTCATACCGGCGCCGCCGATACCCACAAAATGAATGTGGCGAATCCGGCGCATTTCCGGCACCTGAAAAACAAGCGGCGGATTGGTTGTATCAACCATTTGCGGCCTCCAGACAATAATTTACGACTCTCTCCGTTGCATCGGGGCGAGCCAGCGTGCGTGCAGCCTTTGCCATATCCATAACCCGGGCGCGATTGTTCGCAAGATCACCCAGGGTCTCAGCGAGTACCGTCGGCGTAAGCTGCGACTGCGGTATCAGCACGGCCGCACCGGCATTCACCATTTGCTGGCCGTTTTTCGTTTGGTGGTCGTCTACCGCGTGGGGAAATGGCACCAACACTGCACCAATGCCCGCCGCACAAAGTTCTGAAACCGTCAGGGCACCCGCACGGCATAACACGATATCCGCCCAACTGTAGGCCCCTGCCATATCCTTGATAAACGGCTCCACATCTGCATCAACCCCATGCTGCTTATAAGACGCACGGGCGGCGTCAAGGTGCATTTCACCGCACTGATGGCGAACCTGCGGCCGCTTCTGCTCGGGCAGCGCTGCCAAGGCTTCTGGCAGCTGCTGGTTGAAAACCTGGGCTCCCAGGCTGCCGCCCACCACCAGAATACGCAGCGGGTTTTCCTGCTCACCATGTTCGCTCGAACGCCCGGCCATTCTCTGCTCCGGTTCTGGCAGAGTTGCAAGACCTTCGCGCACCGGATTGCCTGTGCATCGGGTAATGACGTCCTTCCCAAAACTTCCGGGAAAGGCTTCCAGCACGGTTTTCGAAAACCGGACCAGAATACGATTGGTCATTCCGGCAACGGCGTTCTGCTCGTGAATGACCAGGGGCGTTCGGGTCAGCCATGCGGCCAAACCGCCGGGGCCTGTTACAAAACCACCCATGCCAACCACACAGTCCGGGCGGATGCGACGCATGATGGTGAATGCTTCGCCCAATGCTCGCATCAAGCGGAATGGCGCCAGTATCAGTGCGAGCTTGCCTTTCCCCCTGAGCCCGGAGATGTGAATAAGCGACAACGGAATGCCCGTGTCAGCAATCAACCTCTCCTCCATGCCTCCCATGGCACCCAGCCAGTACAATTCATGCCCCTTCGCTTCAAGCGCCCGGGCAGTAGCGAGTGCCGGGAACACATGACCTCCGGTACCTCCCGCCATCATCAAAAACCGGAGCGGCTCAGTCATAATGCGCTCCTCCCCGCTTACGGGAACCGGTCTTTTCCGTAGCCTGTTTTTCCTTGTCGAGCCGTTCCATCTCAACCCTTGCCAGAATCCCGATACAAACGCAGCTGATCATCAGGCTGGAGCCGCCGTAGCTCACCAAAGGCAAGGTCAGTCCCTTGGTGGGCAGCAATCCGGTGCTGACCGCCATATTGATACCGGCCTGCAGTCCGATCAGCAGGGTAATGCCGTAGGCGAAGCAGGCACCAAACGGCATATGCGCCTTCTCGGCGCGACGGGCAATTACAAAACCGGTTACAACCAGCACGGTAAACAGCCCAAGCACGATCAATGAACCCAACAACCCGAACTCTTCCGCGATAATCGCGAAGATAAAATCGGTGTGCGCTTCGGGTAAGAAAAACAGTTTCTGTATCGAGTTACCCAAGCCAACACCACCCCACTCACCGCGCCCGAANGCGATNAGCGACTGGGTTAGCTGATANCCGGTATCAAACTGATCTTTCCAGGGGTCGAGATAACTNACNACGCGCTTCAAGCGGTANGGCTGGGTCAGAATCAAAACGGNGCCGATCACCACCAGCGTCGCAATCAATGGCACAAACCTGCTCAAGCGCACGCCACTAAGGAAAATCATGCCTGCGGCAGCAGTAACAAGGACCACCGTGGCTCCGAAGTCTGGCTGGATGACCAACAGCACAGATGCCACGCCCAGAACCCCCAAAGGCTTCAGAAAACCCGCCCAGGTATTCAGTAATTCATCGCGCCGACGGACCACGTATCCCGCCAGATAGGCAATCAGACAAAGCTTTGCCACTTCCGAAACCTGCACGTTGAACAACCCAAACGGAATCCAGCGAGTTGATCCATTAACCGTGCGGCCCATGGGAGTAAGAACCAGCACCAGCACCAGCAAACCGATACCAAGCAATAACCAGCCACTGCGCTCCCACCAGGCCACCGGGACGTTGACCGCAACCAGTGCGAGCATGCAACCCATGGCGGCGAATATAAGCTGGCGAATGACGTAGTGATAACCATTGCCCATCACCTCGACAGCCATATCCATAGAGGCTGAAGAAATCATCACAACGCCGATGATCAACAGAGCAACCGAAGTGATCACAAGAACTGCCAGGGGCTGGATTTCACCCACCCACTGAGTCCGTACGGGTGCTGCCGATAGTCCTGCCTGCATCACAGCACCTCCCCGAGAGACTGCACCAGCGTGCGGAACTGATCACCGCGATCAAGATAATCCCGGAACATGTCGAAACTTGCGCAGGCAGGAGAAAACAAAACCCTGTCTCCTTCCATAGCGAGCTCTTGAGACTTTTTCACGGCCTCCGCCAAAGAGGCAGCCCGGAATACCGGCAGATTCGGCCCCAGAGTCTCAGCAATGCGATCTGCGTCAATTCCGATCAGTACGACTGCCCTGCATCCGGTTTCGATCGGCCCCGTCAACGCCGAAAATTCCGCGCCTTTGCCTTCACCGCCTGCGATCAGAACGATTTGTCCGTCGCCATCAGGGGCCAGACTTTCTATCGCTGCGACGGTGGCTCCGACATTCGTACCTTTGGAGTCGTTGATATAATCGACACCGTTGAACCGGCGTATGAACTCGCATCGGTGCGGCAATCCACTAAATTCACGGGCGGCCTTCTGCATGGCATCCATTGGCAATCCGGCTGCCTGGCCCAGCGCCAGCGCTGCCATGACGTTGCTCAGATTGTGCCGACCCATCAACTTGAGCTCGCTGGCGTTCAAAATGTTATCGAACCCGAACGTTACCCAGAGGCCCTGATCGTCTTCCCGGGTGCTGAACGTTTGCGGATTGACCCGATGGAATCCGAAACAGCTAAAGCGCAGATTGTCCCGTGCCATGGGTGTACTCAGAGCATCGTCCAGATTCACAATGGCATTTTTACACCCATGGAAAATTCTCTGCTTGGCCTGAAAATACGCCAACTTGTCCGGATAACGATCCAGATGATCGTCACTGACGTTCAGCACCGTTGCCGCCAGCGCATTCAGCTCCGCAGTGGTTTCCAGCTGAAAACTTGAGAGTTCAAGCACATACAAATCAGCGCCCCGGCCCAGCAAATCCAGCGCAGGGGTACCAATATTTCCGCCAACTTCAACTCTGCGACCGGCAGCCCGGGCCATTTCGCCCAGCAAGGTAGTGACGGTGGTTTTACCGTTAGAGCCGGTTATGGCCACCACAGGCGCATCCGCAGCCTCTGCAAACAGATCAATATCGCCCCGGACCCACGCGCCCTGCTCAGCTGCCTGGGCGATGGCCGGTTCGGCTATGCTAATACCGGGGCTAACAATCAGCTCGTTAAAGCCGGCAAACAGTTCCTGGTCAAACTGACCCAGATAGACAGGAATATCCGGCCACCCGGCACGCAGGTCACTCAGCCCGGGAGGCGCTTCGCGGCTATCTGCCACCGCAATCTCACGCCCTTGGGCAGACAGATAGCGCACGCAGGAGAGCCCGGTTTTACCGAGCCCTACTACTAATGTGCGACGATCTGACGTGATGACACTCATAATCAGTCCGGTTTCCTATCGCAACTTCAGACTGGCCAGGCCAATCAGAACGAGAATTACGGTGATCACCCAGAAGCGCACAATCACTCGCGGTTCGGGCCAGCCTTTGAGTTCAAAATGGTGGTGCAATGGCGCCATCCGGAAAATCCGGCGACCGGTCAGCCGGAAGGAAGCCACCTGCAGAATCACAGACACTGTCTCCATCACGAACACGCCGCCCATGATGAAAAGAATGATTTCCTGGCGCACGATCACCGCCACCACGCCCAGGGCTGCACCCAGTGCAAGTGCGCCAACGTCGCCCATGAACACCTGAGCGGGATAGGTGTTGAACCAGAGAAAACCCAGCCCGGCGCCTACCAGGGCCCCGCAAAACACAATGAGTTCGCCGGTTCCAGGCAAGTGGGGAATCAACAGATAGTTGGCGAACTGAACGTTGCCGGACACGTAAGCAAAGATACCGAGAGCGCCGGCTACCATCACCGTAGGCATGATTGCGAGGCCATCCAGACCGTCTGTCAGGTTCACCGCGTTACTGCTACCGACGATCACAAAATACGTCAGCAGAATGAAGAGCACTGGCCCGAGGGTCAGCGACACGTTTTTGACAAACGGCAGATACAGCGACGTTTCCTGAGGCAGCGCGGAGCTGAAATACAGCACGATGGCTGCAGCAGCACCAATCAGCGACTGCCAGAAATACTTCCAGCGCGCAGGCAGGCCGCGAGGGTTACGCTCAACTACTTTGCGGTAATCGTCAACCCAGCCAACCGCACCAAACAGCAGTGTTACCAGCAAGGTAACCCACACATAACGATTGGACAGATCCGCCCACAGCAATGTGGTGATACCGATAGATACCAGAATCAGAGCGCCACCCATGGTTGGGGTGCCTGCTTTGCTAAGATGAGTCTGCGGTCCATCATCACGGATCGCCTGGCCAATCTGGTACTGACTCAGCTTGCGGATCATCAACGGCCCGATAACCAGCGAGATCAGGAGAGCAGTCAATGTTCCCAGAATCCCGCGCACCGTGAGGTACTGAAACACCGTCAGCGCCGAGAAATATTGTGATAGAACCTCTGTCAGCCAGAGCAGCATGCGTTATTCACCTTGTTTTTTATCCCTTCCACCACGAGGTCCATGGCGGAACTTCTGGACCCTTTCACCAACACGGTCATAGGCGGTTCAATAGTGCGAACGATGGCGTCGACGGCCTCGTCGTGTGTTTGATACACCTCAGTCGCTTCACCAAAACCGTCGGCATAACCTTCGCAACCAACGCCCACCGTCAGAAGGCGCTCAATACCCAGTTCGAAGGCAAAAGCGCCAACTTCACTGTGCAGCTCACGAGCAGTGGGCCCGAGCTCGCCCATGCCACCCAAAACCGCAACGCGCTTGCCTTCACGCGTCACAAGAACAGTCAATGCCGCTTTCATGGAAGCGGGATTAGCGTTATAGCTGTCATCAATCACCGAGACCGCACCCGGAAGGTTGATCACTTGCAGGCGCCCGCTCACCGGCTGAACTTCAGCCAGACCCTCAACAATGGCTATATCCGGCGCGCCCAATTCCCGGGTGGCCGCAATCGCTAACAGCGCGTTGGTTATATTGTGCTCGCCTTCCAAAGGCAGATTGAACGTGCAAGACCAGCTGCCAGGCCCTGCAACCGCAACTTGAGGCTTCTGGATATTCGGCTGTTTTGTATCAGCGCGGTAATCCGCCTCCGGGTGACCAAAACGGCTGACACTGACAACCCGACGCTTGCCAGCACGGGCAAGCCACTGATCGAACGCAGGATCATCCCGGTTCAGAACCACCAGGCCGTTTTCGGTAACGCCTTCAATAATCTCGCCCTTGGCCTGAACAATATTTTCGTAACTGCCAAACCCTTCCAGGTGCGCCTCGCCCGCGTTCGTGAGAATAGCAACCTGAGGCTTTGTGATTGCCACGGTGTGGGCAATTTCACCAAGTCCGCTGGCACCCAATTCGATAACGCCATAGCGGTGTGCCGGTTTCAGGCCAAACAGTGTCAGTGGCACACCAATGTGATTATTCAGGTTGCCGCGGGTCGCCAGGGTGTCGCCCATACGCACCAGAATGGCGCCTGTCAGCTCTTTCACGGTGGTTTTACCACTGCTACCGGTGATGGCAATCAACTTCGCGGCACTCTCGCTCCGGTTGCCCGCGGCAAGATCGGCCAGTGCCTGAACGGTGTTGGCCACGACCAACTGAGGCATATCGAGATTGCTATCAAACGCATCAACCACCGCGGCACACGCCCCAAGTTCCTGTGCGATCGACAAAAATTTGTGGCCATCAAAATTCTCGCCGCGCAGAGCAACGAACAGATCGCCTGGCTTCAAAGCCCGCGTATCCGTGGACACACGATCGAACCGGACGGCGTCCAGCCCATAAGTTGCACAGGTGGCGCCCGTGAAGCGCAACGCCTCGGAGAGGGAGAAAGCACGCATCATGCGACACCTCCTTCGAGCTTCAGCCAATGGCGAACCTGGGCGGCGTCGCTGAACGGAAGCTTTTGACCGGCGATTTCCTGCCAGGATTCGTGACCTTTACCCGCGATAAGAACAAGATCGTCCTGCCCAGCCATGTTGATAGCGAAGCGAATCGCTTCAGCCCGGTCGTGAATGACCGTTGCAGAGTCCGGGCGGGAGAAGCCAGGCAGAATATCCTGCACAATCGCCACCGGGCTTTCTGTTCGTGGGTTGTCGTCTGTCACGACGATGACATCCGCGCACTTTTCGGCTTCCTTCGCCATTTCCGGCCGTTTTCCACTGTCCCGATCACCTCCGCAACCGAACACACAAATCAGTTTGCCCGTTACGTGCGGCCTCAGCGCAGCCAGGGCGTTCGCCAGGGCATCCGGTGTATGGGCGTAATCCACAACCGCACGAACACCATCTGCGCCGGAGAATCGTTCAAGTCGGCCAGGAGGCGGCGTCAGTTGCTCCACCGCCTGCTGAACCTGCTCTACCGTCACACCCAGCGTCATAACGGTTGCAATTGCTGCGAGCACATTACTGGCGTTGAAGCTGCCCATAAGAGGCGCTGAGAACTCAAAACGCCCCCACTCGCCGTCGACTGTTGCATCAAAGCCGTCGTCCGTTGGGTGGAAGTCTTTCAACCACAGTTCCATCTCGGATTCGTGAAGGCTGTAGCGAACACGATCACACTTTCCTTCGAGCTTTTCGTATAGTTGACGACCGAAAGGATCATCAAAATTGATCACCGAGAAATGCACGTCCTCACGTTCAAACAGCCGCGCCTTGGTTGCTCCGTATGCTTCCATGGAACCGTGGTAGTCAAGATGATCCCGCGTCAGGTTGGTAAAGACAGCTGCCGTTATGGTCAGGCCATCCACACGCCCCTGATCCAGGCCATGGGATGACACTTCCATGGCCACCGCACGGCCGCCTTTGGCAATAATTCCCGACAATGCCCGATTGATCTGCACGACGTCTGGCGTGGTGTGTGTGGATGTCTTTAGCGCACCCGGCATGCCATAACCCAGGGTGCCCAGGACGCCGCAGGGCGTGCCGGCCTGGCTCAGCAGCTGGGCCACGTAATGGCTAACCGAGGTCTTTCCGTTGGTACCGGTAACACCTATCAGCCGCAGCCTGCGCGAAGGATGCTCGTAAAAGCGGGCCGCAATTTTGCCTGTCAGCTGCTTGAGCCCAACAATCGGAACAATCAGGGCGCCGTGGTGCTCCGAGCACCCCAACGCTTCATCTGATTCCAGAAGCACAACGGTCGCTCCGGCTGCTATGGCTTTGTCGACGTACTGGTTCGCCAGCGTCGCAGCGCCAGCCAAGGCCACAAACGCATCGCCGGAACTGATTTCACGGCTATCGGTTTGCAGACCATGAATCGTTACGTCAAAAACCGAAGGCACTGAAACAATGCCCTGCAACAAGGTGCTGAGAGATGTCATGCTCATAGGCTTACCCCCTCTCCCCTGTCTTTCCTGCTTGCAAGCCTGCAGTGCCGACTTCGAGCTCCGGTTTCACATTAAGCAGCCGGAGGGCGTCACTCATCACCCGCGAAAACACCGGCGCGGCCACTTCGCCACCGTAGTATTCGCCAGACTGGGGCGCATCCACCGCCACAACCGTTACAATTCTCGGATTATCAATTGGCGCCATGCCGGCAAAGATTGCCTTGTACTGGCTGTCTTCATAACCTTGGGCGCCGACCAGGTGAACGGTTCCGGTTTTGCCCCCGGCGCTGTAGAAGCCTGGCTGGGCACGCTTACCAGATCCCCTGGAAACCACTTCTCCCAGCATGGTTCGCACATCACTGGTTACCTGCTCGGAGAGCACCCTCTCGCCAACCGGCTTTTCATTCAACTTCATCAGACTCAGGGGATACCGCACCCCACCATTGGCAATTACCATGTAGGCCTGAGCCAACTGAAGTGCATTCACACTCATCCCGTAACCGTAGGAGAGTGTTGCTTCTTCAGAAGCGCGCCACTTCGGCCGTGCTGGCAACACACCCACAGCTTCACCCGGGAAGCCGATACCGGTTGGCTGACCAAATCCGAGCCGGGCGTAAAGATTGCGAATCGTGTCACCACCCAACTCTGTGGCAATTTTGCTGATACCAACGTTGCTGGATTTGACGATGATGTCGGTCAGGCTAATGACGCCGTAATTCCGATAATCGCGAATCGTAAACCTGCCAAAGCGCCGATAGCCGGGCGACGTATCGATGGTTGTATTCACGGCGTACTGGCCGGACTCAAGCGCGGCAGCCATAGAGATCGGCTTCATGGTGGAACCAGGCTCAAACAGATCGGTGATGGCTTTGTTGCGGAGATTTTCCGGCGCAAACTGGCTGCGGTCGTTGGGGTTATAAGACCCCTGATTGACCATCGCAAGCACCTCGCCGGTCTCAACATCCAGCATAACGAGTGTGCCGCCATGTGCGTTATGGGCGCTGACTACAGCTTTCAACTCGCGATACGCCAGGTATTGCAAGCGCAGATCTATGCTGAGCTCAAGGTTGTGGCCGGGGGCCGCATCCCGGATTAGCGTCAGATCCTTGATAACTCGTCCGCGATTGTCCTTCAGCACACGTTTGCGGCCAGACTCACCAGACAGCCAGTCGTTGTAAGCCAGCTCCATGCCTTCCTGACCGCGTTCGTCTATATTGGTAAACCCGACTACATGCGCCGTTACCTCGCCCGCCGGGTAATAACGGCGGTATTCCTGGCGCGCATAAATGCCCGGAATATCCAACTCCATGACCTTTGCAGCCAATCCGGGCTGAACTTTTCTGCGCAGATAAATGAATTCGCGACCAGCGTAAGTTGCAAGGCGCTCACGCAGCCTTGCTTCGCTGATTTCCAGAACCCGCGCCAGGTTAGCCAAACGCGGTTCGGCAGGGTCCGTCTCTGAAGGGTTGGCCCACAGCGTCTGCACAGGAGTGCTCACTGCCAGAGGCTCACCATAGCGGTCGGTGACCACCCCACGGTGGGCATCGATTGTCTCTACACGAATAGTGCGGACATCACCTTGCTTGCGCAGGAAATCGTTATCGACAACATGCAGGTCAACCAGTCGCCAACCAAGCGCCAACACAACCACCAGAAACACGCCCAGCACAGAGCCGAAGCGCCAGGCTTTCAAGCCTGCCGCCACTTTCTGGCCAAATGTTCTCGCTGTTTCCTGAGTGGACAATCAGATCACCCTGCGATTGTGATTATCGTGAATTACCGGGACGCCAACGGTGACATCAAAGGTACCAGAACAATGTCCTGGCGCCCTGGAGCCACCATGTTGAAGCGCTCTGCTGCAAGTTTCTCTACCCGCCCGTGGCCACCCATAGAACTTTGCTCCAACAGCAATTGACTCCACTCCGCCTGAAAGCTGTCACGTTCTGCCTGAAGCTGGGACAGCGTATTGAACAGCGTGCGGTTCTCATGGGCGCCAATAACGACGCCAATAGATGAACCCACAAGCAGCGCAGCCAGAAGCAGCGATACCAGAACCCGCTTCTGCCGCGTGGCTTCAAAAACACGCCGCGAAATCCGGACGGCGGCAACAACACCCTCGCGAACTTTTTCTTTATTCAACTTGGCCGGCTTTACCGCCGGCTCTATGGCTACCGCGCCCATATTTACGCGCTCCCCTGCGATGTCTGATTTTTATCGATACGCTCCAAAACCCGCATAACAGCGCTGCGGGCACGAACATTCTCACTGACTTCACCGGCACCGGCCTTGCTGGCCTTGCCTATTAACCGAAAATCCGAGGCCTCCTGCTCTGCCGTCACAGGTATGCCTTTGGGCATCCTTGGGCCGCGAGCGAGGTTCCGCATAAAACGCTTCACCAGCCGGTCTTCCAGAGAATGAAAACTAATCACAACCAGCCGGCCGCCCGGCGCTAGCCGATCAACGGACGCCTGCAGCCCTGCCTCCAGGTCGTCCAGTTCGCGATTGATAAAAACGCGAATTGCCTGAAAGGTGCGGGTTGCCGGGTGTTTATGTTTTTCTTTTTTCGGTACCGCTTCACTGACCAGCGCAGCCAGCTGGAGCGTTGTTTCGATCGGCGCTTCTTTACGACGCTCAACAATCAGACGGGCGATGCGACGAGAAAACCGCTCTTCACCATACCGAAAGATCACATCTGCGATATCGCGCTCTTCTGCGAATGTCAGCCACTCAGCCGCACTTGGCGATTGCAGCGGATTCATGCGCATATCAAGCGGGCCATCACGCATGAAGCTGAAGCCCCTTGATGCATCGTCAAGCTGCGGCGAGGACACTCCCAGATCCATCAGCACACCATCAACCTGTTCCCACCCAGCTTCGGATACCGCGCGACTGAGCTCAGCAAAGGAACCATGGAAATATCCGAATCGCGAATCATCTGCGGCCAGCTCTTCCGCCACAGTGATGGCCTCAGGATCTTTGTCGATACCCAGCAATTGGCCAGACGCACCCAGGCGCCCGAGAATGAGCCGGCTGTGACCGCCCCTGCCAAAGGTGCCATCTACATATTTGCCATCGGGATCGCTGACCAGATAGTCGACCGCCGAGTCCAGAAGGACTGAGCGATGCGAAAATTCTGCTCCGACCTCCTGACTGCGATCAGTGGTCATAGGGAAAGCGCCTCCATCTCAGGCGGCATATCTTCATCACCAGAAGATTCATCAAGCCATGCAAACCAGCGCTCCTCACTCCAAAGCTCCAGTTTTTTGCCCTGCCCGATGAGCATCAACTTTTTCTCAAGGTGGGCGTAGCTGCGCAGCGTGGGCGGCACGAGAATGCGCCCGGCAGAATCCATTTCCATGGGCGCAGCATTACCCAGCAGCAGACGCTGAAGACGTCGTGCCGCTTTATTCATGTTGGGAAGTGCTTCGATTTTGGGGCGGAGGATCTCCCACTCTGGCTCCGGATAAACCAGCAGGCAGCGCTCTTCATCGGCGTTCGCCGTCAATACAATGCGCCCACCACAGGCCTGCGCGAGGCCTTCGCGCACCTTGGTGGGGATCGCCAGGCGACCCTTTGCATCCATATTGATGGCATGACTGCCGAGAAAATTGCTCATTTACACCGTCTCTGGGGACCTGAAAACCACAAATAACCACTACAAACCACTTTTTCCCACTTGTGCACACTATAGAAACACGCAATTCACAATGCAAGCGCCGCAAACAGCGGCCCTCTTGGGAAAGTTCCTTTTATGACAACGGGTTACAGAGAATGGCATGAGCAAAACGTGACATTACGAATAAGAAAAGAAGGAAAATCAAGCACCTGCAAAAAGGTCTGAAGAAGACAAGTGAGGTTTAAGATTTTTTGGCTATAAGAAGCGCGTCATGAGAATGAACACGCTTTATGCACTGAGGAAAAGAAGGCGAGCTCGCCGATAAGCCGGGTTCTGTCGTGGACAGTCATTCATCTAGGGCCTGCGTCACCACAGACCTCAAGCAACCTACCCGAGTCCAGCGCGGGCCACGCCATAGGACTCCTATTTGGTCTTGCTCCAGGTGGGGTTTACCATCGCCGTGAACTGTTGCCAGTCACGCGGTGCGCTCTTACCGCACCGTTTCACCCTTACCGGNGTCCGTGAACAAGTCACGAGCACTTAGGCGGTCTGCTTTCTGTTGCACTTTCCGTCGGCTCACGCCGCCCAGGAGTTACCTGGCACCTTGCCCTGCGGAGCCCGGACTTTCCTCCCCCGGATAAACCGGCGGCGACTGTCTGGCGAGCTCGGGCGAGACGATACTCCTGCACCACCCGCCATGCAAGGAAAAGCATCGCCCCTGAGGTCAACTGTCCTTAAGGCCCAGGGCTCTCTGATACAGTTCGTTTTTACCCAAGCCGGTCAGACTGGACGCAATTTTTGCCGCTTTCTTGATCGGCAGTTCTTCCATCAACAGGATCAGTAGTCGATCGACATCGAGCGCGCCGGCCATCAGGGAGCTTTCAGCTTTCTCTGCGCCCCGCACCATGACAACGAATTCGCCCCGACTGCCGTGCGGGTCGTCTGTAAGGGTCGCCAGTACTTGAGTCGCTCCCCCGGAGTAGAACGTCTCGAACGTTTTCGTAATCTCACGTCCCAACACAATCTCGCGATGCTCCCCCATGCTCTCAGCGATGTCGGCCACGGTATCCAGTATCCTGTGGGGGGACTCGTAAAAAACCAGAGTCGCAGTCTCCTTGCGAAGCTCTTCGAGGGCGGTACGCCGGCCAGAGCGCTTTGCAGGAAGAAAACCGACAAACAAAAAACGATCCGTTGGGAGACCGGCGGCACTCAGCGCGGCGATCAGCGCACATGACCCGGGAATAGGGCTTACCCGCAACCCTTCAACTCTTGCCTCCCGAACCAGCACATAGCCTGGATCAGAGATCAGCGGCGTGCCGGCGTCTGAAATCAACGCAACATCAGCGCCCGCCAACAATTGATCCAGAATATTCTGAACCCTGCCGCGCTCATTGTGATCATGTAATGCGACCAGCGGCTTGTTAATCCCTAAATGCTGCAGCAGGCGCCCGCTGTGACGGGTATCCTCCGCAGCAATTACCGCCACCTCCGAGAGCACACTCACCGCGCGGGCAGAAATATCCTCCAGGTTTCCAATAGGGGTAGCAACGATATAGAGCGTTCCACGGGTATCGCCTGGCTTTATTACCTGCATGGCTGACTGATCCGATTCAGATTTCAAAATGTATGCCTCAAGCGCGGGGGCAGCATTACCATGACACCTGCGTCATGTGAATTGGCCCGGGAGCTGTTAAACTTGCCACCATCAGATCGGCGCCACAAGCCCCAAACCCCGGAATCCATAGAGCTTGCCATGACAAAGAACCGTATTAACCATCGCGCCCTGGCCGGTATATTTACCCTGACCCTGCTATTTGCCGGCTGCGCCAGTGTCGACCTGGAGTCGCACGTTGCCCAGTCCCCGTCGCAGGCTCTTGAGCTTGCCGCAAAGGAGCGAAACACTGAAACGGCGCAGCGATACCTGCTGAAGGTCGCAAGCAGATTTCAGGAGCGTAACGACCATCGGGCGGCCCGCACACTACTGCAGAGCACTCAACTGGCGCAACCTGCGCCATCACTGCAGGCCCAAAAACAGCTACTCGCCATGGCGAGCGCTGTAGCACTGGAAGATCGTGAGTGGGCGGGCAGTATCGTCACAAAACTCTCACCAGACAACTTCAGAGGCTACAACTCGGATCTCGTTAACCGTGCCGCCGGCCTTCAAGCTGAAACTTACGCACTCGTGGGCGACCGCCTCTCGGCGGCCATGACCCTGATGCTTCTTTCGCAGACAGACGGCAAGGTTAACCCGCAACAGATCCACGATCAGATCTGGACCTTTCTGAAAGCGGTTCCGGACCAGAAACTCTCCGACGCAGGCGAAAGCACCATCGGCTTCGAAACCGAAGGGTGGCTTGAACTGGCCGCAAACGTGCGCGCTCCCGGGCTGAGCATTGATGATCAGGGCAAGGTCATCCGTCGCTGGCAAAATAACTGGCCGGGCCATCCTGCTGCACAGATCCTGCCGTCCGAACTTCAGCTCATTGCCAACCTTGCTGCAAACCGGCCCGAAAAGGTTGTTCTGGCCCTACCGCTTCAAGGCCCATTGGCAAGCGCCGGCAAGGCCATTCGCGACGGCTTTCTCGCGGCCTACTATCAGGACAGTTCTGCAGACCGCAGCAAAACCGATATCCGCATTGTGGACACCTCAGATCAATCCTTTGATGAGCTGTACAAGGAACTGGCCACTCAGGATATCGACCTGATTATAGGCCCGCTTGAGAAAGAAGCGCTGGCAAGTCTTACCAGCATGAAAACGCTTCCTGTTCCCGCTTTGGGCCTCAACTATCTGGCTGGAGACAAGAAGGCTCCGGACGGCCTTTATCAGTTTGGTCTTTCCGCAGAGGACGAAGCCCGGCAGATTGCTGACCGACTCTCGGCGCAGAACATCAACCAGGTTCTGGCACTCATCCCGCAGGGTGAGTGGGGCGATCGCATAGAGGCAGCATTGCTGAAACGCATGCAGCACAACGACGCGATTACATTGGATATCGAGCGATTCTTTCGCGAAGATAACCTGCGCGCGGTGACAGCGGACGTGCTGGGCATTACCGTGTCCCGGGACCGCGCCATTCAGGTAGAACGCACCATTGGCCTCAATGTTGAGTTCGAACCACGGCGCCGACAGGATGCTGAAGCGATTGTCATGGTGGCCGAGCCAGCAATAGCGCGCCAGTTCAAACCTTTGTTTGCGTTTTACTTTGGCGGCGATCTGCCTGTGTACTCCCCTTCGATCGTTTACGAAGGCACGCCGGACGCCGCCCGGGATCGCGACCTGAATCAGGTTATATTTACCGATATTCCCTGGGTGCTCGACGCCGAAAACCCATTGCGCGAAGAAGCCACAAAAGTTTTGTCTGGCACTCAGGGCCAGCTGGGAAGGCTTTTTGCCATGGGAGCGGACGCATGGCAGCTGAGCAAACGCCTGCCTCTATTGCGCCAGGTTCAAACCGCAAAAGTGGATGGCCAGACCGGCCAGCTAAGCATGACCCGCGAAGGCAGCATTCACAGGACCCAGCTCTGGGCGCAATTCCGCAGTGGAACGCCCGACCTGCTACCCCAGCCCGAACCTCTTGGTGCTGAAGATGACAAACCGGCGCAGTCGTTGACGAACTAACTCTGAGCCACAAAAGGACAAGATAAGCGCCATGGAAGGCAGCAAAGCAATCGGAACACACTTTGAAGGGGTTGCAGCGCGATACCTCAGCTCTCGGGGCGTGGACATACTTGAGCGTAACGTTTATAACCGCGGCGGTGAAATCGATCTGATAGGGCAAGACAAGGACACTCTCGTCTTCTTTGAGGTGCGCTACAGACGGATGAACAGCCTTGTGGATCCGGCAAGCTCCATTTCCTATCCGAAACGCCAGCGGCTACTAAAAGCCGCTTCGTTTTATCTGCACCGACACAACCTTTGGAACGCGCTCAGCCGGATAGACGTAGTGGCAATCAGCCCGGGAACCTTAAAAAAATACCGGGTACAATGGATCAAAAATGCAATCCAGGCGGACGTATAGATTCTGATGAACGAAACGGGGAACCTGATCAACCAGTTGTTCGCGAGCCACATGGAGCATACTGCTCAAGCAGCCAGCACCGTGGGACCCGCTATTGAGCAGGCAGCAGAAGCGTTTGTAAACGCCCTTCTCAATGACGGGAAAATTGTCACCTGCGCCAACGGCAATGCCAACGTAATAGCCCAGTATTTCTGCACAGCCTTTCTGAACCGCTTTGAACAGGACCGACCGGCACTGCCAGCAATCAATCTGGGCGCAGACGCAACAACCTACTCGGCCATCTGCCGCGATAACCGTTTCAACGATACCTTCTCACGCCAGGTCAAAGCTATCGGCAAGCCCGGCGACCTGCTATTCGTGATTGTTGATGATGGCCACAAAGCGAATCTCATTCAGGCCATTCAGGCAGCCCATGACCGGGAGATGAATGTGGTAGTTTTGAGCGCAAGGGAGAAGTCTGACATCACCTCCCTGATGCATTCAGAAGACCACGAGATCGCCCTCAACGATCTCTCGCCAGCAGAGGCCGCGCCTTTGCTAATGCTTGTGATCAATGCACTGTGCTCGCTGGTAGACGGGAAGCTGTTTGGAGGCTGACAAAAAAGCCGGCAGATGCCGGCTTTTTCAGAACGGTCGTTAACTAACGCTTACTTGACGACCTTGAGAGTCGGACGGCCCGACGGGCGCTCGTCCTGACCTTCAGACGACCGGTCGTTCGTGCCGTCAGGATCCGGAGAGCCTGGCTCACTGCCAAACACCATCCCTTCGCCATTCTCCTTGGCGTAGATAGCCAACACTGCCTGAAGCGGGATAAATACCTGCATCGGTACACCACCGAAACGGGCGCTGAACTCCAATGCACCGTTACCCACTACCAGCCCGCGCACAGCACCAGGACTGACATTCAGAACGATCTGTCCGTTCGCAACGTGTTCGGTAGGCACCTGAACACCCTGAATGCCTGCGTCCACCACTATATAAGGTGTGCAGTCGTTATCCAGTATCCACTCGTTGAATGCGCGTACCAGATACGGGCGACTGGATGTCATGGTGATCTTGTTATCAGACACTGTTTGCCTCCTGTTCCGAATGGCAGAGCTCCGCAAAATCAGCTACGGATGTCTTCTTCCAGATCAGAAAGACTGGCCTTGAAACCTTCACGATCAAAAATGCTCTCCATATACTTCTGCAGCGGCTTGGCTTGCTTGTCGTTGAGCTCTATACCGAGCGACGGCAAACGCCAGAGAATAGGCGCAATACAGCAGTCCACAATGGTGAACTCCTCAGAGAGGAAAAACGGCATTTCGCCAAACAACGGCGCTGTAGCAAGCAGGCTTTCGCGCAGCTCTTTACGCGCGGTTTCAGAGGCCTTGACGTTTGGCTGGTGCAGAATCTGATCCACCAGGCCACACCAGTCTTTCTGGATTCTGTGAATCATCAGCCGACTGTTGGCGCGGGCAACCGGGTAAACCGGCAGCAACGGCGGGTGCGGAAAGCGCTCATCAAGATATTCCATCATGATGTTAGGCTCATACAGAACCAGGTCACGATCCACCAAGGTCGGCAGGGCGTTATACGGATTCAGATCAGCCAACTCGGCTGGTGGACTGTCCGGATCAACATCAACGACATCAACGGTAACACCCTTCTCTGCCAACACAATGCGCACTCTGTGGCTATAGTGGCTGGCCGGGTCTGAGAAAAACGTCATCGATGACCGCTTGGTCACAACGCCCATAGAACTACCTCACGAGTAAACAAACCGAAATGGTCCTGAAAAACGCAAAAATTCCAGCGGGCCGGTTAACGCCCACTGGAACTCAGGGAACGAGATTATACCCTATTTTTCAGTGCACGTCCTTCCAGTACTCACGATTGAGCAGGTAGGCGAAGACAAAGAAAATGGCAACAAAGATCAATACGAAAATCCCGAGGCGCTCACGCTCAACTTTGATCGGATCCGCCATGTAAGACATGAAATTCGTCAAGTCATACATGGCACGATCAAACTCGGCACCGGACATACTGCCTTCGGTGGCGTATTCCGGGCAGGCACTTCCATTATTGACGTTGCCGCTCAGCGGCTCAACACTAGCCTTCTTACCGATGTTGGGCTCAACTGCACACAAGCCCTGCAGGTCGACCAGAACGTGGGGCATGCCCACCGCAGGGAACACCACATTATTCACGCCGAGCGGACGCGTCTCATCCTTGTAGAAACCACGCAAATAGGAGTAAACCCAGGACTCACCGCGCAGGCGGCTTTCCAGCGTAAGGTCAGGTGGCGGAGCACCGAACCAGTCAGCGGCCATATCCTTGTCCATGGAGTTCTTCATCAGCTCGCCAATCTGGGCGCCTGTGAAGATCAGGTTCTCCTCGAACAACTCGACCGGGATCTCAAGATCTTCAGCAACCCGTTTATAGCGAGCGTACTCCATGGAGTGACACCCCATGCAATAGTTGGTGAACATGGCAGCCCCACGCTGCAGGGATGTCTTGTCTGTGTGGTCCGTCTCGATGTGATCAAGGGGAACGCCAACACCGGCTGCCAGCCCGAGAACCGGCAGGAATGCGATGAAAAGACCAAAAATCAGCTTTCTCATTATCCTGTCACCCTCTCTGGTACTGGCTTGGTTTTCTCCATGCGCGTGTAGAACGGCATCAGAATGAAATACAGGAAGTACACGCCTGTCAGGATCTGCGCCACAGCGGTACGACCTTCGGTAGTAGGTACAAGACCAAGATAGCCGAGAATGACGAAGCTTACTGCAAACAGAGCCAGTGCAATCTTGCTCAGCCATCCTTTATAACGGATGGAACGCACCGGGCTCCTATCAAGCCAGGGCAGGACAAACAGAATTGCAATGGCACCGCCCATGACAACCACACCCCAGAATTTCGCCGGCAAACCGAAGATATCGATCGTAACCGCACGCAACATGGCGTAGAAGGGCGTGAAGTACCAGACAGGCGCAATGTGCGCAGGCGTCTTCAGTGCGTTCGCAGGCTCAAAGTTCGGTTTCTCAATGAAGAGACCGCCCATCTCCGGGAAGAAAAACACCACAACAAAGAAGATAAAGAAGAATACCGCTACGCCCACAAGATCGTGCACGGAGTAGTAGGGGTGGAACGGGATACCGTCTTTTGGGATGCCGTTTTCATCCTTGTTCTTCTTGATCTCGATGCCGTCGGGGTTGTTGGAGCCCACTTCATGCAAAGCAAGAATGTGGAGAACAACCAAGCCAAGCAGAACAATTGGCAAAGCAACCACGTGCAAGGCAAAGAAGCGGTTAAGGGTAATACCCGAGATCAGGTAATCACCACGGATCCACAGAGACAGATCTTCACCGATAACAGGAATGGCACCAAACAGGTTTACGATAACCTGCGCGCCCCAGTACGACATCTGGCCCCAAGGCAGCAAGTAGCCCATGAAGGCTTCCGCCATCAGCACCAGATAGATCAGCATACCGAACAACCAGATAAGTTCTCGCGGTTTCTGATAGGAGCCATACATGAGGCCACGGAACATGTGGAGATAAACCACAATAAAGAAGGCCGACGCACCCGTGGAGTGCAGGTAGCGCAAGAGCCAGCCCCACTGTACATCACGCATGATGTACTCAACGGACGCAAACGCCCCCTCACCTGTCGGATTGTAACTCATGGTGAGCCAGATACCAGTTACCAGCTGATTCACCAGTACAAGCATTGCCAGAGAGCCGAAAAAATACCAGACGTTGAAGTTTTTCGGCGCGTAATATTTTGCCAGGTGTTTATTCCAGGCATCCACAACTGGCAGACGCTCGTCTACCCAATTAAGAAGCTTCTGCATTACGCTGCCTCCGGATCAAGACCAATCGTGAGAGTCGCGTCATCGTCGTAGCGATAAGGCGGAACCTGCAGGTTCAGCGGAGCAGGCTGCGATTTATATACCCGTCCGGCCATATCGTAGCGCGAACCATGGCAAGGGCAGAACAGGCCGCCAAGCCACTCATCACCCAGATCCGCCGGAGCCACTTCCGGGCGATAGGAAGGCACGCAGCCCAAGTGTGTACAGAGACCTACAAGAACAGCTAACTCAGGCTTCAGGGACCGCAATATGCCGTCAATGTAGGGCGGCTGCTGCGGGGCTTCAGACTGAGGATCGCTCACCTTGTCATTAAGCTTTTCTATGCTGCCCACCATGTCGTCTGTGCGGCGGATGAGCCAGACCGGCATACCCCGCCACGAAACAGTGATCTGCTGACCCGGTTCAATCTTACTGATATTGACGGTTACCGGCGCACCAGCCGCTTCCGCTTTGGCACTGGGATTCCAGGATGCCACGAAAGGAACTGCCGCACCGACGACGCCGACTCCACCTACCGCCGCCGTAGCACCGATAAGAAACCGGCGTCGACCTTGGCTCACGTCGCCATTATTCATTATGGTTTTCTCCCATCAGGCGATGTCACAGCCCGCAAGAAAGCCGACAGTGTGCATCGAAAAGGACTTCACAATCCAAAATTATAAGCGCTCAAATGGTAATGAAATTACCATGTCCTTACAAGTCAGAAAGGCGCCACCAGAGCCGGTTCTCTGCTCCAGATCAATTTGACTATCATTGACCCTGAAACAAAAAAACCCGACCAAAATAGCCGGGTTTTCCTGAGATCTGCTCCAACGAAGCTTAACGCTTGGAGTACTGAGGACGCTTACGCGCCTTACGCAGACCAACTTTCTTACGCTCAACTTCACGAGCATCACGAGTTACATAACCCGCTTTACGCAACGCCGGACGCAGAGTTTCGTCATAATCCATCAGAGCGCGTGTCAGACCGTGACGAATGGCGCCCGCCTGCCCACTGATACCACCACCTTTAACCGTGATATTGATATCAAAACGATCTGCAGATTCAGCAACAACCAGAGGCTGACGCACGATCATGCGCAAAGTCTCACGACCGAAGAAATCTTCGATAGTGCGACCGTTAATAGAAATATTACCGCTTCCCGGCTTGATAAACACCCGAGCCGTGGACGTTTTGCGGCGACCAGTACCGTAATTTTGTGCTACAGACATATCCGCCTTCCGTTAAATGTCGAGTTCTTTGGGCTGCTGGGCTGTATGAGGATGCTCAGCGCCTGCATAGATTTTCAGCTTCTTGAACATGGCACGACCAAGCGGGCCTTTCGGAAGCATGCCTTTGACAGACTTCTGAATAACTTGCTCAGGCGCCTTGTCGACCAGCTTTTCGAAGCTGATAGATTTGATCCCACCCGGAAAGCCGGTATGACTATAGTACATCTTGTCAGATGCCTTGTTGCCGGTAACCCGCACCTGGCCCGCATTGATAACAACAATGTAATCGCCAGTGTCTACATGAGGGGTGTACTCAGGCTTATGCTTGCCCCGCAGACGACGGGCGATTTCGGTTGACAGACGACCCAGCGTCTTGCCGGCTGCGTCTACAACGTACCAGTCACGTTTTACGGTTTCTGGTTTCGCACTCAGAGTCTTCATTGATTCCGCCTTGAACGCTATAAAAAGAAACGTTAAAAACCGCCACCGGAAAGTGTAGTACACCCGGAGGAGGTTCTGTACCTGTAATTTGATCGGCAGTGACACTATTCGGGGCTGAGATAGTGGCATCGCCTTGAAAAGCCAGGGCGCGAAGTATACTCGAACGATTATTGAAAACCAACCCTGAGCCGCACTGTTTTATCATTCCTTACTGCCATAACGCCCTGCCGTATAGCGCGATGGTGTTTGAAAATAGCGCGGAGGCCAGATATTCCGGGTGCTCACCCCGGATTTCAGCAAGGCAATCAAGTATCTGGCGCAAATAAACCGGCGAGTTACCACCAGCTGCGACGCCTTCCGGCGCCATATCCGGGGCATCCGTTTCAAGCACCAGACTCTCCAGAGGCAAGCGTGCAACGGCCTCCCTGGTTTTGCGTGCACGCGGATGTGTAATTACCCCACCCACGCCAATAGAGCATCCTTGGCCGATCAGCTTTGTGGCCTGCTGATAACTTCCGGAGAAACCGTGCAGCAGAGCTTTACCGCTCCAGTTCCGGCGTCTGAGCGTGGCGTGAACCTCATCGTGGGTCCCCACAGAGTGAATGACCAGCGGATAATCGAGCTTCGATGCCAACTCAATCTGCGCATCAAACCAGGGGCGCTGAGAAGCCAACTCACCATGCAGCCTATCCAGCCCACACTCACCGACGGCTATGCAGCGGTCGGGCTGCCTGGTTAATAGCTGCTCCAAAACGTCCAGATCCTCGGCGGAATGTTCAGCGACAAACCACGGATGAATGCCGAGACAATAGAACAAACCCGAGTGTGCCAGAGCCGTATTGCTGACGCGCTCCCAGTCCGGGCGACGTACACCGGGGATAACCAGGCCGATAATCCCAGCCTCTGAAGCAGCGTCAAGCTCGCTGACCCGGCGCCCTTCGAACCCTGGAAAGTCAAAGTGACAATGGGCATCAACCAGTTTCAAAGCTGCCTCCATCCACTACCGGATCAGTGCTCCCGGGTTTTGTGGAACTCAACGTCTGGATATCGCTCCTGAGCAAGATTCAGGTTTACCATGGTTGGCGCGATATACGCGAGCCGGTCACCGCCATCTAGCGCCAGATTGTCGTTATTCTTTCGCTGGAACTCATCCAGCTTGCGATCATCCGAGCAGGTTACCCAACGTGCAGTCGCGACGTTGATAGGCTCATAAACAGCTTCGACCTTGTACTCAGTCTTGAGACGACTGACCACTACATCGAACTGCAGGACACCAACCGCCCCAACAATCAAATCGTTGTTGCGCACTGGCCGGAATACCTGCACGGCGCCCTCCTCCGAAAGCTGTATCAACCCCTTCTGGAGCTGCTTCGCCTTCAGCGGGTCTTTCAGCCGTATACGGCGGAACAGCTCCGGCGCAAAATTGGGAATGCCGGTAAACTTCATGTCTTCGCCAGCAGTAAACGTATCCCCCAACTGAATCGTCCCGTGATTGTGCAGGCCAATAATATCACCTGCATAGGCCTCCTCAGCGTGCGCACGATCACCGGCCATAAACGTCAAGGCGTCAGAGAAGCGCACTTCCTTTGCGATCCGCACATGCCGGGCTTTCATGCCTTGGGCGTATTTTCCAGACACAATACGCACAAACGCAACTCTGTCCCGATGCTGAGGATCCATATTGGCCTGAATCTTAAAAACAAAGCCGGTGAAGGCTTCATCATGGGGCTGTACCAGCCTCTGATCCGTTTCACGAGGCTGAGGCGCGGGAGCCCATTCAACAAGCCCATCCAACATGTGATCGACGCCAAAGTTACCCAGTGCAGTACCAAAAAACACAGGAGTCAGCTCGCCGGCCAGAAATGCCTCCAGATCGAACTCATGAGATGCGCCCTTCACAAGCTCAACTTCATCCCGCAAATCACTCGCGTAAGTGCCAATCGCCTTATCAAGCTCAGGGTTGTCCAGCCCACTGATTACGCGGACATCCTGAATGGCGTGGCCCTGGCCGCTCTGGTAGAGAACTACCTCATCACGAAGCAGGTGATAAACACCTTTGAAGCTTTTACCCATACCAATAGGCCAGGTAATGGGCGCGCAGGCAATTTTCAGAACATCTTCCACTTCATCCATTAGCTCTACAGGATCACGGGTGTCACGATCCAGCTTGTTCATGAATGTCAGAATAGGTGTGTCCCGGAGCCGGGTCACCTCCATTAGTTTGATGGTACGCTCCTCAACACCCTTTGCGCTGTCGATAACCATCAGGCAGGAATCTACTGCCGTGAGTGTGCGATAGGTGTCCTCAGAGAAATCCTCATGGCCCGGGGTATCCAGCAGATTCACCAGTTTGCCACCGTAAGGAAATTGCATCACGGATGTGGTTACCGAGATACCCCGCTCCTTCTCCATCTCCATCCAGTCAGACTTCGCATGCTGACCGGATTTTTTCCCCTTGACCGTACCCGCCCTCTGTATAGCGTGCCCAAACAGAAGGACTTTCTCGGTAATCGTGGTTTTACCAGCGTCCGGGTGAGAGATGATTGCAAAGGTGCGGCGCTTAGCCACTTCCTGGGAAAGGTGAGACATAGTTTAAAAGAAACCTGCGTCGGATGTTCGTAAAAGGCAGCCATTATAGGGGCTAAGAAGTCATTACGCGAACAGAAGCAACTACCGTCAAGACTGCAGCAACAGCGTCATTATTCGAGCATCTTCTCGCCCGGAAGCAGCGGGATAATACCGCGGGCGACGGCCTGTTTCCTCAAAGCCCTCCGCGCGATAGAGCTTGCTTGCAACTTTGTTGCTCAACCGCACTTCGAGGATAATCTGATTCATACTCTCGCGGGCTGCCTCTGCAAGAAGGTGACGCAACAGGAACCTTCCAGCCCCCAGACCACGATATCCTGGATGAACACAAAGGTTCAGGAGCTGCACCTCATCCAGAACATAGGATACTACAACATACCCAACTAACGAGCCGCCCTGGCAAGCCCCCCATAAACGGTAGCTCGGCTTGAAACAGTCCAGAAAGATTCCTTCGGTCCAGGGATGGGAGTACCCCTGCCGCTCAATATCCAAAATTTCGGGCAAATCCCCCTGCTCCAAAGGCCGTACTATCAGATCCGCCCCCGAGGCATCACAGTGTAAGCCATCCTTTTTCTGCGTCACGCTCTGACCAACGGTTTCAGCTGCTCCCACAGGGAACGCTTGGCGCCCGGACTACAGGCAAGCTCGGCCAGAGAATACTCAAACTCAATATCCGGAGAGCGCTCAAGCGCACCTGCCAACCAGCCATCACGCGCGGCTTCCAGATCTGCTCTACCGATACGACCCAGAACAATCACTTTCTTGTGGGCAGACCCTTCCAGCACATGTTTCATCACGGACACCAGGTCTGCAACTGAGCCTCCCGACACCAAGCGATTATTGAAGACCGGCCACTGGACCCATTCCGCAGCTTTTGTCTTCACCTCCCCCAGGCTCTTCAATATGTTTACAGCGAGCGTCTCCTGCAAGCGAAGGCTCGCTTCTTTGGATATAGCGGCTATCAGGACGTAACTGTCACCGGAAAACACGCCAACGTTCAGGCTGACAGCCTTACCTGGCTGTGCGTGAGGAACCTGGGCCGGCACAGCATTGTCTTGCTCATCATCCAACGACAACTCTGCATCTACAGAAGGCTTCTGTACTGGTCGTTCCTTGCCCGAGACGTCTCCGTTTTTGTCCTCCATCAACGCCTGAAGGCTGGCAATGCGCTGCGCTCCGCGCGGGTCAGACTTGGACGGCGAAGGGGCCGAACGGGGCAGACCTGCTTTTCCTGGAGCTGAAGCAACCTGACCGTGAACTTCGGTCAGCGGTTGAATCAGCTCGTCCGACTCCGGAAACTTGAACTCAGGGCTGGGTGCGGCACCCGGCAGGGCTTCACGGGCATACCACATGCGGATACCTGCAACACCGAGATAAAACTGTCTTTGCGCTTCAGTGTGCATCATTCAAACCACGCACCGCCCGCTGATATGGGAAGAAGGCTCCGAGTAATTCAAACATCTGCCACCTGGGGATGCTGCCGGATGCCGCCGCGGCTGATCAGGTTAAGGGCTTCGATATAGGCTTTAGCCGAGGCGATAATGATGTCCGTATCCGCGCCCACCCCATTTACGATTCGACCACCACGCTCCAGCCGGACAGTCACCTCGCCTTGCGCATCTGTGCCACTGGTAATGTTGTTCACAGAGTAGAGCTGCAGATTACACCCCGAATCGACAAGCGACTCGATAGCCTTGAACGTTGCATCGACCGGACCACTTCCCTCAGCCTCTACGTGATGTTCTTTTCCGTCCATCGTAAGTGTCATGCTTGCCTTGGGCACCACCCCGGTTTCAGAGCAAACCTGGAGGCAAACCAGCCCATACCGACCGTCTTCATCCTTTTGCCGGGTGTCGCTGGCAATCGCCTGCAGGTCTTCATCAAAGATTTCATGCTTCAGGTCAGCGAGAGCTTTGAAGCGGGTGAACACCTCGTTAAGCTCGGTTTCTGTCTCAAACTGAATACCCAGCTCAAGCAAGCGTGTCCGGAATGCGTTGCGCCCGGAATGCTTGCCTAATACCAGACTATTGGTATGCCAGCCGACATCCTCCGCCCGCATTATTTCGTATGTTTCGCGATGCTTGAGCACGCCATCCTGGTGAATACCGGATTCGTGGGCAAAAGCGTTCGCACCAACTATGGCTTTGTTCGGCTGCACCGGAAAACCGGTAATAGTAGAGACGAGCCTTGAAGACGGAACTATGTGGCGGGCGTCTATCCGGGTATCAATGTTGAACAGGTCCTGCCGGGTACGAACCGCCATCACGATCTCTTCCAGAGACGCATTGCCGGCGCGCTCGCCCAAGCCATTAATCGTACACTCTACCTGTCGGGCTCCACGGGCTACCGCGGCGAGTGAGTTGGCAACGGCAAGCCCCAAATCATTATGACAATGTACGGAAAATATGGCTTTATCCGCATTGGGAATGCGATTGAGCAACTGATGAATAGTTTCAGCAAACTGCTCCGGAATCGCATAGCCAACAGTGTCAGGAATGTTAATGGTATTGGCGCCCGCATCGATGGCAGCTTCAATGATTCGACACAGAAAATCCAGCTCGGAGCGGCCGGCGTCTTCACATGAGAATTCAACGTCATCGACGTGGCTCCGTGCGCGTTTTACAGCCCGAACGGCCTGCTCGATAACCTCGCCCGGCTGCATTTGTAGCTTGTGCTGCATATGGATGGGCGACGTAGCAATAAACGTATGGATACGGCCCCGTTCCGCCGGCCGAATCGCCTCAGCCGCTCGATCAATGTCTTTATCCAGAGCCCTTGCCAGGCTGCAAATCGTTGAACCTTTGATGGTTTCAGCAATGGATTTAACGGCTTCAAAATCGCCTTGGCTTGCGATTGCAAATCCGGCCTCTATTACGTCCACGCGAAGCTTCTCAAGTGCTTTGGCGATCCGAAGCTTCTCCGCCTTGTTCATGGTGGCACCAGGGCTTTGCTCTCCATCCCGGAGTGTCGTATCAAATATGACCAGATGATCGTTGCCTGACATTGAGGAGCTCCATATCGCATTTTGTTTTATAGGAAACAGTATATCACCGGGAGGTATGAGGAGCAGTGTTCCGCTGTCCGGCGGGTCGATTTTCAGACAAAAAAAAGCCCCGGCAGCAACGCTGTCGGGGCGATTCTAATTAAGAGTCTGACGATGACCTACTCTCACATGGGCAATGCCACACTACCATCGGCGCAGGCCTGTTTCACTTCTGAGTTCGGGATGGGATCAGGTGGTGCCAGGCCGCTATAGTCGTCAGACAAAACGGTCGATCACTGGGGGATGAGATAAAACGGCGATTCGATTCTTTCGTTGCGATATCCGCAATTGTCTTGGGTGTTATATAGTCAAGCCGCACGAGCAATTAGTATCGGTTAGCTCAACGCCTCGCAGCGCTTACACACCCGACCTATCAACGTCCTGGTCTTGAACGGCTCTTCAGGG
>JGI24525J20082_1000103_pt1 | contig 40069 bp, 52 predicted proteins | sample LinPmetageLP50_FD_20082 | JGI IMG/M metagenome (IMG submission 20082) | reverse complement strand
GGCCAGGTGAAGATATGCTCCTCCAGCCTCTTGTAAGCCATGACCAGCCCGGTGCCGTCCCAATACAACAGCTTCAGCCGATCTGCCCGTTTCGAGCGGAACACAAATACGGTCCCCGTGAAGGGGTCTTTGCGTAACTCGTTTTTGACAAGCGCTGCCAGACCATCATGACCTTTGCGGAAGTCTACCATTGCCCGACAGGGTATTGCGCAGCAATGCACGAGAGGGGGGCTTGGTCGCCACAACGATCCGCACCCGGTTTGAAGGGAACATCATGAGGGCGCATTCAAGGCGCGAGCAATCTCGGCAATGCGCGCCGCTGATGTTCTTGCATCCAATCGCACGGTGACAGCACCACAGATCAGATCCAACGGCGACAGCTGCGCAGGTTCAGGTGCCACATCGACATCCTCGCGCACAATCAGCGCTGCAAAGCTCGGTTCTTCAGCCAAAGCAGGCAGAACCAGCTTACCCTCCCGGGCCATGCGCCGCCATTCCCCCTCTCGGGACCTTGCTGCGCAAGACCCTGCCGGGCGAAGGACAAATGATTGGCCCGCATGTCATACCGCCGCGCAACTGCGTCCACCGAGGCACCCGCCACCAGCGTCTCGGCGACAATTTGCGCCTTCACCGCATCCGGCCACCGGCGGTGACCACGCGGGCCCACAACCAAATCAATGTTACTGAGAAACTCCGTTGAGCGCTCCATGGAGAAACTCCCTGATAATCCATCCGTCAGGGCTGAATCTCAGATCAGAGGCTCACAAGGAAGGTGGGGGCGCCACATCGCTTACACTTCTTTTAGCGCCTTGCCGATGCTTTACCGCAGCAACTCATCCAGCTTACCCTCGACAGTCAATCCTTCATCAAACTCTGGATCTTCTACTCCTCCGGATGTCCCGGCACCGAAGACTGGTTCATCGAACACATCAATGAACGATACGGCACTACGCGCAGTTCGATCGAATGAATTGATCTCCGGGAACCCCAGTTAAGTCATCGATTTCACTTGGGGCAGCAAGACGATCATACGCAAGGATGGAAAGTGGACGAACGGCACAGGATATAGCTACTCAGACAGGACGTGGTCTCTGGGTATTGGAGACTTTGCTGCAAAACTTTGCGCACGCGAGGTCTAATAAATATCCGCAACCAATCTGTTGAGTGGAGGGGGTTTCGGATCAGGTGGATGCCGGACCCTCGACCGTCCCGTTCGGGTTGAGCGTTATGGGTAGGTGCGACTTTGCTGAGAGATCATCCAACTCTCAGGACTATGCTTGGTTTATCTCGGCCTTATTCCGGTTCTAATGCTTTCGCACTGTTTATGGTGGCCTCCATCAAATGGCGCAGGAGGGTCTTCTCTGGCCGCAGTCGACATCCTTGACTTGATGGCTGCTATAGCTCTTGCTCGGAAAGTGATTGTTGTCCACGTCCGGTATGCCCGACCCCGGTGTCTATGGAAAAATCTGGCATATTGTTCATCACCTGCCCTCTTCGATCTGGCTTGTTATGCACGTCGAACCATACAAGCATCCATAACATCCAGTATCGAAGATTCATCACAGTTGCGGTTAGTCAAAAGGACTTCACTGCAAAGAATTACGGTTTCTTTGTAGCTTAACTTTCGGTCTAATGGGAACATCATCAGGGTCAACAGGAGGCTCAATAGGGTCCTTAACCTTAATCGCCTTGACCTTCTGTTCGTACCCAGAGGACGGGAAAATATCTCGGATATAGGGGTTCGAATCCAGCACCTTATTAATCGCCAGGTTCGAAAGGAGCTCCAGCCGCTTTTCCTGCCGTGGGCTCACATCTCCGATCTGTAGATCGTTGATAATGGCCTCATGAGCGTAGCGGTAAGGATTGACCTCATTCATTACGAAATCACAGTAGGCGCGCACCCATGAAATTGGTCGTGCCCCACTGTCAGTGTTGGCGCGCGCCAAGGGTAGATAGTTCTCAAAGCGTTTCAACGCATCACCGGGGCTTTTTGAATCATGTCGCCAATAGAACTCGGAGAAGTCATCCGAATGATAATCTGCACTTCGATATGCTGCCGTTTCCAGCTTTACTGGAGACTTCTTTGAGTAGGTCAGCATGAGATTGATGGCATCCGCCACATGAACCCGGGATGGAGCTTTCACATAGATCCGCTCCGCAAGCTGATGGGAATGATGACCTCCAATATCATTGCTGACCATGCATGCTTCAGCAAAATCTTCGACCTGCTTGGATGTCAGTCCCAAGACGTCCTCTGTCGCCAGACCCTTTCGAAGCAGCTTCGGCAGTAGAGCGGCAATATCTGTCAGAGAACCGATTACCTTCTCACGGTAAGGTTCAACTTTCTGATGCGTTTCATTGAGGAGGGCTCTGATCTCCGGAGATGCATTTTTACCCTCCTCACGGGAGGCATTTTCGAGTTCCTCTTTTCCTTGATCGAAATTCTTATCCAGCTTTTCGATCTCTACGACATTCCGGTAGATCTGCTGGATAAGCTCATAGGCGCGCGCGGCCAACTCTGCCCGGGCGGTGATGTCACCGGAATCAATATAGGTTTCACGCCAGGACTGGACATTTGCCATCTGGTTTTGAGCCACGGTCAGCTTTTCGACACGATAGGCAAGCCAGATTGCGATCGCGGAACCAGCAAGACCGATTGATACACCGACCACGCCCGAAAACCAGTCGGATACCGATCCCCAACGTGCCTTATCACCGGTGAACTCATCCCCTTGCAGGTAATTTTGACCAAACAAGTGGCTGGCCACAGTCATCACGAGAGCCAGGATGCAAAAAAGGGAAAGGATGCCAAGAAGCGATCCAGCTGACTTCCAGCCTGAAGAAGATCTCTGTCGTGGTTTTGATCTAAGCTTTGGTGCTGCGGAATTTGGTGTGGCCACGTATTCTACCTTTATAAATTTTCCCAATGAAGCGCGAATAGTGTGCATTGTTTCAAAAATGAACTTCGCCTCCCTCCATGGATCGTGTTGCGATCATTAGGGAATGTCAATTGCACGAAATTTGACATATGATTGGTTTGGTTCGGTTATTTCCAAGAGCCAACCATAAAGTTACCTCCAAAGGAAACGTAGACACATGAAGGTAGAGCTTCGCTTCAGACATACGGACCAGGGGGATGCCAAAAGGCCGTCCTTTTGAGCTTTTGGGGTCGTTTTCCCCAATGAGCAATATCCATGTCGAGATTGCGAATGGCCCGCTCGAGATGATCACGGCGAACACGATCGAGCCTGGCATCGAACTTAGCAAGATCAAAGAAGACGAGATGGACCTGGCGATGTAATTATGATGGCCGGGCCCTACCCGGCCGCTTTCTTATAGTGTCGGAGGCTGATCCCCGCCATTAGTCGCTTCGAGCAACTGACGTAAAAGTTCTTCTTCGGTGTAGCTTTCCAGGTCGTTCACATCCGGCTCTTGCGCGGGAATCCACACATCAACATAATAGTTTGCCGCAGCCTCGAAGGACGGGTCCCCCAGTACCTTTCCAAAGGCCAGAGCTGCCATGGCGTAGTGACTGCCTGCGTGCAGCACGGTCTCCATCCCCTGGGTTTCATTTGCAAAAGTCATGATCTGATTAATCTCTTCAGCTGTGAGCGGCAGAATAAAGTCGCTGGGCGTATCGGGCATCGGATTAACCTCAGCGAAAATATTGATGATGGTCCGCGCACCTGACGTGAAGACCGCCTTCTTTGCGATGTTGCTAAGGTCTTGGACTTTGCTGTTTCCATCAGTGAACAGCTCGAGATCACCACGTGCGATAAATGGCTCAAGACATTCGTCACAGATGGTGCATTTTGCAGGGATCTCTTGAGGGGACAGTGTCCAAATATAGGATCGTTGCTGCCCCTCGGTTCCGTAAAGCTGGGTGCCATCATGCTCCCAGTAACCCACATTCGTCCGGCAAATCCCGCAGCCGGTATCCTCAACCTGACAGCTCATATAGTAGGTGCCGGGTGTATGCTCGTTGTTCACGCCCGGTGTTCCTGGGCCGGTGTCCTTTGAAAAATCTGGCTTCGTCATCATCGTCTATCCTCATCGATCTAGCTTGTTATGGATGTCGCGCAGAAGAGACATCCATGACAGGCTGATCGTAATCACCTGGTCGAGAGCTCGATCATTGCTTGGCCTATAACCCTCCCTGTGCCAGTTTCCACTCATTCAAAGCAGAGGTACAGATTAATGATGGATTATCCAGAGGTTTGCCGGGAGGCCTTCGCCCTCGTCGACGATATCGGCAAAGGCGCATTCAACAACGAGTTCAGCGAGCGCGGGACACTCGCTACGACTGTCGAAGTGGCCATGCCGGTCCTCGAGATATTCCGCAAGTTGAACCCCAGGGATCACAGATCGGTAGTCGACGCCCGCACACGCCTGGCCAAAGTTGCCAATGCTGAACAGGGCGTTTTCTCGCGCTATCCCGCCCTCGCCAAATTTGCGCTTGGGAAACCCATTACCGTTCAGTAAATCAGGGCGCCGGGCTCTCTTCTACGTTCAGGTCCTTTTTGGCCGCATCGCGCGCCACCTTGGCTTCAGCGATGATGTAGATTTCCTTGGCCATTGTTGTGGACCTTGTCTGTATTCGGGGGTGGCATTAAGCCATCTGAGGTGTCTCATCAACTTCGCGCTCAAAGGAGTGCTTGCGAAGGACTGTGCCAGAGGCCACTTGAACCTCGATCGAGGAGAGGCGCTCGCGTCCGTTCTTCCCGTCCTGCTTCAGCATCGGGTACCAGGAAAGCTTTTCCTTGACCCAGGCATCCTCGTCGCGGGGCTCTTCACCGGACGTGATGCGCACAAGGGCGTCGTAGACCTTGTCAATCTCGGCAGCGTCTTCGCTGTAGCTCATGACCCGCTCATAGCCACTCTTATGGCAGCAAAGCACATATTGTCCCGGCAAAGGATCACGGGTGTCGAGATCTTCGCGCGACGGTGCGCTGCCCGGGAAGACCGTGTCCGCTGCGACCGAAAAGTAACAGGTGTTGTACCCGAACATGGCATCCGCGAGTTCGTTCAAATCGTCGCCGCTTTCTCGAATCCGTGAAAAGGACGCGTTTGCCATGATGGATTTCACAGAGCTTTCGAGACGTTCCGCCGGCGCACCGCGCAGCCAGGTGACTTGATCTACGCGCTCGTCTTCACTCGGGTTCTCGACGTCCTGAAGTTCAATGTCGGGATCAAGCTTCATGGCCAGCTCGGGTACGACCCGGAAAAGCGCCCACTCGTCATAGCTGTAGCGCGGATCGTCGGAGAATGCGCCGCTCTCGCGCAGGCTGCGTACAGCATTCAGTAGCGTCGCCGCCTGACCTTCAGGCGTGTCATTTTGAAATGCCATGACAGCTGCACGCCGGCGCGCGGAAGCTGCCTGAGATTTGGGTGAGATGACCTTGCGAAAATCCATTATGTTTCCTTATGGGTATTTATACCGGGCTTACGATTCCTGGTGGTGTGGTTGAATTATTCTGGAACCAGCGATAGCTCGGCGTCGGCTTTAGGCTCTGGGAACTGAATGTCGACCAATGCATCGAGATCAATAAAACGCTGGTAATCCCAGTCACCGTCAATGTCCTCGCAGTCGAGGAATACCCCATCACTGCGACCTATCATCAACCGTCCCGAGGTCTGTTTTTGATCATACCAGTCTTCGATTTCGCAGCCGAGCAGCGGCGATGTGAGCTTGTGGATTGCATTAAACAAAGGCCTTGGTAGATCCGCTGCCTCACCTGGGAACGTCGCATCGATTGCCACCCCGTGATAACCGGTGTCGAAGTTGATCAGCACATCCCGGTCAAGTTCGACAAGACAGCTGTGGACCTGCTTGAAGAGCTCCTTGGGCGTATCGCCGTCCAGGGCATGATCGTCGACGATCTTTGTCACGTTGTCCTGATTGGGGATGGTGCCTGTCATCACGGATCTCCTGGTGCCACTTGCGAATTACGTACTCCTATAATGGTGTCGCCTGTCTGAAAATTGAAAGCTCTGAAACCCGGATAAGATAAAAGATACTCTGAGAGATTTGATAAGGACCAACGGTAACAGGTCAGCGAAGCTTCATACTGATCCGGGTTCCATCGAACGCTCAGGAAAAAGATGCCAGACCTGGTTGATCGTATTGCCCGGGCAGACAATAACGGCCGGAACCTCCTCGAGACCGAAATCACGCTGAGCCACAAGGCATCTGTGCCAGCCATCCGCCGACACCAAGGTTGGACCATCATCGACTGCAGCTATGATCGGAGCGGTCCGGAGAGCCGCCTCTGGGCCGATCTCCTGCATCCACTGCCGGATACGCTCAAAGCGCGCCCTTTCCTCTTCGAGAGAGCATCCAGCGGAGACAAGATACGCTTCATCCATGTCTTCAGGACCATAGAGCGCCACGATCGGCAGCATCGTCTCCACGACGTAGGGCGCCTCAGGGGGGTAGAAGAGCTGAGGATCAATGAACTCCGCCAGGTTCGGCACAGCTGTGGTGTCCACGACCTCCGAGCCACGCGCAACGCGTTCCAGATAAGGGCTGGGTTCGGTGCTCACGGGCAAGAGAAGCCTGGCACCGTTTCCTCTGCAGGCTTCGGTGGATCGAAATGTACCTGGGCATGAGCCTCGAACTGGGCGCGGAGCTCCTCTTCGCTGTCTCCGATGAGTAGAAGTCCCTCTTCATCATCTTCAGGGTCCCACAAAACGAAGCCATGACCAGCCGCAAGGAGCGGTGCGGCGCGCTCTTTGAGTTTTACCGGCGCCTCGGTCTCAAATGTGCCACGATCGCCCGCGCGGAAACCATAGAACTCTACCAGGTCGCTCCGGCGATATGGGTCACTCTCGGCGTCATTTCGAGCAGCCTTTACCCGAGAGAACATCAGATCGACCTCGGCTTTCGAAACTTCTTCAAAGCCAAGCTCGATACCCGGATCAGTCCCTTCCGGCCGCCAGGTGACGATAACGTCACTCTGGCGTTCAAACTCTGCCTTGCGACGGGCATACTCCGGGGTAACGAGGATCATGTCGCCAAGGGTTCCATCGGCATTCTCTGTCCAGAGTGCCGTGAAGGCCTTCTGATTACCGCTCCGCAACACATAGTAATTCTCGCCAGCCCCCTGCCCGCCCGCGCGGTTTACATTGACCATTTCCGGCAAGCCCAGCTCGCGCGGCACGATGATTTCAAGCGGCTCACACCAAGAGAGATTTTCGAGCCGCTGACTATCTTCCGTATTGGTCTTCTTCGGGCGGCTCGCGCCCTGCACGCCGGGCTTCGTCCAACCCTTCGGAGCCACATCGCCGGGGAACTTGAAGGCATAGGGCTTTTCGAACGTCTCCAGGAAGCAACCAATGGCGCCAATCTCATCCATGTAGCCGACAAGACGTCTATGAGAAGATAGGTAGTCCTGACGCCACTTCTCCATTACCTCTTTCGCGCGTCCACCACGTGCTACCAGATATCGATCATTTACCATGTCTATTCCTTGTTACTTGCCAGCAGCGTGGTCGACGCGGCTTCGCCTCAGCCCCTTAGATAGGGTTTTTTTGCCATTGCGAAAAGTAGAGATGCGCATAATTAATGATTGAGGCCAATTCAGGCCCCCGCTTTGCGGCAAAACATTTTTGAGAACGGATCACATCGTCATGCCTCCACAATTCATCACATTCACCGGAATTGATGCCCGTACCGATTTCAAGCGGTGCCGCGAGATTTCAATGCGTTGGCCTGTCGAATGGGGGTGCCTTATCGGCGGCAAGCTCGGTAAAAACCGGTATCCCGATGCCGCCGTAATCCAAGATGCGGGAAAGCAACTCCGCACGGCTCTGCATTGCTGCAAGGATTTTGCGAATTATGCGAACGTCGGGGTCTTTCCCAGTGAGACCTATGGCCATAATCGCCTGCAGGTAAATCTCCTTTCCCATGTATACGACCTGAAGGCGCTTGGGAATATCGCGGCGCAAACACTCACGCCTGTAATTGTTCAGGTCCGTGATGCCTTTCCTAAGCGAGAGGCGGGTTCCTGGCTGCAGTACCTTTTCGATCAAAGCGGTGGACGCGGCACATGCCCGGACGCCTACCCTGAAGCTCCTGATGAAAACCTCGTCGGATATGCAGGCGGGTTGAACCCGTTGAATGTCGCCGATGCCTGCAGCCGCATCAAAGCACGCAACTACTGGATCGATATGGAGACAGGTGTGCGGAACGAAAACGACTATCTCGATCTGGACAAATGCGAAGCGGTTTGCCGGGCTGTCTATGGCGCAGCAGATTAACTCTCAACAAAACTCAGAATTGCTGGAAGTATAATGCCCTTAGTTTACCCCGATGGACGCATGGTGACAGAGCGCTGCGGCGCCTGCCACGGATCCGGCTTTCACTTGAAGTCCGGCGCGCCGCTCAGCTTTGCCAAATGCTGGATGTGTAATGGGTGGCGCGGAAAATATGACCATCGGCGTTGTGACCCAGCACCGAAAGGGAATGACCACCACGAGAACACCGGCGGCATTTTCGCCGGGAAGCCTTAACTTTCTCGATGAGCCTGAACTTTTGCCGGAGATGACATGACCCCCAACGCAGCCGATATCGAAGAGAAGCTTCTGCAGATTCTCAAAGAGAACCGACCAGGCAAGAACGTCCGCGGCTGTGCAAACCATCTTGAGGTCTATGACAGGGCCATTCAGAAAGAGGTTATCGAGCCCCTCTTCAGGGAGCTGGGTGCGCAAGGCCAGATCCAGGAGATCGATGACCTAGGGCATGACACCGACTTCAGGACTGTGTGGAACCGCGCGATCCGGGGCCAATGTGAAGATTGGGACTGCCGAACATTGGCCAGTCTCTTCGTCCGGGCCGCGGCAAAAGATGTCCCGGATTTCTTCCAGGTGACCTTCAGCGACAATTTCGATCCGATCGACGCGGCGCTTGTGAAAAATCTGCCCAACATTCTCGCGGGCCGTGGCATGGATCCCTACACCGGTTGGGGCTTGAAGTCATGGGTGACCGGTGCGCACATCGACATCAAAATGGATGGGCTCCAGGCAATCTTCTGTGCGCGCGATGGGAGCACCCTCGAGCCACCCCCTAAGTATATCGCCTATAAGGACTGTGATCCCAGTCAAGATCCGGTCGAGATCTACGGCCTGATGAGCTTCCATTGCGACGAGATCGACTATGACACCTCCATCAAGGCTTGGCAGGCCTGGTCAAAGGCCTTGGAAGACAATGAGTTAAATCGGCGAGACCAATATGAAAGTGTAGCCGGACGCATGCTGATGAACCTCCTTCCATTGAATGAGATTGGCATCTCACGAATGATGCTACGCCAGGACGAGTCCGTATCTGTCGAGGCGGGCCCGGACGGGGTCATCGCCTATCGCGGCGAAGTTCGTAGCCTGAAGCGCCTTGTCGATGAGGGGCAATTTCTTTGCGGTCCGCGAGCCAAGTTCATGGAGATCCTGGAGGCGGGCGGCTTCTCTAAATCCGGAGCGGGTGCTTTTCTCGACACTCTCGCTCAAAGCAGTTCCGCCTTCAGCGCCCTCGCGCCAGCCGGGTCTCATTTTCGCTACATGATCGACCCTGAAACTCTTTTGGCATTCGAGCAAGATGGCGATGAGGTGCTCTATGATCTGGATAAAGCAGATGCTCTTCCGATCATGGCCGCCGGTATCTTTGAGATGCCCGAAATGATCACCCACCGGGACCGCGAAGCTCGTAAATTAGCGGCAGATGTCTCGAACGAACTCGGAGAACCCCAATGACACTGAAGTCCCTCTACATCAAACGCCCCCTCGCCTCGGTCGACAATGACATGATTGTTGATATGATGTCGGGTTTTGACTTCGAGCGGGAAGTCGAATTGCATATGACGCTGATCTATTCCAAGCGCGAGGTCGACTGGAACTTGCCTGTCATCCAAGCGATGGAAGACCCCCTGGAGATCGTGCCGCAGGATCTTGCCTTTGACCGGTTCGGCCCTCACCTGGTGCTGACCATGCGATGCCCTGAGATCGAGGCACGGCACCGCGCGCTGGTCACGGCCGGCGCGCATTTTGCCTTCCCGGAGTTCAATGCGCATATCTCGCTGGGGCTAGACCCGGAGGGGGTTGTGCGGGGCTATCCGGATCTCTCAGGGGTCCGGCGCTTGCACTTTGAAGGCGAGGTCCGCGGGCTTGCCAACAAAGCAGAATCCAAAGTGAAGCCGCCAGAAGTAGAGCCTGAGATTCTGTGAAGGTGCCCTGCGTCAGTCAATGTTCCCAAGGGCCAGCAACAGCAGGCACGCAAGGATGGGTGACCCGACAAGGCTGATCAGGACCCAGATAATCCGGCTGCGGTTGCGCCGCTCTGCCATACCTGCTGGAAGCAGGATGTAAAGCCAGACAACAAATGCGATCGCGATCAAGAAGACGATGAGAGACAGGAAGTCTTCCACCAGTCTTAACCGTCTGTGTCTAACGAGACAACGCGGTCATTGACGAATTCTATGGTGCTGCGATCATTGCCATAATCGTCAAACTGGTAAACCCACCGCGTGTATTTTCGGCCGTCTGCAAGGTAATATTCCTCTTCGCTATACGGCAGTCCCCAAGCGCATGTGACGGCCATATCTGTCATACCAAGCTCAGCATCTCCGGTCAGAGCGCTGTTGTAATCCTTGCGAGAGATATGGCCACGATTGTGGACCTCTGTGAGCAACCGCTGGGCCTTTTGCCGTTCTGCCGGGGCATCGTCATAGGTGAAATAGGAGGCTGCATCGCAAAGATCAGTGGAGGAGATGCCCGAGAGATCTCGGCTGACACCGATGTCTTCAAGCTCCTGGCTGTAGTATTGGTCTGTGCAGGCCGCCATTCCTATAGCCACAAGCAGAACTATACCAGTTCGACAGTGTTGCATCATATTCCAATCATATTGCTGACAGCATTACTATTTACCGAAATAGACTGAAGGGTAAACCCATGTGCGTATCCCCTTAAGCGGGTAGCATCTTGCACTTCATCCACTTCGACTTCAGGCTGTTCCAGCTGCCGCGATCCAGACGGATCTCACCAATGCTGTCGCCCTTTGCATCAAGCTGATCCGCCCAGAAGTTGGTTGTCTTATCAATCTCACCACCGACGTGACCAGAAATGTGAGCTCGGTTAAGGGTGGTGAGAACGGCCTTGCGGCCATTGGTAAACCTGACATCCTCGGAGATCCGCAAAACATCATCACCAACGACTTTGCAAAGACGCAGTCCTACAGTTTCGGGCAGAATATCATCCGCAAACTCGAGGGGCATAAGTTCTCCTTGCACAGAAATTTTAGCAGGAGAATGACTATGCGAAAATCTCCCACCCAAGTATGTCTTATGAGAAAGTTAGGTCCCCACGGATAGATACGCAATCTCTGTAAGCTATATTTCTCGCAGAAATCTTAATTTTGGCCCAAGCATTCGAGATACGCCTCTCAGAGAGGGGATGGAGCTTCATCTTTTTCAAGACCATCAAGCTCAGATTGCATTTTGGCTATCTCAGATCGCAAAGCCTCAATACGAGCGGCCTTCGCTTCTTCAGCGTTGGAAGCACACCCGAACGGATCCTGAGGGGCCGTCTGAAGTTGGCGGTAATCCTCGACACCGATAAAGTGAACCGTGTTGAAGGTCGTATCGATACCTTGAAGCTTGACGGTACTGGAGGATTGACCGACCTCGGTCGCCTCGACTGTATAGGTCTTTCCGACCTCAAGAAATTCTGCAGCGCGTTTCTTCTGGTAATCGTAACCATTCAGCCCCGTGAAAACGACCTCAGCACCTTTTTTGCTGTAGATATCCATAGGGGCAAATGCAGCGAGATTGATAGGCACTTTCAGCTCGGCATTGGTCATTGTCTTCTCCTTCAAAGCTGGTTGACCGCAGAATATCCCCGAACTTTGAAAGTGCTTCCAGATATTAGTCAGGTTTTTCACATACCCCCATCAGACTATCCCTTCATACCCAGTCACAATGCAATGGAGCCCCGAATGCCTATTTCCACCGACAAACCCGTCCTGCTGACCACGTATCATGGGACCGCGGCGGGCGCGCCGCTTGTGGGCGGCGGAGATGTCGTATCCAACCGCAGGCTGGAGGCGCTTTGGGTCAGTAACAGCTACCACTTGGCGGCGCAGTTTCAGGACGGCGAAGTCCGCAAGCTCGGGGTGGCTCTGCAAAACCCCGTCGTGATCTCTGAAAGTTATCGCGAAACGAGCTGGCCCGACCGCAGCCATGCATCGATCGTTGAGGAGATCCGCTCCATGGTCGAGAATGATGAGCTGGAGGCCGATGGCGTCATCTTCCTCGACACCGTCGATGGTATAGAAGTGGGCGATGTCATCGCGGTGTTTGGCCGCGACAATGGATATGGTCAACTTTCAGTTGATCACGCTGTCGAAACGCTGGGTATCAGGCGTTACGATCACGATATCGAGGAATGGGTTTCAGGCCTGGGTTTTGATGAGCCCGTGGAGCAAACGCAGCAGAACGAGGAAGAATTCGGCCTCTAATCGTTTCTGTATTATTTTACAGTCCGGTACCGGCCGTTGCTTTCCCAGATGACAAGCGTCTGATCTGATGGAGCCTCCATATCGTAGTAGCTGTATTCCGTTGCCTGCTTGAACCACTTGTACTGGGCCCGGGTAAAACGCAGCATTTTCAGCATATCCGAGATCTCTTGGTGGGTCGTCTTGATGTTCATGTTCCTCGCAAAGCTCGCGGATACAAACTCAATTGTCCGGTAACCCTTACCAATCGTGCGCGCCGACCCATCCGCCTCCCAAAGCAGCCGGCGCATCGCAGGACCGTAGGCATCACGCAGCGCCGGCAGCATGCGCTGCTGGGTTGAAACGATCTGGCGGCGGTAGTCATCGTGCTTTGCCTTCACCGCCGGTTCATCTTCGTACTGCTTTCCTTCCTCGTAGAGCATCGTCCAGACATTGAGCAGCAGGGCCGCCTTATTGATCTCCTCGACATCGGATGTGAATTCCGAAACGTCGAATGACTTTAGGTCAGCCATCTCGCGCGCCATCATATTGAGATAGTTTTGGATATCCTCGTCCCGCGCCGCGGCCTGGCGCTCGGCTTCCTTTAGCTCCGCATTCCGGACGATCTCAGCCTGCTTGGCGTCATCGATCGCCTTTTGAGCGGCCCGCTCGGCCTTCTCTTCAGCGCGGCGGGCCTCTTCGGCGGCAATGCGAACCCGCTCTTCCTCCAGGGCGACGGCGTGGCGCTCCGGATCGATCTCCTCCAGCTCCGTCAGCCAGATGTCACGGTCCTTCTCCTTCAGCTCTTCGAGATAAGCTTCGGGGTCTGCGGCCTTGAGGGCGGACATTGCTTCCAGGTCTACCGACTGCATTGTGCTGTAGCCCACCATCGTCGCCATGATCCCAACGAAGAATGCGACCGAAAAGCTGAACCCTCTATGGCCCAGACCGATCTGCGGGAGAGGTTTGATCAGCGCGATGAGCGGCAAGATCAGCAGGGCAAGGCCGAGGTAGAACCCCAAATGAGGAGAGATCACCGAGACCATCACAGAGCCAAACATCAACCCAAATATAATGAGTACCGATTTAATGAAGTTGAGAACCATGAATCACCTAAGTCTTACTGAAACTATTAAAATATGTAGGCAAGCTATGGCCCTCATAAGGCAGGGGCCAGCTAAAAGTCTGGCAGATGCGAAATCTGTTTGGATTTGCCGCATAAAATCCCCATGCCGCGCAACGATAACGACGCTCTCCGTTTTCTTTCCGCCCGATCGGCCTAGATGGTTATGGGGACGCGTTTTCCTTTCAAAAAGCTTCGCGGATCCGCCCTCATCATGAAAGTGACCCTATGACTACCGCCACAACACTTACGCGCACGAAGAGCGAAACCAAAGCCGAGCGCACAACGGCCGCCGCCCTGGAAATCATTGAAGCACAAACCACACAACGTATGGAAAAATCAGAGCGTTTGCGCCAGGCGCGCCTGGCACAGGAGACTGAATCCAGGACTTTCACGAAGACCTAAGCCAAGAAGTACCGGGCCGCCGCATAGCGACGGTCTTTGCAAAACTAAATCTCCACGCACCGGAATATTAGCGTTCATTGCCGCAGACTGCGGCTGGAATTTGTAATCCGGGATTCTCTGGCATAGCTGCGAAAAGTAAGATGTGGCAGGAGATGGATATGACATACGAGTGGCAGAGACGTGCATCTGAGATCGATGCCTCGGTAAACTTCATTGCGAAAAACGAAGATGGTGGCGCTCTTGAAGCGCGTTTCGTTCAGCGCAGTTCCGAGTATTTTATCGCCTATCTCTCCTCCCAGACAGGTTGCAATCAAGCCTGCAGGTTTTGCCATCTAACCCAGCTGAAGGAAGTTCAAATGGGGCAGGCGCGGATTGAGGATTATCACGCGCAGTTTTCCCAGGTGATCGAGCATTACGACAGTCTGAAGGCACCGGTCACGCGGATGAACGTCAATATGATGGCCCGCGGTGAACCTCTGCTTAACCCTAACTTTTGCAACGAGTTCGACAGGTTTATCGCGCCGATCCGCACGGCAGCGGAGGAACGGGGTATCGATTACCGCATCAATGTCTCCTCGATCTTCCCGATTGGCGCGCGCGATGTGAACCTCGTGAAGTCTTTCGCGGGCCACCCGGTCACTTTCTACTGGTCAATCTACTCCCTCCTGCCCTCCCCCCGTAAACGTTGGCTGCCAAAGGCCGATGCACCCGACGCCACCCTCGCACGCCTGGAGGATTGGCAGGCCGCGACGGGACGGGATGTGGTTATTCACCATGCGCTCATTGAAGGAGAGAACGATCGGCTTTGCGATCATGTCGCGCTGCGGAACTTCCTTGAAAATTCCACCCTGAAAACACGCTTGAATCTTGTCAGGTATAACAGCTTCAGCGAAAGGACCGGCCGCGAGGCCAGCGACGCAAGCTACGCGCAAGCTCTGAGGGTGCTTGGGGGAGCTATGCCCCTGATGGGCTCAAAGATTGTTCCCCGCGTCGGCCGGGATGTGGCTGCATCCTGCGGGATGTTTCTTACAGCATAGTTACAGGCCGCGGGTCAGAGGCAGGAGATATCAAGGCAACGATACGGCTTGGGGGTATTTGCAGGATCGGGTAGATCTTCGCTTGTGGTCTGTGGCTCTGAATAGACCCAAGGCTCCACAGACTTTTCAAGGCAAAGAACATCTGCAATGTCATTCCCGAAGGCGCGAACTGTCGCCGGGCTCGTGATGCCGCTCAGGATGATAAAGCGGCGTCCTGCGGGATCTCTGCGCAGGTCATTCTCCTCTACCGTGATAAGGGAGGATACGGCTGAGATCAGCTTGTCGGCATCCGGATATGCTCTTTCATGGGTTGGGTTGCAGTGCTCAACACTGTCGATATTCATGAGCGACGCCGCCTCGCCGCCAACAACGATTTCAGGTGCATACAGATGCGGTGCCTTGCACGCAGCAGCTGTTGAGCTCGCTGTCGTTACCGTCATGACAGAATATCCGAATTCACCGGGTGTCTTGGTGATCCTTAGCAGAACATAACCCCCAGCCTGAAAGTAGAAATGCTCGTCGTTGCCAGAGATCTTCTTAGCGGATGCGGTTTGCGGCATGGATGATTTCCTTCAGTCTTCTTGTCGCCTTTTTGGTAATCCAGAAAATACCATATTTTCACAGCGATGTATCTTGCTCTATTGCGAATGGCCAGATACCGCCGGTGCGATTTTTCACAAAGTCGAAAAAAAAGAGGCAGCCCGAAGGCTGCCCCAAGGTGCGGTAGTCCCGCTGTGGCTGTTATTTGTCTTCAGCCTTGCCGTGGCGTTTGCCGGGCTTGAACTCTTCGATGCTCAGCGCGCCATCCTGATCCACGTCCAGCTCAACAAAGCGCTCTGCCGGGGTCAGTTTCATTTTACCCTCCTCATCAGCATGACCTTTCTCGTTGCGGTGTTTCTCCATGCGCTCTGCTGCCTTGACGAACTCTTCCGGGCTCAAATCGCCCGAGCCGTCGGCATCGATCTTCGAGAAAACATCGCGCGGCTTCATGCGGTTACTTTTGTCACCACCCGCTTTCTTGCCGGCCTTAATCTCCTCGACGCTCAAGACCCCATCTCCGTCAATATCGGCCTTATCAAAGCGCTCAGCCGCCTTTTCCATGGCCTCGGCCTTTGTGATAGGCGCATCAATCTGCCATGCAAATGCGGATGTACCCATGACAGTAAGAGCTGCTGCCATAAGCGAGGTGGTCCTGGATGCGGTGGTGTTGAACTTCATCTGTGAAGTCTCCTTTGATAGTTCTCTGTAGACCTCGCGGGTGCCACGAGGATGGTAACGCGCTGCGGACATTATCACATCAAGTTGGTTGCGAATAATGAACTGTTATTAAACGGATATGTTCCGAGTTTCCGTCTTTATTGTTGCATCATTGAAATTCGCATCTCATGTATAGGCATATATTTTCACAATGGAGATTGCGATGAAGCGCGAAGACGGGCATTTAATCACCGTATCCGGCCAGAAGAAGGCCTTCCTCGACCTCTTCGGGGAGACTGCACGCTACCACCATCGCTTCAAGGTGTTCACGGACTTCGTTACTATGAGTGCCATCGCATTGCGAAATACATGCGCGTTTTCGCAGCAACTGGAGGACGAATATCTTCTAATCATCCAAAACTATGAGCCGGAAGATCGGGAACGCCTTCAAAGACTCCTAGCGATCGTTGTTAAGGGCCTAGAAGTAGCTCCAGAAGACTTTCTGGGCGATTTATTCATGTCGCTTGAGTTCGGCGATGCGCGCCGCGGGCAGTTCTATACCCCTACGAATGTCTCGAGAATGATGGCGGAACTCAATTTTGCGAATTTGAATGAAATCCTTAAAGAGAAGCCCTTCGTGACGATTTCCGAGCCTGCCTGCGGTGCTGGTGGGATGATCTTGCCAATCGTTGATATCCTGCTGCGCGCCGGACGCCGGCCTGAGCGTAGCATCTGGGTTCAGGCCGTGGATGTCGATCGCACTGCCGCCCTCATGTGCTACATCCAATTGTCGCTCTGGGCAGTGCCGGCGCAGGTTATTGTTGGTAACTGTCTGACGCTCGAGGTTCGCGAGGTTTGGCACACCCCCATGCACCATATGATGGGGTGGGCAGCGCGCCTGAAGAAGGCCCCTCTGCCCGAAGGCTTTCTTGAGGCAGCCGAGTAGACGCCTGTCGGCATTTACGACACCCTGACTTATCCTGAAGGCAAAGAAGGAGCCCTCCATGAACAAAGAACGCCTAAAAGAACACCTCAATGCGATCGTAAAGGCAGCCGCCAAAGCCAACAACGACTATCGCAATACCCATCCCAATGCGCCCCTATCGCGCAAGGCACGACTCCATGAAGTGGACGGGGTGGCGTTCTGGTCTGGCTTCATGGAATTCCCCGAGTCCTCTGATCTGCGCAAAGGCTATGCCGAGTTTGGCGGGGGTGCAGTCGCCGCTTTTCAGAGCTTAATCGAAGAGCTGCCCCAGTCGGCAGGGCCTGTAAAAATCGAACTCGATCTCGATCACTATGATGGTGATCATGGGGCAAAGACGAAGATGGATATGAGCCTCAATCTTGCCGGCATGCAGATCGATCGATCCGGTTATGGTTTCTCTGATTATCAGGATTATGGCGCTCATCATTTCGAGACATGGATCGCCCTGCATCGCATGTTCGATGAAAAGCGCGTCGGGTCTGAACCCGAGGCGGACTGGCTCGTCGTGAGAGGTGGCCGCGGAGAGAAGCTGGGCCACCAGGAGGGTCGCTTTGAAGTGACACGGCTGAAAGCCTGCGGTGAGCAGGAAGCGGCCTTGAAGGCTCTCGCCATCTCCCGCGGCCCCCGGTACATTCTGGAGAACATGCAGGACGGCAATTACGGAGCCCTGTCGGCCGAGGTCCGTGGCGAGATCATCTCGCGCATTCCCGAGCGGTCGACCGCGGAGATCTTGGATCAGGAATACGGGCAGCACCGCGCTGTGGAGGATGGGATGGAGATGCAGGGGCCCTGATCAAATACCCCATCCATATATCGGATTTGGTCCGTGAGGCTGGGCTCTCTCAGGAATATTGACAGCGAACTCCTAAGGGGCAAAGTCGTTGTATAGAGGAGACCCATTGGATGAAGAACGCATTACGCAGAACTGCGGTTCTGCTCAGCCTGACCGTTGCGGGTACCGCCGCCCTCGGCCAATCCGCCATCGAACGCCATGTATGGCAGGAGGCGCGCAGCTTCGAGCCATACTCCCGAACCGCCTCAGCGATCACTGGGACCATCACGCTTTCGGGCAATCCTGACCTCGCCACACCGGGCAGCATGATGGCGCTGCGCTTCGGCAGTGGTGCAGAGGTAAATCTCACCTCGGAGGGGGCTTATTGGCGCCCCTGGAGCTATGGCAGCGATGCCAAGCAGACCGCGGAGGTCTTCCGCCTATCTGAGAACCCTGGAGAGCTGCTCAACGGCAATACGATCTGCGGCGGTCCACCCTCCAACCTGCCGATCTACTTCGTTTTCTTTGAAGACCGGATGATAGGGCCTCCGCCCCTTCTACAACTGGCCGTATTCAAATCAGAAGAAGCGCCATTTGACATCACAAGCGAAGGGCTCTGCGCCACATTCGTTTATGACATCGAAGCCGGGGCTTAAGCCTACGATAGATCAAATATCGTATGTTCTATTGTCCGGATCACGCAGCTGCTCGTAGTTTTGCATGAAGTTGTCGATACTCTGAAGCGTCTTTTGATACTCAATCTGGGTGCGATATTCAGACCATAAGAGGTATGCGGGGAGAAAAGCGATGACCACGGAGACCAAAACCATGGATGCATCAGAGGCATATCCCGCGGCACCCTTTGATCTACCTTTGCGCAGCCTTTGGTATGCCACATATCCCGCGACCGCTGTCACGTAGAATGGGTTCAACAGCATGATTGGGAGGCACACCAAAGTGGCAAAAGGGCCGAGGCGCATGCGCTCCCCCGATCCTTCCTCCAGATTGGCGTAGAGGTCGAACTCAGCGAGCCGCCGGTCGGCCGCCGCATCTCTGCGCTCTACTCGATCTCTCTCTGACGACTTCCCACTCATGCATAGGCCACAAGGGGATCAACTGGTGCGTTGAAGTTCGGAAACTTCTCGTTGAAGCTCATCACCTCCCCTTCTTCGTCCTCCACTTCAAAAAGGTGCAGGCGCTCCGGGAAGAGGATACCTGAAGGTGCGCAGCCGGCCTCGACATTGTCGGGCTCAGACCACCAGATCCCGACCACATAGGGCCGCTTGGGCACCACAACCTTACGGATGTAGAGGGAGATGGCAGCCTGCTCCCATTGGACCATATTTCCGGGCCAGCGCTCGAGCTGCTTCATGCCGCGTGGGGTGATCTTGAATGTCAGGTCAGCCCAGGTGCCGCCATGGCCGTTCGAGATTGCCAAGATCTCCTCATCGAGGGTCCGGCCGATCGCGCGCGCCGCTTCCTCTTGGGTCGGAAAGATCTTCACCTCGGCCTCCTGGTCACTGGCCACGACAGCAAACCAACCCGTGGTTTCACGCAGGTAGCCTTCCTTTGCGGCCCATTTTTTAATATCCTCGATGTCGTCATCGCCGAAGGTCATGGCGTCGACCCACTGCGCTGTCGGAAAGATCAGCGTGAACTCGGGCCCGTTGAGGCCGCGGATCGCGCGCCAGCTCTCGGGCTTTGTCGTGACGGAGATCCCCGCGCCATCCAGGCTTGGCTTGCGGCTGGTGGCATCATCCAGGAAACCGATATGCGTGACCTCTTTGATATAGATGTTCTCGATATATGCCATTTAGGATTCCTCTTTCTTGTCATGTATTTCGCAGGCGCTCTTTCAGGTCACCAGACCAGGAATTCGATACCGACCAACAGGATGATGTAGAGGAACATCGGCCAGATGCAGAAGACTGAACGGATGACGTCGACGATATCGTCACTCCCGATGTCAGTCCGCACCCCCCTCTCCCAAATCATAAGGTAGGCTGCCCCATAGAAGATCGCCGCATCAATGATCACGGGACGTCTCAGGCGCGAAAGCTGTGCGTTCTCTATAAAGATCTGCTCTGCGCCAAATTGAACCGCTGCAGCGAACCCCAGAGCGATGGTCAACAGGAGGATAAGACTGATCGGTCTCGCATCCTTGAATGCATGGCGAATGATGAGGATGGCACCGAAAAGACCGGTGATCGCCACAAACCCTGAGGAGATACGCTCCGGCAGGTATCCATCTACGCCGCCGAGCACAGCATAGACAGCACCGCCAGCAAACCCCGCCGCTACCACGGCGGAGAAAAGCACATTGAGTACCCGCAGCGCGAAATGCGGCCGGCGCTGCTCCCTACTCATGGGCACCTTGCGGTCACCGTCTTTGATCACTGCCATGGAAGACACTCCTAATGGTCCATAGATTAGTATCTACGTCTTGATTTTTCGCATGTCAAAGATTCCGGACATATTTACGGATTTCGCAGCTCGATTGCTGTTGATATCGGGGATATGCGTAACAGAAAAACGGCCGTAACGCCGCATTGTTACGGATCACGTCAATATTTTCAATTACTTAACAGGCGTAACGCGTAACGCGGATGAGTGTATTGCCTGCGCGTACATGTATGTGCGCACGTATACACTTTTTCACAGAAACCGTTACATAACTAACTACATCTGATAAAATATATATATATCATAGAGATAGAGTGTAACGAGAAGCGTAACGAAGCCGTTACAGGGGCGTTACAAACGCCCGATTCCGTTACAGATCAGTCAATGCGTCCTTTTTTCACGTCTATCGCATATTCTCAATCCGTGATGAATGGAGATGCGACATGAATGATCTGAGCCTGCAGGCAGACCGCTACATTGGAAATGTTCGTGGCGCCATTGACGCCATGAACCGGTCGGTTCGCGAACAAGGGCTTGATTTGTCCTATGTCTGGGAGTTCAGGCGCAGCGTATTGGCTACGGCTGATGGATTGGCAGCCGATTTCGTTGAAGCGGCCCCTGCCCTACATATGATTTTCGATGATCACCAGAATGACGGCACCTTTACCGTGACGCCGGCCGTCAACATCAAGATCAGTGACGAAATCCATAAAATTTCATGGATCACCCAGGACGACCTCAAGATCCCTGAGATCAAACGCGGGCTGGGTCGCCCCTTGATGACGCTCGTTGAATGCGCGTTCGAGATGTCTCGTGTGCTCAAGGAGGCCGGTCACGACGGGATGACATTCATCACCGAGATCGCGGATGACGATATTTTCATGTTGGCTGCCCCCTATGATGAGAAGGTGCAGGATGAAGAGCCAATGCTGATTTAGAAGGTCTCAGGACATCTTTCTCGTACCGCCGCTACCATCTCGAGGTGGAGGTTTGCGGTCCTACACACCTGTTCCTGCCAAAGCGCCGGAAAAGCTGTGAAATAGAATTTCTCTATTGGGGGAAACCCCAATGCTGAACAGGTTCTATACCTGACAGATACCCCCTAAAACATGCGTTCCTGTGGAAATTTCACGGTATGACACGGACTTTGTGAAAACCGCAGATAGGATTGAAGGACAACATGAACACATAGGAACAACCATGAAACTCTCCAGGCCAGACAAGGGCAGCATGCGCAAACGCGCCATCTCCCTCATCGAGGGTGTGCTTTACTTGGTGATCGCGCTGGCGATCATTGTGGGCGGCACCCTCTTCTTCCAACAAGCCAGCTTCAACCGCCAGGTCAACGCAACCGCGGGCATGATGACAAGTGTCTCGACATATGTCGTCGCACGTACAAAGGATTCATCCCAGACCCGCAGCGACACAAATTTTGAAAGCGGCGACGCGACAACCTGGGCCATCAAATCAGGTGCCGTTCAAGCGGACATGATCGATGAGGTCAACGACCTCCTTCAAACTGAGGCTATTCGACTTCCATGGGGTGGCCTGGTGACTTTCTACGAAGCCGCGACCTACGTTGACGGCCATCGCACCCCAATCATTGCCGCTCGCATGAATGACTTGCCTACGGGTGCATGCATGCGCCTGGGCCATAAAAACCAGGTCGGTGACACAATGATCGGCGGGCGTGTTTTCGCACTTGGCGTCGAAGAGAACGATTTTCACGAGGACGATCTTGCCTGGACCTCGGGCGATATTCGTTACATGGCGCAGGAGGGTGAAGAGACCGATATGGCGGGTCTTGCTGAGGCCTGCGAAGGGGGCAAACGCGACTTGGTAGTCTACTACGAAGTTTCTGGCATACCCGAGGACCTGCCCGTCATGGATGGCGGCGGCGGAGGCCTTCCGGATCTGGGTGGCGGTGGTGGCCCCGATGAGTGCCTTCCTGGCGATATGGGCTACCCCTTCTGTGATATGTTCGGTGGTGGCGGCGGCGCAGTTGACTGTGATGCAGATCCTTTCCATCCGGACTGCAGCGGTACCGATCCATGGGCACCATTCGCCTGTAGTGATCCCAATCCACCAGAGCCACCCTTCCCAGGTGACTTCTGGAGGATGCAACCAACTGACGATCCATCAATGTGTGAATGGTCTATGAACAACGGATGATACCCCGAATTAAAATGCCTAAGATGCTGTTAGCACCTTAGGCATTTTGCATTCTGATAACCGGTCAAGTTCAGCGCTTGGAAAATTCTCGAGCTGACTCCAGCATAGGGTGTAGCTCGGTAGGAGCTATTAGGGCGGCTGAATGCTTGGCGCGGGTGACAGCTACATAAAGCAGGCGCTGCCCTTCATCTTGGCGCGCAGCTTCTGAAAATATGTCCTGCTGAACGGGCGTGGCTGAATGGCCTGATGGATAATTCGATTTAACCGCGTCGATCAGAATAACATGGTCCCACTCAATGCCCTTGGAGGAATGGACCGTGCTATACTCGACAACACCGCCATCAGACCGATCAATCAGACCGGCATAGTAGCTCAACTTTTCACCAAAGACCTTATTGGAGAAGGCCAGCACCACGATGGATCCCGGATCTCGCTTGGCACGCGCGTCATCTGCCCAGGCGGCCTGCGCCATCCGGTTGATCTGGCGTTCGAGATAGTCTCTTGATTGTGGGTGCCAATCTGACGTCCATCGCGTCTGTTCAATGCCACCGACCAGCACGCGTACCCGCCCATCATGGCTTTTAGCTGGAACCGCTGCGACCTTTTCATTAGCCTTCATGACACAATTGCCGAGCTCTACGATGCGCTTGCCGCATCGCCAATTGGATTGCAAAGATAGATTGAGGCTCGCCGGGTAGCTCGATTTCAAAGTTTTAAAGAGCGAAGGCTCGGCCCCCATGAAGGCGTTGATCGACTGCCAGTCGTCCCCCACACCATTCAAGACACAGTTGGGATTGCGCGTCATCAACGCCTGGGTCAGTTCCGAAAAGGCCGGGGAATAATCCTGGAATTCATCGACAAACAGAAATTGGAGCTTTCCGGTGATACGTTTGAACAGTGGCAGCTCTGCGCCGCTATTGATGAGAGCTGCAGCCTTGCGGAGTCCCATTTCACCGTCGGCCGAAAATGTCTTGTTCAGGCGATCGTCATAGGCTTCGGCGATGCGCTCAATGTGGCGGGTGATCGCTTTGGAGGGAATGGCCTGGGGAGCGCCGCGGCGCGCGCGATAGAGAATGGCCGCCTTGGTGGCATAACGCAGAATAAATTCATCAAAATCGTCTTTTCGGGTGAGGTAGCTATATTCTGACCGAGCATATCTTTCGCGATATGCATCCAGATCTCTGGGCAGGGTCACCTCTCGCGTCGTTTTTTCGAGATCGGAGATTTGATCTCTTTCGCTGCGATCATCGTCACTGAAGTGGAGCGTCAACCGGCTTGTATCACGGTTATTTTTAAGCACATGGAAGGCGAGACTATGGAATGTGTTGATCCCGATCTTCTTGCCAGTCTCATCGCCCAATGCGTTGCACATATCCCTTGAAAGCTTGTCGGCGGCCGCGCGATTGAAAGTCAGCAACTGAATAGCTTCTGGCGGCACGCCCAGATCATTGATCAAGAAATCACATTTGATGATCAAAGCAGTGGACTTGCCCGATCCTGCCCGGGCCCGCAGGCGAATATTCGGGGTCACCACAGACACGAAGCTGAGCAGTCCTTTGTTTAACTTGAGCTGACTGGCAGGCGTGCCTTTATCGGATGGAGGCAATCTACGATCGATGGCAGCCGCCGCCTTCTCTTTGAAGATGAGAAGCTCCTTCTTGGAGAGCTTCTGCGCCTCAGCGCTTTGGCCAGCCCAATCAAGACCCTCTACCGACTTGCGCAGTGCTGCCACCACCTGGGGGCTGGCGATCTTGCGGGCCTTCAGCTGCTCGCAGAGCGCCAGATGTTCATCCTCATATGTCGAGGGAGGGGGTGTTTCGATATTCATAGATCATCCTTATTCACCATTGCCAGTACCCTGCGCAGGAGGGTCCACGATGGCTGTCTCTTTGTTTGGTGTCGAGCGCGGGACCTCAGGGGCAGAGCAGATAGCTGTCCGGGCCGCGGAACTGGTTCTGGGCTACGGGGCCGGTGCAACGCAGCCGGCCGTTTGCATCAATCACATCCATCGCACCGAGCTGGCCGTTAGATTTGACCCAGACCTTCACTGCTGGCGCGTGGTAAACCTGCGCCCCGATCTTCAACGCTGGCATACAGGAAATGTACTTCCCGATTGCATAGGGGTTCTTGCACAGGGTCACGCCCCCATCCTGCAGGTGGTAGCCTTGCAGGACACCTTCTGCGAAATCGCGCTGACCGTCGGTTACGACAGTGTTCATATAATCGGAGGCCTGCGCACCGCCGGCGCTCATCCCAAACACGAAAAGCGTCACCATAGGCAAACGGGTTAGCAAACTCTTCATAATGAATTCCTGAAAACAAATCTGGTATACGGGTAAACTGACCTGAGCAGCAGGTGATTACAATGATCGCATTGGTTGATTTGGCCGGGACCGTTGCAAAAGCGCAAAGGCAGGGTTGCCGAGAAGTCGACGCGAATCCCGTGATTCAGGGGGGTGTTCTGTAAAGATAGATAGGGCCATCGCCCTGGAAGCGCCCGGCCCTTTATATCGCGCCCCTCAGGCGGCGTTGGCTGCCATGATCAGAGCGTCACCAGCCAGGCCGGCCACGGCCGCACTGGAACAGCTTTCTTCACGCCAGGCGCTGTCATCCGCAAATAACGCGCGCAGGAGTTTGTTGGTCATCGCATGCCCTGCCCGCACGCCTTCGTAGCGGCACAGCAAAGGCTTTCCTGCCAAAGCCAGGTCTCCCACGGCGTCAAGCATCTTGTGGCGCACAGGCTCGTCGCTATGACGCAGCCCGCCCGGTGAGAGCACCCGGTCGCCCTCGAAGACCACTGCGTTGTCCATAGTGCCACCCAGAGCCAACCCATTGGAGATCATCATGTCGACATCCGCCTTGCGGCAGAAGGTCCGGCTGTCGCTCAGCTCCCGCACGAAGGTTCCGTGTACCATGGTTAACGCCTTGCGCTGATGGCCGATAGCTGGTTCGGCGAAATCAATACTGAAGTCGATCTCCATTTGTTCGGAGGGTTCCAACCTGGCCATCGTCTGGCCTTCGCGCACCTCGACTGATTTGAGAACCCGAATGGTTCTCAAAGGTGCTTGTTGAATCTCACAGCCAGCCGCGAGAAGGCCAGCAACAAACTCTCGCGACGAGCCATCCAAGATCGGGACTTCAGGCCCATCGATCTCGACCAGCGCATTATGAATACCGCAGCCCGCGAGGGCTGCCATGATATGCTCGATTGTCGAGACGCTGCTGCCTGCTTCATTGGCAATGACGGTGCAAAGACGGGACGGTGTGACATGATCCCAACGCGCGGGGATCAGGCTGTCCGCCCGACGCAGATCGATGCGTTTAAAAATGATACCCATGCGGATAGCTAAAGAATAGCGCGGAGCTCTTTACGTTTTCGTCAGAAAGTCCTTCGTAGATGGGCATAATCGCCGAAGATCGCAGAGATCTTCTAAGCCCCTACGGCGTCTAGCTCATGATGATCCTAGCAGCCACGCCAACCAGCAACACAATGTTGTCTGCGACAAAAACTGCTGTCGAAACATCCATAAAGCGTGCGTATGCTTTCTCGCTCATCAAATACCTACTGTTTCGCTACAATCGCCTCGCCGACAACAAGGCGCATATTTCATCGTCCTTCATCCAGCGCTCCACGATCGCATTATGACGCGCTGGTGCTTCCGTCATGAATTTGATCTGGCCTTCTCTATCGAGGCGCGGAGTTTCCTTGACCACATCGGAGAAGCTGGGACCGGATTGCTCATCTAAGCCCACATTATATTTTTTGGTCACTTTAGGCCCTCCGCTGCTCGTCTTCTATTTCCATCATACCTATGACCCTTGCGAAAATCTACAATATGTGAACAAATCGTCCTCCAATGGAAAGTCTGCTGCTGTCATGAAACCCTTATCCAAAGATGAAACCCGCGCCCGGCGCCATGAAATCCACCGCCGCGCGATGGAGGGCGAACTGAAGCTGCCCGGCGCTGTCCGGGACATGCGCAACGCTCTGGGTTTCACCCAGACCAAGTTTGCCAAGCATTTCGGCCTTAGCCTTGCCCATCTGAGCGCAATCGAGACAGGAAAGGCCAACCCCACCGCGGAGGTACTGACCAAAATCGGGCGTCCCTTCGGGTTTCAGCTAAGCTTTGTTCTGCGGGAGAAACCTCAAATGGGAAAGCACCTCACCCTCCCCCCTGAGGTCGAAGTTCTGGTGCAGCTTTGTAAAACAGAAATGCACGCCGTGGAGGTCTGGCTTTTTGGCAGCCGCGCGCGCGGCGACCACCGTCCCGACAGCGATTATGATCTGCTGGCCGTGGTGACCGACGATGCGCCAGAGGGTGTCGACACACCCATGGCCGCTTTTGATCTGCGGCGGCGCTCCAAAGCCCATGCGGATCTGCTCACAGGCCGCATGAGTGAGGTTATCGGGGCGCGGGACGTGCCAAACACGCTGAGCTATATCGTTCATCGTGAAGGTCTACGGATTGACCTTAGAAGTAGCCAATGCAGAACCCGATAAGATGGTCCGACCCCTTAAACCGTCTCCAGCATGAATACGGTCTGCTTAGCCACCTGCGGTTTGCTCCTTTCTTAGCCAGTGCTTTGGAAGAAATGCCGCGCCTGCAATTGCCAGAAGCACCATAGACATGCCGATCAACTGAACTGCGCTCAGTGCTTCCGACAGAAAATACCAAGACAGGCATCCCGCGATAATTGGCTGAACAAGAAGAACAAGTGAACTGAGTGAGGCAGGTAGCTCTTTGAGCGCTATCGTGGTTAGTCCCTGGCCAAGAATCTGACCGATAAGAACAAGAATGAGCAGTAGAGCAACAGTCTCGAATGTCGTTGGGATTGGAAAGCCTTGTGAGGCAAATAGTGGGAGTAAGAAAATCGTGCTTACGATCGTCACCACAGTCATGATGGAGATTGTCGAGCGACCTCTCTTGCGCAATTCGGTCACACCCACAACGTAGCAAGCGTAGCAGAATGCCGCAGACAGAGCGAGAATGTTTCCAATGATCTGCGTATCCGTACTTTGCGGAGAGCCGATCAACAGGGCACAGCCCGCCAAAGCAATGGGAAGCATGAACCAGAAATTTACATCGGGTCGCGCTGTGAGGCCGATGAGACCAAGAATACCCACGAAGAACGGCGCGAAATTGGTCAGCAATGTAGCAACAGCGACATCTGAAAGACGGATTGCCATATGCATCAGCACCAGGTCAGCAGCAAATATGAAGGCCGTCAAGAATGACAGCATTCTGGTGCTGAGCCATCGTACCGGCTCCGTATTTCTGGCTACACTTCTGGCTACGAAGATGGTCCCGGCAGCAAAGATTGGTGCTGAAAGGGCCACGCGATAAAATGCAGAGGCCTCAGGTGAAAGATCGATGGCTTTCACAACAACCGGTGCCACACCTAAACAGCATCCGCCCAGCAATAAGACCGCAAATGATACAGCGGGCAATCTGTTGTGACTTTCAGATTTACGAAAAATCGTCATCCCTGAGCTCCTATACTTATATAATTTGCGATGAGATCTTAGACTGTACACGGTCCAGGAAAGGTTTTTTCAGGATGACTGCACGGGTATGCATACCAGTGAGCACACATTCTTCCCCGTCATTTGCTACAACATCAAATGTCAGCATTTGACCGTCTATCTTGATCAGCTCAGCAGAAATCTGGACTATCCAGTTCTGCGGCGTGGGTGCCATGTGGCTCATTTCATGCTTGAAACCAACGGTCATCTGATTTTCTGCAATACATCCATCAATGGCATCCATGCAGGCCAGCTCCGAAAGCCACAATAAAATCGGTGTGGCAAGGACAGGTACGTCATTCCGCCAGTGCGTAGCTAGGTCTGTTTCCTCGACACGGTGTGTCAGTATGCCTTTCAATCCTGCTTCAAGCTGCATGTGTACTTCTCCGTTGACTGAATATTGTTTTAGTAAGTTTAGTGAGCGTCTGATCGAACTTGCTGATCAGGCGTTCGGTTGCGCCTTCGGTAATATTGAGTGGCGGCGCGATAATGACAGCATCGCCGCCTTGAACGCCTGCGAATCCTGATGCAGGGTATATTACCAGTCCGTTTTCAAACGCGATCTTTGTGGTGGCAGACGCAATTTTAAATTTTTCGGGAAACGGGTTATTCCAATTAGTAGGGTCGATCAGCTCAATTCCTACAAGCATTCCCTTACCACGTATTTCACCAACAATTGTGTGCTTTTGGCATATGTCTTCCAACTTTGCTTTAAGCCCCGCACCATACCATTCAGCACGATCAACAAGCTTACCCTCTTCGAGCACATCAAGAACAGCGTTACCAACAGCCGCACCGATGGGGTGATTTGAATGCGTATGTCCAAGCTCGAATGAACCACTTCCATTGAGGATGCGTTCGTAAATATTTTGAGAGTACAGAACAGCCGAGATAGGAAAATATCCCGCGTTGAGACCTTTCCCCAGGCAGACGAGATCAGCGTTAACGTCAAAATGGTCCAATGCAAGCCATCGTCCCGTACGCCCCAGACCGGTCAAAACCTCGTCTGCAATCAACAGAATTTCGTAACGATCGCATATATCCCGGATGCGCTTTACGTATTCTGTAGGTGGTACAATTGCTGCACCTGATGCCCCGACAATTGGTTCGAATATAAAGGCTGCGACGTTGTCGGCACCGAGCTGTTGCAGTTCGCGTTCCAGCTCATTTGCACAGGCCGTACCATAGGCGGCCATCGTATCTTTGGTATTTGCCCGGTATGGGTATGGTGTTGGAAGCGAAGGCTCTCCATAAAGTGGTCCGGCAAGTCGACGCCGCGGCCAATGCCCTGAGAGGCTCAAAGAACCTATCGTTGAGCCATGATAGCTGAGACGACGACTGAGTACCCTTGTCTTTGTGGCCCGACCGGACTCCCTCCAGTATTGCTGCGCTGAGCGCACTGCGGTTTCGACAGCTTCTGAACCAGAATTCACAAAAAAGCTTGCAGCATAACCTAGTTTGTCACACAGCCGACTTGAGAGCCTTTCTGCTTCCGGGTTAGTGAACTGTGTGCGGTAGGCGAAACTGCTCTTCTCGGAAACGTCCTGCATAGCCTTGACGACAACAGGATGTGCGTGACCTACTGAGCATGCGATCGCACCAGATGATCCGTCAATCCATTCGTTGCCGTCCGCATCATAGATAAAAGAGCCATCGCAACGTACAGCTTCAATATATTCCTTGGCCAGATCCGGTTTAACAAGTGTCATGGCTCATTCCCCCTTAGTACCAGCGCAGGATGGCTGCTCCAGCTGTGAAGCCAGCACCCGCAGCTGCGAAGAAAACGAGGTCGTCTTTCTTGATCTTGCCACTCTGAAGTGTTTCGTGAAGGATTATTGGGATCGTAGCACCTGCCGTGTTGGCATAGCGGTCCATATTCACACAAAACTTTTCGAAACCGATCCCAGTCCGCTCGGACAGTTTTTTGAGAAGATTTATGGATGGCTGGTGCGGAACGACGATATTAATGTCATCAGTTGATAGGCCATTGCGCGCCAGAACACGATCGGCACATTTAGGGATAGCATCGAGCGCAGACTTCAAAACATCACCCGCGTTCATGGTGAATGTTTTATCACCCGGGTATACGGTAAAAGCGTTTGCGTCGTTGCCATTCGAAAAGAGCTCTGCGTCAAAGATTGCCTGCGTACCAGGGATTGCCTCCAAAATTACAGCGCCAGCACCATCACCAAAGAATACTGCGTCTCTGCGAGACCAGTCTGTAATCCGAGAAAACGTATCAGCACCAATGACCATCGCGCGTTTGGATTGGCCGCTCTGTAAGAAGTTTTTGGCGATCGTCATTGCAAACAGAAACCCGGAACAGACAGCGCTCACGTCGAATGCAACGGCACCATCAAGGCCCATCTTCTGTTGAACGAGACAGGCAGTCGCGGGTGCCTGACGGTCTGGAGTTGCTGTCGCAACAATTAGCAAATCAATACCACTACCCGAAATACCAGCTTGCTTGAGTGCGTTGATCCCCGCTTGAGAGGCAAGATCTGAGGTCAGTACGCCGGCTGTGGAGATGCGTCGCTCCGCAATCCCTAACTTCTGTTCAACCCAATCACAGTCAAGATCAGCCATATGCGCGCTGCGAATATCATTATTGCTCACAATATTTTCAGGAACCGACATGCCTGTAGCTATAACCTTCAAGCATGCCTGATCCAGTTTGAAGTTCGTTTGATCTACTAAACCCATCTCATCAACCTTTGTGATATGTTAAACGTAAGATATGAACCTTGTGTTCGACTATGGAGCAAAGCGAATGGTTCGAGAAACGAGCAATATAAATGCCCCCAATGAGCAAACCTAATGGTAGTCCTGTCAGGAGATGCGATTTTTGCAAAAGCGGGAAGATGTGTCTCAGCACCTGTGGGGTGTAGAATTAGGTTCTTGAGGGTGAAAAATCCATATACAACTATAACAGGTATGCGAGTCGGATTTCAGATACGCATATAGTACATTTAGCCGCTTGGAGCATACACCGGATGGGCCTCGTCAACATCGATATTGATCTACTGCGCACACTGATAGTAGTTGCCGAAACTGGTAACTTCACGAAAGCAGGAGACCGGTTACTACGTTCTCAATCAGCAATCAGCCTGCAAATCAAACGTCTCGAAGATTTCGTCGGTGAGCAGCTTATCGACCGCCAGAAGGATATGAAGCTGACCACCGCAGGTGAAATGGTGCGATCCTATGCTTACGACATCCTGAAGCTGAACGACCAGTTGGTAAGCTCATTTGAAGACGTGTCGCCAAATCGTGTTGTCAAGATAGGCACCCCGGACGACTATGCTCAGTTGTTCTTGCCAAGTGTCATACGGGAATACTCAAAGCTCAATGGAAATATTGAATTTCAGGTTGTGTCTGATCTTTCCATCAATCTAGCAAAAATGGTTCAAGACGGCGAAATTGATCTGGCCCTCATAACGCGCACGGGTCAGATGGCCGGGATAAATCTGACAACTGAACCTCTATGCTGGGTAGCGAAGTATGGTTATGAACGTGATGATGGGCCCGTTCGACTTGCCCTCTTTCCTGAAGGGTGTGAAGTTAGACAGCTGGCCACATCAAGTCTGAATAAAGCTGGCTTGAAGTGGTCTGTAGTTTGTTCTTCCAACCAGCTGTCTCCTATATCTGCAATGATTTTGACAGGTAAAGCCATTGGTGTCCTTCCTAGTCGAGCTGTACCTAAGGATCTCATAAGAATAGGCAGTGAGTTTGGCTTACCAAATCTCCCGAATGCCGATCTGATCTTGAAGCTTGCGCCGCAAGCGGACGCAGTAACGCAAGACATCGGTAAGGCAATTGCACATGGCTTCAGCTCGTACTGACGCTACCATTACGAGAACTCAACGAAGTCATTTCGATTACTCATTTCCCAATTTTCAATGATGGTCTTCCTATGGTGGCATCAATGTTCATGGAGAATTGAAAATGTCAGTATGCCGAAACCAATATCAGGAGAGCCTGTTCAAGAAATTTGCGGAACTTGGCAAGTCAGTTGCTAAATCTGCGAATGCAAACGACGCTGCTGCAACACTTGATCATGAAAGCTGGGAAACTGTCAGTGAAGAAGGGATATGGAAGATCGCTGTTCCGATTTCACACGGAGGTCTTGGTGGGACATGGCATGACGTGATAGCCGCACTGGAAGGTCTATCGACGACAGCAGAAGATCTAGGCTTTCTCGTTACAACACTCGGTCATCTCGGTTCTATCAAAGTTCTCCTTGATGAGGGCACGCCCCACCAAAAGGCACGCTGGCTGCCACGACTTCTGGACGGCGTCATCGGGGTAACGGCGATGACTGAAGAAACTGGCGGTTCTGATTTGTCGAAAATGAAACTGGCCGCACATGAGCAAGGTGGCGGCTATTTCCTGAACGGCAAAAAGGTTCACATCACAAATGCGCCGGTGGCAAAATTCGGTATGATTGCCGGGCGCGTACCTTCGCTAGGCAAAAAGAAAGACATTACACTCTTTTTTGTAGATCTTGATGGTCCCAACGTGAAAATTGGGGACACAGAAAATAATCTCGGCATACGCACCAGTCCTACCGCGTCAATCGAATTCGATGAAGTGCCCCTGAACGACGAAAACTTTATCGGTCGGCCTGGCGACGGTTTGCGTATACTCTACGACGTCATCTCATTCGAACGCGCACTTTATGGAGCCATGGCTGCTGGTATGATTGAAAATCACATCATGCGGTCCAGCAAACGCGTTAAAGAACGCATAGCATTCGGCCAGCCACTGTCTGTTAACCAGTATGTCCAAGGACGTCTTACAGACATGAAAATGGCTTCGATCGTTTGCCGCACACTCACATACGCCGCATTCGAAGAGCTTGAAGCAGGCGCCCCTACTGCTTCCATCCTCTGCTCTGCGACAAAATACTTTGCCGGTGAAAATCTGGTGATGTCCGCGGAAAACATGGTCCAGCTTTTTGGCCACCTCGGATACGGAAACAACGAAGTAAGCAGGATGATGAGAGATGCACTTGGTATGAGGATTGCTGGGGGAACAAGTGATATTCAACGTATCAATATTTTCAATAATATGTCGCGGCTGCAAACATATCACGATGACTTGGTGGATCCGAGCGTATCAACCATGAAGGATATAGTGAAAGAACCTGAACCGGCCATGTCCTGATCAGCGCGATACACATCCTGGCGGCACAATACACCGCCAGGATTTTCTGATGGCGAAGTACATCGCTCGAATTGCGAAGATAATGGATTTACCAGAATCCAGCTTCCGCTTTCCTTAAGCAATGGATACGCTGCAGCCGCCTGCATGTGATGTAGATAATTTAGTCGAAAGCCTTGCTGGGCCGGATTTTGCGAATAATATACTTTGTATAAAAAACCACGTTGCAGGGATTAGGTCATGATGAAGAGGTCTGGATAAAACACCAATCAGAACGGAATTCAGAAACTGCAGTTCAGCTCCTGAGTTCGAGTGACTGCCATCAACCCTCCAGAGGACCTCAAATGAAATTCTCCGGCAAACACATCCTCTATGCAGTTGGTCTGATCGCGCTACCGGTCATGATTGTGCTCACACCGCCCGAAGACACCGCCGGCCCAGCTGTTGTGGAGACGACTGCTCCCGCGGGAATGGTTAAAGTTGCCCTCCCCGAAAACCTCACAAAAGAGGCCGTGATCGGCAAACGTGCCTTTGATGCCGCCTGTGCCAGTTGCCACGGCGCCAATGCCGCAGGCCAGGACGGGGTGGTACCGCCATTGATCCACAAGATCTATAAGCCTTCCCACCACGGCGATGCATCCTTCCACCAGGCCGCACAGCAGGGCGTGAAAGCGCATCACTGGTCCTTCGGGGACATGCCTCCAGTGGAGGGGCTGACCCAGTCTGATGTGGATGCCATCGTCGCCTATGTGCGTGAGCTACAGCGCCATAACGGGATCAAGTGATATCTATGAGCTGTAGGCGTCATCAATAATGCTGAAAAGGTTCAGTCCGGGCGAGAATGGCCTTCAGGAAGACCCCGAAGGGGATTTCGTGCGCATCGAAGACGCTGCCCGTCATTTCCAGTGGCACGCCTTCAACCGCGTGTTCTTCTGGATCCATGCGCGCGAGGAGCGTTTCTTCAGCCGCGGCCTACTGCACCGCGAGTTGATAGACATGCGGCCGGTGCCCATGGATGAGATCGAAGCCTCACTCGAAGCGCCGGCATTGGTGTCTGAAGATTGAGCCATTGTCGTATTGGGTAGCCTCAGGCGATATCCTCGAATAATAGCTTCGAAGCGATGAAGGTCAGCACCGCCTTCCCTGCGCCGCGTGCCAATTACGATATCCGCAGGCGCGCGCTACAGCATCCAATCGCCCAATATGGCCCAGATTTACCCCACCGGAGAATTGTCCCTTCAGCCTCTTGACGACATTCTGGGCCCTGGCTGGGAGGACGTGCATTGGTTCATAGGTGAACTCATAGTCAGAGAGAACTGGAATGACCTTGCCATTCTGAACAAGGAACCCTTCACCTTCGATGAGTTCCAGTAGTGCTCCATCAAAGTCCGTATGGTCTATACCGCGCATCACGATCTCCGCATCCCTCTGGACGACATGAGGCGCAAAATGATTGCGTTCTTGCATGGAAATCATCGCGTGAATTCGGCGGTCCGCGAGTTTCTTGCGAAGCTGCACTATCAAGTAAGGAAGTGCCATGACCTCCAAGACCACTTCATCTATGACGAGAACCATTCCATCAGATAGTTTGTCGAAGACTTTCTCAATAAAGTCTTGGATGGCCGCGATTTGATCGGGATGGCACTTGGAGATGATAGGCAATGCAATGATCAAATACGGTTCACAACGCCTCAAGAAGCGCTCCATTTCGGACACCTCCAGCCGATGGTCACGTAAATCCAGTATAGCCCGATCATCCTCATGCCAGCGATGAGCAACTTCGCAATAGCCTGACAGGGTTACGACCTGTGCGCCAGCCCGCGCGGCGTCTCTCGAAGCTGCATGCATAAGCTCCGTCTTTCCCGATCCAGCACAGCCAGACACCCAGGTTATGGGGGCAACGACCTCATATCTCACGTTCTTATCGAACCTGTTTCTAATGCCAAAGAACGAAGGGGTATCGTACCACATTGCGGCCCGGACCGCAGCCTCGACCTGGTCTGGATAATCTGCCAGTCGGCGCGCCGCCAGCTTCATGGCAGCATTGGAAAGGGCAAACTTTCCCTGATTGGTGGAAAACATCGTGAGCTCTCAATCTCGTCCAGTCGTTCTGGTCCCGGTGGGCGATCGGACGCATGAGTGCATCGATGGCAAGGTCTAAGTCTCATTGGCCAGGTTGCACGCGGGGAGATCCCGGGGACCGGCGGTTAGGCTTGAGCTATGCGGAGCCTATCATATAGGCGAGGACTGTTGGACAAATTACAGCCGCGATGAGCTACAATCCTGTGGATTATTTGCAATTAGCACCGGCGTTTTCGCTTGATGATCAGGTCAGATAGTCCCATCAATGAGAAACACAGATACAGACAGGGTAACGCATTGAAATCCTCGGAACTCGCCAAGGCACTCATCTCTCATGCTGCTGCATATCTGCCGGGCGACGAAGAGCTTGATATGGCAGCAGTACGCTCGACGGTTGTGAAGCTCGGGAAGGATCCTCTAGGCAAAGTTGCCCTGGACGCTGAGTTAAAGAGGGTGAACGACCCCGAAACCGTCACGCTGGTTAGGACTTTGATCCACCAGGTTGCGGTTGATATCGATGCGGAAGCAGGCGCAAACGCGGATAGTATATCTGCTGCAGTGCAGCCGGCTCAGGCACTCTCGATCACCGTCACGGCTGGTACAGTGATTGGCTTCGCGGCAGGAACACTGGCTGTAAGCGCAGCGTTACCTATTGGACTCCTCGCAATCGGAGCCTTTATTGGCACTTCTATCTACAGAATGAAGGTTGCAGGTCTCGAAAAGGCCTTGAAGCGCGAAGCCGCACTGGCAAAAGCGTTGCTGTGACCACATATATAATGGTAGCCTTGGTAAAGAAGAGGATGACAACATGATGACTCTTGAAGCTCTAATTACAATCTCGGGCATGTCTGCAAGTGCTGGAGCTTTCTATGTTGCCTGGCGCGCCCACAAGAATGCCTTCAAACCAACGGGTCCTGATGAAGAGCTCGTCAAGCGGTTTGTAGAGAGCGCTCCGCTAGACCGGTTGAAGAACATCACAACTGAGCCCGCCTAAGCGGCATCGCTCCGGCAACACATGGTATGCGCCGTTCCGAGAGGGACGGCGTTTTGCTTTGCCGCATACGATATCTGGTCACCTCATCAGCCTACCCAGATCTTACTCCGAACCCCTGGACGAACACCGGGAAGGAGCAGATGGCACAGGTAATGAAGAAGGATGACACAAAAGAGGTATCGAGGAATGCTCTGATGGCCGCCAAGAGGCGGAAAGCTACCGTAGGTATTGCAAATGGCTTCTCAAGGAAGGCATCATCGGGCGCGGCCATGTCCTCACCAAAACAAATCCGATGGTGCAGCCCATCATTACGCTTAAAGGCCATAGTGGCGTTCGCCACCTTATAAGAGGCGCATATACGCTCGAAGAGGTTTTCGCGTCCTACCACAGGAACGGAGAGCATCCGCACGCCGCGGCCGATTTCGAAGATCACTTCTACTTGGCCTACATCTGAGCGAACCCTTCTGCGTTGAGCCACTCCCCATTTGTTGGACAGGATCTGGCGTAGTTTAAGCTACTCTTTGCACTTTCTGATCGGGGTTGGTTGTTTCAATTCTCTGCCAATAGACCAAAGCAGGTGGTTTGCCGCCAAGGGCCGAATGCGGGCGCTTGTGGTTGTAGAACTCGATCCATTTTCTGACGCCATCTCTGGCCTCTGACCCGGTTTCCCAGGCATGCAGGTAGACGCATTCATACTTCAGTGACCGCCACAGCCGTTCGACAAAGATATTGCCGAGGAAGCGGCCCTTGCCGTCCATTGAGATGCGCACGTTTGCGCTCCGCAACCTGTTCGTCCAAGCGAAAGACGTGAACTGGCTGCCCTGGTCCGTGTTCATTATGTCTGGCGGGCCGAACTTGTGGATCGCCTCATTCAGCGCATCAACGCAGAAGCCAGCCTCCAACGTGTTCGAGATGCGCCACGCCAGAACCTTGCGCGTGTGCCAATCCACCCTTTCGGGATCATGCTGCGCATAACCCTGTCGGGCAAAGGATGGCCATCAGATAAAGGAAGCCGCGCTGCATCGGTAGATATGTGATGTCGGCGCACCAAACTTGATTTGGCCGATCCACGCGTAGCCCCCGCAGCAGGTAGGGGTAAATCTTGCGACCCTTCGCCGCCTTGCTCGTGTTGGGTTTCTGGTAGATCGGCATGAGACCCATCAACCGCATAAGGCGTCGGATGCGCTTTTCGTTCACCAGATGCTGTTCATTGCGCAGGTGCCACGTCATTTGGCGCACACTGTAAAACGGGGTTTCCAAGAACTGCTTATCGATGACGCGTATCAGATCGAGGTTCATCTCGCTCTCACCCTTGGGTTCATAGTAAAATGACGACCGCGAGATCGACAGCAGGGAACATTGCTTGCCGACGGACAGACCCGGAATGTTCGGCTCAATCATCTTGCACCTCACTTGCCGGTCCAGGGTTTGAGCTTTCTAGCCAAAAAATCGTTGGCGACGGCCAACTCCCCAATCTTGGCATGCAGGTCTTTGACCTGCTCTTCATCGACTTCCGGTGCCTTCCGGCTACCTCGCTCGAACACACCAGATGCGCCCTCAAGCAATGCACGTTTCCATTGATGGATCATCGTCGGGTGAACTCCAAACCGACTGGCCAGCTCGCTGACAGTCTCTTCGCCTTTCAGCGCTTCCAACGCCACCTTGGCTTTGAATTCTGGGTGATGTTGCTTCCGTTTCGACATATCTGACCTCCTTCGTGTTGAAGATCAGCAGACTACAAATCGCAGCTTACGTCAGTGTCCGATTTTCGGGGGGTAGCTCAGCTGGCTGCGATCTGCGGCTCTACTGAATTCTGTCCGTCGTCAGGTTTTTTTGGAACCAATGGCAACTTAACCTAAGAGAGAGTTCAGCTCATCTGGTTGGTTTGATTATGCGGCGCGTTGTCTGTGATGCAAGCGCCGTGCTTCGAGTGTCTTTCGTTTGATCCTTTCCCTTTGTTTTAGAATGGCTTTGTCACGCCCGAAGTAAACGTCGGACGGTGTTACGTTGTTCAAGCTCTCATGGTAGCGCCGGTGGTTGTAGTGATCGACGAAGGCTTCGATCTGGGCTTCGAGATCACCTGGCAGGAAGTAATTCTCCAACAAGATGCGGTTCTTCAGTGTTTGATGCCAACGTTCGATCTTACCTTGGGTTTGCGGATGATACGGCGCACCGCGCGAGTGCTTCATCCCCTTGTCCTGCAACCATTCAGCCAGCTCGCCAGAGACATAGCTGGATCCGTTGTCGCTCAGCAGTCGTAGCTTGTGGAGGACGTGAACCTGGTCACATCCCGACGCCGCCAAAGCCAAGTCCAACGTGTCGGTGACATCCTCAGCCTGCATGTTCGTGCAAAGCTTCCACGAGATGATATAGCGGCTGTAATCATCGAGGATTGTGCTGAGATAGAACCAGCCCCAGCCGATGATCTTCAGATAGGTGAAGTCGGTCTGCCAAAGCTGGTTGATGGCCGTCGTCTTGTCTTTGAACTCGCTGGCCGCGTTAATCACGATGAAGGCGGGACTGGTGATCAGATCGTGCGCCTTCAAGATCCGATACGTCGAAGCCTCTGATACAAAGTAGCTTTCTGTATCTGTGAACGTTACGGCCAGTTCTCGTGGCGACAACTCCGTCTCTTTCAGCGCCAGCTTGACGACCTTGCGCCGCACTTCGTCAGGAATGCGGTTCCAGACATGCTTTGGCTTGGGAGATTGATCCTGCAGTCCAGCCTCACCACGCTGTAGATACCGGTCATACCAGCGATAGAATGTGGTGCGGGGGATGCCCAATTTGGCCAGCGTTCGACGCGCCGACAGGTGGCTTTCTTCGACCAGACGGATGATCTCTAACTTCTCAGATGCAGGGTATCTCATTCGGGGTCGCCCCCACCGTCGAAGATGCTTTTTTTGAGAAGCCGCAGTTCGAGCGTTTGCTCCGCCACGACCTCTTTCAAATCACGCGCTTCACGGCGCAGTTCCTTCACCTCATCAGTGTTTGCCGCACGTGCCGTATCGCCCGCCAGACGCCGTTTGCCAGCTTCCATGAAGTCCTTGGACCATTTGTAGTAGATGCCTTGAGATATTCCTTCACGGCGGCAAAGTTCAGCTATGCTGTCCTCGCCACGCAAGCCATCCAGCACAATCCTGATCTTCTCTTCTGATGAATAATGCTTGCGGGTGGCCCGTTTGATATCTTTGACGATCTTCTCGCCAGGGCTTTTACCTGTTCCAGTTGTCTGTCTCATCTTCCACTCCTCAGTGGTTACGATGAGCCAAGAGCACTCTCTTATCAAATACCGCTATTTGGACCCATAGGCGCTGACGTCAGACACTGAACGCTTTCTACACTTGGACTGAAGAAGACCGCGAAACTATTGATGACATACTCGGACGTGAAGAGGCGGCCACTAGGCTGGTTATCGATCTAACAAAACTCTTCAGGAATCTCATTTGCAGCGTGGGGTTGATTTGACATGGGTCGTTCAGATCAAGGCTTGAAAATATCCCCAAGCAAAAATGAAACTCAATTCTCGGGCTGCCAATTGCCGATCAGTCATGCGCCTAGCCGTGAGCGAACAGCTCTCACCATTCTCTTAACGGCAGCAAGTGATAACACTGGAGTCGGAGCTGCTCTCACAGCCGAATTCGGACCTGGCACTGTTGCGAACCGCCTCAATGGCACGTTCTGATCCGATGACCCGGCGTCCCCAAACCTTCAAACAAGCCGATGTGGAAAGGGCA
>JGI24525J20082_1000081_pt1 | contig 43473 bp, 47 predicted proteins | sample LinPmetageLP50_FD_20082 | JGI IMG/M metagenome (IMG submission 20082) | reverse complement strand
GGACCTGATGGGCCCGCTCCAGGTCGCTCAGGTACATCGGACCGCCGCCATAGATAATACAGTCCAGCCCGGCCATGGCGGACTCGTTCAGCAGGTCCTGGCGGTCCAGCAAGCGCTTGACCATGGTTGGGGCCGCGAAGAAGGAGACCGACGGGTAGCTGTCGAGGATGTTGCAGAGCTCTTCCACATCGAAACCGCCGGAGGGCGGAATGATCTGGCATCCGCCACGCGCCATGAAAGGCAGGATGTAATAACCGCTGCCATGGGACATCGGCGCACCGTGATAGACGCACTGGCCGGGCTCAACCCGCTTCACGCGGTTCAGGAAACCATCGAGCATGGCGTAAAGGTTCTTGTGGGACTGCATGGCACCTTTGGGCTTGCCTGTTGTTCCACTGGTGTAGAAGAGCCAGGCGAGGTCGTCGGCGTCGCGCTCCACCAGGTTGGCCGGCTGGGCCTCGAAACACTGCTGGTATTCCGCTTCGTCCACGTTGATAAAGCGGCATGAAGGCTTGTCTTCGGGTTCGTCAAGCGCCGGTATCGTCTTGGCACTCAAAAAGGCAACCGAAGTGCCGCTGCCCTCTGCGATATACAGGAATTCCCAGGCATGGAGTTTGGCGTTGACAGGGACAACTACCAGACCGGCGTACCAGGTCGCCAGCATGATTTCTGGATAGGCCATGCGGTTTTCCATGAAGATGGCAACCCGGTCCCCGGGCTGCAGTCCCACCTCTGACAGGAACCAGCCAGAGAGACGGCGAACACGGTCATGGAATTCCGAGAAGGAAACGGTAGTGCCGTGGGCATTGGAGAGCGCGGGACGATCTCCGAAACGAGCTGCCGATTTCGGCAGGATGTTGGCAATGTTCATAGTGCAGTCAACCGGTGGTCTATTTATCGTTGTAACCCAAAACAGATCAACAACCGTGCCACTCTTTCAACTTATTGTTTTATATACTCAAGTGCTTTTCTCTTTTCTGCAGTGTCGAATAAGTTGAACACTAATGTTTAAAAATTTAAACACATTGTGTCTAGGATTCTGTACACTTCTCATTGAATTTAGCGAAGAGAAAAGATCATGGCCTACCTGAATTCTCCGCCCGAGGGGGTAAAAGAGAGTGCCTTGCAGATGCTGGCGGAGTCCTTCGGCACGTTCTATGAATATGCGATCGCTGTGGACACCCGACACAGGATCACCTGGATTAGCGAAGGCTACCGGGAATTCCTGGGGCTGAATTACGAGCCACTCGGGGAGCCCATCAAACGGCACATTCCGAACAGTTTCATGCCTCGGGTGGTGGATACCGGGAAGCCCGTTTTTCTGGATCTGCTGTATGTCCAGGAACAATGGGTCATTGTGAGTGCCCTGCCACTCCAAAACGAGGTGGAGGAAATTGTCGGCGGATTCGGTTTTGTGGCCATGGCGGACAATACAAGCCTTGGCAAGCTTGCCAACAAGTACAACAAACTTCAGAAAGAACTGGACAGCATAACCAGCCAGCTGGACCTCGAGCGGCGCAGCAAATACCGGCTCTCCCACATAGTTGGTCGTAGCCGAGGGTTGCAGGCTCTAAAGCAGAAACTCAGGCAGGTGGCCCGATTTGACATCTCGGTACTGCTGACCGGAGAAACGGGAACTGGCAAGGAGCTGTTCGCCCATGCTATCCACCACCTGTCCAATCGCTCCAACAAGCCTTTCGTTTCGCTAAACGTATCGGCCGTGCCGGAGAACCTGATTGAGGCAGAGTTCTTTGGTGTCGCGCCAGGAGCGTACACGGGTGCGAGTAAAGAGGGACGTCAAGGAAAGCTGTCTTTGGCGCGCGGTGGCACGTTATTTCTGGATGAAATCGGTGATATGCAACAGAGTGTACAAAGCAAGTTGCTGAGGGTGTTGCAAGACCAGGAATTTGAAGCTGTCGGATCGAACAGGGTTCAGAAAGCAGATGTCAGGATTGTTGCTGCAACAAGTCGCGATCTACAAGAGATGGTCAGGGAGGGGAAGTTCAGAGCCGATCTGTTCTATCGCTTGAATGGAATGCCGATCCATTTACCTGCTTTGAGAGAGCGCATTGAAGATATTGACCTGATTACAGAACGACTCCTTGACGAAATTACCGGAAAACTCAACCTGCAGATCTGTTTCCTTACACCCGACGCGCTTCGAATTCTGCGCATGCATAGTTGGCCAGGCAACATTAGGGAACTTCGAAATACCCTTGAGCGAGCGATTATTCTCTCGGAAAACAATCCTGAAATAGATTCCGACCTGATAAGGGAGCTAATCGGCGTAGACCTGCAAAAATCGCCCAGCGAGCCCAAGCTAGAAGTTAGCGGCCAACAACACGACTTGGGGAAGAGCTCAGTTGCTCCATTGAAAGAGCAGATGGTAACTGCAGAGCGTGTAATCCTGCGCGATGCTTTAGCGGAAGCTAATAATAATAGAAAAAGAGCCGCTGAAATCCTTGGGATATCTCGTGCGTCGCTGTACGAAAAAATGCGCAGGTTAAACGTTTGATCCAGATGAAAGCGCCCGCAGTTGTGGCAATTGGCTTCGAGAACATTACTAGCCCTTGTATTGTTGGCTCTGGTCATTTTTGAGGCCGCATTAATCAAAAACCCGCCAACTTTAACGTCATTTCGCCAGCGGAGATTTCTTCGCACCCCTTCGTATTCTGTCCCGCCCACAGGGGAGAGAAGTCCCCTCTGCCAAACTGTTCCGCTTTTGAGCGAAGGGGGGCCAGTGCCGCTGACGCATTGGGAAATTTGGGTATGTTCGGGTTGATGGGCCCTTGCTCTCGCATTAGCCGGTTGACGATTCCTCGCGCCGGGCGGCCTGAAAACACGTTGGTGATCGCGGTATGGAAAGCCTGGTCGGACTGGATGGCGTTCCTGTGGATGGCGCTAGTTCTCGCTTCTGTACACAGCAAATAAGCGGTGCCAATCTGGGCAGCCATTGCGCCCAGATGCGTGGCTGCTTTGACGCCCTGTGAAGATGCAATACCGCCTGCGGAAATTACGGGGAGTTTTACCCTGGATCGGACTTGGGGGAGTAATGCAAATGTGCCCATTTGCAGGCTGAGGTCGTCAGATAGAAAGTGCCCTCGGTGACCACCGGCCTCCAGCCCCTGGGCGATGATGGCGTCAGCCCCGCGCTGCTCTAGCCACAGGGCTTCGGCCACGGTGGTGGCACTGGCCAGAACTTTTACGCCCTTTGACTTGATGTAGTCCAGCAATTCGGCGGCAGGTAAGCCGAAGTGAAAACTGATAGCCGAAGGCTTCAATTCAGCAACCAGTTCGGCCGCCTGTTCATCGAAGGGGCGGCGGCTTGCGCCACCGACCTTTTCATTCACATCAAGCTCCAGCTCTTGATAGTAGGGTTGCAGTTTCTGCCGCCAGGCCGCTTCATTCTCCGGGTCCGCCGCTGGCTGAGTGTGGCAGAAAAAGTTTAGATTGAAGGGCCTGTCTGTTTCAGCCCGGATCTTAGCGACTTCTTGCCGTATTTTGTCGCCCGTTAGCATGGCACAGGGAAGCGACCCCAACCCGCCCACTCTGGAAACCGCAATGGTCAGCGCGCTGTCCTGCACGCCAGCCATGGGCGCCTGGATCACTGGGTAGTCAACATTCAGAAATTCCTGAAGGTTTTTCATGGTGAGTTCCGCTCCCCCGGTTGGTCGGTTAACGCTTTCGTAGCTCAGTGACGGTTTCCCCTTCCACACCCCAGTTGTCGGTCGACACTTCGTCGATGACAACATGGGTGGCTGCGGGGTTCTTGTTCAGTACATCGACCAGTATTTGCGTCGTTTCCTGAATCAACCTACGCTTCTGTTCGGCGGTTACGTTGTCGTCAGTGATTTTAATGTTGACATAAGGCATTGAAGATTCCTCTTTTGCAAGCTTTGGATAGTCTGCCCGATGGAGCAGGTCTTCTACGTTTTTGTGTTATTACTCAAGTGGTTGCTGGCGCGTACATCTTGTTTACGATCTTCCAGACACCGTCTTCCTTCAGGAAACCCAGGTAGTCGGTAAAATTGCCGTGGGGTAGTGGGCATGCCACTTTGACCATGGCCTGGCTACCTGCCAGCTCTACATAGAGGATTTTGTAGTCCTCCGGGTGTCCTATCTGCGCTGGTATGGGGCGCGTTGCAACATCGGCCAACCATTCATCCAGCGTTCGCCGCAGCCCCGGCGCTTTGAGCACACAGTCCCGATGAAACAGCGGTGCCAGTCGTTCAGCATCTCCCGTATGCAGGCCCTGAAAATACTCGTTAACCATGGCTTCCAGTTGCGGTTGCGCTGTGTTCATTTATGCTACTCCCCTGCGCTGTAGTCCTGTTCGCGCTGAATGGCGCGCTGCATGCTTTCGCGATTCAAGACCCTGTCCACCATTTGGCGGGTATGTGGGCCCAGCACGATGTCCACAGGGAAAAAGTCGCCCCAACGGGAATACACGGTTAGTAGAATATCGGCGGGTGAGATATCACTACCTCCAAGGTAGGGCGTGTGTTCCAGTCGCGCTTCCACTACTTGCCACAGTTTGTTGATGGCCACCGAGGCGGAATCGAAGATCTGCTGCTTCACCTCCGGATCCGTCACGTTAGCCTGTGCAAAGAACAATCGGCCGTATGCGGGGTGCATGGTGGCGTTGGCAAACATCATGTTTTCGATTGCGCGGTGCCGTGCTTCTCCGCTTTCAGGAATCAGGTTGTTCCTGTGTTTATTGAGTAAGTGCAGGATGATCGCGACACCTTCGTTTAGTACTTTGTCGCCATCCACAAGGACTGGCACGGTGCCGGCGGGGTTCAGCGTTTCAAAGCGATCGGCTTCCAGCTTGTGAACCAGGGTGCTCTCTTGGCCCAGTTCGTTGAGAATCGCTTGTGTAGCCAGCGAGCAAGCTCCGGGAATGAAATAAAGAGTGTACATAAGTGAACCTCATTGGTTGATTGCGTCAGTGCAGGGAAATTTTGCCGCTTTCTTTCGGATTCTAAAATGGCAATAATGTGAAAACGCTTTCAACAAACTGGAAATAATCGGGCCGGCCAGTATGGATAAATTGCGAGCAATGCGAATGTTCGTTCGGGTAGTGGATGCCGGTAGCTTTACCAGCGTGGCCAATGAGTTGAACGTGACCACATCGATGATTAGCAAGGAGATTGGAAGACTGGAGGAAGACCTGGGCGTAAGGTTGCTGCACCGTTCGACGCGAGGCCAGCAGTTGACCTCGATTGGCGAGGGTTACCTGAAGCGCTGCCGAGAGTTGCTGCTTCAGGTGGACGACGCGGATGCCTACGTTCAGCACATGCAGGAAAACCCGCGCGGTAAATTACGTATTAATGCGCCCATGGCGTTGGGAATTACCGACCTGTCCCAGCTATTCTCCGCTTACATGAAAAAATACCCGGACGTGGAGCTGGACATTCAGCTTGGGGATGAAAACCTGGATTTGATTGAGCATGGATTTGATCTGGGATTTCGAGCGTCCAGTCAGTTGCTCGATTCCAATTATGTGGGCAAGCCACTCGTTCGTTTTACCTACAAAGTGTGTGCGTCAGCCAACTATCTTGCAAGTCATCCGCCCATTCGGGACGTGGAGGATCTGGCTGCCCATAACTGCTTTGTGTACAGCTACTTCAAGTCGGGAAATTTTTGGCCCCTGGCGGAAGGTGTAAGCGTGGGCGGCTCCCTCAAGGTGAACAGCACGCTGTTCATGAAGCAGTTGATTGAGGATGGGTTAGGCATTGGTTTTCTTCCCAGCTTTGTGGCGAGAGAGGGCATTGATCAGGGCAAACTGGTGGAAGTAATGCCCGAAGTGAGTCGCCCGGACCTTACACTGTATGCGCTCTATCCAAACCGGCATTTTACCCAGCCCAAATTACTCAGCTGCATCGAGTTTCTGCAGTCCTGGTTTTTGTCCAGGAACCTAGACTAGGCGCTGCTATGACAAGGCCATCAGAGCCTTTCTGGGCCTACATCGATACGCAATACACTGGGGTAAGTCCACAAGACTGGGCGAGACATCAAGGCAACAGAAATCTCATTGTGTATTGAAAACTACCGGTATGAAAATGGGGAATTCCTCATAAGACCCCGAGAACAGGCGGTTTTGACATTTTGAACCTCATGAGTCCGAACCTCAGTTTCATCCAAAACAACCGGGAATTTGAGTGGCCCAAGAGCGGTATGTGATGAAGTAGAACCAATTTCAGTGAGCGAGACGATCAAATTCCAGTCTGAAATTCGCATCCATTGTCCATAAACGACCACCTTGCCCGTCGTCATTGTGAAGCCGGGATATAATCACCGGCCAGATTCGAGGAGAAGGTGATGCGCTATATAATTATCATTAAGTCGACCAAAGATACCGAGGCCGGTGTCATGCCTGGCCAGCCCTGGACCACTTGAGTTTTTACCCTCTTTTGCCTGCTCGCAAAAAAATACTCATTGCAATGTCGAAAACGTCTCCCTCGGCTCGTCTACAAGGAACAAAGCGTGAATCTGAGCATTTCCAGCTTCACAAAAGTGGTACCAAAGGTACCGTGACCTGCATTCCATTGATAAAGGGAAACAAAAATGACGTACATCGACGGTTTTGTGATTGCTTGTTCTGAAGATAACCGGCAAGCGTTTATTGACCACGCCAACAAGGCAGACCAGGTATTCCTTGAGCTGGGCGCCATTCGTATTCTCGAATGCTGGGGCGACGACGTGCCCGACGGTAAGACGACAGACTTCCGCAGGGCGGTACTGGCGCAGAATGGAGAAGCGGTTATATTTTCCTGGATCGAATGGCCAGATAAGGCGACGCGTGACGCCGCCATGAAGCGCTTTGATGAGGTGATGAAAACCGACCCTCGCATGAACCCTGAAACGAATCCCATGCCCTTCGACGGCAAGCGCATGATTTACGGAGGGTTTACGCCGGTTGTTGAACTGTCCCGAGCCTAGCCATGAATCAATCACTTGGCTCTACCTTGCGCAGGTGATGGATCGCATCCTCAGATTCCCAGGGTGACGCTTTCATGCTGAAAACACTTCTCTTCGCTGCCCTTGGTATCGTGCTTGTGGTGGGGGCCATTGTCTATACCAAGTTCGATCAGTTCGGGGCAATGGGTGAGGCCGCCGAACACATGGTGCAGCCACCCGAGACCGTCACGATTATGACGGTGGACGATGCGCAGTGGGAGCAGGTAATCCCCGCGACGGCTACGGTGTCCGCCGTACAGGGTGTGACGGTGAGCGCCAAAGTAAATGGCCAAGTGGTGCAGATTGGCTTCCAGTCCGGCGCCGTTGCCAACAAAGGGGACATACTCGTGCAGCTCGACACGGCGAGTGAAGATGCCCAACTGGCTTCGGCGGAGGCAGCCGCCGCGTTGGCCAGAGCGGATTTTGAGCGAGTACGGCAACTGGGCAATCGCAGTCTAGTGTCCAGGGATTCGGTCGAGCGTGCAGAAGCCCAGCTTAAGGAGGCGACCGCTCAGGTCGGAAATGTGCGCGCGTCGATCGACAAAAAGACGGTGAGTGCCCCATTCTCCGGCCGCTTGGGTCTGCGTCTGATCAATCTCGGGCAAGTCTTGCGCGAAGGCGATTCGATTGTGTCTCTCCAAACACTCGACCCCATTCATGTGGATTTCTCGGTCCCGCAACAACGAATCCGACAGCTGAAACCGGGCATGACGGTACGTGTGACCACAGACGCTGCGCCCGGGGAAACCTTTGCAGGTGAAATCATTGCCCTGAATCCTGAGGTCGATCCGGTTACGCGCAACGTGCGCGTACGGGCGCTGGTGGCAAACCCCCAAGAGGCGCTGTATGCGGGCATGTTCGCCAAGGTGGAAGTGGTGCTGTCGGGCACCCAGCGGGTGTTACCCATTGTTGAAACTGCGGTGCTCTACGCGCCTTATGGCGACTCGGTTTTCGTGGTTGAAAAACACCAGGATGAGAAGAGCGGAAAAACCATGCAGGTGCTGCGTCAGCAGTTCGTTCAACTGGGTCGGGCGCACGGCGATTACGTCGATGTCATTGATGGGCTGAATGCGGGCGAAGCCGTTGTGACCAGTGGTGTGTTCAAACTCAGTAGCGGCATGCAGGTGGTCATCGACAACAAGCTGGCACCCAAGGCCGAACTCGAACCGCACCCGACTGAGTCTTGAGGCAGGACCATGAATCAATTCACCGACACCTTTATCCGCCGCCCGGTGCTCGCAATCGTGGTCAATGTCATCATTCTCATCGCGGGTCTTTACGCCTGGAATTCGCTGAGCGTGCGCCAGTATCCGCTGAGCGAAAACGCCTCTGTGCAAATTACAACTGCGTATGTCGGCGCCAGCGCGGAGCTGGTGCGCGGTTTCGTCACCACGCCACTAGAGCGCGCCATCGGCGCGGCGGAAGGTATCGACTACATTGAGTCGAAAAGCCTGCAGGGCATCTCCATCATCACCGCCCGGCTCAAGCTCAACTATGACTCAACCAAGGCGTTGGCCGATATCTCCTCCAAGGTCGATCAAGTGCGCAACGATCTACCTACCGAGGCCAAGGTACCCGCAATCAGCGTTCAGTCCGCAGACTCGGAGTTCGCCGCGGCCTACCTAAGCTTTTCCTCGGACATTCTGACCCCGGAGCAAATCACTGATTACCTGACCCGTCTGGTGCAGCCTCGCCTCGCCTCGGTCACCGGGGTGCAGCGAATCGAGATCTTCGGTGCGCGTACTTTTGCGATGCGTATCTGGCTCAAGCCCGATCGTATGGCCGCGCTCCATATAACTCCGGTGCAGGTGCGCGAGGCACTGGCTGCCAACAACTACCTGGCGGCCATAGGCAGCACCAAGGGTGCACTGGTGCAGGCCCAACTGGCGGCCAATACCGATTTGCACAGCGTCGAGGATTTCCGCCGTTTGGTTATCTATCAGAAGGCCGACACCATCGTGCGCCTGCAGGACATCGCGGAGGTCGAGCTGGGTGCTGAAGACTATGACACCGTGGTGCGCTATTCCGGTCAGACTGCGGTGTTCGCCGGGGTGTTTCCGCAACCGAACGCGAATATTATTGACGTGATCGACGGCGTTCGCGTGGAGCTTGAGCGCATCAAGGAGGATATGCCTTCCGGGCTCGAGGCGCGCATCGCCTATGACGCCTCTGAATATGTCAGCGACGCCATCCACGAAGTGACCGGAACGCTCACCGACACTCTGCTCATCGTGATCACGGTGATCTTCTTGTTCCTCGGCTCGGTGCGCTCGGTGCTGGTGCCGGTGATGGCGATCCCGGTATCGCTGATCGGCGGCATCTTTCTGATGCAATTATTCGGCTTTACGCTCAATTTGTTGACGCTGTTGGCCATCGTGCTGTCTGTCGGACTTGTGGTCGACGACGCCATCGTAGTGGTCGAGAACGTCGAGCGACATCTGCGCGAGGGCCGCACGCCACGGGAGGCGGCGCTCCTCGGCGCGCGCGAGCTCATTGCACCAATTCTTGCCATGACCGTCACGCTGGTCGCCGTGTATATCCCGATCGGGTTGCAGGGCGGTCTTACCGGCACGCTTTTTCGTGAATTCGCTTTCACTCTGGCCGGCGCGGTGGCCATATCTGGCATCGTGGCGCTTACCCTGTCGCCAACCATGGCCGCAAACCTGTTGCGCAGTGCCAAGGATGAGGAGCGCGGCCTGACCGGTTGGCTTAACCGTCGCTCAGACAGTTTGCGCGAGGCCTATGGCCGTGCTCTCGGGGGTACATTGAAGGCTCGGCCAGCAGTCTACCTGGTCTGGGTTTTGGTGAGCTTGTGCACCGTGCCGATGTTCATGTTCTCACCCAAGGAGTTGGCGCCGACTGAAGACCAGAGTGTGCTGTTTGGCATCATTAACACCGCAGCCAACGCCACCACCGACCAGAACGCGGTCTATGCCAAGGCCGCGGAACACGTCATGCAGGAGATGCCTGAAGCCGAACTGACGTTCCAGTTCCTGTTTCCACCCTCGATTGGTGCCATGCTCGGGGCGGATGGTTTCAGTGGCGTAGTATTGAAGCCTTGGGGCGAGCGCACTCAAACGGCGAGCCAGATCCTGCCGGCGGTACAGAGCGAGGTAGCAAAAATACCCGGCATCCAGATATTCATGACCACCCCGCCGGCGCTGCCGGGGGGCAGCAACTTCCCGATAGAGTTTCTCATCACTTCCACTGCTGATGCCGAGCGCCTGCTTGAGTTCGCCCAGCAGATCCAGGAAAAAGCGATGCAGAGCGGACTGTTTTTCTTTCCGCCAATCATCGACCTTAATCTCGATCAACCCCTGGAGACGGTGGTGTTCGACCGCGACAAGCTTGCTACCTTGGGGCTCAGTTTGTCCCAGGTCGGCGCCGAACTCGGTGTGGCCACCGGTGGGAATTTCGTCAACCGGTTCAATATGGATGGCCGAAGCTATAAGGTGATTCCGCTCATTCAGCGGGCTGATCGACTGAATAGCGAGCAGCTGCGAAATATCTACATTGCCGGCCCTGATGGCCAGATGTTGCCGCTATCGACGGTTGCCCACATTGAGCGCTCAGTTGTTGCCCGCTCGCTCAATCGCTTTCAGCAGCTTAACGCGGTGAAACTCTCTGGCATGAGTGGTCGAACCTTGGATGAAGCACTCAGTTTTCTCGAAGAGACCGCGCGGGAAATCCTGCCGCCGGGCTATTCCTTCGATTACACCGGCGAGTCGCGCCAGCTGCGTACCGAAGGCAATAAATTTCTGCCTGCGTTTTCGCTGGCCGTACTGATGATTTTTCTGGTGTTGGCTGTGCAGTTCAATTCGTTCCGCGACCCATTTGTGATCCTCGCCGGTTCGGTGCCGCTGGCGATGTTCGGCGCGCTCATATTTACCGTGCTGAAGATGCCCGATCCTAACATGGCGCACTGGACCAACGGCTGGACCACCACCATGAACATCTATGCCCAGGTTGGTATGGTCACCTTGGTCGGGCTAATCGCCAAGAACGGTATTCTCATCGTCGAATTCGCCAACAAGCTGCAGAAGCAGGGCGCCAGCAAACTTGATGCCGTGCATCAGGCGGCGATGATCCGCCTACGCCCGGTGCTGATGACCAGCATTGCGACCATCGCCGGTCACTTTCCGCTGGTGCTGGTGACCGGGGCGGGCGCTGCAGCGCGCAATTCGATTGGTCTGGTGCTGGTGGGTGGCATGGCCGTCGGTACGCTGTTCACCCTCTTTGTGGTCCCGTCGCTTTATGTGCTGATGGCGAAGGATCGGCATAAGGACGAAGTCAAGGCTTCCAGTTCCACGCAGTATGATGAGGCAGCAACCGATCGTTTGGCTTAGCGGGTAATACTCCCAATTTGCTGAAACGAAGTGTTTCTCCAGATTGTCTTTGTAGTAGCGAAACAGCGGGCGCTCTGCGCCGCCTGGCCCACCATGTAGCAACAGCAAAATCGGAGTTCGCCGGTCCTCGCCGCGGGTCATGAGAAAAAGCCGTGCGCCGTCTACTGTGAGATATTCAACGCGATTGATCGGGGTCAACACGCCCATCGACGATGCGACAGGCGCGTTTGAGCATCCTGAGAGCAATACCAGCAGCACCGGCAGCACGATCCGGCGAAACAAGTGCAGCGTTCTTGTCTCAGTTACCAGTTGCGCGGTTTCAGCAGGAAGGCTCACTGTTGTCCGTAAACAACTGTGTATAACGGCGTTGCATCTCGTCGTTACAAACATTCTCGATGTGATGACCGATCAACCAACGATGACCAAAGGGGTCGCGAACTACGCCAGAGCGCTCGCCGAAGAACTGATCTTCCGGGGCGCGCTCGAGGGTAGCCCCGGACTGGATCGCTCGTGCGATGACTGCATCGGCATTATCCACGTGCAGATGGATCGTGACTGGTGTATCTCCGATGCTCGTGGCCGAGTGGATGCCGTATTCGGGAAACTCGTCCGAGAGCATCAGTGTTATGGGGCCGAACGCCAGCTCGGCGTGGCCAATACGACCAGCCGGTTCAGTGAGACGGAATGTTTCGGTCACATCAAACGCACGTTGGTAGAAATCGATTGCAGCTGCTGCGTTTGTGACACAAAGATAAGGAAATGCCTCTTCGATTTTCATCAGACTTTATCCTGTAAATACCCGGCATTCAGGGTTGTCGTTGCCTTATCTCGCACGCCGCCGCCCGGGCGAGCAGAAGGGCGCGTTCCCGGCCATTGCTGGTGAGGGCGGCGGCGCGTTCGAACTCTGTGCGGGCTTCATGTATGCGGTCGAGCCGGGCGAGCAGGTCACCGCGCACGCTGGGTAACAGATGGTAATGCGTCAATGTCGGCTCTGCGAGCAGGGCATCCACCAGTTCAAGCCCGGCTGCTGGCCCGAACGCCATACCCACCGCGACAGCGCGGTTGAGCGCAATCACCGGCGAAGGTGCAATCTGAGCGAGCGCCTCGTAGAGTGCCGCGATTTGTGGCCAGTCGGTTTCTTCATAGGTTGCGGCTCGTGCGTGGCAGGCCGCGATTGCAGCCTGCAGGGTGTAGGGGCCAAGTGCGCCGGGCAGACTTTCTGCACCGGCCAGCGCGGCCAGACCGCGGTGGATCAACAACCGGTCCCAGCGGCTACGGTCCTGATCAGGCAGCAGGATCGGGTGGCCCTTGGCATCCACTCGCGCAGGCAGGCGCGAGGCCTGAATTTCCATTAGCGCTGACAAACCGTGCACCTCTGCCTCCTGCGGCATCAAGCTGGCCAGCACCCGGCCCAAACGTAGCGCTTCATCGCACAATTCGGGTCGTGTCCAGTGGTTACCGCTGGTGGCAGCGTAGCCTTCATTGAAGAACAGGTAGACGACTTCAAGCACCGAGGCGAGCCGCGGTGCAAGTTCCGCACCGCGTGGCATTTCGAAGGGCACATGGGCTTCGGCCAGCGTTCGCTTGGCACGCACAATACGCTGCGCGATGGTAGGTTCAGCCTTTAGGTAAGCGCGAGCAATCTCTTGTGTGGTGAGGCCGCCGACCACCTTCAGCGTGAGCGCTGCACGCGCATCTGGTGAGAGAACGGGGTGACACGCGGTGAAGATCAATCGCAAGATGTCATCGTCGATGTCACCATCGAGAGATGCATCAACCCTTTCTGCGAAGGTCTGCTCGGCTACCGCGCTGTGGGCATCCAGATCTCTGGCGAGTTCAACATGTTTGGATGCGGCCATGGTCTGGTGACGAAGATGATCAAGAGCGCGGCGCTTGGCCGCGGTCATTAGCCAGGCGCCGGGGTTATCCGGGAGCCCCTTGGCAGGCCAGACTTCCAGTGCTGTGAGAAGGGCGTCCTGAGCATAGTCCTCCGCCAGACTCAGGTCGTGAGTCAAACGTGCAACACGGGCGATTACCCTGGCCGATTCGATACGCCAGATCGCGTCGATGGTCGCGCGAAGCTCCTGCTTTGTCACGCCGTTCCTCCGGGTGCGCCCGTCATATACATTACCTCCCAGATATGGCCATCGGGATCCTGGAAACCATGGCTATACATGAAACCGTGGTCCTGGGAATCATTATAGATCGAACCACCAGCTGCCACCGCCTCGCGTACCATTACATCCACTGCCTCCCGGCTATGCAGCCTGAGCGCTACCAGCACCTCGGTAACGGTGTGGGCGTCGCTCAACGCCAGCGGAGTGAACTCGGCGAAGCGCTCACGGGTGAGCAGCATCACGAAGATATTGTCGCCAACGATCATACAGGTGGCCGTATCGTCGGTGAATTCGGGATTAAAGGTAAACCCCAACCGAGTGAAGAAAGCGATTGACGCTCTGAGATCTGCGACAGGTAGATTGATGAAGATTTGACTGACCATGGCAATCTCCTTACGCGTCAGGGCAAGCATTTTTCATGTTGACCTGGATCTCTTCCGGGCTAAGGTCTTGGAGGTGGGTGGCTATTGACCACTCATGACCGAAGGGATCAACGAGCCTGCCGTAACGGTCGCCCCAGAACATGTCCTCTGCGGGCATGGTCACTCGCGCACCAGCGGTCACCGCTTGCTCGATCGTTGCATCTGCATTCTCCACGTACAGATGGTCGCGACAGACAAGGTGTGGGGTCAGGCTGTGCATGTCGTCGGGGATAGGTTTGATGTTTGTGTTCATGGAAGTCTCCTTCGATTCCGGGTTATCTAATCGGATTTGGCCGGATTGCGGCGGTTCATTCCTATGACGAACGGATAGGGGCGAAATCGACATCCGAATTGAACACCAGACCGGTTTTCGCTGTTGACCGTAGCTCTGAAAATTCTCATGATTCGGCAGCGTTTGAAGGAGGTGGGATCTCAAAGGGCTGTTGAGTTCGGGCCAGTATCAGGGCAGTCGCTGCGGCGGCGATCAGGGACATCGCAACGGAGACCAGGGCAGCCCCTTGAAAAGCTACAACGTAGGCGCTGCGCGAAGCTGCAATTAACGGTGCGCCAAGTTCATGGGACAGGGCCTCTGCTGCGAAAAGCGCACCTCCCAGCGTATCGCGCCCGGCACCGAGCGCGTCCGGCGGCAGGTCACCACCCAAAGCGCTGGTTACTGCTCCACGATAGATAACGGTTACAACGCCGCCAAGCAACGCAATACCAAGAGCACCGCCGAGTTCGGCGCTCATCTCCGATATACCGGCTGCGGCCCCTGTACGCTCAGGCGGCGCGCTACTCACAATCAGATCGGTTGCTAGTGTAAATACCGGAGCAAGCCCCAGTGAAAATACAGTGTACGCCGTCACCACGACGGCGAGATCATTTGGCGATCCGGTTTGAGTCAGCAATCCAAAGCCAAGCGCGGCGATCAGAAAACCGATTGCTATCACATATGGCGGCCTCAGGTGTTTCACAATCCGTGGCGTGAGCATCGCGCCCACAACAAACGCAATACCCGACGGAGCTGACCATAAACCTGCCGCCAACGGTGAGAGCCCGATCACCAATTGAAGGTATTGTGCGATCAGCAAAAAGGTGCCAAACGCCACAAAGAACCCGAAAAGGTTAACCACAAGGGCTGCGCTGAACGTCACCCGGCGGAACAGGCGTAGATCAATGAAGGGCTCGGGAAGCTTCCGCTGCCGATGCAGAAAAACGGCGCCGATTAGCAGACCCAAGGCGATTGTCACCAGGACAATCCAGTCTGCACCGTTCCCGGCGAGATGCTTGAGGCCGGAAATAACCGCCAAAACAGTGGCGATGCACAATACGGCACTCAGGATGTCCGGTCTGCCCGCATGCGGATCCCCAAATTCGGGAAGCAGCCTCGGACCGGCGACGAGCAGTAGTGCCATTACCGGAAGGTTGATCAGAAACACGGAGCCCCACCAGAAGAACTCAAGCAGCACTCCGCCAATCAGCGGCCCGATCGCACCGCCGGCCGAGAAGCTCGCAATCCAGACCCCGACCGCGAATGTGCGTTGACCCGGATCAAGAAACATACAGCGAAGCAGCGACAGGGTTGAGGGAGCGAGTGTGGCTGCAGCCAGGCCCAGAAGTGCGCGAGCCGTGATGAGGGCCTCAACACTCGGGGCGAACGCGGCCAAAACGGACGCGCAACCGAACGTGGCCGCGCCAATCAACAGCAGGCGGCGCCGACCGATCCGATCGCCGAGGACGCCCATGGGAATGAGCGCGCCGGCTAGCACGAACCCATAAATGTCGACGATCCACAGTAGCTCGGTGCTGGTTGGCTGCAGGGCCGCGCTTAGCTTCGGTACCGCCAGATTCAGCACTGTCAGGTCCATTGAATAAAGCAGGCACGGCAGTGCCAGCACCGCAAGTCCCAGCCATTCACGGCTGGTCGCTTTAGAAAACTGTGGGCTCGGAATACTCATGATGCACCGCTCTCTCGGAGTGACCTACCATCTAGTCGAACGGGCCTTGTGCAAATCGACATCTGCTTTCTCTTAGCCTTTCTTCACACGCCGGTCCCAACGCTCAACCTCGGCGCGGCTGTCCGATGGCACCGCCGCTTCTCGTCCCGCGCACTCCCGATAATGAAAAAAATAGAACAGGTGTCGTGAAGTCCTCCGCTCATTCGTCATCAGGTAGGATGAACAGAACATTGGAGAGAAACGATGAGAAAGATCCGGATTATCGAACACATCTCGCTGGACGGCGTGATCCAGGCGCCCGGCGGACCGGACGAAGACAGAGACGGTGACTACTCGCATGGTGGATGGGCCGTGCCGCATTCTGACCCGGCCATTGGAGAGGCAATCGATGCAGCACACGGCGAGAGTTTCGATCTGCTGCTTGGTCGGCAAACCTACGACATCTTCGCCGGTTACTGGCCGAACCAGAGTGGCCCGATGGCGGACAGTCTGAACGCCGCGAAGAAGTTTGTCGCAACCCACAGGCCGGACAGTCTCGGATGGGGTCCAGTCGACGACCTTGGTTCGGACATCGTGACGGGTATCCGACGGATTAAGTCACAAGATGGCCCTGATCTGATCGTCTGGGGAAGCTCGACGCTAACGCCCGTGTTGCTAGAAGAAGGGCTGGCCGACGAAATTCTGCTGCTCGTCTTTCCGGTGCTGCTGGGCAAAGGCAAACGTTTCTTTTCGGATAGCGCCAACCCGTGCGAGCTCGCTCTCGTCAGTACAGAGGTCGCATCTTCCGGCGTGCTGATGAACACTTATCGAACCGTTGGATCACTGCGGACCGGAACGTTTTCTGAAGCGAAGGAGTAAGCCGACGCCCAGAGCATGAAATACATCGACGACAACGATGTTCACGCCGTGAAACTACACGGCGATAAATGAAACGATATTATCTCCAATAATCAGGAAGAATATCTATGGCCAACCTCGTCAACGGCCTGTGGTTCGACCACGGCGAAGCAAGCAAAGCGGCTGAGTTTTACGCTGCCACTTTTCCCGATAGCCATGTCGACTGTGTGAACGCGGCCGCGACCGACTACCCCGGCGGACAGGAAGGCAACGAATTGACCGTCGAGTTTACGGTGCTCGGCCGGCCGTTCCTCGGCCTCAATGGCGGTCCAAATTTTCAGCCCAACGAAGGCGTCAGCCATATGGTGTTGACCGAAGATCAGGACGAGACCGACCGCTACTGGAACGCGATCATCGGGAACGGTGGCAGTGAAAGTGACTGCGGCTGGTGTAAGGACCGCTGGGGCTTCTCCTGGCAGATCACGCCGAAGCGGTTGATGGAACTGACGACCAGTTCCGACCGCGCCAAGGCCAAACGTGCGATGGAGGCGATGATGACGATGAAGAAGATAGACATCGCAGCACTCGAAGCCGCGATCAAGTCAGCCTGAACGCGGCGCACCACGCCCACGGATTCATGCTGACGTGGCGAGCAATAGGAGCGCGTTTATGCTGCTATTGACCGACGCTTTTTGCCGCCGACCGAATGTCGATTTACGGTGTCGTCATTCTTCGCTACCGTGAAGCCGGAATTTAGTCACCAGTTTAATTCCAGGAGAAAGGCATGCGCGATGCGGTCGTCTTCGAATCAACTCAGGATTCCGATAACGTTGATTAGTCTGCAGCCGTAAACCGTCTCAAAACCTCGCGGAGGACACCATGGAGTATCTACTAATGATCGTCGAAACACGCGGGCAGCGCGAATCTCGCAGCGAAGAAGAAGGCCGGGCGCTGTATGACGAGATGGTGCGCTTCGGCGACGATCTCACCAATCGCGGAAAGCTGTTGGCCAGCCGTTCTCTGCGCCCGGACAAACATGGCGTTCAAATACAGAAGCGTGGCGAGAAATCGGTTCTACGTGATGGCCCATTTGCCGAGTCGAAGGAAATGATTGGCGGTTTTTTTCTGATCGACTGCACTGATCGAGATGAAGCGATCGCTCTCGCTGAGCAATGCCCGGCTGCGCGTTTCGCCACGGTCGAAGTGCGTGAGTGTGCGCCCTGCTATGTTGACTGAGGGTAATGACCGTGAGTAAAAAATATGAAGAGGATTTTATCCAGTATCACAAAGATGGCTCTATTTGGGCCAAAGGAAAAATGGTCGAGGATACGCGTGTTGGATATTGCGATCGGCAGTTTAGATAACCCTGAAACCGTAAAACCCTCGCTGCATTATTGGCACTCCAGGCATCTCTCGTGGGCCGAGTTCGCTGACAGTCTTCCCCGTCATCCAGAGTTTCCACCTTTTGGCCAGGACGAAGTTAATTGAGGCGGCTATGGGATGAGCAGCCTCCCTCTTATGGTGAGAGCGCCTATGAACGTCATGATGGAGAATCTGGAGCTTGTACTCCTGGCCGATCATCCAGAGGTGCTCCCAGTACTTCAGGCCGTATTTGAAAGTGAATGGCCGGAGTATTACTGCAAATCTGGAAAGGGCGACGCCCGAGAAGATTTACTGGCTTATTCGAACCGAAGTCAATTGCCTATCGGGGTGGTAGCAATGCTTGATGGCACTGCGGTTGGTATCGCTGTACTAAAGGCCAAATGCGTAACTACTCACAGCCACCTCACTCCCTGGATAGGGGGTGGCATGGTCCTTCCCAAGTATCGGCGTAGTGGTATCGGAGCAAAACTAGCCGTCGAGCTCGAAAATATTGCACGCGAACTGGGTCATGAAGTCATTTACTCCGGCACCAGCACGGCAATCAGTTTGCTCGAGCAAAGTGGCTGGTCGTATATCGAAACCGTCAGCTACTGTGGGGAAAACGTATCCATCTATGAAAAAGCGCTTTGATAAATCGTTGGCGAGGGACGTTTTCCCGGCGCCCTGATGGCGCATTCAGGTTTTTTCATCGCACACATGTCGATTTCAGCCACTCCTGTTCGTCGTTTCATTGCAAGCCCTTCATGGCTCTACTTTGCTACCAACTTCAGAACATGAGGCATTCCGAAATGAACACTAATCCTGTCGTCTGGTTTGAGATCTATGTTCAAGATATGGCGCGTGCGCAGAAATTCTACGAATCCGTCTTGCGCGTCAAATTGGAGAAGTTGGGTGATCCAACTGACTCAACTGTTGAGATGATGGCTTTCCCAATGGACATGGAGCGCCCGGGTGCGTCTGGCGCCTTGGCGAAGATGAGTGGCTTCACGTCCGGAGGCAACAGCACATTGGTCTATTTTAGCTGCGCGGATTGTGCGGAAGAGGCGGGCCGTGTCGCATCGTCCGGGGGCCGAATTCAACGCGATAAAATGGCGATTGGTGAGTATGGTTTCATTGTGTTAGCCCTCGACACAGAAGGGAATATGTTTGGACTGCACTCCATGAAATAGTGGCGATCCAGCGATACGGGAACACCAACATGTTCGAATACACGACCGCTCACTGGGTAACTTTTTTGTCTGCCGCTGTATTTCTGAATCTTTCGCCCGGGCCCGACATTGCTCTCATTCTTGGTCAAACATTACGTAATGGGCGTTCGCGAGGTTTTGCCGCAATTTGTTGTCGAAGAGGCAGGTTCTACTGGTGCCCAACTGTTTCTCCACGGGAGTCTGATAATCGTTGTAGCAGCTTTCATTGAACCACCGCTCGTCATGGCTGGATCACGACTAGGCGTGTTTTTAAAGACAAACCAACGTGTTGAACTATGGCTGGATCGAGGCCTTGGGGCTCTGTTTGTAACCCTTGGAGCGCGCCTTGCCGTTAGTTCCAGGTAGTAGCAGGCATCGAATTAATAACTTCCCAGCAAATGTCGATTTTGTAGTTCCTCTTACGATTACATAGAGGGGACAGGCCCCTGAATCCGAAACGGAGGAAACACAATGTTACTTCAGAACAGAAGTGCGGTGATCTATGGAGGCGGCGGGGCGATTGGGGGGGCAGTTGCACGAGTGTTCGCAAGGGAAGGGGCGAGGGTTTTCATCGCGGGGCGAACACAAACCAAACTCAATGTCGTAGCGCGAGACATCGTTGCCCAGGGTGGAATCGTTGAGACGGCGCAGGTCAATGTGCTAGACGAGCAGGCCGTCGAGCAACATGCCGCCGCGGTCGCTGCAACCGCCGGCCGGATCGATATCGCGCTGAACGCCGTGAGTTTCATGCATGACCAGGGGACGATGTTCGCCGACCTCCAGCTGGAAACATACATGCTTCCGATTGACAGGTTTTTACGATCACTACTCATAACGAGCAAGGCTGTGGCGCCCTATATGGGCGAGGAACGCTCGGGCGCAATTCTGACGCTAGCGGCGCCCGCTGCGAAGATGGCGGTGCCTGGACACCTTGGCCACATAGTGAGTTGTGCGGGTATTGAAGCGTTTCCGCGGGCGTTGGCCGCCGAGTTGGCTCCGCGCAACGTGCGGGTGGTTTGCATTCGCCCTCACGCTATCGCGAACGCCCCTGAAGCAGGCTCTTACACCAACACCCTGTTTGAGCAAAAGGCTAAGGCCGCCGGCCTCTCCGTGCCCGAATGGCTAAGCGGCGCGGCGCAGACAACGATGCTCAAACGCTTGCCAACCTTGGCCGAGGTGGCGGAGACAGCTGCGTTCCTGGCTTCCGATCGGGCGGGCGCTATGACCGGAGCTATCGTTAATCTTACATGTGGCGCGCTCGTCGATTAAAAAAGAGCCGCTCGCCACACATGAAAGTGCCAACGTTATACCTCTAAAACCCGGTCCGGATCGTCAAGATGCTGGCCGACAGTAGGATGTGTTGAATCGGCGTCTGCGTCCGCGCCAAAGGTCTGTTTTGCACCTCGCTGATCTCACGTTGATCACTCCGGACACTTCACCCTGGCGACTTTTCCATTCACCGAAATATGATGGAGCTCTGGCAGTCGATCGAGAACAATCGGTAAGCACACCAGAGATGATGAGGGTAATAAGACGATGTGGAATTGGCTCGAACAACTGGCAGATTGGCGATTTAGAATGTCAATGAAAACATCGGAAACCTTGGCAATATATGATGCTTTGACCCCGCGCTATGACCGCTGGCACAGCCGTTGGCTAAAGAGCAGTGGCAATGGAGCCTGGACGGCACTGCGGGCATGCCTCGCCAGTGAACTGAGGCCTGGCATTGCCGTTCTCGATGCCGGGTGTGGAACCGGTACCGTCGCCCGCTGGATGCTCGAAAAAGAACCAGAACTTCACCTTACCTTATTGGATGCGGCGCCAGGGATGATAATAAGGGCAATGGACCTTCCCTGTGAACATGTGTTTGCCAGCGTGCTTGAGCTCCCGTTTCCTGCTGCCCGCTTCGACCTTGTCGTATGTGCGTGGGTGCTGGAAACTATTCCGGACGCCAGCACAGTTGCAAGTGAGTTGATGCGCGTTCTAAAGCCCGGAGGTCTGTTTTGCTGTTGCAGTGTTGCCCAACCGGAGACTGGTCCTGGGGGTATTACCAGAAAAGTCCGGCAATGGTTGGTAGAGCGTTTTTTTGGAGGGCGTTGCCGCACATTCCGAGACTTGGAAATGTTGTTCCCGAAAGGGCGATGCCTTTTAACCTGTGATGAGGGGCAGACAGTATTTCTCTGTGTGCGCAAGGCGCCGGCGGACCTGGGAGAGGCTGGCAATGAATAGGCGAAACCTCAAACTGCGGCAGGTGCGCTTCGTATTGTTCGCGGCTCTTTCAGTGATCGTACTGTTGATCCCGGTCTATATCGGGCAAGGGCTGCCATGGCAGCACGCGATCGCAGCTGCAGTAATCGTCGTTGTGCCTGGCGCAGCGCTGGTCACCCTCGTATGGCGAATTGAGTCACGACAAAGATCCGGCAGCAGCCTGCTGCGCATCCTCAGAGCCGCCTTTTTCAGCGGCGCCTGGACAGCTGCCATCGTCGCAATATCATATCTGGTGCATCCCGATGCAGCGCTAGCGTTCTTGAAAAAAGGGGCAATCTGGCAGTTGATCGGTGGCCTTGTATTATATATGGCGATATCGGCGAGGGCGCAAATGCAGAACGTGAAAGCGGCCCTCAAGGAGCAGGAACTTGCCGCTACACGCCTTGAACTGAACGCCTTGCAGGCACAGCTCAATCCCCATTTCCTGTTCAACACGTTGCATGCACTCACGCAGCTCGCGAAAGAAGATATGGCCGCGACGGAGCAGGCGTTGCAGCAATTTGGGGATCTGATGAGGTATGTTTTGCAGGCCGGCCGTAATGGATATGAAGATGTCAGTTTGGAGGACGAGCTGACCTTTGTTCGCAACTATCTAAAGCTTGAACAACTTCGGTTTAACAGCCGTTTGCGAGTTGAGGAGCAAATTGAACCAGACTGCCTGGAAATGGGAGTTCCGCCCCTGCTGCTTCAGCCATTGGTGGAAAATGCGGTGTGCCACGGAATAGCGCCAATACCTGAAGGTGGCGTCATTACCATAGCAGCCCGACTGCAGGTAGAGAGCATGATAGTGGAGGTACGTGATACCGGTCGTGGCGCCGATGCAAAAGAATGGCTTACAACAAGTGGGGTTGGGCTCGGAGTGGTTCGCCGGCAAATTGAGACGCGCTTTCCTGGAGTAGGGCGGTTTGAGGTATTGACCTCGCCTGGAAACGGGTTTATCGCCCGGATTCAACTGCCGCTTTTTTTGCCTAAGAGAGCAGGGCGATGACACTGCGAATCTTGGTTGTCGATGATGAACCCCTTGCCCGTCGCAAGTTATGCGCATTTATTGATGAAATTCCCTGGGCAGAAGTTGGCGGCTCAGCCGGAGACGGTGAAGAGGCGTTGGCAGAAATAGATCGCCTGCAACCGGACATCGTATTTCTGGATATCCAGATGCCTGGTATGAATGGGCTCGAGGTGCTTGCTCGCCTTAGCCAGCGAGAGTCTTTGCCAGCCGTCGTCTTCACCACTGCTTTTGATGATTATGCGGTTGCGGCGTTCGAGCTGGACGCTATCGATTACTTGCTAAAGCCTTTTGCCATGCCGCGTTTCACCACGGCCATCGAGCGGGCACGCAGCAACGTAGAGCTTAAGAATTCTGCTGCGGCTCTACAGCGAGCCCATAGACTGCTGGGGTCCCGCGATATCAAACCACGGTCTTACGATGATCATATTTTTGTCCGACATGGCAACAGTGTAGTGCCAATTCCGCTGGCAGAGATTTCACGTATCGAGGGGCAAGACGACTACGTCATGCTGCATGTGGAGGACCGCGGCTATCTCGCCAGTATGCGCATCCGCGATCTTGAGTGGCAGCTCCCCGATCCACCCTTTATACGGGTCCATCGTTCCCATATGGTCAATCTCGATCACGTCAGTCACTTGATAAGGCTTCCCGATTCGCGTTTTGAAGTGCTGATGCGGAGTGGTGACCAGGTTCCGGTGAGCCGAGCCCGTTCCAAGGCCATTCGGCGATTGACCCGCTGAGAGCAAACCGGGCTCACGAGATCCTCCGCAGCAACAACGTTAAAGCAGGTGTTAATTGGGGAAAGAAACTGATGAAACCGAATCAACCAAAAGCGACTCCTTTTTCGCAAACGTTTTTCCATGGGACAAAGGTGGATCTAAAAATCGGGGATTTAATTGAAGCGGGTTTCCAATCGAATTTTGGGCAAAGAAAAAAAGCCAAGTATATATTCTTAACGGCAACGTTGGATGCTGCTATCTGGGGAGCTGAACTTTGTCTTGGCGAAGGCCGCGAAAGAATTTATTTGGTAGAGCCGACGGGAAGTATCGAAGATGATCCTGATTTAACTGATAGGAAATTCCCAGGAAACCCTACAGGGTCTTATCGTTCATTGGCCCCGTTTAAAGTTGTTGGTGAAGTGTCTACTTGGCAAAAACATCCATCAGAGCAAGTTAAAGCTATGAAAGACGGTTTAGAAAAACTTAAATTGCAAGGTATAAACTCCTTGAACGATTAACTTCTTCCACACTCCTAAGGAGGGTCTGATTAATGCCTGATTTCCCGCTGAATAGTCTTATTAGCTCGAAAAAAAGCCTTTCATCAGAGTTTTTGAATGGTCCCCATAGACTTTTAGCCAAGCCGCCTACATGGCCTGCAGGATTGTAAACATCTGAATAGCCCCTAGTTTCATAGACACCTCTAGGCCTTATAATCAAGGCACCCAGGAGGTCCAATGAGCAACCCACGCTACACCGAAGAGTTCAAAATTGAAGCCGTCAAACAGGTGGCTGACCGAGGTCATTCCGTTGCCGAGGTCGCTGCTCGATTGGGCGCGTCAGGGCACAGTCTTTATCAGTGGATCAAACGCTATTCCAAGCCCGCCGATCAGCATCAGCATGACGATGAGCTTCAGGCTGAGAATCGTCGGTTAAAGGCCGAGCTGAAACGCGTATCCGAAGAGCGAGATATATAAAAAAGGGCCACCGCGTACTTCGCCAGAGAGTCCGATTGAGGTACGCGTTTATTCAGAGCCAAGTGGACCAATACCCGGTGCGATGATAAGTGCTCCAAAATTTAAGAGTAGGCGCTATTTTTTGATTATGTTTTAATCACTTCCCAGTCAGAACAAGCCTGCGACCTTTTTCTACAGCCTCAACATAGCCCTGCATTGGCATTCAGTATCTTTGCGAGCTCCATTTTCTAATACTCCGTGCCATTTTTCGGAGCTAGTGGATTGAATTATGACGACTAAATTGAAAGGCGGCTGCCTTTGTGGAACTGTCGCGTACATGGTTGAAGACAACTTTACCAAGCTTATTATTTGCCATTGCACGCAATGCCAGCAGATTACAGGCTCTTCTCACGCGTCAAATTTGCTGACTGATCCAGGCAATATCATATGGTTAAGCGGTAAAGAACAGTTAATCCGTTACGATGATCCGGAGAGAGATTTTACGAAGGTATTCTGCTCGAAATGCGGGTCTGGCTTACCGTTCGTAAACAAAAGTCGCACCCACCTAATTGTTCCCGCTGGATCACTAAGGCAAGCGCCTTCTTTTAAAACGCGAGTGAACATTTTCTGCTCAGAGCAGCCTTCATGGTATCAAAAGGGCACCTCCGGGAAGTCCGTTGAGTGATCCCATAAGTAGAATATTAAACGTGACAGGGCTCAACAAACTATATTTTGTCGGACTTGAGCACATGCTTTTACCACCGAGCTTTCGTTATGGCCGTGGCGTGACGGCCTGGCCATATACGGTTTAATTACGGTCTGTCGACTAATACTCCGGCGCCGTTTCGCTGTCACGGTTATAAATACCGTCAATGAGTGACAGCATAATTGCTTTGTGTCGTGGAAGATCCGTTACGGTATCTTTAGCAGCCACAAGGTTTCCATCCAGTCGCATGCTTATGTAGCCGTGAATCATTGACCATATCGCAATGGCGTCTGTCTCGATGTCTACGCGGTGGTTTACTGTGTCTTGTTGCAGTAATGAGAGCAGGGCCGAATACACACGGTCCATTTCCTTCGCCAGAGCTGGGTCGTCTTGATCGATAAGCTGGCGTTGCCAGAGCAGTTGATACCGATTTGGGGTGTCGAAAGCAAATTGGAAACAGGTTTCAGCGAAGGCCTGAATGGCCTGTTCTGGTTTATCTGCTAAATCCGTCATCGCTTCTACGGTCAGATCAGCCAGGTCGGCAAAAACAATTGCAGCGATGGCTGTCAGCATTGCTTGTCTGGATGGAAAATGATTGGCGGGCGCGGAATGAGCCACGCCCGCGTTGCGTGATACAGCGCGAATAGTGACGCTCTCAATTCCTTTTGTATCGAGCAGTGTTAACCCCTCTCGAAGTAGCTCTGCCCTAAGATCGCCGTGCTTTTGCCCTGCGGTACGTTTCTGTTTTGCTTTCATATTGACACTGTCCATATCACTTCCCATACTGACACTGTCCATTTTAGCATTGGCCTGGATTCTAACGAAGCTGAATAGTCGTTTTGAGACCCCAAAGCCTTGAGCTAGGCGTTCAATCTAACTATCAACAATAACAAGGAATTTGATGAACTCAATCCACATTTTTTGGCCCGTCCTGGCGCAAATTTTTCTGACCCTGACAATGTTTATTTTGCTTGGGGCGAGGAAGGTCAAGGCAGTAAAGGCCGGTGAAGTAAATCGTCAGCAAGCGGCATTAAACAATCAGGTATGGCCGGATGAGGTGGTCAAGGTCTCCAACAACATTGCAAACCAGTTTGAAGCCCCGGTGTTGTTCTTCGTGCTCTGTTTGGTGCTCTACAGCATCAATGCCGCAGGGACGGCTGCAATATCGCTGGCGTGGCTGTTCGCACTGAGTAGGTACGCCCATGCCTACGTGCATACTGGTTCCAATTATGTGCCAATGAGATTTCGGTTGTTCCTGACTGGATGCTTGGTATTGATTGGCATGCTCATACTGGTAGCTTGGGAACTGGTTGCAGGCGCAGTGGCCGCATAATCAGGCAGGCGGTCATTGCCGCGTTAGGAGTTAAGATGATATCAAGAATATTCATCACCCTTTGCGTATTGATTTTTGCAGTCGTTATTCCGGTTCTGGAAATCAATGCTTCTCACGTATTTAACCCGAGCTGGCCTGCACATGCCAGATTCCATGAAGTTTGGCAGCTAACAACCAATTTCGGAATTGGCGTACTCTGTCTCTGGTTAGTTTGGCTAAAAAACCAGGTTCAACTGGCAAGTGTTTTAGTTATCCTGGTGATGGGAGGTATTTTATTTGCTCATGCAATTCAGGGTTTTTATAGTGGTTCAGTATTGTCGGGTAACATGAGCAAAACAATATTAGGCATGGAGCTGTCTGCATTTATAGCAGGTGTCGCGGTTGTCATGGCAATTGGGGCAGCAATACTGGAATCTCGCTCAAAGAAATAGAGCTATACCCCCAACAATTTATTCAAGCTTCGTTCCGGCTAAAATCTGCCTCCGCTGGACGCGCCAACGCGCGTCGCTTAGCAGGAGGTTCGGCTCAGAAATGACCTGTTCAGTCCTTCCAGAAAGGTTTCTGATGCTCCTGTTCGGCCTGAGACCTCGAGATGCCAATATCCTTTAGCATGAAATCCGGCATGCTCGCGAGCTGGCGTCGCGTGCGCCAATTGATCAGCCATCTTTTAAACCTGGCGGTAAGATTTATTCTCAGGTTGCTGGAGTGATCAATTCTTTGTTTTTCGATGCTTTGCTCGTCTTTTCTTGAACTTGCTAGCGCTTCCATCTGCATGACCCCGTGCTGTGAGTTAGGGTTTATTATTCTCAATGCGGGCCTTTCTGAACAAACGGATAATATAGGCTTATACTTAAGTTAAATTTATGTGTAGCGATTAGGGAAGGGCGCAAGTCTATGCAAGCTATGCCACCACTGCGGGCTTTGCAGGTGTTCCGGCACGCCGCAAACGCAATGAGCTTCAAGGAAGCAGCGAAAGCAATGAATATTTCGCAAGCGGCCGTCAGCTCGCATATCAGAAAGCTTGAGGCGTTTCTCGGTCTATCGCTTTTTGAGCGATTGACCCGCCAAGTCAGATTGACCCGCGAAGGAAGAGAGCTGCTGACCTATGTAGAGGCCGGCTTCCAGGAACTGGAAAAGGGAATCGCTAATTTTTCAGCAGACCCTTATCCGGACCGGCTGACCGTCACGACCATCCCATCGTTTGCAAGCCGTTGGCTGGTGACGCGGTTGGAAAAGTTCCAGAGTTTATATCCGCGACTGACCATCAGCCTGATTCCCAATTGGCACCTGGCAAATTTCCGGGAGGATGGGATAGACATCGCAATACGGTTCGGGAAGGGAAACTATGAGAATTTAACGTCAATCAAGTTGTTGGATGAAACGCTTTTGCCGGTATGCCATCCAGATCTTGTGGGAGGTCAAAAAGTCACACCTGAGGCACTCACTCAATTGCCATGGCTATTGGACGATTCTGACGATATGGCGGGTCCCTGGCGGGCATTACAAGAAACTATCGGTGTCGAGATACCGGATGACTCGGTGAAAGTCAGGGTGACGGAATCCTCAACGCTGGTAGAGGCGATTCTGGGTGGCCATGGAATATCGCTTCTGCGTTATAGCCTCGTTTATGAACTGCTGGAATCAGGGCTGCTTTTCTGCCCATTCGATGTGTCATTGCCGGCGGACTATCAGTATTACCTCGTTGCACCAGAGGCCAAGTTTCGTTCCCCTAAAGTCAGGGCGTTTGTATCCTGGATTACTGCTGAAGTCCAATCGGTCGCTGCGTCACCGGGTGAGCACGGAACAGGTACTTAATTTGACGCTTCAACAAAAATCGCAATCAGTACCAAGCCTAATTTGGCAGTTTCCATGACGAAGTCTCAAAACTTACGAGCGGAATTTCCATAATGTTTTGATAAGGCTGCAGCCAGGTAATCATAAACCAAGCGGACACGCCTGCTGGTTTTAAGCTCACGATGGGCAACAAGCCAAACTTCGGTTCTTGGTAACTCAACTTCCGGCATCACGAGCTGGACGAGGGGGTCGAGGTCACCAACATCCTTAGTAACAACGCCGATTCCAGCTCCCTGCCTTACCAGCTGCCAATGCGCCATATGCTGGTTGGCAGATACCTTGAAATTGTCCAGGGAAATTTTGATTCCCTGTTCCTTCAAAATGCGCACGAGCTTAAACGCGCCATCTGACCCGACAAAGCGAAGGCTGGAATAATCCTCCCAGTTGTCAACGTTTTCTGCATAGCTCTTTGCAGCGTAGAGCTTGTACTGATCCTCTCCGACTTTTCTTGCAATCAATCCCTGTTGGGTCGGCCTGAAAGATCTGACTGCAATATCCGCCTCCCGTCTGAGGATATCGCTTGGCTCGTTGGATGCGACTAGTTCGATATTCAGAGCAGGCTGCTCGAAACTCAGTCTTGTCAGGATTGGCGAGAGAGTATAGTTGGCCATTAACTCGTTCGCCGATATGCATACCGTTCCCTCGAGGGAATCCGATTGCAGTGTCGCCGCCAGGGAAAACTCCCCGGCGCCTTCGCCCATCAACCGGACGAACTCAAGTAGCCTTGCGCCGTTGGGTGTCAGCCTGAGTCCAGTCGATCCGCGCTCAAACAGCGCAACACCCAGCTCTTTTTCCAAAGCAGATATTTGGCGACTGATTGTGGACTGAGTGCACCCAATAGCTTTTGCCGCTGCCGATAACGAACGCTCCTCGGCTGATATCAGAAACGCGCGCGCTCGGTTCCAATCGAAAGTCATTCCAGACCAATCCATGCAAACACCACCTCATCAAAATTTGCATATCCCTTGTGTGGATATTGCCGAATTCAAAGGGAAATTGCTTCGATATTATTGCCGGGGTGTTGCTCAGTGCCCTAATCCAATGGCAACAGTCAGGGAATAAATCTATGCGTGCAGTTTTTGTTTGTTGTGCAGTGCTTGCAGTCGCGAGCGGTTGCGGCCATGTCACGATCCAGCCTAGCTCAGGGGGGGGCGACGGGAGCGCCTGAAATCGTTCCAGAGCTAAGTGATTCTGCTCCCAGTTTCTCGGCCAGAAAGAACTACTTCTGGCTTGGCCTGGTGGGGGAGCACCGCGTGAACGTTAAAGAAATATGCTCTTCCCAGCGCGTGCTTCAGGTGCAGTCTCTTAGGTCTTTCTCTGACGCATCGTATGCACTTTTGAGCCTTGGCATTTACACCCCAACCACCGTAAAGGTTTGGTGCGAATCATGATCAGACCAACCAGGATTTTTTTAACTCTCTTGGTTACCCCATTGCTAGCGGGTGGCTGTACCGTTATCCACTTTGACAACGGCGAGCGCCAGGTCGAAGACGCCAAGACGTCGACGCAATGGCACCACAGCTTTCTTTTCGAAACTATTGAAGGCAGCGATCCCATTGATCCGGCAGAGGTGTGCAATAGTCGTGAATGGCGCAGCGTTAAAGCCGAGCATGCATATTCAAGCGTGATTGCGACAGCACTGCTTTGGGAGTCAGCGGGAGCATCTGCATTGATTTCAGGGCTTTGGGCGCCGAGAGTCGTAACCATTGACTGCAGTGGTCGACCATCATGAAAAGAGGTGAGTGGGCGCTCTTGGTATTTCTATTCATTTTCAATTTTATCCCGGTTTTTGGAGGATTGGTCAGGGTTATTGAGATAACCGGGGGACTTCAAATCATGCCCGCCAATCCGCGGGTTATAGAGGCTCCAATGCCAGCGGTAGTGCACGTGATTGGCGCTTTCATTTTCTGTGTATTCGGAGCACTGCAATTTCTGCCATCAGTCCTCAAAAAGTTTCCAAAATTCCACAAAGCAAATGGCCTGCTAGTCGCTGCCTGTGGAATTCTGGTAGCAACATCAGGACTTTGGATGACCCACTTCTACAGCTTCCCGAAGGAGTTGCAAGGGGACCTTCTTTACTGGGTGCGCTTGGTCGTCAGTCTTGCGATGGCTGGACTGATAGTGTTGGGCATACGCTGTATCAGAAGAGGAGACGTAAGAAGTCACTACTCATGCATGATCAGCGCGTACGCTATTGGGCTGGGAGCTTCAACCCAGACAGTCCTGGGGCTGGCGTGGATGGTTTCACTAGGCAATGAGCCCTTAGGCTTGGAGCGAGACTTGTTGATGGCGAGTGCATGGCTAATCAATCTGGCGGTCGCTCTACGAATGCGATCGGCAGTCGTTCTGTAACCCTCGCGCTCTGCAATGTAGTCTAGTACCCAAGTGTTTACGAATTCGGGCGTACACACGCACACTGGTCCCCATAATCAAACCCACGCATGAGGAGTCCCTATGCCAAAGCCAATGCCCCGGGAAACCCTCACTAATGTTGCGACGCTCGACGAACTCGCAACGTTGGCAGACTATTCGCTCATGGACACTCTCAATTGCGACCCTGAGGGGAGGGCAAACGGAGCCGACCACGCGCCGCGACAGGTCTTCTCGGGCCACTATGTTCCGGTCAACCCCACACCAATTGAAAATCCCGAGTACGTCGCGCATAGCAAAAACCTGTTTCGCGAACTTGGGTTCGCCGACAGCATGGCGCTGTCTGGCGATTTCGTCCGCATGTTCTCCGGCAACTTATCGCGTGTTCCGGAGCCGATGCGCACCGTCGGGTGGGCCTGTGGCTACGCACTTTCTATCTACGGCACCGAATACACCCAGCAGTGCCCGTTCCAGACCGGCAACGGATACGGCGACGGGCGCGCAATTTCAGTGCTTGAGGCCGTCATCAGCGGTCAACGCTGGGAGATGCAGCTAAAAGGTGGCGGTCGAACGCCATACTGCCGTGGCGCAGACGGTCGGGCCGTTTTGCGGTCGAGTGTCCGGGAGTTCCTGGCACAGGAGCATATGCACGCGCTCGGGGTGCCAACCTCGCGGTCTTTGAGCTTGTACGTTTCGAAAACGGAGAAGGTCAGACGGCCCTGGTACTCGGAGGGCTCATATTCGAGAGATCCAGACAGGCTTATATTGGAGCCAGTCGCCATTACGACGCGCGTTGCACCTTCGTTCATCCGGGTTGGCCAACTCGAGCTCTTCGCTCGCCGTGCCCGCAAGAATGAGCACCCGCAAGCGATGGAGGAGCTCGAGAAGATCGTGTTGCACTTGATCGATCGTGAGTACGCAAACGCAATCGACCACACACTAGCCACCGCCGAAAAAGTGGTGTTGCTTGCGCGCGAGTTCCTCAGCCGGCTCACGTCGCTTGTGGCGAACTGGATCCGCGTCGGCTACTGCCAGGGCAACTTTAATAGTGACAACTGTGCGGCAGGCGGCTTCACACTCGACTACGGTCCATTCGGGTTCTGCGATGTGTTCGATCCGCTTTACCAGCCATGGACGGGTGGCGGACATCATTTCGCGTTCCTGAACCAACCGGCGGCAGCAGAGCGCAACTTCCGCATGTTTTGTTCGGCGTTGCGGCCGTTGCTGACAGCGCATCAGGACAGCCTGCGGCAACTCGACGAGATTCAAAGCGATTTCTCAAAAGTCATGCAAGCAAAAATGAACACGATGTGGGCTGCAAAACTTGGACTTGCCACTTTTCACGCGGCGTTGTTCAGCGAGCTCGCTACGCTGATGCAGCAAATGCCTGTTGATTACACCATGTTCTTTCGCGAGCTTTCGGCGATTCCAGACGACATTGGCCCACTAAAAAACAGCTTCTACAAGAGCTCGTCGTACGATGCAGACCCCGAAGGGATAGATAAGCGATGGTCAGATTGGCTCACAAAATGGAAATCGCTCACTCAACCTAGATCTCGTGAGGAGCTTTCTCGTCAGATGAAGCTGGTCAATCCAAAATACAGTTTGCGGGAATGGCTCGTTGTGCCTGCGTATCAGCAAGCAGCTGCGGGGAACTATTCTTTAATTCGAGAGCTGCAGGAAGTCATGACGCAGCCATACGCCGAGCAGTCGAAAGACGTGGAAGAGAAATACTACAGGCTGAAGCCGTCGGAGTTTTTTGAGCTTGGTGGATCGTCGCATTACAGCTGCTCGTCGTGATTTCCTGACGATGAGCGCTCCTAAAATGCGTTCAGGATCAAAGCAAACTCAATGCTTTTGAGCCAAAGCACGAGCGGCGGCGAGATCCCGCAGCGCGCAGTCGCTGTCCCGTAGGGCTACGGCAGTACCTTCTCCATATTTATCGGTAAGCCGACGGGGACATGCCAGCACAGGGCTTCCGACCACAGGCTTTTTTCCGACGCAAACCGGGGCTCGCCGGTGACAATGGCCACATCCAGGTCACCGGTCGGTGGTCGCCAACTCCCGGAGCTTGCGGCTACGGCCGCAGGTAATTCGGGGCAACAACTCCGGGAAGGCATCCCGGATGCGCGGAATGAATTGCTGCAAAAACGTCTGGGCGTAATCAGTGGGTATCCCGAAATGTACCGGTCCCCGCAGTGGCTCCAGGCTAAGTGCACTGAAGGTTTCGTTATTCAGACGCAGTATTCGGTCAACAATATCATCCTGGCTGACACCTTCTGCCTGTGCAAATACAGAGAATGCAAGAATTGAGAAAAACAATTTCACCCGATTGGCTTGGTAATAATTCTCGTTGTTTGTGGGGTGGAAAAAAGCTCCCATGAGGTATACATCACATTAGTTCCAGTGATTGAACTTCCACCGTCACATGCACGAGCGATGAGTTGCCCGCTTGGATACGACCGCGGTAGTTGCCGGGCGGCTGAGGATCATGGGTAACGACCGCGACAATCGCAGCGTATAGGTTGGGCCCGATTGACCAGACATGAAGATCACTCACGCGCGTATCGCCGCATTCTACGGCACGCTTGACGTCCTGTTCGATGCTAGTCTGCTGTTGATCCAGCAATATGCCTGACGTGGCTTTCAACAATCCCCAAGACCAGCGGGTAATGAGAATGGCACCGACGATGCCCATCGCCGGGTCCATCCAGGTCCACCCGGCGTATTTGCCGGCAAGCAAGGCCACGATGGCCAGGAGAGAGGTGAGCGCATCGGCCAGCACGTGAAAATAGGCCGCGCGGCGATTATGGTCGTGGTGGTCATGAGAGCTGTGTGAATCGTCTTCATGATGGGCATGACTATGATCATGGTCGTCTCCAAGAATCCATGCCGACACGCCATTGACGATCAGTCCGATGATCGCAACGAAAATAGCGCCGTTGAACGAAATCGTGACTGGATGGATAAAGCGATCGATGCTCTCAGCCACCATGAAGAGTGCGAACCCGGCCAGTAGTACGGCGCCCGTAAATCCCCCCAATGCATTCACTTTGCCGGTACCGAAGCTGAATCGCGAGCTCGCTGCGTTTTTTCGGGCATATGCGTATGCAAAAGCCGCAATGCCCAGTGCCGTCGCATGCGATCCCATGTGCAGTCCATCTGCAAGCAGCGCCATGGAACCATAAATCAGTCCCGCTGCAATTTCCCAGACCATCATCACCAGTGTCAGTCCGACCACAATCAGTGTGCGCCTTTCGCCAGACTGTTTCTGATCTTGCCCAAAGGTATGACTGTGATGCCATCTCGCCATTTGTTCTTCATGCATGCGTCAGTACTCCTGATCGAATAAGTGTTGGCTGCCCCTACTTGAGGTAGGTGCGAATGACGTCTATCAGCTCATCGGCACCCTTGCTGCGCTCGGCATCGCTCTCGATATCAGGATTGGCGACGTGCATCTGAATATGGTCTTCCATGACTTCCGCCATGAGACCATTCATGGCACCGCGGACTGCCGCGATCTGGTGTAGTACTTCGGAACAGCCCTTGTCCGCTTCGAGCGCACGCTCCAGGGCTTCAACCTGACCGCGCATACGGCGAACGCGGCCCAGCAATTTGGTTTTGTTACGCGTGATATGGCTCATGGGTGACTCATCGATTAGCATCAGATTTATACAATAGGGGGTTAGGGTATATTAAGGTCCAAGAATAGCCAACCATCTCTATTGTTACCTCCAACTGATTGAATGTTGGCGTCAGCCCTTTTCGCGGCATTCCTGTAGCAAAAACATACTTTTGCAATGAATACAGCATTTGGATAGTATTCAAATCTAATTTCAGCAACTGATAAGTGAGTCTGTGTTTCTGAGCCAAGCCCAACCCACCACCGGCAAAGCAATTTTGATAGTCACAGCGCTGTCATTGCTGATCCTTTTTCGCGGTGTGTGGGCCTCGGACCAGAACGTACATCAGGCGTCAGAAAGTCTGTCTCTGATGGAGTTTGCTGAGGATCACGGGCACTTTCACAACTCGTCTCTTGATCACCTCCATGTGTATTCCGTCGAGATGACTGACTGGGATCATCAGCTGCTCCATGTGCTGGGCGCGTTTGAAAACCATGTGCCTTTGGATATTGCAGCCGTGCCACTTTCCCTCGGACGAGATACGCCCGAATTACAACGGCCGCCGTCGCCGTTGCCTGAGCAGGCGTCCCTGCTGTATCGCCCCCCGAAAGCCTCGCCCCGCACCTGATTTTGGCGGTATACCGCCGTTCACATGTTTTGATTCCATAATTCGGAGATAACCGAATGACGTTTTTGCCGTTACTGCGCTTTTCGAGCGTAGATAGAGGCGTGCGTGGGCTATTACTTTTTGCTGGTGCCTTCGTTTGCCTGTTCTTTTCTCCTCTGCTCTTTGCTCATGGCGTCGAAGAAGGTGATGCCCTGTTCATTGAGCAAGCAAGCGGGGCACAGTTGCTGCCCTTTATCTATCTCGGTGCCAAACACATGGTGACCGGCTATGACCACCTGCTGTTTCTGGCGGGGGTCATTTTCTTTCTGTATCGCATGAAAGATGTGGGCATCTATGTGACGCTGTTTGCCGTTGGCCACAGTGTCACGCTCCTGTACGGCGTGCTCAGCGAAACCAACGTCAACGCCTACATGGTCGATGCCATTATCGGGTTTTCTGTGGTCTACAAGGCGATGGATAACCTGGGGGCGTTTCGGCGTTGGTTTGGGTTTCAGCCCAACACCAAAGCGGCCGTTCTCATCTTCGGTTTTTTTCATGGGTTTGGTCTGGCGACAAAGCTTCAGGACTTCACACTGTCTGACGATGGCCTGGTGGCAAACATTCTCGCGTTCAATGTCGGCGTCGAGATCGGCCAGCTGATGGCCTTGAGTGTCATTCTGATTGCCATGAACTTCTGGCGCAGATCCGACGTCTTTCCTCGTCAGGCGTTGGCCGCCAACGTCCTTTTAATGAGTGCCGGTTTCATGCTGATGGGGTATCAGCTGACTGGCCTGTATGCCGTTTCCTGAGGAGATAGATCATGCAAGACATTTCAAATATGGATCGCGAAGGGCTGCCTTCGACAAAGAGTCTGATCAAGGCAACCGGCGTAGCAGCGATCATCGGCCTGCTGGTTCTGATCACGACAATTCTGCCTGCGGAATACGGCATTGATCCAACTGGGCTGGGCCAAAAAATGGGACTCACCATGTTAAGTCAGGCTAATGCCGCTGAGGTGGCGCCGGAGGACACGGCGGCGACGTCCAACAACTTGCTCGCGCTGTCAACGGGCCCTGTGTGGAAGACCCAGAGCACGCTCAGTTCCGACACAACGACGGTCACTCTGAAACCGGACGAGGGCCTTGAGGTAAAAGCCACCATGAACGCCGGTGACCGCATGGTCTTCAACTGGGCCTCAGAAGGCGGCACGGTTAATTTTGACATGCACGGCGAGCGCTTTAATGACGGCGACAATTTTACCAGCTACTGGCAGGGAAGAAATGAACCTGCTGCCAAGGGTGCATTCGAGGCGCCATTTGACGGTACCCATGGCTGGTACTGGCGAAATCGCGGCGACGAGACGGTTACTATCGTCCTTCAGACCAGCGGTTTTTACGACGGCATCAGCAAGAAGTAATCAACCAATCATCGTTAAGGAGTTATTCCATGAAAAAGTTCATTCTTTCGTTCACGACCGCTATCGTTTTTTCATTCGCCGGCCAGGCATTTGCTGGCGCAGGCCACAGCCACGGTGTTTCGGAGCCTATCTCCACAGTACAGGCAAAGCAGAAGGCAGAGGCCGTAAAGCAGCAACTGGTCAGCTCGAAGCAGGTATCCTCCGAGTGGAATGGTGTTGAGGGTAGCAGCCCCCAGCAGCGTTCTACCTCTGCCGGTAATCTGTGGGTTGTTGAGTATTCCAATCCAAAGGCCGCTGATGAGAACAAGGCCAAGCTGTTCGTGTTTGTGGATGAGTTCGGTAACCCGATTGGAGCGAACCACACGGGCGAACTGTAACATCCAGGAGGCATAGTAAGGGCGCGTTACCCGAGGGGTAGCGCGCCCTTTTTATTTGGGCCAATAGGTATAATGATCGTCAACTACAAAGTCGTGCGCATGAACCGGGTGCGGATGCTTGTGGGCGTGACGATGGGGTTTCGGGCCCTCACAGCCCCCATGTTCAGACAAAAGCGCCATCACACCAAGAACGATATGGCCCCTGCGGGAGCGGCAAAACGTATCTGGGCTGTGCCATCGGTCGATTGCTTGTTGTGAGTCAGTAAGAGACCCCAAGGAGCACGGCAATGGGGGTGGTGATGTCGGGGCGATGCCGGGCGCCGGTTTGGTGATGCCCATGGGGACGCGATGGACTCGAGCGTGGCGAATGTCACTGCGCGCGGCCTGAGGCAGGTATTGGGCAATTTCAGCGCGGGTTTTGCGGATGATTTCGGCGTCACTGAGGCTGGATGATTCAATGCTGTGCATACAGTTGCTGGCAATCAGGGACGGTGAGCCCGCTAGTGCCGGTTTTATGTTTGATAGGTCATAAAAGTCGTAATTCAGGTTGTTCGGCGCCCAAATTTCGGTCCAGAACGGTTCTCGGGTCAGTTTGTCGGCAAACCACAGATAGAATCACCGATTTGTACGTGTCCATTGGCCCGCCGTAAATATCTTGACCGTCTTCTCAACATGCCTCGAATGAATCATCATTGCATTTCATTTTTGAACAAGGGGGTAGAAAAACGGTCAGCCCACGCGATGGCTTGTTCGAGCGGCTGGGGCACACTGAAATAATACCCTTGGCCGAAATCGCAGTTTAGTCCACGCAGTTCTTGGGCAAGCGCCTTTGTCTCAACGCCTTCAGCCACAACGCGACGATTGAAGCGCTTTGATAAGCTGATAATCGATTCAACAATAACCCGGTCACTGGAATTGTCCAGCATGCCGATCACAAAAGACTTATCAATTTTTATTTCATCGACCGGCAGATCCCTGAAATACGTAAGCGAAGAAAACCCCGTCCCGAAGTCATCCAATGAAACCGTAACGCCCAGTGCCTGACACGCCTTTACTGTATTTGTCGCCGTACCAACATCTTCAATCGCAGTGCTCTCCAGGACCTCAAGAACGAGGCGTCGTCGCAATTGAGTGCTGCAACCTCTTAGATGAGCCTGTAGGGCGGGAATAAAATTTTTGTCCAGGAAATGGTGAGGGCTGATGTTGATACTGATTGTGTAGTTTTGATGGCTGGCCTCGAATTGCTGAAGCGCTGTTAGTGCCGTTCGGATGACAAATTCCCCAAGGATGGACTCATATTTCGTCAACTCTGTCGCGCCCAAAAACTCATTAGGCATCAGCAGGCCATGCTCCGGGTGGTTCCAGCGAATAAGTGCTTCGAACCCTTCTACAATACCGTTCCGGAAATTGATTTTTGGTTGATAGAAAAGCTGGAATTGGGAAAGTTCAAGGCTGGATTCAATATCTTCAAGAATGCGAATCCGTTCCTGGCGCGCCTGGTGAACGCCAACATCAAACGTCACAAATCGACCCTTGCCGGACTCCTTCGCATCATACAGCGCATGGCTGGCGTGACGAAGGAGTATGTCGGGTTCACTTTGGTCCTGCGGGTACACCGTCACACCCATGCTGGCTGAGAGTGCAAACGTCTGAGCTGAGCTAGAAATGGGCTCGGAGATGGCATCCAGAAGTCTTCGATAAATTGATGGAGAATCTACACCCCGGAGCGTAACGAGAAATTCATCGCCACGAAGTTTCGCCACCAAATCTTTTGAGCGGACGGCGCGTTTCAACCGCATGGCGATCGTTTTAAGGACATCGTCGCCAATTGCTTGGCCGTATTGATCATTAATGTGTTTAAAATCGTCGATGTCAATCATGCAGACGGATAGAGTGCGCCTCCACTTAATCGTTTCCCGAACCTCTCGCCTGAAGAGTTTGGTGAGCATGGGCCCACTCGGCAGGCACGTTAAGTGATCGTAATTGCGTGCTCTTTCCATTCTACGATCGCTGCGGACTTTTTCGACGTGTAACCGATGGCGCTCAACGAGCATGCCGACCGTTTGGCTGAGTGGCCTGAGCTCCTCAGCAAGTTCTTCTGTATAGCCCTCGGGACGGTCAGCCAGGCCAATAAGACCGATCGCAGATTTACCGGAAAACACGGGAATTCCCATGTAGGTCGTCATTGCAGGATGACCTTTGGGTAGTCCACTTTGTTTCGAGTCTATTGCGACATTCTTTGAAATAACGACTTTTCCCTGTGAAACTGCTGCCCCTAGCAAATTGTCCAGATGCTTGAAAACCATTCCCTCATTCTGAATTCCCTGGAGGAGGGCGATGCCGTGCGGGCATTGAGGCTCTCCGGACAAAGCCAAAAGCCTGAGAGAGGGCTTACCCAAAGAGTCATGACACACTTCACCAATAAGCCCCATCCGACTGTTGGTCAGAGACAGTATGTTTTTGAGCAAATGATTGCAGGCCGGTTTGTAATCGGTGTTATTTAAAAAAAGGTCTTGAGTTTGTGAAATAGATTGAACGAGGTTGGGTGTTTCAATCGATGATTGATGGTGTCGAGCTTGGTCCTCGAGTGCATTCTTAATAATGTTGCCGAAAAGTTGAAACATTTCCCGCTCGGGCTCGCCAAAGTGTTTCGGTTGGGAGTGCATGAGGCGGAATGACGCTATCTGGAGGTCATTCGGCGCTCTGATCGCTAACTCTGCATAAAACCGGGTGTCGGAATAGTCAGAAATGAGAAAAGCTTCCGAAAATGCTGGATCCTTTAATGTATCTTCGATAACGCAAATTCGGTCAAAACAGTTGGATTGCCCGTGCTTGTTAATGTCACGGTCAGTGGAGCGTCCACTAGGCGATTCGGGCTCCGATTTGGTCCATAGGCCTTCTGGGCCTGGCACTGACACTAAGACGGTATCCACACCAAAAGAGCGTTGTGCAAGCGTCGCAATTACCTTAAGTTGGGACTCTAGCGGTGGGTCAAGACGGCCAGTCTGTCCGGTTACCTCCGGCTCTGGTTGTGTAGACCCATGTGATTGCGATACAACAATTCCTTTTTTCATAGCGCTCAATCAACTGTTATAAACGTTGTATGTTTTGATAGGGCGAGCCTTGGAATTGGAGTCCACCTGCGGATACCGGGTTGGTTCTAAAAATGGCTCAGGTATGGATGCTAAACATATAGGATGTTTTGACACACGATTATTCAAAAAAAGAATAATGGTTCATAGCTTAGTACACGTCCAATATCGAACCGTAAAAATATGTAATCCTTTGTTTCTTGTTCGTATGAATAGGGGCGATTGTCGTTAACGGCCACTCAATTATATAGGCTTGAACCGAGCCACATATGTTGTCGAAGTCGTCGGCGAAGAAAGGAATTCCGCAAGCCAAGACCGCCGATGGCGAGCAGCAATGTGTCTACTCGCCCCGGCTTCGGCCTGAATACGGTCTCACAAGTGCGGCGGCTTATTGGCTGCAGCTCGCTCCGCGCGCCATTGTGTTAGGGGCTGTTGTTAGCGGCACCGCGCTCAGGCGATCCGACTGTATTGCGAATAACCAGTTCAACTTTTTTGCCAAGAATCCCACCAGCGTTGTTTATTTCTTCAACGGCCAGAAACGCTGCGAGTCTTTGCTGCAGACCCAAGTCTTTGTAACGACCGGATTCCGGATAGTTAAACCCAAGCTTGATGGTGTCTGCCAGTATCGAAAAACTGCACAGAAAAATCAGAAATCCTGCAAACACAGTTGCTTTCTTATTCATTTATTATGGCCCTCGTCCTTTTGTGCCTATTATTTTTAAGCAAAGACTATATATTCATTTCATGACAAAAATCAGGATTCACTGGTTAAGAAAAACGCGATTATCGTAACCAAATGTAGCTTTCCGGAAATCCTGTTCGGTCATACGCTCAGGGCGTCAGCGACGGTGCCATGACCCGGGCCAGGTTCAGCCGGTTCATGACGGTCCCCCAAACGCTTCATTCCGATCATCGGCTGTTGGTCAGAGACAGTAAGTTCTTGAGCAAATGTCAGATTGGTAGGTTCCTCCCCCCCGATAAAAATGAGGGGATAACCCATTATGTCGCACTGAACGGTCGAATCTACCGCCAAACTTTCATCTGATCCCTGCATTTTGTCGTAAGACCAGCAGATGGAACACTCACATCAGCGGAGCAACTATCAATTAACTGCTGAAGCCCCACCTGTAGAGACATTATACAGTCTAAGATGGATCGGGATTTCACCACTCCACATGCCTAATTAATATAGAGAAACCCAAGAATGGGCGTAAGCAACTCTTTGAGAAACCTCGCTGTCGGCAAAAAACTGGCTGTCAGCTTTGCCACCCTTCTCGTACTTCTGACCATCGTATCCGGCGTAAGTTTTTTTTCCCTCAATGACTACAATCACCGCGTTTCAATTGTAAAACACGCCAACACGGCGGAGATTAAACTATTGGAAGCGGAAAGAGACGAAAAGCGCTTTAAGATTCATCGGGACCCACGATACATCGAGCACGCCATTGGGTACGTCGATGAAGCAAAAAGGGCCCTCGCGCCTCTGATTGAAATGAACGAAGGCGAGGGCCGGAAACTGGCAGAACAAATTCTTGAAGACGTCAGGTCGTATGAAGAACTCCTGAAGAAATATGAAACTGGCATCAACGGAACGCCTGAATTTGTTAAATCCATTGAGGAGCAACTGCTTGCTATCGCGACTCGTACGATCGACCTCACAGAGGACCTAAAGGAGCGCGAGCAAACACAGATGCAAGAGCGATATGACCTCACGGTTACAGAAATTACTCTCGTAACAGTGGCCGCCTTTCTCACTACTATCGTCCTTGCGTGGGTATTGACCAAGTCAATTACAGGGCCAATCAACGAAGTGGTTAGCATTGCCAACAAGGTTGCATCAGGCGACCTCACTGTGGATGTCCGAAGCCAGCGCGGTGATGAATTTGGCCAACTGCTCGCTGCGTTTGGGACCATGATAACCAACCTCAGAGAGCTGATTCGCGAAATTGATACCGGAGCCTCCAGTATTGCCTCATCGTCGGAAGAGCTTTCTACCGTAACGAATCAAACCAGTAAGGGCGTGGCAGAACAGCAATCTCAGACCGACCAGGTCGCCACCGCGATGAATGAGATGGTTGCAACCGTCAATGAAGTTGCCAAGAGTGCCGAAGCCGCCTTCGAGGCGGCCAACCAGGCCAGCGAAAAATCCGGCAACGGCGAAAAGGCCGTCAGGGAAACCTTAGAATTCGTAGCAGACCTGAACAAACAAAGCGCCAATGTAATGGAACAGCTCAATGGCCTGCAAACGGAAACCAACAACATCGGTACTGTGCTGGACGTGATCAAGTCGGTTGCCGAGCAAACCAACCTACTGGCACTGAACGCTGCTATAGAAGCGGCCCGCGCCGGCGACCAGGGGCGGGGATTTGCCGTGGTGGCGGACGAAGTGCGGTCACTGGCTCAGCGTACCCAGAGCTCGGCAACAGAGATCGAAACCCTGATCAACAATCTGGTTACCAGTGCGGAAACATCGGTTGCCAGCATGGAGATCAGCAATCAGCTTGCCGAACAGACACTAGAGCGTGCGCAATTAGCAGGCACGGCTATTGAGGAAATGGCGGAAGGGGTTGAACAAATCCGCCAGTACAACAGCCAGATTGCTACTGCTGCTGAAGAACAGAGCTCCGTGGCGGAAGATATTAACCAGAATATCACGCTGATCCGCGATGTGGGGGATCAGTCCGCTGCCTCCACCGAACAGGTCTCGGCTGCCAGTGAAGAGTTGGCGCGGCTTGCAGAAGGGCTCAGTACCCAAGTTGCCCGGTTCAAGGTCTGACGCAGAGGGAAATTGATTAAAGAAGGGTAGATCGCGAGGCCGGCGTCATGCCATTGGCTGTCCCAATGGATTTTTAGCGTTAAATGCATGCTTATGCTCAACCAAGATTGGATACGCTCTAAGACATGTTGAGGTTACTCTCCCCAACCTCCGTCGCCCTGACAATATTGGTAGTCCAGGGGCAACTCCGGACTCCCCAATTCATTGCCAACAGGAGCTCCAAGGACGCCTTGGGGCTCTCTTTTTTTGATCTAGGCGACCGCAAAGCTCCAAAATGCCACAATTGAAAGAAATCCGAAAAAGCTCAAAGAATCAGAGTCATAGGTGAGTGGGCGACGAATTTAGTACTTTCTGTGAAAATTTAGTATTTTCTGTGTTCGTCCACTTGTTGGCCGAACAGTTCCAAAACCACACACCATACTGCGCATAATGTATATTATGTTAAATCTTATAAAGGAAAGCAAACTCGATTCAGTGTTAGATGGACCAGAATCGTGAAGTCCTGATGTTACGCTTCGTACTTGGAAAACACCGTTAATGATAGTCATTGGCGACTTTGAAGCTGACGCCCCACCCCTAGAATTTGCTCCAGGTTTGGTTAGTACTTTGTGTGGCCGTCCAGTGGAACAGAGAATTACAAACTACATTAGGTTACGATAATCGTGTCTTTATTAACCTAAGAATCCTGATTTTTGTCATGAAATGAATATATAGTCTTCGGTCCAAAATAAGGGGCAAAAAGGACGAGGGCCATAATAAATGAATAAGAAAGCAACTCTGCTTGCAGGATTTCTGATTTTTCTGTGCAGTTTTTCGATATTGGCAGACACCATCAAGCTTGGATTTAACTACCCGCAATCTGGCCGTTACAAGGACTTGGGCCTCCAGCAGAGACTGGCTGCTTTTTTGGCCGTAGAAGAAATAAACAAGGCTGGTGGGATTCTTGGTAAAAAGGTGGAGCTGGTTATTCGCAATACAACCGGATCTCCTGAGCGTGGTGCCGCTAACACTGAAGAACTCATCACGCAGGAAAACGTAGACATGGTTTTTGGCGGCGCATCCAGCGCAGTGACTATTGCGTCAGGCAAAGTTGCGAAGAATCTGGGTCGTCTCTATTTTGGTACAACAACCTCAGCGAATGCCACAACTGGCAGCGAGG
>JGI24525J20082_1000047_pt1 | contig 59224 bp, 49 predicted proteins | sample LinPmetageLP50_FD_20082 | JGI IMG/M metagenome (IMG submission 20082) | reverse complement strand
CCGCCAGCTTACAGACTCTGAGCTTGACCGGCTCAGGGAGCTGGATCATCCCCTTGTGCAGCAAGCCTTTGTTTCTCCTGTTAAAGGCGGCCAGGAAGCTCAGCTTCTGATTGGTGGCATCACCTGCGCTGCCTGCATCTGGTTGCTGGAAAACCACCTGAAAAAGCAACCGGGCGTGCTCTCCTTCTCCGTTAATCACACAACCCAACGAGCTCGTCTGGTCTGGGCCCAGGACAAGGCTGCCCTGAGCGATTTACTGATCGCTATTCATGAGCTCGGCTACACTGCCCGCCCTTATCAGTCAGATGCTGTTGAGGATCAACTTAAGGCGGAACACCGCACCATGTTGATCCGGCTGGCCGTCGCCGGCATTGGTACCTTTCAAAGTATGATGCTGGCTTTTCCGCTTTATTTTGAACTGGTTAGCGGCCTTTCGCCGGAGTTTGTGTCATTTTTCCGCTGGTTCAGCCTGCTTGTGGCCACGCCAGTTGTGCTCTACAGTGCCGGGCCCTTTTTCCGCAATGCACAACGCGATATCAGAACCCGACATCTGACCATGGACGTACCGGTAGCCATCGCCATTGGCCTTGCTTACCTGGCCAGCGCCTGGGTAACTGTTATGGGCGGCAAAGAGGTGTATTTTGAATCCGTCTGCATGTTCACGTTCTTCCTGTTGCTTGGCCGATATATTGAGGTGCAGGCCAGATATCGTGCAGGCCTTACAGGCAATGCTCTGGCGGGTTTTCATCCTACAGTAGCTACACGCGTAAACGGCGACCAAACAGAAATTATACCCGCCCACCAGGTGAAGCCCGGCGATGTGGTTCGGATCAGGCCCGGCGAAACCCTACCCATTGACGGTGTGATTCTTCGCGGCCAATCTACCCTGAACGAATCGGCCCTGACCGGCGAATACCTGCCTGAAACCCGGGTGGCTGGTGACACAGTGCATGCGGGAAGTATCAACGGTGAAAACCCACTGGACGTTCAGGTTGAGAAATCCGGCGCCCAGACAAGGCTTTCCGGTATTCTGCGGATACTCGATCGCGTTCAGTCAGAAAAGCCGCCGGTGGCACGGATGGCTGATCGCATTGCCGGCAAGTTTGTCGGACGTGTTCTGGTCCTTGCGCCTGTCGTCTGGATCGGGTGGTGGCTGGCAGGAGCAGACAACGCCTTCGATATTACGCTGTCAGTTCTTGTCGTGACATGCCCGTGCGCCCTGTCCCTTGCGACGCCTACCGCGATTACCTCCGCGACCATTAAATTGCGGCGTCTGGGCTTTCTGCCAACCCGCGGCCATGCGCTTGAGTCCATGAACACCATAGACACGGTGATCTTTGATAAAACCGGCACCCTGACCCGGGGTGAGCTGAGCCTGATCGATACCCGGGTGGTCGGCAGCAAAGATAAAGGCACCTGCCTGCGGATTGCCGCGGGTCTGGAGCAACACTCGGAGCATCCTGTCGCCCGGGTCTTTCATAACCGCCCGGCGGCGTCCATCGACCAAGTGAACAACCATTTGGGCGGAGGGCTCTCTGGTCAGTTTGGTGAGCGCGGATTTTTCATAGGCCACAGGGCCTTTGTTGCTCAACACACAAACGCACCGGAGCCCGAATCTGAAGCACACTCAGGCATGGAAATATGGCTTGCTTCCGAAGACGAGTGGCTGGCCTGCTTCCGGCTTGATGATCAGCCCCGGGAAGACGCAGCACAAGCTGTCAAAGCCCTGCAGGATGCGGGCATACGTACAATGCTGCTGAGCGGCGACCGCTCCGGCCACGTGCGCCAGATTGCGGACATGTTGGGCATTGACGACGCTATTGGCCAGGCGTCGCCGGAAGAGAAACTGAACGTTCTTACCCGACTGCGGTCGGAAGGGCACCAGATAATGATGGTCGGAGACGGCCTCAACGATCTCCCGTCTATGGCTGGCGCTGGCATTTCAGTGGCCATGGGCACAGCGGCCGATCTTACACAGCTCAAAGCCGATGCGGTTCTGCTCAATGGGCAGCTGATGCAACTGGTAGAAGCACTGAACACCAGCCGCCGTACACGTAAAATCATTCGTCAGAACATGACCTGGGCACTTGTCTATAACGTCTGTGCCCTTCCCCTTGCCGCCGCCGGCCTGGTTCCACCCTGGCTCGCAGCCATCGGAATGTCTCTGAGCTCGCTGATTGTTGTACTCAACGCATTGCGTCTTGGCTCGAAAACCCGCTCCGCCAACTCCGGCAGAGCACCGGAATTTGGCGCACAAGCCACGCCCTGATACCGTGAACGCCTGGCTTTAACTATGAGGTTTATTCCGTGGAAATCGTAATGTTCCTGGTACCGGTGATGCTGATCCTGGTGGTGATGGGCATTTTGCTGTTTTCCTGGGCCGTTAAAAATGGCCAATACGACGACCTTGAGGGCCCGGCACACCGGATTCTCTATGACGACGACAAAGACATGATCCCGGAAGACGCGCGCACGGATAAACCGGAACCGCCAGAGGGCCTGTCCGATGAGGAAAAGCAAAGTCCTGAGGACGAATCACGCCGCTCATGAACCCGGAACTGTATCTCAGCTATCCCAGTGCGTTTCTCATCGGGTTGCTTGGCAGCACCCATTGCCTTGGTATGTGCGGCGGAATAAGTGCATCTCTTTCCATGGCGCTGCCGGTTGGAAAGGGCTTTCGTCTGCGCCAGTCGCTGCTGCTGCTTGCCTTCAATTCCGGTCGAATCGCAAGTTATGCGCTAATCGCAACGCTGGTTGCAATATTAAGCACGTCGGCTGCCAATCAATGGGCTGAGCTGGGCATTGTTCTGCGGTCAATTGCGGGCCTGCTGCTGATTTTCATGGGGTTATCCATGGGACAATGGTGGCAGGGCATCCGCTATGTTGAGCGTATCGGAGCGCCGCTCTGGAAGCGGCTTTCGCCCATTACGCGCAAGCTCCTGCCAGTCAACAACGCAGGCCAAGCGCTTGCGCTTGGTGCGCTCTGGGGTTGGCTGCCCTGTGGACTGGTTTACAGCACACTGGGCTGGGCCGCCCTGCAACCCACGGTTGGCTCAGCGGCACTCACCATGATGTTTTTCGGGCTGGGAACTCTGCCCTCCATGTTGGCGACCGGTTACGCAGCGAGCTGGATCAGCGGATTAAAAAGTAATCAGATGTTCCGAAAATTCACCGGTGCCCTGCTGATACTGTTCGGGCTGTGGACTCTGCCGCTCATGGCATTGGTCATTCATTAATCCGGCTCCAGGTTGGACTCTCAGAGATTCAGAACATCCAGGCGACCAAAATTCTGCTCAGGCTCCTGCGACGGCATGGCTGTCTGTACAACCTGGCCTGAAGCTCCCAAGCGCTTGCCCTCCCGGAAATCATAGATGCTTGTATCTGCAAGATGGGAGGGCTCAACATTGCGTAAAGCCCCGAACATGCTTTCAAGCCGGCCAGGGTGCTGCTCGTCCCATTGCTGGAACATTTCCTTGATAACCTGGCGCTGCAGGTTTTCCTGAGAGCCGCAGAGGTTGCAGGGAATGATGGGGAACTGTCTGAGCTCCGCGTATCGCGCGATGTCTTTCTCCCGGCTGTATGCAAGCGGCCGAATGACGGTATTCCGACCATCGTCACTGTGCAGCACCGGCGGCATGGTTTTGAGCTTTCCGCCGTAAAACATATTCAAAAACAGGGTTTCCAGAAGATCGTCACGATGGTGCCCAAGCGCAATTTTGGTAACACCGTGCTCTTCCGCAAAGTTGTAGAGAATACCGCGGCGCAGCCTGGAGCAAAGCCCACAGGTAGTTTTTCCCTCCGGAACCTTATCCTTGACGATGCTGTAGGTATCTCGCTCGATGATGTGGTATTCGATACCCATCGCAGCAAGATACTCCGGCAGAACTTCTTCCGGAAAGCCGGGCTGTTTCTGGTCAAGATTGACGGCAATCAGCTCAAACGAAACAGGTGCGCTTTTTTGCAAATTGAGCAGAATGTCCAGCATGGCGTATGAGTCCTTGCCACCGGATAAACAACACATTACTTTGTCACCCGCTTTAATCATCGAGAAATCGGCAATAGCTTGGCCGACTTCCCGGCGCAGACGCTTTTGCAATTTATTTTGCTCTGATTTTTGCGAACGCTCGTATTCTGTACTAAAGGCTTGATTAGAATTGGCAACTATCGCTTCGGGCATATCAATCATGTTCATTGGGGGAGTGTTCATGAGATTATACGCATCCCATCATTTCAGGGACAGGACGCTGACATGGATATGTTGAGCTCAAACAAAGAACCCATGGGAAAACGGCAGCAGAACAGCCTGCGCAACCGCCAAGCCATTCTGTCGGCAGCACGCACCTGCTTTCAGGAGCGAGGCTATGAGAACACAACCATCCGTGACCTCATAAAGCGTACCCATTTGGCTTCAGGTACATTTTATAATTATTTCAACAGTAAACAGGATATTTTTGCAGCCTTGCTGACAGAATTCCTTAGTGGTCTGAATAACAATCTGAGCCGCTCCCGGCGCTCTGCGAAGACCGCAGAAGAGTTTATCTATAGTTCTTATCAGGCACTCTACAGCGCAACTGCAAGGGATCCACTGGTTTATGAACTGGCCCATCGTAACGACCGTGCGCTGAGAGAGCTGTTTGGTTCCGGCATACTCGGGTTGATCATGATTTCGCTTGAAGATGACGTCCGAGACGCCATTGACAAGAAAGTTCTGCCAGATGTTGACCAGGACTATCTTTGCGCCGCGTTTTTTGGCGTCGCCTACGAGACCGGCTTGATGGTTGCAGAACGAGTGCACCTGCACCCGGAGCAAGGCGACGACGAAGTCGAGATGGCCACCTGTTTTTCAACGGCGCTTTTTATTGGAGGGCTCTCCCGACTAGCAGCCCTTCCCTGTCGGCGGTGACTACCCTAACATTAGCTTCATGAGAAATACGCTAGCGCCCCGGGACTACCACCCACAACCCAAGCAGGGTACTCAGTCTGATGCGATACTGGAACAGCAGATCCAGCATCTGCTCGTGGCTGTAGAGCATGAACTTCGCGATTCACCCGAAGGCATGGACGAGCTCAATCTGATCAAGAGAATGCAAAACCCACCTTGGCGGCTTTTCGGAAAGCTTGATTTTCAAGACCCCAAAAACCTCTATCCAACGCACTTCCTGCTTTTCCATGTGCTGTACCGCCTGAGGGATACCCTTGCAGAGGCTGGTGAAAGCCTGACTATATCTCCCATGCGGATTACCATTGACCGTCAGGACACAATCGGCGGAACCGGACTGCCCGGCGCCCCCGACAACCTTCGCAGTTTCTATCTCGATCTGTCCCAATATGAACTCCCTAAGGACGCCATTCAGCAGATGATGGACAGGTTCTGGGCAGGCTACCAAAACACCAGGCCGTCCAGACCGGAAACTCTGGCAGCAGCAAACAGGCTCGGGTTCGATGCAGTCCCGGAAAGCTTCATTGTGGCAAAACAGGCGTTTCGTCGCGCGGTGATGCAAGCTCATCCGGATCGCGGTGGTGACAAGGACTCAATCCAGGCGCTTAACGAGGCTTTTGCCATTCTTAAAGCGCATTTCAGTCAGATGATGGAGCAGACATGAGAACACACAAACTCTGGATATCAGTGGCCCTGTCCTGTCTCGTGCTGGCGAGCTTCCCCGCAAGAGCCGATCTTGTGGTGCTTCAGTATCATCACATTAGCGAAGCTACGCCGCCTTCCACCAGCACCTCGGCTTCCCTGTTCCAGGCCCAGCTCGATTTAATCACGGAGCTGGGGATAGATGTTGTTGATCTGCACAGCGCCACGGAAAACCTGTTTTCTGGCAACCCATCACAGAGCCAGAGCATTGCCATTACATTCGACGATGCCTATGAGTCGGTTTACAGCCAAGGCGCAGATATCCTCCGGGAACAGGGTTTGCCTTACACTATTTTTGTAGACACGGCAGCAGTGGGAAACCATGGCTACATGACCTGGGCGCAACTGAAAGAACTGGCTGCACGTGACGGGGTCAGCATTGCCAACCACAGCGCCGGACACGGCCACCTGGCAAGAAAGCCGGGAGAGGCAGAAGCAGATTGGAAACAACGGATAACCCGCAGCCTGGATTCCGCACAGGCGGAGTTGAAACAGCGATTCGGAAACGTCTTGCCCTTGTTTGCATACCCTTATGGCGAGTTTGACGAAGCTCTTGAAGCCGCGGTGGCCAAACGGGGCTGGTACGGGTTCGGGCAGCAATCCGGGGCTATGGGTCCACTGTCCGGGCAAACCCGTCTGCCCAGATTCCCCATGGCCAATGCCTACGGACAGCTCAACGGCCTCAAAGACAAGCTTAATAGCAAGGCGTTCCCCATAGACACCAGCCAGCTGCCTGATGGCATCATCACAGCTAACCCGCCAACACTTGTCTTGCCTATGACGAAAGAGATTCAGCCCAACCGGCTGACCTGCTTCGCCTCAGGCATGGGACGCATTGAGTTTGAGGCCTCTGATGACGGAATAAACGTCAAGGCACCGAAACCCTTCGACAGGAGGAGATTCCGGTATAACTGCACGCATCCTGATGACAAGGGCAGTTTTTACTGGCTGTCGCAGCAGTGGCTGGACCTTAGCCAACCGGAAGACTGAACCGACTACCTTGCTTTCACCATGGTCAGCCCGAACTCGCCTATTCTGACATGAGGTATTTTTTGGGGGCCACGATCGGTTTCTATAACCGTCTGGCCCTCAAGATCTTCGTCACGAGTGAAGAGCAGCATCCAGCGCTCTTTCGTGTTTTCCAGAACCGGAATCCGGGCCTCCAGAAAGCCGCGTCGGTGCCAGTTCTCCGGCTCAAAATCTGATACCAGATCGGTTACCAGGCGCACGGGGTTGAGCTCGTCGTCCAGGAACACGACAGAAGGCACAAAAATGCCTTTGCTGGCAAAGGATCGCAGGCGAATAACCTGCCCTTCGGATCGGTCTCCATCGGGCAAGGCTACCAGCTGATAGGGGCTTTCACCGGTCAGAAACCGATGGGCCGGTGAGTCTTCAGTCAGGTAAATACCAAACTCTCGACCTTCCTGCCAACGTTCATGGTTTTTAGTATCCAGCGCCTGGCAACAGGTTTCAGCGAAACGCTCCAGGTAATTGGCGCCAGCGCCTTCAATTCCAAGAATGGTGAAAACATCGGGGTCGTGCCCGGTCACTGGTTCAGATGGCTCTGCTACATCACCGGTTCGGTAGACATTCGCAGGAGTGGTTCCGGCGGGCGGCGCGGCCAACCCTTTTTCCTCGTCCGTTCGAGTATCCGGCTGGTAGTAAGTGGTTCTTACGTTACCGTCGGCATCACGCCAGGTGAAATAAGGTGGTCTACCTGCTTCACGCTGGTATCCCCTGCTTCGCAGCTCTTCGGCATCCGGATAATTCGAGGGCGTAAATTCTTCATCAGCAGATTTTTCCGCGGAACTGCCCGGAGATTCACTATTCAGGGCTTCCTGCCCGTCAGAAGCACCTTGCCCCGGCGCGTCCTGCCCTTCGGATGGCACCGCTGCGGGCGACGCCTCACCTATGGGGGTATAGCGCACCCGACCCTGTTCATCTACCCAGGTAAAATAGCCTTCCCTCTCTGAGACCGTTGAACCACCTATCTGACACCCGGAGAAAACGGCCCCCAGAGCGGTAAAAACAACGGCTGTCAGAAATCTCTGTGTAGTCACTGAAGTGCCTTTTTAAGCTCAAAGTGAAATGCGGTCAGAATTTCTTCCGGAAACTGAGGCCTGCCATAACGACCCGAAGTGACGTTTTGACGTCCAATCCGGCGTAGGGATTGTAGATTATGTTGGTAATGTTATCGCAGTTCAGGTTACAGCTGGTGTCCGCTGGAATGGATTCCACAGAGTGCAGGTAACTGATATTCATATCGATTTCAGTATTCTTATCCCACTTGTACCCCATGCCGACGCTGTACAGGTTGGCGCCGCCAAAGGGCGCCATAACCGAGCGCTGATCATCCGGTATAACAGAATCCCGGATCTCAACACCCGCTCTCAGGTCAAGCCGCGATGAAGCATGAAATTCCATCCCGAAAGCCCAGTTCCACTGGCTTTTGAAACCCAGAGGCAGTTTGAGGGTGTTCGGTGTGGCATTATCCGGAGACAGTATGCGCGCTGCGTTAAGGAACTCCAGGTTCCGGTCAAACCGAAACAGAAATGCATCCCATTGCTCGTAGTCCGTCCAGCCAATGTCAGCGTTCAGGGTCAGCTTCGGGTGCACGTCCACACTGATACCGGTCTGGAAATGCTGGGGATAAACCAGATCCATACTGACATTGCCGGCCTCCCGGGGCGCCCCCGATGGCAAGCTCAGAATGGCCGAGGTAATGGCACCCAGAACCGATCCGTTAACACTCTGCCAGAACCCGGACCAGTCATCGGTATACTCGATCTCGAAGGTGCCTTTCATATTCATTTCAGCTTCGGAGGTATAGCTTGCCCCCCAGGTAAACCAGTCCACCGGATCCCACATAACCCCGAGCGTGTAGGTGGGCGACAGGGTTTCCTGAACATTGATACTCAAGGCACCGATATCGTCCCATGGCCCCACATTACCGCCGCAAAGCGCCAGCCAGGGTTGCAGTGGTTCATCGCCGCTTTCACAGTTGAATGCGTCCTGAAGAATTTCTGCCACACCCAGCAACAAATTAGGCGCCCGCATATACTGATCGGCAGCAATACCCATGTGGGACAAGTGAATTCCGGCGCCCACCGACCACTCATCATTGATCTTGTAACCAACGGTTGGCGCCAGGTATGTGGTGCGCTGCAACGCGGTCGCCTGAGGCTGATATCGGCCGGGGTCATCTGTATCGCGATAGAAACCCGCAGCTAACGGCAGATAGAAGGCGTTACCGAAGGTCAGCTTTGAACCTGGGGGGTTGATGCTGAATCCAGCCGAAGGTGCTATCGCCGGGCCCGGAGGCGTACGCAGGATTCCGAAACCGGGGACATAGAGCGCAACGTTGTTGGTATGGCTGTGGGAGTTGGCGACCGGGTCCCTCTGTTTGCCGGTATTCGGGTCGATTTCGAGACCATCAATGCCAAATATTTCGTATCCATCCGGGGCCGTGAAATCGGCGTCAATATCCAGATAGATACTCATAAGGTTCACTTCGAACTGCCGGCCCTCCAGCTTTGTCAGGCCCGCCGGATTGTAGTGAATTGCCATGATCCCGGGAGGATCTGCTGTGACAGCATTGCCCAAAGCCAACGCCTTGGGGTGGATAGTCAGGTTCTGCGCAAGCTGGGCCTGAGCGCCACACGAGAATGTCGTGACGACCATTGCTGCGAGAAGCTGCCGCTGGTAGCTGTTATGTCTCATGGAGTCCTTCCCTTCCCGTTAAGTCGTCAGCGGCATCAATCACTCTTTGAGGCCGGAGAAATTAATGGGCAGGGATACACCGAGGGAGAAGTCAGGGGCATCCTCGGTCAAACCAATACCAAGACTGGTGTTCACGATCGTGGTATCACTGATGCGGGTTCCCAGAGACATGCTGAGGAAGCCTGTCATCTGATCCTGAGCCATTGCCTGATCACCATTGGAGAATGTGAGCACGGTTTCATCGCTGTAACTCAGCTGGGCTGAAATACTCAGGGAGATGTCATAGGAGAGCGAATATGCAAACCCGGCAGAGCCGGAAAGGCCAAAACCAGGCTCGACCTCCTGCAATAGCCGAGCACCGCGAACCTGCTGCAGGTCTTCCGCCGGCAGGTTGTAAGTTGCACTGACAGAGCCGAACACAACAACCGGATCCAGCACCTTCGAAAGGCTTACCCCGCCGCTGACCGAGTAGTAGCCACTGCCGGTTGAAAGCTGCTCGTTAATGTCAATTTCGTAGGGGCTGACACCGGTCTTGCTGGTAAACGTGCCAAACAACGTTGTCGACATTTTACCTGGCACATAAGCAAAGGGTTGCCAGCGGCCAGTAAAGGACACATCACCAAGATCGTAGACGTTCAATTCGTCCTCGGTGTCGTACTTCACTACCAGAGGAATCCGAGCCCCGACGGTCAGGTTATCCAGCAGGCCATAATCGTAGGAAAAGGCATTTGTGAAGTTGTGAGTTGCCGAGGGCACCACATCCAGATTGCGCACCGAGCCGTTTGTGATCGCAAGATCCAGGCGCTGATCGGCCGTATAGGAATAATCAAACGAGTAATTAAGGGAGTGAGTCCCTTTCCTTTGCAACGAGTAATTCTTCTCGGCTGCCTGAAACACTTCCTCAAGCTGGCGCGAAGAGTCTTTATCCCCCTCCTGTTTTGCGAGCGCGTCCCTCGCCTGATCTACACTGTCGTCCTGCGCCAGGGCAATGCCCGGAAGCAAACCTGCCGCGGAAACAAGGATAAGACCTCGCACAAACCAACGATTCATCCTGACTCCCTTAATTTTTATTGGTTATAGTCCTGAGCCGGGCACTCCGCCCGGCAAATATTAATTGCGACGGTAATGCAATTGCTTTCGGGTATTCTCAACACTGCCATCCGGGTTGTTTTTCTGCCTTTCAAGCACATTCTGGATGCGCCTGGTTGTGGCCTCATGAAAATCTGGCATGCGTTCCAATGCCAGCAATGTCATGGTCTGGTCGTCTATAAAACGCAGGTCTTCTTCTTTGAGTTCCAGGTTATCCAAGGGCTTATCACTGCCTGGAAAAACAATGAAAAGCACGTTGTCATCCCACTTCTCCTCAAACTGCGCGAGTGTGAAGGACAAGTTACCCACCGCTGGATCGGCCATGTAGACACGACCATCACGGATGGTTCTGAGTACAACAAAGTGCTTGAAGCCGGCATGCTGGACGGGAACGATGGCCGGGTGATCAAGATCGATAAGGTCGTCGATCGTCGCGCGGAAGCCGCCAGAGGGATAGCCTAATGCGGTAACAAGGCGTTTCATATCAAGCATGGAGAAAGCACGACGCGAAACAATGCGCTCGCTTTCGCCGTAATGCAGCAGCCCCTCCATGACCTGTCGCTCGGAGAGAGATCGGCCCAAATAGAAATTCAGAACGGTTGTCAGCGCCGCACTGCCGCAACTGTAGTCGTATGCCTGGCGGACAATGTTGCGGAATTTTTGCTCAACCAGAGGCTCAATTCGGAAAACGGTGTTCAACTCTACAGGGCTGGAATCGACTTTTTGCTCGACAACAACCGCACCCTTTTCATAGGGCTCTACCACAGTAGCTTCCTGCACAATGGCGAATGTAAGAATGGACCCAGCGAGCACCAGCAGCATGTCAGACGAAATCCCTGTTATTTTGTAACCCATGACATTTATCGGATTACATTTTGTTACGGTAAGATACCGAAATAGCAGGAGGCTTAAAGATAACTGTGCCTCAAATCTGGCGCTGCAACAGCGTTCGATCTGGTAGATGTTCGCAAAATGGAAGGGTTAATTCTGACGCGCGGCAACGACCCGGGCATGCGGGAATGCAGGCGCAAAAGAGCTCACGCCTGCACAACAATCAGAGCGTAAAAATCAGGTCCATGAGCAGGTAACAAAGCAGAGTAACCACCACAATGCCGGCGATGTTCAGCGCAAAACCCGCGCGAATCATGTCGCCTATCTTCATATGCCCACTGGAGAACACAATGGCGTTGGGCGGTGTCGCAACAGGCATCATGAACGCACAGCTGGCAGCAATGGCAGCCGGGACCGTGAGGAGCAGCGGTGAAGCGTCCTGAGAGAGTGCCAGAGCCCCCAGAAGAGGCAGGAAAGCCGCCGCAGTGGCCGTGTTGCTGGTCACTTCCGTAAGGAAAATAATTACCGTAACAACCAGCATGATCATAATAACGATCGGCAGCGAGCTTGCACCACCCATGCTTGCTGCAATCCAGTCTGCCAATCCGGAGCTGCTGATAACCCCCGCCATGGCAAGACCGCCCCCAAACAGCAAGAGCACGCCCCAGGGAATGCCTTTGGCCGTATCCCAATCAAGCACAAAGGTCTGCTGACGTATATTGACCGGAATCATGAACATGGCAATGGCGGCCGATATCGCAATGCCCGTATCGGTCAGCCAAGGCGCAATATTCGCCGACAGCAGGGGCCGGAAAATCCATGCGCTGGCGGTCAATGCGAACACCACGGCTACCAGCTTTTCGCCACGGCTCATTTGGCCCATTGCCGTAAGTTCGTCGCGAATAGCCTCGCCAGCGCCTTCCTGAGCCGACAGGCCAAAATCTCTGCGCGTTAGCCACCACCAGACGAGACCCAGCATAACTATGGCTACTGGCACACCCAGAAGCATCCACTGGGCGAACCCCACTGAAACCCCCTGAGTCTTGCTCAGATAAGCAGCCAACAACGCATTGGGGGGCGTCCCTATCAGCGTAGCAATACCGCCAATACTGGCGGAATACGCTATGGCCAGCAGCAGGGCCGCCGCATACCGCTGAACGTTCTCCGGTTGGCCGTTGCCCATCATGCCAATGACCGACAAGCCTATAGGCAACATCATGATTGCCGTCGCCGTATTGCTGACCCACATGCTCAGGAAGGCTGTCGCCAGCATAAACCCGGCAATCTGACGTTTGGGCTCGCTACCAACCGCCTTCAGCGTCATCAAGGCAATCCGACGGTGGAGATTCCAGCGCTGCATCGCCAGGCCCAGAGTAAAACCGCCCAGAAAGAGGAAGATAATCGGGTGTGCGTAGGGCGATGTGGCCTGAGAGATGCTCCCAAGGCCAAGCCCCGGCACCAGCACAATCGGCAACAGAGCAGTCGCGGGAATCGGGATAGCTTCCGTTGACCACCAGGTTGCCATAAGAAGCATCAGACCCATTGCCGACCAGGCCTCCATAGACATGGACTCAGGCGGCGGCAAGAGCACAGTCATCAGAAGAAACCCCGCACCGAGAAACAGGCCAACCAGCCTGCTTTTGGGATACCCTTGAGAGCCCCCGTCTGCGCACTCCGTCATCGCCCCGTTTTCAGACATGTAAACCCTCCGCTAAGCTCCAGAACGTTAAAGGCCAGGATAATGCCCGAACTCAACCACCGGTGCGAGTGCCTGCCGGCAGGAAACGACCAAACCCCGTGCTCTTGCCCAAATCCGGTTCAAGATTTCCTTCTGTAACCGCCGGGCGGCCATTAATAAGGACGTGTTTTATGCAGCCAGGCACCCGGTTAACCATTCGCTCCAGGCCAAAATTTTCCATTTCCGCCCACTCAACACTTTCCAGGTTCTGATTAAGCCCCTTCGGATCGAGAACGGTAATGTCCGCCCGGTCACCCTCCCGGATATGCCCCGCCTCTATACCAAACCAGTCAGCCTGCTCACCTGTAAGGCGATGCACAGCCCTTTCAAGAGACATCACCGGCTTGCCCTGTTCCTGGCTTTCGAGAACCAGTTTGAGAAACCGCAGGGGCAAATTGTAGAAAGCCATATTGCGGATGTGTGCCCCGGCATCCGAAAACGTAATGAGTGCGTCAGGATCGGCAACCATTTTGCTCAGCCGATCCTTACGATGGTTGCCCACAACGGTATACCAGCGCAGCGAACGACCGTGGGATACGACCATATCCAGAAAGAAGTCCACCACATGGATGCCGCGCTCCAGGGCAAGCTCGGCAAAGTTTTTCCCGACAACAGACTGATCCGGACAATCAAGAATGATGGCATCCCCGAAATCCCGCTGCCAAACCCGGGGCGAAAGCTTTTCCCGATAGAACTTACGGAATTTGCGGCGATATTCTTCGTCTTTCAGCAGTTCATTTCGCTCCAGCTGATCGCGAAGATCCAGCGCCATCTCGCCAGCACCGAACTCCTCAAACAACACGATGTCCATGCCATCGGCGTAGACCGTGAAGGGCGTGGGCAGCAGCTGCCAACGGAAATCTCCGCCAAAACCATTTGCGATATGACTCACCAGGCGGGCCATGGGTCTGACTGTAGGGTTACCCTTTAAGTCAATCATGGCAATAAGGGTTGTTTTAAGCGGTTTGCGCAGCCAACCCAGAGTTTCCCGAAGATACTGAGTTACCTGCAAGGGGTTGGCGGCATTGGGCGCGCCCTGGTGCACCCGATCATACCGGCGCAGCAGACGATTAAGCCGGCTGACTTCACGCCAGCGGGCATAAGTGCTGGGCAGGCTCTTGGACCATTCCCGGTCTCCATCTACCTTGTCCCACTTCAGGCACATGGTCGATAAACCCAGAAAACCTTCTTGTAAGGCTTCCTCCAGCAGATCTTCCATCTCCTGCTGCTCTTGCGCGGTTGGTTTTACATCCCGGTCTGTTGCCCGCTGCAAGCCCATCACCGCCGTTCGAAGATCGCTGTGCCCGAGAAAGCTGATGACGTTGGGGCCAAGAGGATGATCCCGAATAAAGTCGACCCATTGCCCAGGTGTGCTCCAGCGTTTGTGCGCCTGAAGAATCGGCAGCACTTTCTCCCGTGGCACTGTTTCCACCCGAGTGAAGATATCAGAGGCATCTTCCGCTTCTGAACACACCATGCTCAGTGAGCAGCTTCCGACAAGAACGGTTGTTACACCGTGTCGCACAGATTCAGAGAGAGAGGGCGACACGAGTAGTTCGGCATCGTAGTGCGTATGGGTATCGAGAAATCCTGGCGTTACCCAGCAGCCACTGGCGTCAATAATCCTGCGCGCCAGAGCCGGATCCGGCTCCGCGTCAAATACCTGCGCAACCCTGCCCTCCAGTACGGCAACGTGTGCAATGCGCGAGGGGCTACCCGTGCCGTCGAAATAGCGGCCTCCAATAATCAATGTGTCGTACTGGCTCACGGTACCGAAATCCTTTTTTTATTTTTGGTTAATAGGCAGTAAAATCAGCTTACCCTTCGGCGCAGGCAACACAAACCGACGTGTAAGGCAGCACCTGCAACCTTCTGGGATCAATGGCTTCGCCACAGACTTCACATTCTTCACCCACACCCTGATCAATGCGCTCAAGTGCCACCTTTATCTGAGCCAGCTCAATCCGGGTTTCCTCTTCCAGCGAATCCACAACCTCATCATTCTGGGTCTGTTGCGCCCGCTCCTCGGAGTCTTTGTCCAGAGCACCTTCTTTGCGCTGCTGGTGCGCCTCAAAGCGTTCCAGCCGCGAAGTCAAATCCGCTCTCAGGGTTTCAAGTTCCGCTTTTCGATTGCTCATGCAACGCCTCCTCGATTTTCAGACCGGTCATTGGTTCTCTATAAAACACATTAGCGCCTTAGCCTTATGCCGGATTGATGTTCGTCACAATTGTGTCAATGTACCTCGGAGAGAATAGTACTTTACTCGCCATCTGAACAAAGGAGCTGCATATGTTGGGTCTGAACACGCTCGGGAAAACCGCTAATCGGTTGGTCAGTACATTTGAAGAGAAGGTACGCGAAGGCCAGCAACACCTGGAAAAGTTGCTGGGAGATAGTGGCGTTATGGATCACGCCAAGATCTCCACGGTGTCTGAAATGTCTGATGCCTATCGCGCCATGGCGAAAGACCTGCTACTGAACCCGTGGCGTTTCGTGGGAGCAGAGATGGACCTGGTCCGCAAACACGCAGCTCTCGGCTCTTACACCTTCTCCCGACTGACCGGGCTCGAAAAAGAACCCGTTGCGCCAGCGGATATCGATGACCGGCGTTTCAACGCAGAAGAATGGCACAAGCATCTTCCATTCGATGTATTGCATCAGGCCTATCTGATCAACTCTCACGCTTTTCTGGACTGGGTAGAGAACATGCAGGGCATTCCTCCGGCCGGCCAGGAACAGATGCTGTTCTATGCTCGCCAACTCACCAGTGCGCTTGCCCCCTCCAATTTCCTGGCAACAAACCCCGAGGCCCTGAAAATAACCTGGGAACGCAAGGGTATGAACCTGGTCGACGGCGGGCGACAGTTTATCGATGATTTCCGCCAGAACCCGAAGCTATTCAACGTCGGTATGACCGACCGCTCCGCATTCGAGGTGGGCAAAAATCTGGCAACTACGCCCGGGAAAGTGGTGTTTCAGAACGAGTTAATACAGCTCATCCAGTATACCCCCACAACGGAAACAGTCAGCAAACGGCCGTTGCTTATCGTGCCGCCCTGGATCAACAAGTTTTACATTCTTGATCTGACCCCCAGGAATTCCTTTATTCAATGGCTTGTCGATCAGGGACAGACGGTCTTCATCATATCCTGGCGCAACCCGGGGCCTGCGCTACGGGACAAAGGCTGGGACGACTATATGCTGGAAGGGCCACTGGCCGCCATGGACGCCGTAACTGCAGCCACCGGTGAGGAGCAGATGAACCTGCTCGGTTACTGTATCGGCGGTACCCTTCTGGGTTCCACACTGGCCTGGCTGAAAAAGAAAGGACGAGACCCAGCCGTCAGCGCCACCTATCTGACCAGCCTGCTGGACTTCTCCGACCCCGGCGGCATTGGCGTGTTCATCAACGAGCATTCAATACGTGGCATTGAACGGATGCTGGACAAAAAGGGCTACCTGGATGGTCGCGCCATGGCGTTCACATTCAACCTGCTGAGGGAAAACGAGTTGTTCTGGTCGTTCTGGACGAACAGCTACCTCAAGGGGCAGAAGCCTTCCGCGTTTGACCTTTTGTACTGGAATACCGATGGCACCAACCTGCCCGCGAAAATGCACAGCTTTTACCTGCGGGAAATGTACCTCAATAATCGTCTTGTAGAACCCGACTCACTTACCTTCGCTGGAGAGAGCATCAACCTCGCTGAAATAGAGGTCCCGTCGTTCTTCCTTTCAGCTCGTCAGGATCACATTGCCAAGTGGAAATCCACCTACAAGGGTGCGCTGGTTCATGGCGGTGATGTTCATTTCGTACTGTCCGGTTCTGGCCATATTGCGGGCGTCATAAACCCTCCGTACAAAGAAAAATACGGCTACTGGACGAATGAAGCGATGAACCCGGATCCCGATGAGTGGCTCGAAAGCGCAGAAGAGCACGCTGGGTCCTGGTGGCCGCACTGGCTGGAGTGGATTCAGCAATATGCCGGTGAACAGGTTGCAGCGAGAGTGCCAGGAGACGGCAAACTAGCCGCACTGGAGGACGCGCCGGGGAGCTATGTTCGGGTGACGGCGGCCGAAGCCGCCAAATAAACTGAAGATGAAAACAGGTGCTGTCCGGCGCCAGCGGCCGTATCAAGAGCCCGTAGCCGGACAGCAACCGTCAGCCAGACAGCAATTCAATCGGGTAACGGATCGTGGTCTGGTCGACGCCCGGTCGAGCGCCGAAATCCACAAGCAACAGACGGCTACAGATCTTGTTCTCCAGACCAGGCTCGCCGAGTGTCGACTCAACCACAGAACACCGGGATACGGCGCCACTGGACTCGATCACCAGTTCAGGCGTGATACTGCCCTGCAGCGATGGTTTACGACGAAGTTCACGGTTATAAATGCTGTAGATGGCCGATTTATTTGCATCCATGGTGCGCCGCAACTCTTCCTTGCTGCGTGTTCTGGAAGCGGTTTCCCGCTTTTCACGCCGGACAGCTTCTTTAACTTCAGCAACCCGTTCGGCTTCTGCCACTTCTGCTCTTTCACGCTCCACCAAATCAACCTGACGACTTTCACGCTCAAGCGCTACGTCGTTCACACCTGAACTGCGCGCATTCGTCGTGGCCCGGGCAGCCAGCGTATCTTCTGTTTTTCGTGTAATGGGTTTGGCTGTGCGCGTAACGGGCGCCTCCAGCTTGACCGAACTGGCCAGCGCACTGAGCTTGGACAATTCATTGCCCATCGCCAGAATGCCGCTGCTCTTGGCTTTTTCACGGGCCTTGGCGACGGCTTCGGGCTTGGGCTCTTCCTTCACCTCGGGCTTCGGCGGTTCAGGCTTTGGTTCAGGCTTGGGCTCTGGCTTCGGTTCGGGCTCCGGCTTGGGCGGCTCAACCGGCTTCTCGTCTGGTTTTTTTTCGGGTTCTGGTTCCGGTTCCGGCATAACCGGCTTGGGCAGATCCTTTTTTTCGATGACCAGCTTGGCAAGCTGCGGCGGCAACGCCTCGCGCTCTTGCCGATCCCGTTCCGGCAACTCGACCCAGCTCACATAACCGGCAAAAACTACAAACAGGGGCGCGACAACCAGCGCCACAGAGAGCAAGCGCCTGCGCTCGCCCCGCTCCTGACTCCAGGGTAATCCATACCGGTAATCCATCACGCTCCGGCTCCCTCTTTTGCACGCTGGTTAACCGCCAGAGATATACTGGCGTATCCCGCATCCACACAGGTAGACATGATTTTCTTGAGCAAATCGTAGGGCAGCTCACGGTCTGCCAGAATGGTAATCGCCCGCCCTGCTTCTGGTTCTGGCTGGCCTGACCGGCTGGCTTGATAATCCAGTTCCTGTTTCAGACCCGGCTCTACCTGTCCGTCCAGCGCCTGCAATGCTTCGCGCTTGATGACCACGCGTCCGTTTACCAGAATATCCTGGTCGGTTACGGTCAAAGCAAGCACATCCCCCGGCGGTTGCACCGCTGACGAATCCGGCAGTTTGATGGTGCTGCTCTGGTTGAGCACCTGCACGTCAGACGAAGAGTTAACCATCAGAAAGAACACAAGAATCGTGAAGATGTCCATCAGCGACACCAGATTCATCTTGCTCTGGCCCTTGTTGCGCCGGTGGTGGCGCTTCTGGCGGCGGGCTTTCGCTGATTCTTTCATGATTGCCCCCCTGCTTCCGGCGCTTCGTCAGCTTCTGCTACTGGCGCGTCACCCAGTGAAATCTCGGGAAACAGCTCGGCTTCCACAACACTGCCCGCGACGACGGCATCATACGAACGCACCGTATCCATTACCGTAACCAGTGCCTGATACGAGGTTTCCCGTGAGGGCATGATAATCACGTCTTTTTTGTCCGGAACGCGGCTTTTGATCTCTTTCATGACGTCTTTGAGTAGAGCGAAATCGTACCCGCCGTTGTCACCTTCGCCTTCAGAACGAGCAATGGATTTGATGACCCCGCCCTGGTTATCCGCAACGATCAGCCTGTCGGCATGAATAACCACCTGTATCTGAAGTTCCTCAACCTGATCCGGCGTAAGGCTCTCTCCGGTCGGGAAATTAAGCTCCAGAACGCTGGTGTGGGCAAACACCATATTCAAAAGCAGCACCGGCACCAGCACGATCATGAGATTCATGAACGGTGTGATGTCGAGATCCGGATCACTCTGTAATCGACGATGTTTCCGTCTCATAGCCTGAAATCCTTCAGCTGATTATCAGGCCAGGGTGCTGGCGCTAGTGCCTGCGAGAGCGCCGGCCGGTGCCGCCGGGGCAGAAGATGGCGCGCCTTGCGCCTGAGACTGAGCACCTGGGCGTGCGCTGGAACCGTCGCTTAACAGGTTAAGCACCTTGATGCCGGCCATTTCGAAGCTGTCAACAATCTCATTGGTTTTGGTTTGCAAAATGGAATGGATCAACAGCATGGGAATCGCCGACATAAGGCCGAACGCCGTGGTGTTCATAGCCACGGAAATACTCTGCGAAAGCAAGCTGGCTTTTTGTGCCGGGTCAGCTGCAGCAACGGCGGTAAAGGCTGCAATCAGGCCAATGATGGTACCCAAAAGACCCAAAAGTGTTGCGATATTTGCGAGCGTTGCAAGATATTGCGTGCGTTTCTCAAGGCGCGGCATGACATCCAGCAGCCCCTCTTCCATGGCGTATTCGATGTCCTCACGGCCTTGGCGGCGAGCAAGTCGCTGCAGACCGAAACCAATCATGGTAGACATACCGCTGCCAGATTCCTGGGCGTAGTTGAGCGCACCTTTGAAATCACGTTTTGCAATCATCTGGTGCAGACGGTTGAAGTCTCTGCGGTTGGTGATTTTCTGGGCAGACAAGTATACGTATCGCTCAATGGCCACAATGAGTCCGACAATCAGCACAATGGCGATCGGAAACATAAAAAAGCCACCTTCCTGGAAGAAGCGAACGGCGGTATCGATCATTTTCTGGGCACTCCATGGTCCGGGTTTTGTTCAGTCTAAGCGTTGCTCTACCCCAAAGGGGTTAAGTTAACGGAAGTCTTTGTTGCGGTTTGTTGTACTTTGCACTGCAGCACAGAAACACTGTGACACACATCTCACTGACTGCTTGGTTTCACGACTGCCGATTCACTGCTGAACGCATCGTGATAGCGAACAAGCCGTTGAAATTCATAGCGCTCCAGAGGGGCAAAGGTTTGCTCTACCATCAATTGCTCATCAGGCGCCTGGAGCTCATCAACCTCCGGCGGCTGCCAAGGCACAAGATACATTACCGTAGGCACCTCCTGATCACCCCGAATACGGGTGCCCTCAATGGTGACTATTCCTGACTCCTGGGCATGAACAGTCTGAAGGTCAACCAATAAAAGAACCGCCAGCAGTGTCGGTTTCACCCGTTGTCTCATGATCTGCCCCCTACATCAGATTCTGTTTTTCGCATCAAAAATCCAGTCTTTCAGTTTCGGGTCAGGTTCGGCGGCGAGCGCGTTGTATTGTTCATAAAGCGGCAACGCCTGATCTGGTTCACCCAGATAAATATCCAGCAGAAACGCCAGATTGAGAAGTGCTGGCAGGTACTCCGGGTTTGCAGCAAGAGCCTCGCGGTAACGCTGCTCGGCGGTCGAAAAATCCCCGTTATTGCGTGCCATGACACCAAGGTGATTAAGTGCAACCGGGTGACGCGGGTTCAGCGCAAGCACTCCCTCGAATCGGGCCTGAGCCACACCTGTTTCACCCGCCTGAAACGCCAACACACCCAGGTTGATCAGAGGACCGGTGCGTTCCGGATGCTCCGCAGCCATCTGTTCAAAGCGTCGCCTGGCCTCATCGGTATCACCGTTTTCCATTAGCACAACAGCTTCGGCAAAGGTTTCCCGCAGAAGAGTTTCCGATTCTCCGGTTGCCACGGCCTTTCCATCTGGCGCGCCTGAGCGTTCAGGCCCCAGCGCACAACCAGACAACAACAAAAGGCCCAGAACCACGGCGTACAGTTTTTTATCCCAGATCATGAACTGCTCCGGCTGTGATTTCGGTTTTGTTGTAGCGGCCGGGCAACAAACGACGCAATGACTCATAGCTGCGCTGCACCCATTCATCGAAGATGCCTTCACGGGCGCGCTGGATATTCTGTTCGTGGATATCAATGGCGTTGTCTTCGAATGGATAAGCCTGCTCTTCCAGCAGAAGCTCATATTGCGCAAGTTCCAAATCGCTCAACCCCTCGGGCCGCTCGGAATCCATCAGGTCGGCACCAAGACGGCTGTAGATATGAGCAATCTGATAGCCAGCTTCTGTGGCAAACGAAGACAACCCGTAGCTCGCCGTTTTCTGATAAGCCTGCACCGCAGTCTCCAACGCGTCGGACTTGGCCACCATGCTCTCATTCAATGGTAATGTGAGGCGGATGCTGTCGTAGCTCGCCAGCGCCTCCCGAGCCAGGGTCGCAGAGGCAGACGCCGCCAAATAGCGCATGCGATCATCTGCGGCCTCGGGGCTTTGATCCACTTTTTCCATCTGCCTGTTCAGCCAGAAGTCACGGCGTTCGAAATCGCCACGGGTTTCGTAAAGCTCCGCCAGCCGGTTGGCAGCCTCCATGTAAACAGGGGCTGGCTCCGGGTGGCTGTTGGCGTACTGGCGCCAGGCATCGATCGCTTTGTCATCGTTTCCTGCCTGGTCATAAAGCTCGGCCGCAATCTGTTGGTTTTCCCGGCGCTCTTCGGGCGTGGACGCCATCGCAACCATTAGGTTCAACTCGTCCCCGGCTTTCTCCCACTGCCCGGTTTCCCGGTACGCGAAGGCCAGCTTTGCAGGCACCGTATCCGCCAGTTCATGCTCCGGGAAGTCCATGCGGAAGCCGTTCAATACTGCGATTGCCTCATCCCAGCGAGTAGCACTCACCAGCAGAGATGCCGCGTCATACTGCGCATTGGCATTCAACACAGACGCTGGCGCTACCGCACCTACCCGCAAATACTCGCTAACGGCTGCATCCACATTGCCTGCCTCTGCGAGTTGCTCTGCCTGTCGGAACACGGATGCGGCCATATTTTCCTGTATCCCGGGCCGTCGCTCGTCCTCCGGGGACATCATTGCGAGCGCATCACTGTAGGCCTGCTCGGCCTCGCCATAGCGCGCAAGCTCAAATAGGCTATGGCCCGCCATCAGTTGCGCCTCGGTTACCAGAGCGGGGTCTGCGGCCGGCTGCCATGTCACCAGACGGGCAACCATGGGAATGACTTCCTCAAGATTCTGCTGATCAAATTCCCGCTGCAACGCGATGTAATACACGCCCGGTGCGCGGGGATCTTGCGGGTAGGCATTCACAAATCTCAAGCGGTTAAGTTGTTGCATTTCCTGCAGGGCAAACAGGTCTTCGCTTGTTTCACCCATCCAGGTGCGTGCGTACTCGCGGAATGCCAGAACAGAGGCATACCCTGCTTCGGCGGCTCGCTCCGGCGCTTGGCCATCGGCAGAAAAATCATAGGCAACCCGCTCAAACGCCTGAATGGCATCGGGCCACTCCTGCAGTTCAACATAGGTTTCTGCCAACAGGAACAAGCGTTCGGGCGTGCGAGGGTGGCTTGGAAAAGTTGCGGCGAATTCAGCGTAGTAAGCCGCGGCCTGCCGATAATGCTCTTCCGCCGCAGGGCTTAGCTCACCGCTGTCACCAGGCTGACGATCCGCACCCGGTTGCTTCTGCTTTCTGGCTTCACCCGCCAGCAAATAATGCCGATCGGCGAGCTCTGGCAGCAGGATCTCGAGCTGGCTTTCGATGTACACCAAGGTTTCAGAATCGGTTTCAGGCCAGTAATCGCTGTATATACCGTAGCGCTCTATAAACTCAGCCTTACGACCGGGAACCGCCTGATCGAAGCCCGCCAGTAGAAGGGTATCGATAATCCGCATGTGATAACGGGGCGCCCAGGTGCTCTCCGGGTGCTCGTCAATATACGCCTCAAACACTTCAACCGCGTCGCTGTAGCGTTCCCGTTCAATCAGCAATTTACTGTAGCGATCGTAAACCAGAACTTCATAGGGCCGGCTGCCCGTCTGACGGAACAGCGACCGCAGAGTGTCTGCGCCATCAAGATAAGACAATGACAGGCCGACAACGCGGAACAGGTCTTCGGTGAGTGTCTGATAGCGCTGATCCGGCGCTTCTGCTGTCTGCTCACCTGGCATGATCAGATCGAGCACTTCAATGTAGCTGAGCAGAGCTTGTTGAAAATCGCCTTGTTTGAATTCACTCCACCCCTTCATGTAGTGCGCATTCATCAAAAAGGTCGGATCGGCGCTATCTTTGCTGCTGGCACGTTCACTACCGGCAAGCGCAACCTCATCGAATGCCTGCTCAGCCTCAGCATATTGGCCATTGATAAACAGAATATCTGCACGCCGGAACTGGGCTTCAACCCAGTAATCTGAATCGGGATAGGCAGTTACCAGCGTGTCCAGAGCATCCAGTTGTTCATTGGTTCTGCCACGTAGTTCCCAGGCTCTGGACAGCTGATAGTAAATCTGGTCGTTGCCTTTACGCTCGGGGTATTCCGCCAACAAATGGGTGTAAGCGGCGATGGCCCCGGACAAATCGTCCTCGGCGGTATCCGTCATGATACGCTCAGCGCGGGCGAACTCGAGATCCGCGAGCCGGTGCCGGATGGTTACCTGCTTGGCGGGGTCGTCCACCAGCGGGAGCAGGTCACGGTAGCTGCGCATCACGGATTCAAGTGAAACGGCGTCCTCAACTGTCTCCTCGGGCCCGCTCTCGAACACTGCAGGATCTGCGGTGGGTGTCGCGCTTGTCGGGCTTAAAGACGCAAGTGTGCCTGGCCGGGCCGCAGGCATTTCGCCATCGCCCTGTCCCCACCACAGGCTCTGGCAACCCGTCACCAGCAAGGCAGACAACACCGGCACCAATACCCGGGAAGCGCGTAACGCCGAGTGCCCGTGCCGGGTCTGCTTTTCATGAAGCCGCTTAATCATTGGCAGCCTCCGGGTTCTGGCCAGCCCGGAACAGCTGATCCGCCAGCCTCGCCTGGGCGTGGCGGGACGCCACCAGATAGCGCCTCAACTCTGTGTTCTGCTGCTCAAGGGCCTGATCCAGCCGGCTTATCAGAATACGCCGTGCCTGCCCTAATGCTTTTTGCACCCGTGTTTTCAAATCCTGAAGCTCGGCAGCCTTGCGAATAAGCCGGCCAGCCAGTTCGTTATGCTCCTCGTCTCCGGCCATCAGAGCTTCGATGGCTGTTCTCTGATTGCGGAACTGCTCCATTTCCCTGTCCAGCTCTCGCAATTGCTTCTGGGCCGCCCAGCGGTTAACGCCATAGTCGTTCGCCAGAGACCAATCGAAATAGGCTCTCATTCGCTGGTATTTTTCCCGCTGACTGGCCGTGCTCTGGTCGTCCGGAAGCTGCGCGAGCGTGGCTGCAACTTTATCCAGCCGCACTTTCAGGCCTTTCTGTTCAGTGGTCATGAAGAATTCAGCATCTTCTCTGGCAAGGGCGGTTTCAATATCTGCACGAAACGATTCATGTGCATCAGCCCAATCGTCCGCCTGCTGTTGCTCGAGCTCAAAACGGGCTTCGCGGCTTCGGCGTTCGCGTTGTATCTTTCGGGTTTCCAACATGGTTTCAAAAGTGCTGAGCTGGCTCTCCCTCTGCATCAGCAAAGCCTGCATCCGGTAGAGTTCGTTCAGCTCTCCCAAAGCCTGCTGAAAGGGTTCCGTTGCCAGCACTTCTGACAGCCCGAAATCGACAGGCGTCACCCGGAGGCGGCCGTAGGAATCGGTAATGATTTCATTGCTGTCACGCAGGAAGCTCAACCGCGCCATGAGATTTTCTTCGGTTAATGCCTGCCGGGCGGTCGTAAGTTCCTCGCCCCGGTTTTCGTAGTGTTCCGCCGCCTGGGTAAACGCGGTGAGAGCCTTGCGGGGTTGATTCATCTGTTCAAGTACATAACCCCGCGCAAAGGGTACCTGCTCGCGCCAGGGCAAAAACAGTGTCCGTTGCGAGAGTGCATCAAGCGCATCCAGAGCCCGTTGCATCTGGCCTTGGCCGGCGGCAGCGACCGCATAATCAAACAGTGCTCTGTCGGAAAACACACCATCCAGAGGCATAGCACCCAGCAGTGCCAGTGCGTCATCAAAATCGGCGTCTCTGAGGTACAACCGGGCGAGGGATAACCTGCCTTTGTCGAGCAACGCGCGGTGCTCGGCAACCAACTCATCCTTTGGTGACTCATCTTCCATGTCTGCAATGAGTTCACTCAGGTTTAGCTGCGCTACCGCAAATTCACCTGCGGCGACTTCCGCCATTGCCAAGTTGTAGCTCAGGTAGTGAGCCCAAAGGCCAGACTGTTCAAGCTGTTCACGCAAGCTCTCGATCGAAGCTTCTTTAGCCGCTTTGTTGCCTACTTTGTCGCTTTCTTTGCCGCTTTCTTTGTCAAAAAAGGCACCAGACATCATTGCCAACTGCGCTTTCAGGTAAAGCCATTCCGCATATACATCCGAATCGCTATCTTCCAGTACGTCTGCGTCAACGCGCTTAAGGTTCTCGTGGGCCAGTTGGTAATCGCCTTCGAGATAAAAGACTTTGCCCAGATAAAACCACGCCTGAGAGCGCACCTCGGGAGTCAGCGTTACGCGAGTTTCCTTGTTGTCCGAATCATTGCTACCACGGGTGTTTGTATCTTCAAGCAAACGGGTGAAAAGCTCACGGGCTTCGCGAGTCATGCCGTAGGAGAGCATAAGGCCGCCTTCGACCAGCTCCGGATAGGCACCATGCCCGCCGATGCCGCCGCGTTCCCTGGCCACATCCAGTAACGTCAGCGCATCAAAAGCCTCACCCTGGTAGTAGTTGTATAGAGCCCAACCATACATGGGATCTTTGGCGCGCTCCGGGGCATTGCCAGCCGCCATCGCTGGCATAACGAACATGAGCGGTACGTAGCTCGCAGCGGCCGCTACCAAAAGCGCCGCCAGCCTGGAACGAAATACCCTTGCAATGAATGCCACAGGTCGTATCACTCCCACTCCACGATGGAAACCATGGGCTGATAATCCGAGGAGCGGTCCTTGATGCGGATTTCCAGAGCAGCCGTCTCTGTGCTCTTCTCAAAAGCCAAAGTAGCTGCCTGCTTGTAGGCACGATTATTTGGTCCCATACCCTCTACGAAAACAGTAACCTCATGGGTGCCGGTTTTCAGATTGCCTATAAACAACCGCTGCATGCCACCTCGTTCGAGGGCTGTAACCTGGCGTTCCGTATAGAGATGGGATGCGACGATATCGCCATCGACCTTCAGCTTGACTGCATCCAGTTTGAGAAACTCACCCGCATCAACACTCAGAAAAACCGCAAATTGGGTGCTGGCCGGAAACAACAGGTCTTCTTCCAGAATGAAGAGGTCCCGATTAAGGCGGATGACGTTCTTTTTCAGATCCTCAACGCGCTCAGCAACAGCTTTGTTGCCCTGCGCAGCATCCGGCTCCGCTTGCACCACTGCACTCATAAACAGAACCATTGCTGAGAGTGCACCAGCGAACAGGGTTTTGAATGAATCCGTCATAATCAGGTTTCCTGCAAACTCAATATTCGAGAATCAGTGATGCCCTGGTAACCAGCGCATCGAATGAATAAAGCGGCTCTTGGCCCGGCAGATAACTGCCGGGCGCGGTAACATCCCGGAAGTTGTCATAATCAAAGTTCAGCCAATCCAGCAGCAGGCTGACCTGCACCCGTTTGATACCAGGCAGGGATGGCTGCTTCCACTCATAAACTGCGCCCGTTGCCAGAGTTGTGCCCGAGAGGGAGCTCATTTCTTTGTCCCTTGCCAGGTGGGTCTGTGAGTTTTCAAAGGCGAAAAGGTCGCTGTAGAAATCTGCCTCGCTCTGACGGTAATAGCGAATCGAGCCTTCGAGTGACCAGCGCTCATTCAAAGCGTGTACGTAGCCCAGCTCAACCGTGTGTGCGTTAATTCCCCAAGTGTCACTGAAGTACCGGTATTCGCCGTGGATAGACGCGCGATACGGCAGATAGTAAATCGCCCGGGCAGCCACCGAGGTGCTGGTTCTGGTTTCCGGATAACGCTCTGGCTGATATAGAAACGAGGTGGCGTCATTAGGGTCCAGGTAGCGGTTCTGACGGTACGGGTTCTGCAGGAAACCTTCGTCCGTCACCACCTCCAGATCCAGCCCCACCAGCATGTTGCGGGTAAGCACCTGGCTAAAGCCTAACTGGTAGTTTCTACGGTCGGCGTCCTCACTGAAATTGTCGTTACCGATCTGACCGACCTCATCCCAGCCACTCGCATAGCCAAGGGTGACGGTAGACATACCGCCGAAGAATTCCTGGCTGACAGTAAAGTAGACGGTATTGGCTTCGTAATCGTTCTCTGAGCTGTTCGTAAAACCAAGGCTCATGATCGCGCGCTCATAGAGATAGTCGACACCCAGGCTGTATTCGGTGCGCTCTTCCGTATAAGCGCTTGCGGTTGCCAGTACGTCTACCGAGGCAGCCGACACGATATCCACGTAGTACTGTCCCGTCAGGGATACCTGGGGCCCGGCACTCTTGCGCACCAGCACTGAGGGGCCATCGATCACCATGCCACCACCATCGTAACGGTGGTAAAGCACATCCACATTATCGACCGGCAAGGTAGCGGCCTGCGCAAACGAGCACGAAACTGCCAGCACAAGAAACAACCAAGCCGAACGAGCCAGCCGGATGCGATCAGTTGCAACCACAACCACCTCCCGAGCCGCCTTCCGCCCCACGGGCGGATTCCCGGGACTGATAGACGTGATTCATGTAGGAATCTGCTTTGCCGTGGCGGCTCTGGCTCATGATCGGATCCGCAAGGCGATCCCGCTCATAGGGTTTCACCCAGGGTTTTACGGAACTGCACCCAGCGGTCGCAGACAGCAGCAGCGCCAACAGCAATGGCAGCATGATGGTCAATTTACGCATAACGCCTATCCGCCCTGAAATCACTCTCGCACCAGTTCTCTGATCTGGGTTTCGTATTCGTCTTCGTAACCGGGCTTGTAGCCATAATGGATATAGCGGGCATTGCCATCACGATCGATCATCAGGGTTGTAGGCATAGCCGGGACTTCGTAGAGCTCGCTAACCGAACTTTCCGGGTCATACAGGATCGGATAATTCACCGGTACCTTGTCCAGAAAACGCAACGCCTCATCACGGTTTTCGTCAACATTCACCGCCAGGATAGTAAATCCCAGATCCTGATAACGGCTGTAGATATCGTCCATCAACGGCATTTCCTGCCGGCAAGGCCCGCACCAGGAGGCCCAGAAGTTCAGCATGACCACTTCACCACGATGATCTTCAAGCCGGATGTTTTCTCCGGAGCGGCTCTCCAACGTGAAATCCGGAGCCGGAACGTTGATGGCTTCTGCCTGTACCGTGAACGTTGCGCCCGAAAGAGCGAGTGCCAATGCGATGGCTGTAACCGGGTTGTTCATTTCAAAGGCTCCTGTACTCAGAAAAAGACCGACAGTCCGGAACTGATTTCGGTGTTCATGGACGTCTTCTCGGCACCCACCACATCAATGCGGTAAAAGTGCTGGCGCACGCCCAGATGTATCGCAAGGCTGTCTGTCAGCAGAATCTGATAGCCTGCGCCGGCGTTGAGGGTAAAACGGGTATCGCCGGCAAAGTCCGTAGCACCTGCACCAGCAATCAAGTAGAAGTTGGTGTTAAACGCGTAGTTCTCGGTAAGAAACGCCTGACCGGGCAGAACGTTATAACCCAGGTTGATATTGTAATAGCGGTAGTCACGCTCGCTGTCGGTGAGCACCTGCACGTTGCCTGCCAGATTTTCAAAGCTGGTTTGACCGCCCTCCGCAAAGCCTATTCCCGCCTCGAAGAAAAACGACTCACTCAGGTGATAGGTGAGCTTGCCGCCGTATACCAAGGAGGACTCAAAGTCTTCAATATTCATGATTCCCACAAAGGCCCCGGTCTCGAAGTTCTCGGTATCGATCAGGGCTTCGTCTACTGGCACCGGCGTTACATCCGGCTCGATCAAAGGCCGGTCGTCACGCTCTGCCTCTTCCGCCGCAAAAACCTGAGGCGCAAAAGCCATGACTTGTGCCAGGCAGAACCCGGTCAGAAAAAGATACTTAATCCGATTTTCCATTCTGTCGCTTCTTCGTTGGTTGATCGGCTGGTAAAGACTTTGTAGTCCTTGAACTCGGCCCGGATAAAATAACGGTCGGTGATGTAAACGCGCAGGCCAAGGCCCGCATGGCCAATAGAGTTGTCACGCTCCTCTGGCCGAGCGAGCGTCGTTTTCGGGTCTACCCAGATATGGCCCACACCAAGGGTGAAAAACGGTGAAACCCGCCAATGGGGAAACGGCTGATGCACAATATTTGCGTTCACCATGAGTATTTCCGAAGCGCTTCCCAGAACCTGCGAGCCCCAGAGTTCCGCTGCGAGGTTGGGCGTAAACCAGTAACCTCCGTAACCGGCAGTTACAGGCGCTCCTTCGAACTCCCCCATCATGATTCCGGCTTCAACATTCCGCTCACCGAACGCTTCGAGGTTCGGCACGCTGAGTTCGACAAGATCACCCGTTGCATCCCGGGTTTGTGCAATAGCAGCAACAGCCACCCAGCCCTCGCGACCTTTCTGATCCCGCACTTTTATCCAGCCGGTCTTGCGCTGCAGAAGCGTAAGCCACTCACCCTTTTCGCTGGTGTGAAAAACCGGATACCCCTCCGCCGGGCCGGTACGCCAGACAACAAAAGGCTCAACAACCTGAACCATGGGGTCGGATTCATCCTCACCCCACAACCAGCCTGCCCAAGCAGTAACAGGTAAACAGAGCATCAGTATCAGAATGGCAATGGGCATGGTTCTGGTGTCGGTCCTGATCATCATTCCGGGGCGGCGAAGGGATCGTTGTAATACTGGGCGCCTATATCAAGCCATTCGGCAATCAAACGCAGTTCAGCGGGCGACATAAAATCTTCATGGCTGCCCCCGGGCCTGAATACATTAAGGAAACGGGTGCTAGCCAAAGCGCCATTGGCAGACATGCTTTCTCTGACCGGTACTGGCGCCAGAATGGGTGTTGTCAGACCATTTTCATCGAGTATTGGCTCGCCATCTTCGTCCCGAAGAACCTCACCCGTATCAACCATCGTGTCCACCAAGACGCCTTCAGCATTTAGCTCCTGCGCATTATCCGAAAACAACAACTCGCGATACGACTTGAAGTGCAATGGCTCAGCGGCCGAGGGACCATCCGTGAGATCCAGCTGGCCAGCCGCTACAGCATCAGCACCCACCGCATCGCTGCTGGCATGACAACTGGTGCAGGTGAAGTCATCAACTACTACGTCGTTAATGTCCAGAACTTCCCGGTTCAAACCCCAGAGCGGATGGATATGCGACTCATAGTTGATAACCACGCGGCAGTTGGCGGCCCAGTCGTTTTCACACACGATCGAAATCGGCTTCGGAGTATCCAGGTTTTCGTACGCCAGAGACAGGTCTGACACGCTATTGGCGAAATCTGTCCACTCATCGGCCTGGTAAACCGGGTCAGGCGACGGCTGGCGAATGCCCTTAAGCCGTGCATAAACCTCGGCCATGCTTTCCCCCATATCCGCGAACAACGTTGAATCCGTGTTAGGAAAAGGCGCGCCGGTTGTGCTTGCACCGGCCCAGACAGACGCGGGGCTCGCGTCCGGTCGGCCATGGGAAACAAGTGATCCGACGTCGTGGCAGCCCTTGCACTCCAGAGTTTCACCGCGCCGAACCGATAGCCAGTTCTGATGGCGATCGCTGGTTCTGCGCCCCTGATCATCCACAACGCTCACTGCAAAAGCCACATTAGCCGGCACGGCCACTTTTACCGAGCCGTCTGGCTCAATGGGCACGTAGCCGAGAATTTCCCGCATCAGTTGCCCGCGGCTGCGGCCAAAGGCGCTGTTGTCAAAATCCAATACGTCCTCACCAGGCATGGAAACAGGCTTTTCAAGGCGTAAAAACCTTGCCGGGCGGCCTGCTGCTGTGGTCAGGCTCGGGTCTGCAACTGTGGCAATGCCATTTGGTGCTGTATCTGCGCCATCTACGTCGTACACACTGCGAATGTGCAAAATGCCGTAACCGTCATCCGCCAGCTGGGCGGCTTTTCCGGTAACCTGAGTAGCGGGTACAAAATCCTCCAGAGGGCGCTCCCGCATCAGCATGGCTTCATCAAACTGCTCGCCCTCAGAAGGCTTTACAACCGGCCTCTGGGTTCCGCTTGCCACGTCCAGAAGCCAGAGCCCATATACCGGCGGCGCAGGAACATAAGCATCTGAATTCAGCCTGTCATCGGTGCAATTGACAATACGGTTAGAAGACGTTTCTTTGAGCCTGCAGGGCGTCCAGCTTACGAGGTATCTGCCAGTGCCATCCATCAGGGGCGAAATGGCTCCGTAACGACCTTGCAATGACAACTCGCCATCAAGCGTAATACCGGAAATCAGCGGGCGCTGACCCGTTCCGGGGCTGCCATCAATGCGCAACCCGGCTTCGACAAAGTTATCGATATCAACTTCTGCCGGAGCGGAGGCGTAATCGTCACTTTCGAAGGGGCGTAACTGCACCAAAAGTGCTCCAGAGTCTGTCTTGCGGGACTTCAGATACTGCACGTTGCGGGCACCGTCAACAGAATCGTGGGAATTGCGGCCGTAAAGATAAGTAAGCCCGGTTCCGTCGGGATTCACCTGGTAGAGATTGACCCCATTGTTTCGGGTCTGCCCGGCATTGTCCCACCGGCTGAATACGATGGCGCCTTCTTCAGTCACCAACGGATCAAGATCGTGGCTCTGGTTAAACGTAATCTGCTGAATGTTCTCGCCATCGTCATCCATGGTGTGAAGCACGAATGCGGGCACATCACGGTTTTCATCAAGGCCGGCATACTGTCCTTTGCCTTCGTCCAGCAAAACTGCTTTGGACGTACGCTGCCGGGTGGATGAAAAAACAATCCTGCCATCCGGAAGATACGCTGGCGCAACATCCTGGCCAGCTTTAGCGGTTACATTCGACGTTATAATCCTGCGTAACAGGTCCGTTGTTCGATCGTATTCCCAGATGTTCCAGGTGGGCTGATCCTCCTCATCGGCATCTTCAATTTCAGGTGCGCGCATGGCAAACAAAACGCAGTTGCCATCGTGTGAGGTGTGCAGATCTTTTACGTCGTAACGAAGACGGCCGGCATCATCCAGAAATGCCGAACCGGAAAAAGCCCGGGAAGAAATATCAACGGCACCGGCGTCAATCGACGCGCTGGACTTGAGAAACAGTCGCGCTCCCGGACGAAACCCCGAGGGATCTGCCAGATTGTCCTCAATCAGGGCCCCGCTGTTGTCGTCGAACAACAAGGGCCGCTTCACATAGGCAACAGGGTTCTCCACCACCACCGGGTCTGCTTGCTGACTGTCGGCACTGGACAAACAGCCGGTAAGTGCAACTGCCAGGCTAAGGCCAAGCAGTGACCTGATGATCTCGTTTGGTTTGTGAGGCACGCGCCTGGGCTCCGCTGAAAAAACCGTCTATGTGCCCTGAGGCAGATAGAATTCATGACATAAATTAAGTCTGTGCGGCCCTGCAGCTCCACGGGTTTTACGTAAGTAAATGTAATTACGTGGCGTAACCCACAAAATACATGCCAATTACAAGTATAAACTATTAACAATTGTCAAATTGGCCTATCGTGCCAAAGCCAAAATAAAAGCCATCGAGGATAGCGACATGAAAGCCCCAGTAAGGATGCGCCACAGCGCGTTCAAGGCATGCAGTATGTCACTCCTGATTCTGATGACCGTCGCCTATGCCAGCGCTGCCGGTGCGGGTTCAAGAGAACAGGCCAAACGGATCCACGACAGGATTGCTGGTGTTCCTCCTGCTGCTGCAATACTCGACAGCATGGCGCAGGACATTTCGGCAGGCAATCCACTCGATGCTGCTTTCACAGCTATGGATGACCCGGCTTTTTACGACGCTACGCTCAAGAATTTTGCGGCGCCCTGGACCAACGAGGCTATGACGCCATTCGTTCCGCTGAATGACTACACGGCAACGGTCATCGGGATGGTAAGGGACGGAGAGGATTTCCGGAAAATCCTGCATGACGATGTACTCTATATCGGCAATCAGGGGCTCGGATTAACCGCCTACTCTACATCCAACAACGCTCATTACATCGAGCTTGAGGAAAGTGGTGCGCCCCTGAAGGACAGCCTCCGGAAGGTTGCCCAGTCAACGTATAATGGCTTGCCCTCTTCTGCCACTGCAGGTGTGATTACCTCGCGCGCTGCTGCAAGAGCGTTCTTCAGCGCGGGAACCAACCGCGCCATGTTCCGCTTTACCCTGATCAATCATATGTGCAGCGATCTGGAGCAGGTTGCCGACACATCCTTGCCCCCTGACCGGATTCGCCAGGATGTTTCCCGCAGCCCCGGTGGCGACAGCCGGGTGTTCCTGAACAACTGCGTGGGTTGCCACACGGGCATGGACCCGATGACTCAGGCCTTTGCCTATTACGATTTCGAGTACAACCCGGACAGCGATCCGGATGGTGCGCTTGGCAGGCTGGTTTACAACACCGTTAACGACCCGGAGACCCAATCGCGGGTGCAGGGCAAGTATCTCATCAACTCCAGCACTTTCGAACCGGGCTATGTGACCCCCGATGACCAGTGGGACAACTACTGGCGGCAAGGCGTTAACCGCCGTCTGGGTTGGGATGGAAGCCTGCCCGGCTCCGGGAGCGGCGCAAAAAGTCTTGGTAAAGAGTGGGCCTACTCCGACGCTTTCGCAGAATGTCAGGTGAAAAAAGTGTTCAGGAATGTGTGTCTCCGGCCACCTTCTAACAGCGCCGACTATGCAAAAGTGGACACCATGGTGAGCAACTTCCGGTCTCAGGATTTCAACCTGAAACAGGTGTTCGCCGAGTCCGCTGTTTACTGTGCTGGGGAGTAAGGACGAAATGACAATGATAATCCATCAGCAAATACATTTTCTGCGCAACGCAATGACCTTCATAGCCTTGATGGTCGCAACATTATTCCTCTCGGCCTGCGGGGGAGAATCTACAGAGGCGTTGCCCAACACCTCATCCAACTCGGGCTCAGTAAGCTACAAAGGCCCTTCTCCCGCCAGCGATGACGTCCAGAATTTCAAACTCGCTGTCTGGGACAATCTGGTCCAGGAAGATAAGTGCGGTTCCTGTCACGGCACCGGGGGCCAGTCACCTACGTTCGTTGACAGCCAAAACATCAACACCGCTTATGCCCAGGCCAACACTATTGTTAACTTGTCTGACCCGTCCCAGTCAGCGATGGTTACCAAGGTTGCCGGCGGTCACAATTGCTGGGCGACCAGTGATTCAGTCTGCGTGGATATTCTCACCACCTACATTGCAAACTGGGCAGGCGGCTCATCAAACTCCGCCAAAACCATCGAGCTTCGCGCGCCGGCGGAGAAGGCCCCCGGAAACACGATTACCCTGCCGGCAGACCCTGCGGGGTTCAGCACGACGGTTTATCCCGTGCTCATGGAACACTGCAGTGATTGTCACGGCGACAGTGGCCAGACACCCTATATAGCAAGCAGCACCCTTTCAACCGCCTATGAACAATCCAAGAGCAGGATCAGCCTGACCACGCCGAGCAATTCCCGCCTTGTAACACGGCTGGAATTCGACGCTCACAATTGCTGGACAGCAGACTGTGGTAATGACGCAGCCTACATGGAAACAAAAATTCTGGAGCTGGCCGCATTGCAATCACCTCGGCCAGTAGATCCCGATCTGGTCACAAGCAAAGCACTGGTACTTGCCGGCGATAATGGCGACGGCCTTTTGGCGAACTCTGGCGGGCGCTTCGAAGACAACATCATCGCCCTCTACGAGTTCAAGGCCGGTGAAGGTCAGACAGCCTTCGATACCAGCGGTGTATCCCCTGCCCTGAACCTGACGCTCAGCGGAAACGTTGACTGGGTTGGCGGTTGGGGTATAGATATGCGGCCCGCAGTGCAGACTGAGCAGGGCGCCATGGTGCCAGCAGGCAAAGCCCAAGGGTCCACCACAGACAGCCGCAAACTTCATACGCTGCTGACCGGTTCCGGTGAGTATGCGATCGAAGCATGGGTAGCCCCCGGCAATATTAGCCAGGAAGACGCACGGATTGTGACCTACTCCGGCTCCGCAACCACACGAAACATGACGCTGAGCCAGTCCCTGCAGCGTTATGAAGTGTTGCACCGCAGCACCACCAGCGATGAAAACATGCCGTTTGCTACCCAGGATGGCGACAAGCTGCTGCAGGCTACCCTGCAACATGTTGTTGTCAATTATTCCCCAGGTGCGGGGCGGCAGATTTTTGTGAACGGCCAATACTCCGGCGATATGGATCCAGATAACGCCGGCCTGCTCTCCGAATGGGACGACAGCTTCGCTCTGGTTTTGGGTAATGAAACCGATGGCAACTCCCCGTGGCAGGGCGCCATTCGTATGGTCGCGATTCACAACCGGGCACTAACCCCGGAGCAGATTCAGGCCAACTTCGACGTCGGTGTAGGGCAGAAGTTCTTCCTGCTGTTCGGCGTGTCTGATCTGATCAACGTGCCCGAAAGCTACATTGTTTTCGAAGTCAGCCAGTTCGACAGCTTCAGCTACCGGTTTACCAGCCCCTTCTTCATCAGTCTGGATGAAAGCGCCGAGCCTTCCAATATCCGTCTTCAGGGTATGCGTCTGGGTATCAACGGCAAAGAAGCCACGGTAGGCCAGGCCTGGGCTAATCTTGATGTGATTCTCGATAGCGCAACCTACGAGCCTGGCACAGGCCAGTCATTGTCGCGGCTTGGCACCATCATCGCGCTTGAAAACGGGCCGGAATATGACGAGTTCTTCCTGACGTTCGATCTATTCGGCGGCAGCACTTACTCTCGCTCTGAGCCGCCGTTGATCGGCAGCGAAACGCCAGCGGATCTGCCGCCATCATCCGATATCGGCCTGAAAACCTTTGACGAGATCAACGAGTCCATGGCCCGCATGACCGGTGTTGCGAAAACCCGACCGGCTGTTTTGAATACCTTCAACACGGTCAAGCAACAGTTACCAACCATTGAAAATATCGGCGGCTTTTTATCGTCTCACCAGATGGCAGTCACGCAGATGGCGATTCAGTATTGCGATGCTCTCATCTCGGATGGGCAAGCCAGAGCGGCCTTTTTTCCGGGCTTTGATTTCACGGCTACTCCCGGAACGGCTTTCGATCATAGCGGAAAAAGCCTGATTACCGGGCCACTGTTAGCACGGTTCGTTGGTGAGAATCTGTCTACTCAGCCTGCCGCATCGGATATTCAAACGGAGCTTGGCAGCCTGATAGACAAGTTGACACCGTGTAGCGGTACAGATTGTCAGGACCGCACCGAAACAATTGTTAAAGCAAGTTGTGCCGCAGTTCTTGGCAGCGCCACCACCCTGGTTCAGTAGAGGACACCGCTCATGTTTATTCGTAAATCCCGTAAACGGCCCCTGGCCAATGGCGAGCCCCTCTTCCACGATGACCACTCGCGGCCACGTACCCGCAGGGAGTTCATTGCCCAGGGCATGATGGCAGGCACCGCCACCGTTTTTGGTGCCTCGCTGTTCAGCTTGTTCGCTAATCCCAGAATGGCGGCGGCTGCGCTCTCTTCTGACTTGGAAGACCTCAAGGAAAGCTGTGGTATTGCCGTTCAGGGTGCGGGAAAGATTCCGTTTATTTGTTTTGACCTGGCAGGGGGCGCGAATATTGCCGGCTCCAACGTGCTGATGGGTAAATCTGGCGGCCAAATGGATTTTCTGAGCACAGCTGGCTACAGCAAGCTCGGACTGCCCGGCGACATGCTGCCAAACGATCCCTCTTTCGTGAACGAAGAGCTCGGGCTGGCGTTTCACTCAGACAGCGCGTTTTTGCGCGGCATTAAACAAAGCGCCGGCGCCGGCACCCTCGCCGGCATCAATGGCGCCATCATCGCGGCCCGATCTGAAAACGATACCGGTAACAATCCACACAACCCAATGTACGGTATTCACAAAGCCGGAGCGGACGGCTCTCTGCTCTCGCTGGTGGGCTCCCAAAGCACGGATTCCGGAGGCAACTCTCTTGCCCCTATGAGCCTGATAAACCCCCAGGTAAGACCTACCAAGATCGACCGACCATCGGATGTGACCGGCCTGGTGGATGTGGGTGATCTGATTGGCATTCTTGATCAAGGTGATGCGGTAGCCGTTATGGAGTCCATCCAGCGCATCAGCGATAAAAAAATGAACAAGCTTAATACCCGCATTACGACAGACGAAGCGATCAAGGAGCTGGTCAAGTGCGGCTACATCAAAAGCGCAGATCTGGCTGACCGCTTTGGTAACCCGGCAGATCTGGACCCAATGGCAGACCCGGATATTGTCGGGCCCGGAGGGATCTTTTCAAGCGCCGAATTCAACGGCAACCGGGAGTTCCGCAAGACTGCCTCTGTCATGAAGTTGGTCCTGAATGGCTATGCGGGCGCCGGCACCATTACCATGGGTGGTTACGACTATCACACCGGGGAGCGGGCGACAGGAGAACGCCGGGATGAGCAGGCTGGCCGATGCATGGGCGCCTGCCTGGAGTACGCAGCAAGAGTAGGAATGCCACTAATGCTGTATGTGTTCAGCGACGGCTCGGTATCGAGCAATGGCAGCCTGGATGATTCCCAGGATGGCAGAGGCAAAGGTGTGTGGACGGGCGACAATCAGCAGACTGCGGCTTCATTTTTCCTTGTTTACAACCCGAACGGGCGCCCGGTTGCCACACGTAACCAGATCGGCTTCATGCGTGCGGATGCCTCCGTGGAAACTGCTTCCAGCCCAGCTGCGAATAACGTAAACCAACTGGTGCAAACCGTGTTACTGAACTACATGGCGCTGCACGGTGAGCAAGGCGACTTTGCTTCAAAGTTTATGGGGCATGGCCTTGGAAATACGACGAACCAAGACCGGTTGATCGCATTTTCGGATGTGGTCAACGGGACAATTCCACCCGCGCCCTGAAAAAAGTTCTGCGGGCAAAGCCCCCCCGGAATCACCTTCACGATTCCGGGGGTGCCAGCCCCTCGGAAAAGTGCATGATCCGCTTATCATCAATGATAATCGCATCAATGCCGGGTAACCGCTCTATCATCTCCAGGCCCTTTTCCGGGCCCAGCACAAAGACCGCCGTAGAAAGCCCGTCAGTTGTCAGCGCATCGTTTCCAATAATTGTAACGCTCTGCACGCCGCGCACGGATTTTCCGGTACCTGGAGCAAGAATGTGATGAACGCGCTCACCCTCCTTATTGATAAAGAAACGCTCGTAATCGCCTGATGTGGATATGGCAACATCTGCCAGCGGCAGCACAACCGCATTGCGTTCCCCGGAGCGTGGGTCCCGCACGCCCACAAGCCATGGGCTTCCGCGCTTGTCACCCAAAAGGCGCAAATCACCACCTGCGCTCAGCCGGGCGTGACGAACGCCAGCCCGCATAAGGCGCTCAATACCAAGATCAACGGCGAAGCCTTTGGCAATGCCCCCCAAGTCAAGCAGCAAGCCTTGCTGACGATAGAATACCGTGTGTTCCGCCTCGTTCAGTACAATATCCTGATAGTTGATACGGCCAAGCCTTGAACGAATATCTTCCGCCGAAGGCTGTTGGTGTTCCCGGTAATCATAAAGAAAGCCAACGGATCCGAAGCTGATATCAAAAGCCCCACCGCTGAGCTCAGCCACGTCGCCCGCTTTTTTAAGCACCTGAAAAAGATCGGGGCTTACCTTGACCGGACTCTCTGCGGCACGCCGATTCAGGCCGGAGAGCTCTGAGTCTTCCCGGTAACGGCTCATGTTCCTATCAACCTGATGAAACACCGCCAGAACGTCTTTCGCGATGGCATCGGCAGCCTTCTGGTCATCAAACCAGAATTCCAACTCTACGGGTGTTGTCATCGCGGTATCTGTGTATTTGTGCCATTGCGCATGGGCCGCAGACGGCAGCACGACAAGCAACAAAAGCCAAAGACACCGCAAGCCGACAGGATGACGGCCCGCAAACAGGTTCATGGATCTGATTTCCACCATCAGCGCTCAGACAACCCTTGCTCGTGACTTAATACTGACTGCTTGCGCTTTACACCCCAGCGGTAGCCGGAAAGGCTACCATCACTGCGAAGTACCCGATGGCACGGCACAACCACGGCCAAAGGGTTGGCAGCACAGGCTCCCGCTACAGCCCGTGAGGCCGTTGGCATGCCCATACGCTGGGCAATCTCGCCATAACTTGCCGAACTGCCCGACGGTATTTCCTGCAGCGCGCGCCAGACTCTGCATTGGAAGTCTGTGCCCCGGAGGTCGAGTTGCACTGAAAGTGGCTTGCGGCTGTCAATCAGATAACTCATCACGTCGGCAAACCACTCTGCCCTCGAGTTGTTTTCATGCTCAAGTGTGGCATCCGGGAATCGACGGGCCAGTTCCACAACCAGCTCCTCCGGAGACTCCCCTGGTAGCACAGCGCACACTCCACTCGGCGTGCGCGCTACCAGAATCTCACCGAGGTAGCAGTGGCCTGTTTGCCAGGTGATCACTTCGTCCTGTGCGTTGTTACTCGTCACGGAAGCCTCCTCGGTTTCGGTTCCCCGGTTTTTTTACGCCGCTCTCGATACCAGAAAACGCAGTATGACTCATGTCAGTGAGGGTGCAAACGTACAATTTTTTACGCAAATCCCCACTTTAGTCTGATTGCCGGATGCAGCGCCGAAAAAGAAACTGACCCTCTACCTTACCAATACACAAACCACAACGTTCAGAGTACTGACCTGAGTGCCAAACACTTGGCCGTGCCCTGTAGCAGGAGCCATTATGACACCCGGAAAAGCACTCTTAACCACCTGCCTACTATTGCTTGCCGCAAGCACCGTTGCCGCAGAAACACTCAAAATCGGCCTGAATTACCCACAGACCGGCCGGTACAAAGATCAGGGTTTGCAACAGAGACTGGGTGCCTTTCTGGCCGTGGATGAAATAAACAAAGCCGGCGGCGTTATGGGGCAGCCTTTGGAACTGGTTATCCGGAACACTCGCGGAGAACCCTCCAAAGGCGCAGAAAACACCGCCGAAATGATAGATAGCGAAGGCGTTCGAATGGTGTTCGGTGGCGTGTCCAGCTCCGTCGCAATTGCCTCTGGCAATGCTGCCCGGGAACGCAACCGGATCTATTTCGGCACCCTCACCTATTCTAACGCGACCACCGGAAGTGCGGCGCACAGCCACATGTTCCGGGAGCCTTATAATGCCTGGATGACGGCCAAGGTTCTCAGCCAGTACCTGAAACGCAACCACGCGGGTGAGGATTATTTCTACATTACTGCGGACTACACATGGGGCTGGTCGGTTGAAGAATCCGTGCGCAAATTTTCCAACACCGAAGACACACAACGCCATCCCGGTGTAAAAACACCCTTTCCCCGTGCCCTGGTGAACGACTTCCAGGACGCTCTGGAGCAAGCCGACGCAAGCGGTGCAAAAGTGTTGATGCTGGTCCTGTTTGGTGATGACATGGTTCGTGCACTTAACGTGGCTTACGAAATGGGCCTGACCAGGAAAATGCAGGTGGTTGTTCCCAACCTGACTCTGGGAATGGCCCGACAGGTTGGCCCAACCATTATGGAGGGTATTGTCGGAGGCAGCCCGTGGGTGTGGAATGCGCCCTATGAACTGGACTACCCACGCGGTAAAGAGTTCGTTGAAGCCTTCTCAAAGCGCTATGAAATGCGGCCATCCACCGCTGCGGCATCGGCCTACAGCATCGTGCATCAATACAAGAGCGCTGTGGAACGCGTCGGTACCACCAATACCCGGGCGGTGATCCGCACACTTGAGGGGCACAGGTACGCCTTCCTGAAAGACGAGCAGTACTGGCGTGATTTTGACCATCAGAACGTACAGTCTGTGTATGTGGTCAAAGTGAAACCCCGGGACACCATCATGGCCGACGAGTACGGTTCGGATTACTTCAGCATCGTCGAGTCGATGTCTGGCGATGATGCAGCCCAGACCCGGGAGGAGTGGGAAGCGCGTCGCAGGGAGGCAGGCAAGCCACTGAGTTTGTGAGCCTGCCTGCGACCTGGAGAGCAAAAACAGCAGAAATCAGCTCTCGCGAGCGTCTTCCCATGTTTTGAGCAACTCATTATAGGGAACGGTTTTGCCCTGCACCTTTTCGTTTTCCAGTTTCGGCTTCGGCGAGCCCGGCTGGTCCAGCCAGTACTGCGGATCCCTTGGCTCGTTCAGCTTCGGGCCGCAGTCCGGCATGACGTTAGCCCGCTCCAACCGCTCCATGACACGGTCCTGAGCATCAGCAAGGCCGTCCAGCGCTTTTTGCGGTGTTGCTTCGCCGCTCGCGGCCTGGGCAATGTACTGCCACCAAAGCTGAGCAAGTTTCGGATAATCCGGTACGTTGGTGCCTGTAGGTGACCACTGAACCCGCGCAGGGCTGCGGTAAAACTCAACCAGGCCGCCAAGCTTCGGCGCCATTTCTGTCATCGCATCCGAGTTGATATCGGATTCGCGAATCGGGGTCAGACCTGCAATGGTTTTCTCCAGAGACACGGTTTTCGCCACCGTGAACTGGGCGTACAACCAGGCTGCCAGGCGACGTTTCTCGGGGGTGGAATCCAGGAAGGTCCAGGAACCTACGTCCTGATAACCCAGCTTCATGCCTTCTTCCCAGTAGGGGCCACGTGGGGAAGGCGCCATTCGCCACTTCGGAGTGCCATCTTCATTGACGACTGGCAGGCCATCCTCAATCATGCTGGCCGTAAACGCGGTATACCAGAAGATCTGCTGAGCGATATTGCCCTGAGCGGGTACCGGGCCGGATTCGGAAAAGGTCATACCCGTGGCTTCAGGCGGCGCGTACTTTTCCATCCAGTCGACATATTTCGTGGTCGCATAAACAGCAGCCGGACCATTCGTAGCACCACCGCGTGAGACGTTGGAACCTACCGGATGGCAGTCCTCCACGCGAATGCCCCACTCATCTACCGGCAAGCCGTTCGGCAGCCCTTTATCGCCCGCGCCCGCCATCGAGAACCATGCGTCGGTGAAGCGCCATCCCAGGGATGGATCCTTCTTGCCATAATCCATATGGCCGTAGACTTTCTTGCCATCTATCTCTTTCACATGAACCGAGAAGAACTCTGCGATGTCTTCATACGCTGACCAGTTCACCGGAACGCCCAGCTCATAGCCGTAGAGTTCCTTGAACTGCTTTTTCAGATCCTCACGCTCGAACCAATCCGCCCGAAACCAGTAGAGGTTGGCAAACTGCTGGCTCGGCAGCTGATAGAGCTTGCCGTCAGGCCCTGTAGTGAAATCAAGACCAATGAAGTCCTCAAGATCCAGAGTCGGCAGAGTAAGATCTTTGCCGGAACCGTTCATTATGTCTTCAACGGCAACCACTTTACCGTACCGGAAATGTGTCCCAATGAGGTCGGAGTCGTTCACATAACCGTCGTAGATGTTGCGGCCAGACTGCATCTGGGTCTGCAACTTCTCAATGACATCACCTTCCTGAATCAGGGTATGGGTCAGCTTGATACCGGTGATTTCCGAGAAGGCCTTGGCCAGAACACTGGATTCGTATTCGTGGGTGGCAATGGTTTCCGAAACAACATTGATTTCCATGCCTCGGAACTGCTCCGCAGCTTTGGTAAACCACGCCATCTCTTGCATCTGTTGTTCTTTGGTAAGGGTAGACTTTTTGAACGAGTCATTTACCCATTTTTCAGCAGCGTCCGAGTACTGATCAGCGGCAGCCTGCAGGCTCAGCCCCATACTGATCGCACCGATGGCAGCGCTCAGTATCAGGGTCTTCGGATAATTGTTGTTTTTGAACATATCCAACCTCGTTTACTTTGTTGTGAATGGAGCGAAGCAAGACCGCACTCCGTTTGGGCTTGTTATAGCGCTTGGACCGTAAAACCTTGTGCGTTCGAGACCGACTTTATGATTGTTTTCGATCATAGATTGAAAATTAGTTCGGTTTCGAATTCTTTACAACCTTTTCAACTCCTTTTTCAAGGGGTCTGTACAACCCGCTCAATCGGCTCCACTCACCCCCAGCGCAAAAGTACCAGAAGCCACGCTACAGACACTGCCAGTGCAACCCAGAGCGTGATGCTGCTAACGGCAAGGAAAGCCAGATGTATGTATGCAGCGGACAGCAAACCGATAAACAACCGGTCTCCCCGTGTCGTTTCGATGGGCAGAAAACCTTTACGCTCGATGCAGGGAGAAACAATTTCGTAAACAGTCATGGCCGCAAGAATCATTGCGATAACCGCAAAGAAAACAACAACAGTGGGTGTCCAGTTCATCCAGGCAATCATATGAATTCTCCTTATACCCGCCCGAGAGCGAAGCCTTTGGCCACGTGGTTGCGAACAAACCAGATAACCAGCAGTCCGGGAACAATGGTCAGAACGCCGGCGGCCGCCAACACGCCCCAGTCAATACCACTGGCCCCGATGGTACGGGTCATGATCGCCCCGATAGGCTGAGCATCCACAGAGGTGAGCGTTCTGGCCAGAAGCAGTTCGACCCAGGAAAACATGAAGGCGAAGAAGGCTGTCACGCCTATACCCGAACGGATCATCGGCAAAAACACTTTGATAAAGAACCTCGGGAAGCTGTAGCCGTCAATGTAAGCCATCTCATCGTATTCCCGTGGAACGCCCTTCATGAAGCCCTCCAGAATCCACACCGCCAATGGCACGTTGAACAGGCAGTGCGCCAGCGCAACGGCAATATGGGTGTCGAAAAGACCAATTGATGAATACAGTTGAAAGAACGGCAGCAGAAAAACCGCAGGCGGCGCCATCCGGTTACTGAGCAGCCAGAAGAACAGGTGTTTGTCGCCCAGAAACTTGTATCGGCTGAACGCATAGGCCGCCGGCAACGCAACCGACAGCGTAATGACCACGTTGATGGATACATACAACATGGAGTTGAGGTAGCCGTTATACCAACTGGGGTCGGTAAAGATCACTGCGTAGTTATCAAACGTGAAGGTTTGCGGCCACAGCGTAAGACCTCCGAGAATTTCCTGGTTGGTTTTGAAGGACATGTTCAGCAACCAGTAAACCGGTGTCAGAAGCAACAGGATAAAAAGGGTAATCCCGACATTCTTGGAATGCGTCTGTCTCATCTCACTCTCCTTATTTTTCTTTGTCGGCGTGAGTAATAGCGGTGAAGAACAACCAGGAAATAAGCAATACAATCAGGAAGTAGATCAGTGAGAATGCCGCAGCACGCCCCAGGTCGAACTGCCCTATTGCCATGGTGGTCAGCGTTTGGCTCAGGAACGTAGTGGAGCTTCCCGGGCCGCCGCCAGTGAGAACAAATGGCTCGATATAGATCATGAAGCTGTCCATGAATCGCAACAGCACAGCAATAATCAGCACACTTTTCAGACGCGGGAGCTGGATATACCGGAATACCGCCCATTTCGACGCGCGGTCGATTTCCGCCGCCTGATAAAAGGCCTCGGGAATGGCGCGCAGACCGGAATAGCAGAGCAGAGCAACCAGCGGCGTCCAGTGCCAGACGTCCATCAGAAGTACTGTCAGCCAGGCGTCCAGGGTGTCGCCGGTGTAGTTATAGTCAATGCCAAGCTGATTGATACCCCAGCCGAACAAACCGATATCACCGCGAGCAAAAATCTGCCAGATGGTGCCAACGACGTTCCAGGGAATCAGCAACGGAATGGCAATGAGGATAAGGCAAAGGGAACCCTTGATGCCGGATTTCGGCATCATCAGGGCCACACCGATACCCAGCGGAATCTGAATCAGCAACACAAAACCGGAGAACACGAACTGCCGGATCAGTGAGTCCTGAAGCCGTTCATCCGCAAGAACTTCTTTGAACCATTCCGTGCCAACATAATATGCCTGACCTGGCCCGAAGATGTCCTGAACCGAGTAGTTAACCACGGTCATCAGGGGTATCAGCGCCGAAAACGCTACTAGCAGAAATACTGGCAGTACGAGCCACCAGGCGCGGTTATCAGGGATTTTGTCCATCACTGTTGCTCCTGAACCAGAAATTCATCCACGTACAGCATCAACCACTGTTTCGGGAACGAAAGGTGTACGGGGCTGTCGATGCTGGCTTCAAACTCCTCACCCTGGCGAACCTTCAACTCATGCTCGCCAAGCTGCACCGTCACGATTTTATAGGTGCCCAGATCTTCTATATCCCGGACGCTTGCTTCATAAGTATCGTCAGACGAAACGGGCGAGATCTCGATGAACTCCGGGCGTATGCCGATCTTCAGATTCGCGGATGTCATGCGTTTGAGAATATCGACTTGCCAGCTCTCAAGAGGCAGCACGGTGGAGCCAAAACAGACGCCACCTGAACTCCGCTCAACCTCTACAATGTTCATTCCCGGGCTTCCGATAAAGTAACCAACGAACGTATGGTTGGGTGCCTCGAAGAGTTCCGTAGGGGTACCAAACTGAACCACCTGACCGTCGTACATCACGGCAATTCTGTCGGCAAATGTGGACGCCTCAAGCTGGTCGTGGGTGACGTACACCATGGTGATATCAAATTGCTCATGGATCTGCTTGAGTTTCCGACGCAGCTTCCACTTGAGCTGGGGATCGATAACAGTCAGCGGCTCGTCGAACAGAATCGCCGAGACGTCTTCCCGCACCAGCCCCCGCCCCATGGACACCTTCTGCTTTTCATCAGCGGTCAGATTCCTTGCCTTTTTATGAAGCTTGTCTTCAATCTCAAGGACCTCTGCAATCTCCTGTACACGAGCCTTGATTCGGGAGGCGGGAACCTTGTTGTTCTTGAGCGGGAAGGCCAGGTTTTCGTATACCGTCATCGAGTCGTAAATAACCGGGAACTGGAATACCTGTGCGATATTTCTGTCCCGCGGAGAGAGTTCGTTCACCCGCTTGCCATCAAACAACACCTCCCCTTCTGACGGTTGAATCAACCCGGAGATAATATTCAGCATGGTGCTCTTGCCACACCCCGAAGGCCCAAGCAGCGCATAGGCACCGCCTTTGTGCCAGACATGGTTCATCTGGCGAATGGCATAGTCATCCGGCCCGGTTGGTGTGTCACTGTAACTGTGCGCCAAGGCTTTTAATTGAATTTCAGCCATCAGACAGCCCCTCCTGCAACCCGGGATGGTGTATGCACCAGTTGCTCATCGTTATCGAAGACGAACAGTTTGTTGATCGGCAGATAAACCTTGACGGGCGCACCTGTGTGGTACTGATGAACGCCCATGAGCTGCATCACCATCTCGAAATGACTGTTTTCAACGTGCATGAAGGTTTCAGAACCACTGATCTCGCTCAACGCGACTTCCATGGACATCTCCAGATCGTCATCGTTGGCCGGAACAAGCGCAATATGGCTGGGGCGAATACCGAACCAGTAATCACCTGGCGTCAGCTTTTCCAGCTCCTGGGTCAGTGCGTGGTGGGAATATTCATCAAAGGTAACTTCGGTGTCCGTCACACGTCCGCGAATCATGTTCATCGGGGGCTCACTGAACAGTTGCGCAGCCAGGGTATTAACCGGCGCACGGTAAACGTCCATGACTGGCCCGGTCTGAACCACACCGCCTTCATGTAATAGCGTCGTTGTGCCACCCAGTGCCAGAGCTTCGTTTGCCTCTGTTGTTGCGTAAACTGCAATACACTGGCGCTCCCGGAATAAATCCCTGAGTTCCGCCCGAAGCTCTTCCCTCAACTTGTAATCAAGATTCACCAGAGGCTCGTCGAAAAGCACCAGGGTTGCATCCTTTACCAGCGCGCGAGCCATAGCGGTACGCTGTTGCTGGCCGCCGGAGAGCTCAAGCGGATAGCGCTTGAGCAAAGGGTCAATCCGCAGCATAGACGCCGTTTCTTTTACCCGACGATCAATTTCAGACTCTGCCATTTTGGCCAGGCGCAGAGGGGAGGCAATATTTTCGTAGACGGTAAGCGTGGGATAGTTGATGAACTGCTGATAGATCATTGAGATGTTGCGGCGCTGCACGTTCTGCCCGGTAACATCCTCGCCCTTATACAGCAGGCGACCCTGCGTCGGTTTGTCGAGGCCGGCCATCAGTCGCATCATTGAGGTTTTACCGGCCAACGTCCGACCAAGCAAGACATTGAAGGAGCCAGCCTCAAAAATAAGATTGGCGTCCCGTACGTAGTCGATACCGTCGACTGTGCGGGAGAGGTTCTCCAGCGTTAAGGACATAAGCATTCCTTGTTGTTCTTATGGAAGCGCATCCGGATCCTGAAACAAACGTCCGGAAATTCTATTTGGAATTTTTGAACGCAAGGCCTGTACCAGTTTTCTGAAACTTGTACGTGAAAACCATTACATCTCTGATTTTAAAAGGTTTTAGTTTTCTCCATATTTCTCATCCGAAAACACCAATGTTCGTTTAGCAACACTTTGCTCAAGTTGAACGTTGACGTGAACACTGTTTGCACAGATGATTGAACAGTTCCCGGGTCTCGACTGAACACACGGCTCCGATTACCAATACCGAAAAACATAAAAACGAACACAGAGATGCCGCCCGATGAAGAAGAACAAACACCTGGATAACCGAAGTGACGTTGCGAAATCCTGGGAACGCTGCATCGCGTGGGGCCTCGACCATGAATACGAACCGGCTCCACCCGCGCCAGAAGCTTTTCAACAGCAAGATCTGGAGCGCCAGTACCAGGAGTTGCTTTCGAGTACGGAGGCGGAGGTGCTTCCCTATTACCGGAACGTGCTCTCCAATAGCCGCTGCCTGATCCTTCTGGCGAATCAGCACGCCACCGTATTGAAAAGCTGGGGCGACAAGCGCATCACGGAGCCCCGTCTCAAACCCTGGTTTCAGGAAGGCGCAAACTGGCAGGAGCAACACTGCGGCACCAACGCCATAGGGACCGCTATTGCCGCCGGGAAAGCGATTCAGATACAGCGAAATGAACACTTTCTCAAACTCCACCGAAGCATCATCGGCTCCGCCGCTCCCATATTCGATGCCCGGAAGCAGCTTACCGGTGTATTGAGCGTGTTCAGCGATGCCTACCTGCCGCAGGCTCACACGCTCGGCATGGTGCGACTGCTTACCCAATCCGTAGAAAACCGACTGCTCAACCGGGAGTTTGAGTCGGATCACTTTCAGATCACACTCAACACCACCGCGGACAACTTCGACAGCCCCTGGTCCGGCATTCTCGTCTGTGATGATTCAGGCCAGATAGTTGCCAGCAACCAGCGTGCGGATCAGCTGCTGGGTACCCAAACCGCCGACACCAGGCTTGATGATCTGTTTACCACTCACCGCAACCACATCCTGAGTCATCCGGAACACACGGCAATACAACTTACGACCAGAAGCAAGGTAAGACTGAGCGCTCGCCTCAAGCGACCTTCTTCAACACGAAAGGCGTCTTTGGATAAGGTTGCGGGCGCTTCGGAGCTCTCTACACAAGCCACGTCATCCGGCTTTAGCAGCCTGGAGTACGGTGACGCATCGGTTCGTCGCTGTGCCGAGCAGAGTCTGAAAGTTCTCAATCGGGGCGTTCCGCTGTTGATCACCGGCGAAACCGGCGTTGGCAAGGAAGTGCTGGTAAAGGTTCTGCATGAAGCGACTCAACGCAGGGACCACCCCCTGGTTGCAGTGAATTGCGCGGCCATCCCGCCAGAGCTGGTGGAGTCCGAATTGTTTGGTTACGAGGCGGGAGCTTTTACCGGCGCACGGGCTCAAGGCTCCCTTGGCTTGATCCGCAAAGCCCACAAAGGCATATTGTTTCTGGATGAAATTGGCGAGATGCCGTTATCTGCGCAGTCACGGCTGCTTCGTGTACTTCAGGAGCGTGTGGTCACACCGGTGGGAGGCTCAGAATGTATCCCGGTCGATATTCTGCTGATCACCGCAACCAACCGCTCACCTTCATCGAGCATTGAATCCGGGCAATTCCGCGCAGACCTTTACTATCGGATCAACGGGCTGTGTATTGAACTGCCCGCACTTCGAAACCGCACCGACAAACGCAACCTTATTGAGAACATCTACCGCCAGCACCGGGATCCGGCGCAGAGCGAGGCGCTAGCCCCAAGGGTACTATCAGCCCTGGAAAATCACCCCTGGCCGGGCAACATCCGCCAACTGGTAAACGTCTTGAGGGTGGCCATAGCCATTGCCGATGGGGAGGATGTACAAATCTGGCATTTGCCGACAGACTTCCTCGCCGAATTTGAGGCCACGGCCTTCGCCTCTGCTAATAAGCCAGCAAAGATGGCGTCTTTCGATGCCACACCGAAGCCCCCCAGCAAGCTGCGCGATCAGCCCGAAAACGGCGAACACAACAAGCTCGCCTATACACTTCGCGTTTACCACCGGTGTAAAGGCAACGTATCGAGCGCTGCAAAAGAGTTGTCTATCAGCCGAAATACTCTTTACAAGCGGTTGCGGGAACTGGGGGTCCGTTAAACCACTCTGCACTGTTGGGCTGTCCCCAAACGAGCTGCTCAGAGCTTATGAACAGCCTGAATCCAACCGTCGTACAACTGATCGCGCTTTTCCTTTGTCATGACCGGCTCGAAGCTCCGGTCACATCGCCACAAACTCGCGAGCTCGTCCAGCGATCCATACACGCCGGCTTGAAGCCCCGCCAGATACGCGACGCCGAGTGCTGTTGTTTCCACAATTGACGGCCTGTCCACTCGCGCGCCAAGAATATCCGCAAGGAACTGAAGCACCCAGTTATTCGTTACCATTCCGCCATCAACCCGCAAGTTGATCGGGCGACTACCGTCTTTTTCCATCGCTTTTTGCAGGTCTTTGGTCTGATAGCACACCGATTGCAGGCCGGCGGTCACAATTTCCTTGATGCCCGTATCCCGGGTCAGGCCAAAAATTGCACCACGCGCATCGGGATCCCAGTAGGGTGCGCCCAGGCCTGTAAACGCTGGTACAAGATAAACGCCGTGATCTACCGGCGTGCCTTCTGCCAATGGCTCTGTGTCACAAGCGTTCTGAATCAAACGGAGGCCGTCGCGTAACCATTGAATCGTTGCACCGGCGATAAAGATGCTGCCCTCCATGGCATAGGTCGGTTTGCCTTTAAGGCGATAGGCAACGGTTGTTAACAGTCTGTGCTCGGATCTCAGAGCCTTGTCACCGGTGTTCAGCATCAGAAAGCAACCCGTGCCATAGGTGCTCTTTGCCATCCCGACATTGAAACAGGTCTGGCCAAACAGGGCTGCCTGCTGGTCACCCGCTATACCGAGCACGGGCACGCCGTTAAGGACTCCACCCTCAGAGATGATTCCGAAATCGTCGGCTGAGTCCATCACCTCGGGCAGCATGGATTCGAGAATGCCGAACAGCTCCAGCAACTCTGAATCCCATTGCTGGGTATGTATATTGAACAGCAGGGTCCGGCTCGCGTTGGTGGCGTCGGTTCGGTGCTCCTGTCCTCCGGTGAGATGCCAGAGCAGAAAGCTGTCAACTGTTCCGAATGCCAGCTCTCCGCGCTCGGCGCGCTCACGGGTACCAGGCACATTCTCCAGTATCCACCGGATTTTGGTGGCCGAAAAATATGGATCGATCAACAGTCCGGTTTTGCTGTGAACCCAGGGTTCATGACTGGCACTTTTCAGGGATTTGCAATAGGAGGCTGTTCGCCGGTCCTGCCATACGATCGCATTGTAAACCGGCTTGCCGCTGACCCTGTCCCAGACGATCGTCGTTTCCCGCTGATTGGTGATGCCGACAGCAATCACTTCGTCATCGTCTGCGCATTCTTCCGACATCACCGCGTCGCACGTCTGTTTCACAGACGACCAGATATCGTCAGGGTCGTGCTCGACCCAACCACTGTCCGGAAAATGTTGGGGAAACTCCTGCTGCCGCACTGCGTGTATATTGCCTTTGAGATCAAAGAGCATGGCCCGGGAACTCGTGGTCCCCTGGTCAATGGAAAGTAAGTACTGGCTCATTTAGCGTCTCCCCCGCTTTCTTATTTGTTCGCATTTTTGCTCTTTTGAACATGAATGCCAAGATGTTTCGAAAACAACGCCAACCAACCAATGTGCAACTCACTCAATAGGCTGTATAAAATACTGAAAAAGACTAAACTTTATTTGCACCGTGTTTACGGACGCTCATTATTTCGTATAAGAACAACGACAGGTTGGAGGGCTATTGAATGGCACAGCGACGGCGGCAGGATCTGATCATGGAACTGATCCAGCAGAACGGCTTTGTAACGACCGAGCAGCTTGTCGACCAGTTCAGAGTAACGCCCCAGACAATCCGAAGGGATCTGAATGAGCTTGCAAAAGATAAAAAGCTCCGCCGGCACCACGGCGGGGCCGGTATCGACTCAAGCACGGTGAACACGGCCTACCAGGCCAGAAAGATCATGGATCTGGAAGCCAAAGAGCGCATCGCCGAAGCCATGGTCAAGTTGATCCCGGATAACTCTTCGATGTTTATCAACATTGGCACCACCACCGAAACGATAGCCAAAGCGCTGCTCGAAAAAAACAATTTGCAGATTGTGACCAACAATCTGCATGTCGCCTCCATTCTCTCCGCAAAAGAGGACTTCCACGTGATCATCGCCGGTGGAGAAGTTAGGAGCCGCGATGGCGGCATTGTAGGCGAAGCCACGCGCGATTTTATCAACCAATTCAAAATGGACTTCGGCATCATCGGCATCAGCGGTATCCATACGGACGGCTCCCTGCTTGATTTCGACTACCGCGAAGTCCGTGTGGCACAGGCGATTATTGCCAACTCCAGCCAGGTATTGCTCGCCGCTGACCATTCAAAATTCGGCCGCAACGCAATGGTAAGACTGGGCAGCATTACCCAGGCAGACCACGTGTTTACCGATCAACAACCACCGGCCGAAATCTCTCAACTTCTGAACGAACACAGCATCAAACTTCATCTCGTCTGACAGCCTATCCGAACGCCGGGGGCATCTGGCCAGATCTGGCCCACTCCGCCATTTTCGTTTATTTTCTATATTTTCCTTTACGAATATTCCTGTCTTTCGCATAATGTTTATTGCGCGTTTATGCGCCGGAAAGCTTGCGCAGGGAAAATGCGTCTTTTCCTATGGCATCAGGAGATAACCAGCAATGACTATGGACCACGAACAATATGACGTTGTCGTCGTTGGCGGCGGTGTCAATGGAACCGGAATAGCCATGGATGCAGCCGGGCGAGGTCTCAGGGTGCTGCTCTGTGAAATGAATGATCTGGCCTCTGCCACCTCTTCAAATAGCAGCAAGCTTATTCATGGCGGGCTGCGCTATCTTGAACACTATGAGTTCCGACTGGTCCAGAAAGCGCTCGCTGAACGTGAGTCCCTTCTCAGAAACTCACCACACATCATGTGGCCTATGCGCTTTCGCCTCCCGCACCGGCCGCACTTGAGACCCGCCTGGATGATACGCACCGGGCTGTTTCTTTATGATCACCTGGCCAAGCGTGAAATTCTGCCAGGCTCCCGCTCCATCCAATTTGACGCATCAGGCCCGCTAAAACCCGATATCACCAAGGGTTTCGAGTACTCCGACGGCTGGGTGGATGACGCCAGGCTCGTTATCCTCACGGCAAAAAAAGCACAGCAATCCGGCGCTACAATCCTGACCAGAACCAAGTGCGTCAAAGCCGAACGTGGTCAGAAGGATTGGAAAATCACCCTTCGCGACATGTCGAACGATGCCGAGAAAACCGTTTCAGCCAATGTGATTGTTAATGCCTCAGGCCCCTGGGTGAGCAAGCTTTTTAGTGAAACACTCTCCATGCCGGCACCCAGAATGATTCGAATGGTCAAAGGCAGCCACATTGTGGTGCCGCGGCTCAATCAGGGGGAGGAAGCCTATATTCTGCAAAATGAAGACGAACGCATTGTATTCGTGATCCCCTATGAGGATGAGTTCTCACTGGTAGGCACCACCGACGTTGACTATGAAGGTGACCCGAGAAAAGCAAAGATATCGCCGGAAGAAACCGATTATTTGCTCAACATCGTCAATGCGCACTTCATCCGGCAGCTCAAACCGTCCGATGTGGTGTGGTCTTACTCAGGCGTCAGGCCGCTTATGGATGGCGAAGAGGAAAACGCCCAGAAAGCGTCCCGTGATTACTCGTTTGAAGTCAACCAGGAGAAAGGCAAGGCGCCCCTGATTTCAGTATTCGGAGGCAAAATCACCACCTACCGAAAGCTGGCAGAGGCCGCTACGGACAAACTGTGCCATTTCTTTCCGGAAGCGGGAGGTCGCTGGACAAAAACAGCGATTCTGCCAGGCGGCGATTTCGACAACCAGGACAACCTTGCCGCAGCACTCAAGCATGAGTTTCCCTGGCTGCCCGAAGCCACCCTTAGCCGCTATGTACGGACATACGGTACGACGTCCCGCGATATTCTGCTTGGCTGCACCTCGGTGGATGACCTTGGTCAGCATTTTGCCGGCACCTTGTTCGAAAAAGAGGTTCAGCACCTTGTGAAAAACGAGTGGGCCATGACTTCCGAGGACATTTTGTGGCGCAGGACCAAACAAGGGCTTTATGCATCTGTCAGCAATATCGAATCTCTTGATGTCTATCTGGCGAACAGAATCACCGCATCCGTTCCCGGCCCCCTACTTCACCAGAGTGTCTGATGCCAGTAGACCGGCTATCCGTTTCTGAAGTTCCGGAACCACCTGCTCTTCAAACCAGGGGTTCCGGCGTAACCAGAGGTTGTTCCGTGGGCTTGGATGGGGCATTGGCAGCACCTCTGGCCAATATCGCTGCCAGTTTCTGACATTTTCGGTGACAGATTTTTCCCGGGCCTTCAGGTGCCAGGCATGAGCGTATTGGCCGATAACCAGCGTAAGCCCGATATCAGGTAAACGCTCAAGTAACGCGTTGCGCCAAGCCGGTGCGCACTCCGGCCTGGGCGGCAAATCACCAGACTTGCCTGTACCGGGATAACAGAACCCCATCGGAAGAATAGCCAGCTTGCGGTCATCGTAAAACGTTTCCCGCGTTATGCCCATCCACTGCCGGAGGCGGTCGCCGCTGGGGTCGTTGAACGGCAATCCCGTTTCATGTACACGCCTTCCCGGAGCCTGGCCAACCACAAGGATGCGAGACTCCGGAGATAATTGCACAACCGGCCGAGGCCCCAAGGGCAAGGCTTCCGCACATATCGTGCAGGCACGTACCTGGCGGACCAGTTCATCAAAAGGCAGTTGCGCAAGAGTGTCCTTCATTGGCTCGTCGTCATCCCGGCGATTGCATAAAAAGCGTTTTCCCGTAACCATATAGCTCAAAAAACCATGCAGCAAGCCGTCATCGTGCTTTCATACTGCGGCCTATTCAGGAATTAATCATGAACGCAAAAGCAGGCCCTCTCCCTCTTCCGGAGATTGATGTTGAAGAGTTCCGCAAGGTTGTTCGCAGCCGCCGTTCTGTAAGGCGCTTCACGGACGAACCCATTCCGGATGCGGTGCTTGAGGACTGTCTTGAATTGGCCACGCTGGCACCAAACTCCAGCAACTTGCAGCCGTGGGAGTTTTTTGTGGTCAGAACGCCGGAGCTTCGGAGCAAGCTTGCCGAGGCTTGCCTGGGCCAGAACGCTGCTACCACCGCGCCGGTATTGATCGCGATTGTTGCGCGCCCGGACACTTGGCGGAAGCATGCACGCTTGGCGCTGGAAGATTGGCCAAAAGAAGAAAAGCTGCCCTCAATTGTTGAAAAGTACTACAAAAAAATTGCACCTATTCATTACAATCAGGGCCCGTTAGGGCTTTTGGGCGTGGCCAAGAAAACGGCCGGGCTGGTGGTGGGTTTGTCCCGCCCCGTGCCCCGCGGGCCCTATTCGGTGAACGAAATGAAGGTCTGGGCTACCAAATCCACGGCACTGGCGGCCGAAAACCTGATGCTCGCGCTGCGCGCCCATGGGTACGACTCCTGCCCGATGGAGGGGTTCGACGAGTGCCGGGTAAGAAAGCTGCTCGACCTTCCCCGAAAAGGGCTGGTGACCATGGTGCTGGCCGCGGGGAAACGTGCCGAAAACGGTGTGTACAACCGACAGTATCGGTTCGACCGGCAAGATCTGATCCACTATCTGTAACAAATCTGCGGACGATCAGCCGCCCTGACCGGGCGGTTGATCGCCAAAGACACTGGCGCCTTCTTCGGGCGTGCTGACCGCACGTCGCATCCAGCCAAACAACTCTCTGCCATACCCCTTGTGATAACCGGAAAGATTTGGCCTCGCCGGCTCTCGCGCCGCAAACTCTGTCTTATCCATAACAATCGATAAGACGCCCTTATCAGCATCCAGGCGTATCAGATCACCATTCTGAACGCGCGCAAGTGCGCCTCCGTCATACGCCTCCGGATAAACGTGAATCGCCGCCGGAACCTTGCCAGACGCGCCCGACATTCTGCCATCGGTAACCAGACCAACCTTGAACCCCCGATCCTGAAGCACACCCAGATACGGGGTCAGCTTGTGAAGTTCGGGCATGCCATTCGACCTGGGGCCCTGAAAGCGAACAACCACGATGCAATCCTTATCCAGATCGCCAGCATCGAAAGCGGCTTTCAGCTCGTTCTGATCGTTGAACACCACCGCAGGCGCTTCGACTCTGTGATGCTCACGGGCAACCGCAGATACCTTGATAACGCCTCTGCCCAGATTGCCATCCAGAACCTTGAGCCCGCCATCGGGCGCGAAGGCACCAGCCGCAGAACTCAATACGTCCGGATACAGGCTTTTCTCTGGCGCAGGTCGCCATATCAACTTGTCTCCCTCCAATTCGGGCATGCGTGTGTAACGCTCAAGGCCATAACCGACAACGGTTTCCACATCATTGTGCAGGTAGCCTCCTTCAAGCAGTTCACGAATGAGGAACGGCGTGCCACCGGCCTCGTGAAAAGCATTCACATCTTCCTCGCCATTGGGGTAAATACGAGTCATGGACGGCACAACGGATGAAAGCTCGGCGTAATCATTCCAATCGATGATAACGCCTGCAGCCCGGGCGATAGCAACCCAGTGCAACGTGTGATTAGTGGAACCTCCGGTTACCAGAAGCGCTACCAATGCGTTCACGATGCTTTTTTCGTCAACCATGTCACCCAGACCAAGCTCTCCATTGTGAGGTCTGGATAGCCGGATAACCTGTTCAGTTGCCGCGCGAGTCAACTGATCACGCAAGGGGGTGTTGGGGTGCACAAAGGCGGCGCCAGGCAAATGCAGCCCCATAACCTCCACCAACAGCTGATTGCTGTTGGCCGTTCCATAAAAGGTGCAGGTTCCCGGGCTGTGATAGGACTTGCTCTCAGCTTCCAGGAGCTCGTCTTTACTAATCTTCCCCTCTGCGTACAGCTGGCGTATACGCTGCTTTTCCTTGTTCGGCAGACCCGATGGCATAGGGCCTGCAGGTATCAGAATGGTTGGCAAATACCCGAAGCTGAGCGCACCGATCAGCAGTCCCGGAACGATCTTGTCGCAGATGCCCAACAACATCGTGGCATCAAACATGTTGTGACTCAGAGCTATCGCTGTACTCATAGCGATGGTATCCCGTGAAAACAGGCTGAGCTCCATACCCGGCTGGCCTTGAGTTACGCCATCACACATGGCGGGCGTGCCGCCGGCAAACTGCGCCACAGAGCCCATTCCATGCGCCGCCTCGCGGATGACATCCGGAAAGCAGGCATAGGGCTGATGCGCCGAGAGCATGTCGTTGTAAGCCGACACCATGGCCACATTGGCTTTGTTCATCAGCTTCAGGGTGTTTTTGTCGCTCTGGTTGCAGGCGGCAAACCCGTGGGCAAGATTACCGCAGGACAGCGAACTTCTGTGCGGCGAGCAGGCTGAAAGCTCATTCATGCGGCCGAGATAATCCTGCCGGGTCGTACGACTGCGGTCGATAATTCGCTGGGTCACTGCATGGATAGTCGGGTGCATAACGGGGCTCCAGTACCGGTCGAGTATGTAATAGCACTCAACAGTTCGTAATTTTACTTTCTTTTTTCGTTAATGAACGCTTAATTATTCAAAATAACGCATTATTTTGATATATTTACTACATCATAAACCGAATTCGAACAAAAAACATACAGACCAGGAATCAGAATATGACAATTCGTATCGCGATCAATGGTTTTGGACGGATTGGCCGCAACACACTCCGCGCGCTCTATGAAAACAACTATCGCGAGCAACTCCGTGTGGTCGCCATCAATGACTTGGGCGACGCTGAAACCAATGCCCACCTCCTCAAGTATGACAGCGTCCACGGGCGTTTTAATGCAGACGTCAGCCACGGCCCCGAATCTCTCAGCGTAAACGGCGACCGGATTGCCATCACGGCCATTCGCAATCCGGAAGATTTGCCCTGGAAGGATCTGAACATCGACGTTGTCTTTGAATGCACCGGGTTATTTACCGAGCGAACCAAAGCCGAAGCTCACCTCACAGCCGGAGCCCGAAAAGTCATTATCTCGGCGCCAAGCCCGGATGCTGATACCATGGTGGTTTACGGCGTTAACCATAACGCTCTTACGGCGAAGCACAATATTATTTCCAATGCGTCCTGCACGACCAACTGCCTTGCACCGGTTGCTGAAGCGCTGCATAGAGCCATCGGTATAGAAAGCGGGCTGATGACAACCATACATTCTTACACCAACGATCAGAATTTAAGTGACGCATACCACTCTGACCTGTACCGAGCCCGCTCCGCAACCCAGTCAATGATCCCGACCAAAACCGGTGCCGCCGCAGCCATTGGCAAGATTATCCCAGAGCTTGACGGAAAGCTCGACGGGCTGGCGGTTCGCGTACCGACCATTAATGTATCGCTGGTCGATTTCAGCTTTATTGCCACTCGGGAAACATCCGTGGAAGAAGTCAATGCAGCAGTAAAAGCTGCTGCAGAATCAAATCCTGTACTTGGCTACAACCTGGAAAAACTGGTCAGCGTAGACTTCAATCACAATGCGCTCTCCAGCGTTTTTGACGCTAATCACACTCGTGTGTTGGGCCGTCATGTAAAGGTAATGTCCTGGTACGATAATGAGTGGGGATTCTCAAACCGGATGCTGGACAATGCACTCGCGCTGATGACAGCCAGTGGATAAATCCGGCTAACCCGAAATTGATCGCAAACTTGCACAATGCAAATCCGACTAACCAAAGGACACGAAATATGCTCAGGCGTACCAAGATTGTCGCCACCCTAGGCCCCGCTACAGACTCACCCGAGTCCCTGGCTGCCATCATAGCCGCAGGCGTTGACGTTACCCGGCTTAACTTTTCCCACGGCAGCGCCGATGAACATATTGAACGTGCGCAACAGGTGCGCAAGACAGCAGCCGCACAAGGGCGATTTGTTGCCCTGCTTGCTGACCTCCAGGGCCCCAAACTTCGCATTGCCCGCTTTGCCGAGAACAAAGTCATCCTGACTGCAGGCCAAACCTTCGTTCTGGATGCCTCAATGGACAAGGAAGCGGGCACGCAGGAACGTGTCGGCATCGACTATGAGCAGCTGATTGACGATGTAAAGCCGGGCGACATTCTGGTGCTGGACGATGGCCGAATCGAAATGGAAGTGCAGTCTGTTGACAATCACAGCATCACATCGTCGGTTCTGATTGGTGGGCCGCTGTCGAATAACAAAGGCCTGAACAAGCGTGGTGGTGGCCTGTCTGCCGACGCGCTGACCGAGAAAGACAAGCAGGATATCGTGACGGCCGCTCGCCTTGGCGCCGATTACGTTGCTGTGTCTTTTGTTCGCACCGCCGAGGATATGCACACAGCTCGCCGCTTGCTCAAGGAAGCCGGCTCTGATGCCGGCCTGGTTGCGAAAATCGAGCGTGCTGAACTGGCACATAATATGGAAGCGCTCGACGCTGTGATTGAGGCCTCTGATGCGGTGATGGTGGCTCGTGGTGATCTTGCCGTTGAGATTGGCGATGCAGAGCTTGTGGGTGTGCAAAAGCACATCATCTCACGCGCCAGGGTGCTTGATCGCGCTGTGATTACGGCTACCCAGATGATGGAGTCGATGATTACCAGCCCCATGCCCACACGCGCTGAAGTATNTG
>JGI24525J20082_1000037_pt1 | contig 66739 bp, 81 predicted proteins | sample LinPmetageLP50_FD_20082 | JGI IMG/M metagenome (IMG submission 20082) | reverse complement strand
GCCTCCCTGTTCAACCGCCCCCAGCAGCCCAAGCCGAGCGACGGACAGGTTGAGTCTCGACAGGCGGTCCCGGCCCGCGTCTGGCATTACGGTCGGGTAAAGGTCGGTGGGTCTCTTGCATTCTACGAAAGCCGTGGCGGGGCGCTGTATAAGGCCATCCTGCTGTCGTCCCGTCAGGTCGACGGAATCGAGCAGCTCTATCTCCAGGATACGCCCGTAACGCTGGACGGCTCCGGCTGGATCGTGACGGCGCCGTGGGAGAATGGCAGCAATCCTCTTGTGCGGGTTGCCACGCATCTCGGCACAGATGACCAGACAGTCGACCCCTATCTCAGTGGTGCTTTCTCCGAATGGACAGCCGCGCATCGCTTGCGCGGAACCGCATATGCCGTGATGCAATGCAAGTCGGGACCTGACACCGAGTTTCAGGCGCACTACCCATCCGGCGAGCCGCAGTTCTCGGTGCTCATTCGTGGCGCTCGCATCTACGATCCGCGTAAGGATTCCACGGTGGCTGGCGGTAGCGGCGCGCACCGCCATTCCAACAAGGCCACGTGGGAGTGGAGCGATAATGCGGCGCTCGTCGTTCTCGACTATCTGACGCACGAGGATGGATACGATCGGGCCATCACGAAGATGGATCTGCCGTCTTTCATCGCAATGGCAAACCTTTGCGATGAGGGGGTCGCGCTGGCTGCCGGAGGCACTGAGCGCCGCTATCGCGTAGCCACTTCGGTCGCACTGACAGAGGCACGCAAGGACGTGCTGGCTCGGCTGCTGGAAGCCTGCGAAGCGCGGCTGTACCCAACGCAGGACGGCAAGGTCTCTATCCGCGGCGGCAAGTGGGAAGCCCCGACTGTCACGATTGACGCGGACGCCGGGCACATCCTCGAAACCAACTTTGCGCCGCCTGACGCTATGTCCCGGTTCAACGAGTTGTCGTTTCAGTATCTTGACCCCGCGCTGAGTTACATCGAGAACGATGGAACGCCTTGGCAGGATGTCGCGGACATCTCGGCGACCGGGCAACTCGTCACGGTTCCTGCGGACTTCGTGCAGATCCCTTCGCACAGCCAGGCGCGGCGTCTCGCCAAGATCCGCATGGCGCGCGAGAACAGCGATTGGGTCGGCGAGGTCGTTACCAACCTGAACGGCCTCAACGTCATCGGCGAGCGCGTCATCACGCTTAAATGGCCTGAGTTGGACATCAACGGCCCGTATTGGGTCGAGGGCGGCCCGGAGCTTCTGCCGGACTTCAGCGGTGTGCGCCTTTCTCTGCGCTCGGCCAACGCGGCGTCCTACAACTGGACAACCGCGGAAGAGGGCACATCGACATCCGTTCCGCCAGACACCTCGCCAGACTTCAACCTGACGCCTCCGACCATCACGCTTTCGCAGATTGCCGGGCCGAAGATCCGCGCAGACTGGACGCCAAGTCAGGCCCTCAATCGAGCCTACGAGGTTCAGTACCGGCCCGACGCCAGCGGCACCTACACGGCGATGACCGTGGCTGGCACCAGAGACAGCGCAGAGAGCGGGACTGTTGCGGCCGGCATCTATCAGGTCCGCATCCGCGAGAGCGTAGGCGTTGAGGCGATCGGCCCTTGGTCCTCGGACTACCCCATCACCATCACCTAGCGAGGCATTATGGCCGAAACCATCGTGACGGAGCGTCCACACTCCGCGACCATCCGCGTCTGGCACGGCGAGGACTGGTACGACGCCCTGCCGCAACTCGTAGACAACGCCGGTCTGCCGTTCGACGTGACCAACTACACGCTGGAACTGTTCGCGCGCCCGACGCTGGATCATTCCGTTCTGCTCAAGCTGCTGTCGTCTGCCGAGGGCACCATCCGCAAGGAGGATGCGACGCTCGGTCTGGTGTCGTTCTTCCTTGAGCAGGATGACGTGGAGGCATCCCTGCCGATCGGCACCTGGGAGCAGTTCTTTCGCATCACATGGATCGACGCGCTGCTGGGCGAAGTCTCCAAGATCATCTGGACCGGCGACATCATCGTGTTCCCCGCGAACGACTCCACCGCCTGAGCCTTCGACAAATCGCTGACTGACCGCCCGCCTTGAGCGGCCTTTTTCATATCCGCAGCCCGGAGCACACCATGCTTGAAATCCGCCCAGCCAACACGCTGACGGTTCCCTCCTTCGCGTCTCGCACTGTCAATCTCGACGTGGATCTGGGCGCGCTGGCTATCCGCTATGTGTTCTCCACCACGATCACGGACAGCGATCCTGGCAATGGGCGCTTGCGGCTGTCTGCGACCCAGCAGGACGCGGCTCTCACGGTTCGCGCCGACACGCTCGACATTAACGGCTCCGATGTGTCCGGCATACTGGATGCCTTCGACGACAGCACGAGCACCACCAAAGGCAGCTTGCGCCTCTACAAGGTCAGCGACCCGACGAAGTGGCTCGTGTTCGATGTTACGGCGCTTGCGGCGCCTGCGGGCTATCGCAACATCACCGTCTCCAACGTCGCCGGCAGCGACACCAGCCCGTTTGCAGACGGCGACACGGTTCTGCTTTCGTTTCAGCCAACGGGTGAAAAGGGCGCCGCAGGTGACGATGGGGCTTTTTCAGAGGTAGCCACTCAGGCGGAAGCAGAGACAGGCGCGGACAACACCGCTGGCATGACGCCGCTGCGGGTCGTCAATCAGATCCGCTATTCGCTCGGTCACATCAACCTGTTCGACCATATGACGCGGGCGCAGCAGCTCGCCTTTATCAATCGGACCTTCGAGCCGGGAGGTCAGGCGAGTTTGCAGGCGGCGCTGGACGCGCTGCCTTCCACCAAAGGGAAAATCTACGTCCCCGAGTGCGGCGGCAAGCTGTGGATGGATGATAGCACCGTCAGCGAGTTCTCGGCGCGAGGGATCGGCCCCTACCACGTCCGAATTCAGGACAAGGACGATTGGATTTTCGACGGCGGCGAGATGGAGATCACCGCGACGGACGATCACACTCTGCCGCAGACCTTCTTCATTTTCCGTTGCAACGGGCACGAGTTCGGTCGCGTCCATGGCATCGGGAACAACACGGGCCTAACCGCGATCCAGAACAACGGGATGTTCTTCCAATACTGCGCGACCGAATTTTACGTCCACGACATTTCCACCGATGGCTATCAGGGCTCGCAGATCGTCGGCAATTTCCAGTTCGACGGCGTGTACGAGAACATCAAGCAAAAGCTCGGTGTGAACGCCAGCGGCTTTGACGTGGCGTCGTGGCAGAACATGAAGGTCATCAATCATACCTGCGTTGGTCAGCAAAGCGGCCAAGGCTTCCATATGATTTACGATTTCCCGAACAGCCCGAACAACAATCCCGGATACAACGAGACAGGTAAAATCCTGCGCGAGAACCGGACCAACAACATCCGCTATACCAACCCCGACGTTAGCGGGTGCGTGACGGGCGTTTCCTTCTCTGACGTGGGCGGGGATATCTATATCAAGGACGGGCGCATCTGGAACAATGGCGGCGCGACTGGTGATTACTGGTGTGGCGTCCTTTTCCAAGCCACGGCAGCGGGTGTCTCGGATGGCGGCGGCGCTTCCGTCAACCTCAATATCGAGGGGACGGATATTTACTCAAACGGGCGGGCGGGAGAAACGAGTGGTCTGAACGGTGGCGTATTGGTCAACTCCAACGAAGCCGTCATGCACCTGAACATTCACCCCAGCACGAAAATTCACGACAACGCGACAGCGGGCATCGTCAACTTTGGTGCGTCGGTGCTGCGTATGGAGGGGGCGGATTTCCGCGACAGGTTCGGCGCGCTACAGACGACCAAGATCAGGAACCCGGCCTCACTGAAAAAGCCGACGACGGCCCTTTCTATCGACACAAGCTCGCTGATTACGAACTGCCCCGGTATCAATCCTGTCGGGTTCGTCGGGGGTATCCATACGGTCCCTGCGGTCCCTGCCGGTACGGGCGTCGGCAATCTGCGCCGGAACACCAATCCCTATCCGTGCCGCGTGTCATGGGCTGGCGGCGCGGGTGTCGCCATTCGAGACGCGCGGTCGGATTTCGAGAGCGTTGTTCTGGGCGATCCGAAGTCGATCGTGTTGCAGCCGGGCGAGGCGATCTTCTTCACCACGACCGTCCCGTCTTCCTGGCAGTGGTACGGGCTTTGACTATTGCGGTGGTCCGCTCAGGCGGGCCGCCGCCTCGGCGCCACGATCAAACGCGCCTTCTGCATATGAGGGCGGAACTTGTAGATGCCGACCATGCGCTGGCTGCGTAAAGCGGTCACGTGCAAACGGAGACGACGTATCAAGCCCGGCGCGATCGACGCCTGACCACTTAGCGCGTCGACAAAGTCCGAGGCGATCTGGATATACTCGTCGCGGTTGGCCGCGTATTTTCCCGGCTTCCCCGTCGCCGCGGAGATAGCGTCTTCCATGATGAGTGGGATGAAGCGCGGGGCGATGAGGTCGCGGACGAAAAACCGCTGCTTGATCGGATCGTCCGGGAAAAGGGCGACCAGCTTCTTGAAATACCGGAGGCGGGACCGGGCCATGCGGACACCGTAGGACGTGCTCTCCGTGTGGATGCACCAGACAGTGACCGGCTTCTCGGTGAAATAGTTTGTGAAGCCGGCGCGGAAAATCCGCAGGAACAGGTCGTCGTCCTCATAGCCCATGAACTGCGGATCGAACCCGCCGACCGCTTCAAACGCTTCCCGGCTGATCAGGGATGCTGACGGGAGAACGTGCATATCCTGGCGAACAAGATCAATGATGTTCGTTTTCGGGTGTTTCGAGTGGTGCTGGACGATGCTCGTCCGCACGATATCACCGTTCCCCTCAGCCTCGAACAGCTCGCCGTAGACCCATCCGAAATGCGGGTCGTTCTCAGGCATCTCACTGACCAACGTCTCGATGTGGGTCTTCAGATAGAAGTCGTCCTGATCGAGAAAGCAGACGAACGGGGAAGCCGTAGCGGCAACGCCTGCGTTGCGCGCAGAACCTTGGCCGCCGTTTTCTTGGTGCATGACCCGGAACCCCATCCGGTCTGCGATGGCGCGGAGCCTCTGCGCCTCTGTCTCGCTGGAGCCGTCGTCCACCACGATGAACTCGGCGGGCTTCACCGTCTGATCAAGAACGCTTTTGGCGGCCCGCTCGATGGTGCTTGAGCCGTTGTGGAACGGGATCACGACCACCACAGGCGCGGCGGCACGGCTAGGGATTTCCATAAGGCTACCTGCGTTTGGTGGGTGGCTCATCTACGCAACGTGTGCTTGCCGCGTCAAGGCATCAATCTCAGGAGAACCACCATGCAACGCACCGCACAGGGGCGCGCTTTCGTGCGCCTGCATGAGGGGAGGGGCTGATGGACCTCGGCAAATTCTTCGCCAGCATCCGCGCATCCGTGTTCAACGGGCGGCTGCCACAGAGCGCGGTCGACGGTTGCGAGGCCATCCTCGCCTCCTGCCGGCGCAACGGCGTCAGCGATCCCCATCACGTCGCCAACATCCTTGCGCAGGTCTGGCACGAGACCGGGGGTTATATGCTCCCGATCAAGGAGACGGTCTTCGCCTCGCACAAGGACAAGAACCCGTCCGATGCAACGGTGATCGCGCGCCTTGATCGCGCTTTCGCTGCCGGCCAATTGTCTTGGGTGCGGCAGCCGTATTGGCGCGAAGGCTGGTTCGGTCGCGGGCCTATCCAGTTGACGCATGAGGACAACTATCGCCGCATGGGCGACCGTCTGGGTGTGGATCTCGTCGGCAACCCTTCGCTTGCGCTCGACCCTGCCATCGGTGCCGACATTGCAGTTGTCGGCATGTCCGAAGGGCGCTTCACCGGCAAGAAGCTGGCAGACTTCGATTTCCCGGCCGCGCTTGATGCTCCGGTCTCCCAGAACCCGCGGCGCATCGTCAACGGGCAGGACGGCACCGACGCGAAGATCGCGAAGGCGCATCGACAGTTCTTCACGGCATTGCGCGTGGCGGGCTTTGGCGAGGTCGTGGAAGCCGATACGGGAGCGACTGTCCCGATCCCCACGCCTCGGCCTCCATTGCCACCAGACACGACAGGCGGGGCGGGGCAGGAGCCTACGGTTACCGTCGCCAAGTCGCGCTTTGATCCTGCCCGCTTCTCCAAGCTGTTCGGCTCCCTCATTGGCGCGCTGGTGACGTGGGCTGTCGCGAACGAGTTCATTCCCGATGGCGCAATCAGTGGAACGCAGATCGACATGCTGGCGACGCTCGTCGGCGGTCTGATCGGCACGTTCCTTGCGCCGGCAAACGCGGCACCGCCAGAGGCCAAGCCTTGAGCGTCTTGTCATGGATGTTCTGGGGCATCGTCGTTGGGCTCATCGCGATATCCATAATCGCTCTGGCTTCGGCCCCCATCTGAAGCGCGGGCCGGCGGTGTAGGCGCACCCCCGACCCGCTGACCAGAAACCCTGACTAGAGGGCACCGGCTCCGTACACAATGCGGGCCGGTGGTTAATGGCATGTTGATAACGCGAGCCCCGCCAGGATGATCTCCGTGAAAACCGTAATGATCCACTTCCGAACGAACTTCAGCGCGGTGTTCGTCGCTCGCATGATCGAATGGGAGCACGCAGTCAGCCTGTTCCTGTTCGGCTATGTGTTGCTGGTGAATCCGGGCCTGTTCGAAGGCGGCTCCTATGTGAGCTTCCTGCGGATATGGGACAGTCAACTCGGATGGGCTGGGATCTGCATGATCGTCGGCGCTCTCCGGTTCCTCATCCTCGCCGTGAATGGACTGATCAGGAGATCCCCGCACCTGCGGGCGATGTTCGCAGCCATAAGCGCCTTCGTCTGGATGCAGCTCTCTCTGGGCTTCCTCGCATCCGGCAACTTCAGCACCGCGCTTGCCGTCTATCCGACGTTCATCTTCTGGGAGTTTGCGGTCTTCCTCATCACCGTCCGCTATGCCAAGGCGGTTGACGTGCAGGCCCGCCATGCCCGAACTGACCCCTGACGTTATCATCAACGGCGTCACCGGTCTGATCTTCGTTGCCGCGGGCATTGCAGCCTATGTGCGGACGCGCCCGGCCAAGGTGCCTTCGCCGCGCGGAGTGATGAAGATCACCGATGAAGAGACCGAGATTGTCACCCAGCTCCGCCGCATTGCAGATGCGCTAGAAGAGGCGAACGACGACGAGACCCAGAAATTCCAGTCCGAGATGCGCGAGCGTCTGAAGCGCCTGGACGAAGCGGCCAGCTACAAGTCGCACGACTAGCCGTCACTCACTGCCGATATACCCAGCCCGTCGTGCTCTTGATTGAGCGCGGCGGGTTTCGTTGCGTTTACGGCTTCGCCTTCATCAGCGCGTTCCGGCTCGTCACCATCTGATAGCCGTCATCGAAGCGGACGCAGCAGGAATTCATCGTGCCGCGTGCCGTGACGGTGCAGTGCTGGCCTTTCCGCTCTTTGCGGTTCCATCGGAAGATATAGATCTGCGGCGGCGTTGCGCTCATCTCGCCCTCTCTATCCATTCCCAGACTGCGGGGTGGGGTCCCGTTCGCGCGCGAGCGCCACGAGCCGGTCGTTCATTTTCCAGCCCTGCTTTTTCGCCGCTGCCTGCGCAGCCTCCGTGCCTTCGCGCAACTGGAGACGGAGGAGCGCGATTTCCTCTGCCGTGAAATATTCCTGAATGGCCGGGCTCATCGGCGCTTCTCCTCGTTTGGCGGTCCGCCCGCAACCCATTGATTCATCTTACCACATTTGCCCTTCGTTTGGGAGGAAAACCGCAGGGGACTCGGGCCGCGGTGCGGTCACGATGCCGGAGCGGGGATGACCACTGAGCCGAGATGCTTGCGCTGCATCTCCAGCCTGGGCTCGTCCGTCCAGCACTGGCCGACAGTCCCGGCGATGAAGGCGACTTCGCCCCGGGTTAGCGGCTCGCCGTCCTCTCGACCGACCAGCGTGCGGAACTCGCGGTCATCGTAGATCATCTCGGCAATCAGCCCTTCGTCATCCCGGAACCATTCGCCACGGATGCGGCGGTCCTTGAACCGCTCGTGGATGACGCGCTCGGCACCCATGTCGCAGCGGATCGCATGGCGCAGGTGCAGATCATTGATCGTCCCGGTGCGCATGTTCGCTAGACGCGCCTGCGGATCTTTGGCTCTGCCGATCTTCACCGCGTCCGCCGTCACGTCCTCGATCAGGTAGACCCAGCCATCGTTGTTCTGCGCCATGTGCCTCTCTCCAATCTTCACGACAGAAACCTGACAGATACGCCCGGACAGTTCAGCCTGTTTCCGTCTTTGTTCTTTTCGTAAGCGGTTGATATTGCTATATCTGCCGCTTCTACACTCCCTTGGTAAGGGAGAGGCCCGGGGTTCAAATCCCCGCGGCAGCACCATATTTCCCAACACTTTAGCTGTTCCGGTCCAATCTGTCACGACAGAAACCACGACAGTTACGCCTTTCGCCCGATTCGGCTCGAGGCCCGTTTCTGGAAGTCGGGGTGGTGGTGTGCGTACACCTTTTCCAGCATCTCGATACTGATTCCGGCGTAGCCGCTCACGTCCCAAGGGTCGGTCCCGGCCTGCATCATCCACGTGATCGCCGTATGCTTCAGAATGTGCGGCGTCACGTCCGCGCCTAGCTTGGCGCCCTCACGCGCCGACGCCCACGACTTGCGCTGCATGGCGACCGGCTGGCCCTTGTAGTGGATCACGTCGCGGATGCCCTTCGCCCTGTCGGACGCGCGCCAGCGGCGCAGGAAGTCCATGAGCCGGCCCGGGATTCGCACGACGGGCTTGCGCTTGTTCGTCTCGCCTTCACCGTCGCCTCGGCGATGGATCACCCCGCCGTCAAGATCTACCCAACCGCCCTCTGCATTGCGCTCCCATGAGAGGCGGCGGATCGCGCCGGATCGGCTTGCGGTATAAAGGGCAATCAGCGTGAAGCGGATCAGCGCCCGGGCGGCGTCCTTGTCCTCGAATTTGCGCGCGGCGCTCAAGAACGCGGCGACCTCATCCCGGGTCAGCCATCGTTGGCGCGGCAGCGATGCCGGCGGCAATGTTACAACGGGAAGGGCGTCTAGCGGCGTCTCTGCGTGATAGGCGTTGATGGCCGCGCGAAGCACCGTCAACTCCCTGCGGGCCGTCTCGGTCGTCACCTTCCGCTTGCGCGCCTCCTGGCTCTTGGCCTGCGGCAGCGATTGCTTGCAGCGGTAGGTCACATAATCGCGGCAGGTCGAGCGCTTCACGTCCGCGATGGTCTTCGCTCCCCACCATTCGATGAGGCGGTCCACGGCATAGGGCGCCGCAGCCGACTTGTGCCCCCGGGCAATCTCCCGGAGGTAATAGGTCAGGATGTCTGCGACGAAGAGCTTGCTGGCGCGGTGGTCGGTCGGCGGTTCGTATTTCGTCGCGACGTATTCGCCGAGGAACCTTTCAGCTCCCGCGCGATCCGCAAGGCTGCACTTTGTGCTACGCTTGACCGCTCCATCTCGGACATACCAGACGCCCTGCTGCTTGTCGGGCCAGAGACGGGCTCCCTTTGATGGACGCGGCATAGCTCTCGCATTCTCTTGAGGGCGGCCCGGGTCACGAAGTCCCGGCGGCCGATACGCTCGATTTCCAGTCTTCCCCGGGCGGCTTCGGCGCGCAGGGTGGCGGGCTTGATCTTGCCGCGGAACACTTCCCGGCAGGCCTCGTCCAGCGTCAGGGGTTCGTCGGCCTCACCCATCCTTGCCGCCCTCCTTCTGAGCGAGGGCTCGGATGGCGGTGGAAAGCGCCCTCCTGATCGTCTGCTCGTTCTGCCCTGCGAAGCGCATTGGGTGCAGGTCCGCTACCTTCGCCGCTTCCTCCAGCCCCTCCCGCCGGCCTTCTGCTCGGGCTTGGGAGAGGGCGGCTTCGGCCTCCGTCAGGCGGTCGCGAAGATCGTCGGTCTCCTGAAACGCATCGCCGATACCAGCGGCGGATGGCGTCCCGAATGGCGTCTCAGCCTTCAGCGGGTTGCCTTTGAACTTGCGGATGTCGCCGTCAAAAACGACGGTGAAGCGGTCCTCTCTCATCGCGCATCTCCTCTCACGGCTCGCAGCCCGTGCGGCCCTTGTTCGTATCGGACGCCAGCAGGCGGCTTGCGGAACTTCGACGGCTTGCGGATGCCGAGGTGCTTCGCTTTCACGCTGCGAACCTTGGCGCGGTCGGTGTTTTCAGCCGACGTTTTCGCCTCGTGGCATTGGCCGCACAGGATCTGGAAATTGCTCTCGACGTTCTCCCCGCCGTCTGCCAGGGCAACGATGTGATCGCGGGCAGGCTTGTCGCCCGGCATGATCTTCTTGTCGCAGTGGGCGCAGCGGCCCTTGCATCGCTCCCATATGCGTAGCGAGGCGAGTTTGCCGGGCATTGCGTTGTCGGTCTTGCCGCGCCATTCGGGGACTGTGCGGGCCATCAGTTCTGCCCCTCCTTCGGCGGAGAAGGCATGTGCATCCAATGCGTCGGCTCAAGGTAGCATTCGTCGCCGCAATAGGGCTCGTATGCTATCCACCCGTCGCTGGCGCGGTCTAGGTATTCCTCGTAGCCTTCGTGGTCGGGTTCCTCGTCTTCGCCGCCGACTGTCTCCCACCAATCTTCGAAGCTCTCAGGCTCCATGTAGGCTGCGACGAGAACGGAGAACCCATCCCAGACCAGCAGGGGCGCCCCGTTCTTCGGCGCCGTCTCGATGCTCTGCCACTCAGCCATTTGCCTCGTCTCCTTCATTCCACGCCTCGGCTTCTCCCGCTGCGGCTACAGCGCGCTCTAAGCCGGCGAGCGTTGCCTTGCGCTTGCGGTCCTTGAAGCGGGCATCGGCGGTCGCCCTTCGTTCCGGTGACCAGCGGCGGCCAGTGAACAGAGCACTCACGTGCTGCCGAGTTATGCCGAAATCCTTGGCAATCAGCTTGCACATTTCGCCCGTACTGCGGCGTGCGATTATCTCGCGAACATCCGCTTCTGAGAGTTTGCTGCTCCCGTGCTGCTCGCCTCGCAGCAAGGTCCCATGGTCCATTTTGTCGTCCGCGTTTTCCGCTTTGGTCGCCCATCGCAGATGGCGCGGGTTGACACAGCCGAGGTGGCCGTTGCCGCACGAGTGAGCGGCCTGATGTTTTGGTGTCGGCGGCAGCCCATAAGTCACCTCGCAGACATAGCGACTGGCAACATGGCGGCGCTTGTCTGCCTGGAAGATCCCGTAACCTTCATCAGTCTTTGCAAACGGCCAGCTGACGCAGTCATCCGTTGGGGCAGAGGCAAAAAGGTCGGCGAGCCAAGTCTGAACCAGACCGTCATTGCCGTTCAGCACAAATTTCGGATCGCCATATCGCTTCCAGCGAGTGTAATGCATGGCGCAATAGCCGAACGCATGGGGAGGCCTGTCACAGCCGTCTAGGCTGCATATACGACTGCCGGGCTCATGGAGCGTCACGCGCTGGATGTCTTCGATGTGGATCGTCATGCGGCGCGCTCCATCGGCGTGTCCGAGAAGACCACGCCTTGCTCCGAAAAGACGCGGTAGATGCCCTCGATGAAGGCTGTTTTCTGCGTCGTGGTCATGATGCGGGTCACGGGGAAGTCGAAGGGCTCGGCCATCAGCTCCAGCTTCTGCTCATAGGGCAGGTGCTTGATCAGGCGGTCGTACTTCTCGGCGAACAGTTCGTTGTCGGCGCGCAGGATCGGGACGCCGATCGTCAGCTTGCAGTAGGCCCGGACTTCCTCGGCGGTCTGGTCCCGCTGCTCGGCGATCTCGTTCAACAGGCGGCGTTGCAATTTGTTCTGCTCGACGCTCCTGCGCTTGCCCTTGACGATTTCGACGGTGAACGGCAGGGGGCGGTCCCTGATAAGGGAGAGCAGCGAAAGCCGATCTTCCTCTCGGGCGATGACGCGGGTGACCATCAGCCGGTCCTCAAGTTCTCAGCCTTCAGAAGGCTGTTCCAGATATCGGTGAGGGCCGCCGCAACGCGCTTATAGTTCACCTCGTCAAGCGCCTTGATCTCGTCCTGCTGTTTCTCCTTCCACGCCTTCAGCGCAGCCGTGTCTTCGGCGTTCTTGGCCGCCTCAATGAGCGTGTCTGCGATAACGCTGTTGCGCTGCTCCTTCTGCTTCGGCTTGTCCTTGCTGGGCTCTGGCTTTGCGGCCTCGCGCGCCTCATCCCGGAGATCGTTGACGTACTTGCTGTCGTCGTAACGGCCCATGAAGATGTCGCCGGCAAAGCCGATCATCGACAGCGCTTTCACCAGGGCGTCGGTGACAGACTTCTTCGGGGCGTCTTCGTCGGTGTACGGCTTGCCGCTGGCGCGCTTGCCAGAGAACGGCGTGCCGCCGACGTGCGTGACCTCGCCTCGCTTGCCGCCCCATTCGTACCAGACCGTCACCTTCGCGATGTGCATCTTCTCGAAGTTGTCGGCATCGATCATGGCGCCGGCTTCAACGCGCTCGTCGACCGTGAACCCCCATCCGATACCGCAGGGGCCGAACGTCTCTGTGGCCTTGCGGACTAGATAGTGAGGCTTGGGCGATGTGCCGCTGTAGCTCTTGCCAGTGATCGCCTTCGTGTGCTCGACGGGCGTCTTCTCGACGGCCTGCCAAAGTGCGAGATTGTCGCTCATATCACTTGCTCCTTGCGCTCAGGATGTCGGCGCCGATTTCCAGATGCGCGCCGGGGAATGCGCCCGCGTCTTCGGACTCGATCATCTTGCGGATTTCGGGCTTGCCGATCGCCTCGCGCACCATGCGGTAGGCGCCCTGCGGCAATTGCTCCACGTCGTCGATCACGACGGAGACATTGCCTGCGCGAATGGATAGGGTTGCGACGGGCAGCTCGCGCTTGTCGAGGTTCGCTGCCTCCATGAGGCTCTGAGCAAGCGCCTTCTTGGCCTCTGCCCGTCGCTCGAAGCGCGCCTTGCGCTCCTTGAGGTCTGCCAGCATATCCTTCGCGCCGGCAGCCATGCCTTCGTCCAGACGCCAGCCCTTGAACAGGCGGGTCAGGATGGTGTCGATGTCGGTCTCGCCTTCGAGCATGTCCGCACGCAGTTCGTCGTCGTCGGCAAGCTCGGGGTGCGCCTCCATGAGGCGGGCGATGTCGAAGCGGACGCGCCCGGCGTCCAGTGCGAGGTAGTCAGCCATGATATACGGCCTCCACGATGGCGGTTCCGGCGTCGGTGAGATGGCGAATGCGCCGGCCCGCAGCGGGGCCTTGCGCGGCTGCATGGGGGGACAGGCACACCAGCCCCAGCCGCTCCAGACGCGGCATGTCTCGCGGGAAGGCGTCATCCGCGGTCTGCATGATCTGGACGCAGCGCAGGATGCGGATTTCGCGGTCGCTCAGCTCGTCGCGCTGTTCGGCGAGGCTGATGTCCTCGGCGCTCATTCGGAGCCTCCAGTGCGCGGCATCGGCACCCAATGCGTCGGGATGATGCGTCGGCTGCTTTCGTCGCACCATCCTTCGGTGCGGCTGGACGGCTTGAAGTACCAACCCAGCCGAATAACCTTCGGGCGGACTAGGACGATGACTTCGGTCGTGTCCTTCGGCGCCGTCTCTATGGGCTGCCATCCATCCTCGGCTACTGCCGGTGCCTGGAGGCGAGAGGCGGCTTCGCGGACAGCTTTGGCCTTCCAGCTATCGGCCGACCACTGCTCGGCCATGTGCCGCAGGTTTTCGACCAGTTCCGCATTGCTCAGCTTCGACAGGTCGCTCATGCTGCCCTCCGTTCGCGCATCTCGGACAGCGAGTTGCTCTCGGTGTCCAGCCACGCCGCATACCGGGCATCGGTGATGCCATCGAACAGCGGGTCGACGATCACCCGCAGATCCACGAAGTCCTTGCAGCCGGCTTCCGAAAGCGCCTTGACGAGCTTGGCGAAGGACAGCGCGATGTTGGCCGTCATCGGCTCGATCACGCGCTGGTTCTCGTGCAGCTCGCCGTGCGACAGGTCGTTGAGGAAGATCGCCTGCTTGCTGTCGTCATGGGCGAACTGGAGCGCCTGGATCATATCGACGAACGCGGTATCGAGGGCTTTACGCGGGTCATGTGCCATGGTCGGAATCCTTCCTCTGGCGTTCAGCGGGATAGGGCGGAGCGAAGTTTGGCGAAGGCTTCGTCATCGGTGCGGATCGCATCGGCGTAGACGAAGTTGCCGCCGCCAGCCGCGTTGTCGTATCCGACGTGCAGGTTGTGCGTTTCCGCTGCGAGAACCGCTTCCGCCGCCGCGCGAAGCAGCGCGTTCTCTGCCCTCAGCGCTTCCTCTGTCCAGTTGGATGGGACGGGGGTGTTGTAGAGGGGCACCTTGTCGCCGAACGGTCTTTTCAGCAGACCGCTTGCAACCTGAGTCTTGCTCGTCTTGTCGCGGCGCAGAGCTTCGAGACCCTCGCGCTCTATCCAAGCGTCGGGCGCCCGCACCACGTCATGGGGCACGTCGGATGCGGCGGGCTGGGGGGCGGCGGAGATACCCGCGAGGGCGAAGTCGCGATCCTCAAGACGGTTCATGTCCAGCGCGCGAAGAAGCCACTGCGGCTCGGGATGCCATCGGGTGCTGCCGAAATAGATCGACTGCGGCATGACGGTTCGCTCGGCAGTCTCGCCGCGCCAGTTGGTGTAGTTGATCTTGAGCGCCGTTGGCTCTGTCGTCTTCGCGTCCATGGCTCGTCTCCGTCTCGTGCGGGGGTGGGTCAGTCGGTGTCGGTGTCGGTGTCGATGGCGGCGAGGCGCTGATGCGCGGCCCGCATCTCGGTCACGTCGCCCGACGCGGCGGCATCCCGCCCCCTGTCGATTTCGTGCTTTATGAGAAAGCGGGTGATGGCCATTCCCGACGCCATCTCCGGGCAGTCTGCGGCCATCTTGGCCAAGCGTTCCCGCGTGGCGCTGATGCGCTCGATCTGCTTCTGAAGGGCTTCGGCAAGGCTCTCGGCCATCGTTTTGTCCTCAGTGCTCGATTGATCGGATGCTGGCGAGTTGCCGGCGCAGTTCGTTCGCGACCGCGACGGCCTTCTGCTGTTCGCGCTCCATCGCCAGGACGAAGCCGTCACGGTCGAGGAGGATCAGGAGGAGGCGGCGCATCAGGAGGCCTGCGGCCAGATGGTCACGGTGTTTCCGCGGGCCGTTTCATCGCGGACGTAAGAAGCCATCTCGCTGCCATCCTCGAAGGGCGCATGTTGGCTGACCAAATGGCCGTCCGCGTCTCGGCTCTCCGCTTGCCAACCGAGGGCGCGGCTTTCTTCCGGCGACATGAGATTGACGCGCTTCGGGTTTTCCATCAGTTCGACCCTCTCGGTGCTGCGAAGAAAGCCTCCTGCCGCTCGACCGCCTCCTGTGCGAGACGCGCGTCAAGGCTGGAGAGGGAGCCGAAGATCAGCGCAAAGCCGACAAGGGCGGTGGCGGTGTAGGCGGTGATGGTGCGGGAGGTCATACGAGCACCGACGCTATTGCCAGCACAGACGCGATCAGGATCGCGCCGCAAACCATCTGAAAGCTCGTCACGCGGTGCGGGATGTGGCGCGAGTAAGATCCGGTTTCTCCCGAGCAATCCGAGCACCACTGGCCGTCACCGCCATCTCCACCGACGTGGGTGCACCAGCGGTCATCATTGAAAGGGCGAAGGCATCCGTCGCAGAGATCGGCGTCGTAGATTTGCGTGCTGGGCCGCTCTGCGAATTCTCCGAGGCGCGTCATGCTCTGTCCTCCGGTTGGCAGCGCTTGGCTGATGGGGGTGGGGGGTTGGGTTAGGCCGTGGGCTCGTCATCATCAGATGATCCGACCTCGACTGCCTCGACTTCCCAAGGTTGCGGGCAGTAGCAGACGTTCCCCTGCGTGAACCGCTCAAGCGGCTCCCACTCGTAGATGTCGTTGTGCTCCACTTCATCGAATGCGGCGCTGATCGCAGCTTCCTCGCTCTCGGCACGAACCGTCTTGAAGGCGTGTCCTGCGATGGGAATGGCGACTTCGAAGGTCTTCATCTTCGTCTCTCCGTGTGGCGTTCTATGGGAGGGCGGGGCACTTGGCCCCGAGGGGGTCTAGTGATGCTCGTCGTGGTGGCACTTCCGGCACAGCCATCGGACATCCAAAGGCTTCGAGTAGTCTTCGTGATGCGCTTCGCCGTTCGGCGTTCCGCAAACCTCGCAGTCGCCGCGCTGTACCTTCCCGGTCCGACACAGATGCTTGATTTTGTTGCGAGCCTTGATCTTCACCTGGTTCTCAGGCTTCGCCGCATACCGCTCCCAGATCGCTCGACGGCGCGCCAAGAATGGCTCGTATCGTTCCTCGCGATATCGGCGTTCCTTCTTGGCGTACTTCTCGCGCAGCTTTTCGGCTTGCGTCGCGGTCATCTGTTGGCTCCGGGTTCGGTGCGTTTCGATTGGCGGGGGCGGGGCCGAAGCCCCGTCCGTTCAGGCTGCGTCAGCGACGGCCACCGGCTTCATCAGCGGGCGGACATCGACAACGAGACCGTCGTCCGTGATTTCGTGAGAGAGGGTGATCGTTGACCGATTTGCCGTCGCAATGCCGAGGCGCGTGGACCCTACGGTGAACATAAACGCCTGCGAGTTCGGATTTCCGGGGCGAAAGATCACCGACTGATCCGACTTCATGTGACGCAGTATGACCGCGATTTTCCCGGCGTGCTGCCCGGTCCCGACGAGAACCCGAACGAAGCTCGGAGACCCCATCTTCTCCACGATGTCGCGAGAGACACGGAAGTTGACGCCACCATTCTTGGTGGTCGCCGCTTTGACTGTGTTGACGAGTTTGTCTCGGCCGAAATTCTTTCGGGCAGGGAGGTCTTCAAAAGCCATGGTTCGAACCCCGTTCGTGTTGTTGACGGGATCAGAGTTGCATAGTTTGCATCCGACCGCAAGAGGCGGGGTTGCGTTTTTTACATCCGCATGGCACAAACGAAAAACCCCGCCGGGTTAGGACGGGGCTGATCGGGTCGGAAAGGTTGAGAAGACGGTGGCGACCCAACTGCTTTGATGCGGTATCTGCTTACCACCGGGCGCGAACAAAAGCAAACCCCAGTCCGTAAGACCGAAGGGGTGTTCGCCGGGGCTACCAGGGCCTCGTGAAGTAGCGGTCGACGATAGGCGCTGGTTTGCGACCTATCGGCCTAAGCGACGGGCGGCTCCGGCAGTCAAGATCGTGGACGGCATGGGGACCTACCTCGGATGCCTTCGGGCACGGGGCTAGGTCGTCCTATGCCGTCACTCCGGGAACCCACCAACAGTCAAGACTGGTACAAACAGATAGAAGAAAGAGGCTCTGAAGGCGCGAAAAGGCCGCGAAGCCTCAGTCGCTGGTGCCCGAGCGCATCGGCCACGCAAGCTCCATCGCCTGCTTGATGCGTTCGCGCTCTTCAGCTTTCCGCCCCTCGAAAAACCGCGCCAGCCAATCATCGTCGGGATGACGCAGCAGGGATTCCGGCGTCACACCAAAAAGCGCGGCGAGCTGTTCCTGATAGTGAGATTGCGGAAGGTGGCCGGCGAACCATCGGCTGACCAGGCTTTTATCCGCGCCGATCTCGTTCGCGATATCGATCTGGCGCAGCCCGCGAGATTCCGCCCACTCGGCGATGAAGTGGCGGCGGATCGGGCGCTTATTCTGATGGATGCGGGTCAGCTTTGCCATGATGCGGTTTCTAGCAACCGGCCCTGTCGGCGGTCGTTAGCAAAAAAGCACATCGGCCCCTCTTGCGTTCGGATGCAAAGTTTGCAACTATGAGCCATGGACAAGAGCAAATCCCCCATCGCGCAGTACCGCCAGACCAATGGCGAGACCTTGAAGACCCTGGCTGCTCAGTTGGGCGTCGACAAGACGACAGTGCTCCGCTGGGAGCGCGGCAGTCATCCGGTCCCGGCGAAGCGTCTGGCTCAGGTGGAGAAGGTGACGGGTATCCCGCGCTGGGTTCTCAGGCCCGACATTTTTGGCACGGGAGCCGCTGCATGACCCTAGTGCGCGACCATAGCCATCGGCTTTCGCTCGGCGCTCTCGGCCACTCGCCCGATCATGTCGAGGGTGGACGAGCATATCTCCCGAGCGACTTCGGCGCTGCACACATTGCGAGCGACGATGAGGCGTTCGGTCTTCCCGGTCAGGCAGGATCGCTGCCGAACGTACCACGTGAAGCGGAAGTTCCCGCCTCCGAGGTCTTCGATATCGGCCACTCCCGATACGTAAACGTCTGCGATTGCAAGGCTTTCTACAAGCGGCAAGTCCTTGTCCTGCATGCTTATTCTCCTCCCAATGCGGTGTCCCTTCCGCACTGTAAGGCTGGCATATCGGTAGCTGTCCAAGCAATCCCGCGTTGTGACGTGCGTGTGTCATTTCAGGACGTTTCGGGCGTCATGGTTAACGCGAGCGCCGCATGACCACGCTCCACACCATAGCCGAGATCATGGCCGCCTGGACCGCGATCTCCTGCCATTCCGAGCGCAGCGATGCGCCCGGCTTCACCCCGAACGTCAACGAACATGGAGGAAGCGATGCGCAAGCTCGTTCCGCCGAAGGCTTCGGCCTCGGCACTGTTGAAGAACGTCTGATCGGTCGTCGGCCTGGGCTGGAGCAACTCGATGCTCGTCCGGCAAGCATAACCGCTGGAGTTGGAGCGGTAACCCATCACGACCACGGGCCTGCTGCGAGCCCCGCCAACGCAATCGCAGCGTCCTTTCCGGGGGTGCCCGCATGACGCTTGACACCCTCCTGGCCCTCATTGGCCTTGCGATGATCACCGCCGTCATAGGCGGGGGCATCCTCTGCATCACCGCCACCCTTCGCAATCTCGCATCGGGAGAACGTCATGACCGCTGAACAGCTTGGATGGCTTCTGCTGGCAGTTTCCATCGTGATGATCAGGATCAGTTTCGCGATCGAGAACATCGGGCTCGGCCTGTTCTCCGCGTACATCGGGCTCCTGATGGTGTTCGGCATCGTCGGCCAGCGGGTGCGGGCATGAGCGAACGCGACCGCGCCCGGCAGATGCTCAAGGAAGGCTACAGCATCGAAGATCTCGTCGTGGTGTTCGGTGGCAAGCACACAAACGCTCGCGCCACCCGCGCTTGGGCCTACGACCTCGCGCAGGAGATCAAGAACGAGCGCCGCGAACGGCAGGCATCGGCCTTCCGCGCCTTCCACATGAACGGGGAGGGCTGAGCGGTGGTCGTGACCCTCATTGGCTACAGCATCGTAGCATTCTGCATGCTGGTTCTGTTCAAGAAGGTATTCGGAGACCGCTTTTTTGCCGGATGGCTCGGCTGCTTGGCGTCTGTTGCAGCTATCTCGATCATCCAGAACGGGGGCTTCTGAGCCATGGCCCCCCACCCAACACATCGCCCAGACCGTTTGACACGCAACGAATGCGGTCGCGGCGATGTCAGCAGGCCGAGTGACCTGAACCCAAGATCCGAAAGTCACTCGGCTTGCGAACCCTTCAAATTCGGTCGCGCTCCCTCCCGCGCGATCGATGAGACCCTGGTGGCTGAAACCTCCCCAGCCACCAGGGTCGCTCCTACCAGCATCGGGGCAGGTGCTGGCAAGATTGCAGATTGGAGCATCGCAGGCCGGATTGGAGAGGGGCAGCCTGTCCCTCGGTTCGGCGGCGTTGTTAGGAGTCCCGCTACCGGCCTCGGGTCCAGTGCATGGTCGGTCACGGTTTGGCGTGTGCTGTCGGGGGCCTTGCGTTTCAGCGCCTGCGCTCGCGCATTCGGCTTCAGCGGTATGAACCCCGTTCCCAGCCACGGGGCCAATGAAAGGCTGGGACAGTTTCTCGATACGTCGGCGGTTCTGCGCGCTCGAAGCTGCGCGATCACGCCAGTATCCGTCAAATTCGTCCGGGCTCGGCTTGCCGGCCTTCCCGGTCTCGCGCGGATTGCCGTCCAGCGCGTTGGTGCCGCCCTTGCTGGGGCGGTCTTGCAGAAGTTCAAGCTGTTTGTGGTCGCTCTCTCTCATGGATCTGAACGTATCCATGAGGTCTCCCATGCATCCGAGAAAGCCACCCGTTTCCGTGGAATTCCCTCCCAAGGAGGTCGACGTGTCTGACGTGCATTTCGCTGCCGAACTGATGGACGGCGTGATTGGCCACCGCGGCATTCGCGAGCCGATCAAGGCGATGCTCGAACGCGCATACCGCGAGTTGTCGAAGAAGAACGACAAGTGGACGCGTCGCCGCGTGCGAGCCGTCTGGAACAAGGAAGCACAGCGCATCGACCATCGCGAGGTGGTGGAGATGGAAGCTGTGATTGAAGCGAGGAAACGCCATGCGGCCTACCGCGAAGAAACCTCCCGTCTTGCTGCGATGGCTCTCAGCCGAGCGACGGATCGCAATCGGGACATGGGTGCGGAACTTCGCGGCTGATCTGGCCGAGTGGATCGCACCTGAACTGACGGAGGACGGGGAATGAAGACATGCTTGATTGATGCTTGTGAGAAGCCCGTTGTTTCGAAAGGTCTATGCTCCGCACACTACCATCGGCAGCGCCGGAATGGTGATCCGAAAGGTGGCCGGACCCCAGACGGGACTGCTCTGAAGTATTACAAGGATGTGGTCCTCAATCACGAGGGCGGCGACTGCCTCATCTGGCCTTTCACCCGTACAACCCATGGGTATGGGCAGATATGCTTAGGCGCGGCACGCGTGGGCGTACATCGGCTCGTTTGTAATGACCGGCATGGGCCGCCGCCAACGTCGGAGCACGTAGCGGCCCACTCGTGCGGCAATGGCCATTTGGGGTGTGTCTCTCCCGATCATTTATCTTGGAAGACTGTGAAGGAGAATTCCGCAGACGCGGTTCTCCATGGGACGCTAAGGCGTGGTGAAGCTTGCTGGAATGCGAAGCTCACGGCTTCCACCGTTCGCAAAATTCGCAAACTGAAAGGCGTGATCTCTCAGCGCCAAATTGCGGAAAAGCTTGGCGTATCGCCAGCGACAGTCTCGCACATCCATGCCGGTAGGCAGTGGGTATCGGTCACGTGAGTGAGTGGCTGCGAAGGCTGATCGCTCGAAAGCTAAAGCGCCGGATCGAGCGCGACCCTGAAACCCGAACGGAGGAAGACTGATGCCCGGAGCCCACATCCCTTTGAGCCATGCCGAGGTTGCCGCGATACTGGCCGACTATTCCACCGGCATGACGACGCAGGCGATCGCCACGAAGTACGGGCGCGGCGCTTCCACGGTGCAGGCGCAAGTCGCCAAGGCTGGCCTGACGCGCCACAAGGTGGATCTCGCCAAGGACCACCCGCACCTCATCGAGCGGTGTGCCAAGCTTCTCCGGGCAGGCCAGACCCTCAAGGAGGCCACCCGCCTCATCAACACGGAAGCGGGCACGAACTACCACTACTCGACGTTCCGCGGCGCGGTTCGAAGGATGGGCATGGAGGTCGCGGCATCGCTGTCAGCGTCTCCTGCGCAAGAGCCGAAGACAGAGGTCGTCTACCACGATCTGGTCATCACGAAGACGACGCGCATGGTGCCGGCGGGCAAGACTTTCTCGCTGGATGGCGTCTCGATGGTTCCTGTGTCGCTGTCCGCTGGCGTGCGGGTGTCGGCATGAGCGCCGAAGCATTCCTCGACGGCCGGGTGACGCTGCATGTCGGCGATTGCCTTGATGTGCTGGCGGCTCTGCCAGAGTCCAGCGTGGACTCCGTCGTCTGCGATCCACCCTACCACCTGACGAGCATCGTCAAGCGGTTCGGCGCGGAAGGTGCGGCACCTGCCAAGGCCAAAGAGAGCGGCGCATATCAACGCGCCTCTGCCGGCTTCATGGGCAAGGCTTGGGACGGCGGCGACATTGCGTTCCGTGTCGAGACATGGGCGGCGGTGCTGCGAGTGCTCAAACCCGGCGGCTACATCCTCGCCTTCGCGTCCACGCGCGGCTTCGGTCGCATGTCGGTGGCAATCGAGGATGCTGGCTTCATCACGCATCCCATGATCGGATGGGTCTTCGGCAGCGGCTTTCCGAAGGCGACTCGCATCAAGGCCGAAGGCTTCGACGGTCAGCGGTACGGCGGGCAGGCGCTGAAGCCGGCGCTGGAGCCGATCTACATGGGCCAGAAGCCGTTCAGCGAGGAAACAGGTACCGCGAACATCCTGCGCTGGGGCACCGGCGCGGTGAACATCGACGCCTGCCGCGTGGGTACCGACGAAAGCCTGCGCGAGGGCGCGAGCAAGCTGTGGTCGCACTACCGGGAAGGCGAAGTGAGCGCCGAGCGCCGGTACCAGAATGAGGGCAGCACGAACTTTGCAGCGAAGCCGGGGCCGCGCGGCGGATCACCCGATGGCCGGTGGCCGGCCAATCTCATCCATGACGGCAGCGAGGATGTCGTCGAGGCTTTTCCCGACGCGGATGGCGCTGTCAGCAACGGGAAGGCGGTTGGGACCGGCTTTCATGCTGGGTTCGGCAAGCAGGAGCAGACACCATCCTTCGCCGACAACGGCTCGGCCGCCCGGTTCTTCTATGCGGCCAAGGCTGACGCCGAAGACCGCGCCGGCTCCCGCCACCCGACCGTCAAGCCGCTCGACCTCATCCAATACCTCTGCCGTCTGATCACGCCGAAGGGCGGCACGATCTTAGACCCGTTCGCAGGCACTGGCACGACCGGGGAAGCCGCATGGCGCGAGGGCTTCAACGCCATCCTGATCGAGCGCGAGGCGGAATATGCCGAGGACATCCGCCGCCGCATGAAGCTGGCGCTGGCCGGCCCTGACGAGCGCCGCCGGGTGCTGGCCTCTGTCGAGGCCGGGCGTTCCGAAGCCTCACCAGATCATGGTCCTCTCTTCGGGAGCGCAGCATGAGCGAATGGACAAAGCCCCGCGTCGCCAAGGCCGCAGCCATGTGGGCAGACGGCCAGACCGGATCTCAGATCGCCAAGGCCCTTCGCGTCACCCGCTCGTCAGTGCTGGGCATGATGCACCGCCGCCGTGAGCAGTTCCCGCTGAAGACCGCAGCGCAGGGCAACCGCGCATTCGGTCGCGCCCAGGCTACCGCGGACATCGCCAAGCGCCCCGCCGCAGCCAAGCCGAAACCCCAGCCAAAGCCGAAGGAGGATCGCATGGAACCCGTCCGCGTGTTTGTCCCGCCGATGCCTGTGCAGGACGTGCCTGCACCTGACGCCTTCGCACCGCTGCCGGGAACGGTTCCCGCGCTGTTCATCGAGGCCGAAGGCTGCCGCTGGCCGGTGACGCTTGCCGGCTCTGTGATGGACACCTCGACGCATTGCTGCAACGCGCGCCGGCTTCTCAAGTCGAGCTATTGCGCGGCACACAAGGCGCTGTCTGTCGGGCCGGGCACGGAATCCGAGCGGTCTGCCGTTCGCGCGGCCAAGCGGGTCGTCTCTGCCGGTGTGCGGATTGAAGAGGTGGCGGCGTAATGCCCCGCTTCATCATCACCCATATTGTCGACGCCCCGGACGCGGTGACACTCAGGGACATGCGCTCGTGGCTTCCCAAGGTTGTCCGCCCGAGCGAGTGGCCGAAGATCGTCAAGGCGACGGTCGAGCAGTCTCACCCGGAGACGCGGGTATGAGCCGGGCGCTCGTCCAGGAGGCGCAGGAAGCGCGTGTGCTGCCGACCGCATCGGCGACGGTGATGATCCGCATGGACTTCCCGCCTTCGGTCAACACGGCATTCCCGACGCGCGGCAAGCGGCGTGTCCCGTCCGAAGCATATCGCGCATGGCGGGATGCACAAGGCTGGTCGATCAAGGCGCAGCGCGTGCCGATGATCCGCGGCCCGGTGAATGTCCGCATCGACCTGGTCGCGCCCGACCGGCGGCGCCGCGATTGCGACAACTACGCCAAAGGCCCGCTCGACGCGCTCGTGAAGGCCGGCGTCATCGAAGACGACAGCAACATCCGCCGCCTGTCCATCGGATGGGAAGATGAAGGCCCCGCCTGTCTGGTGACGGTGACGGCAATCGAACGAACCAAGGAGGCAAGTCTATGAGCACCGAACAAGTGGCCGGCGATCAGTTGCGGGCGTTCTGCGAGCGGATCGAGCGTCTGAACGAGGAAGCCAAGACGATCAAGGACGATGTCCGCGATGTCTACGCCGAGGCAAAATCATCCGGCTTCGATGTCAAGGTTCTCCGCAAGCTGATCGCGCTCCGGTCGAAGGACCAGAACGAGGTGCAGGAAGAGGAAGCGATCCTCGACCTCTACAAGCAGGCGTTGGGGATGCAGCCGGGCTTCGACTTCTCGGAGGCCGCATGATGACGTTCGGTTTCGACGACGAAGGAATCGTTAGCGCGGTCAGCATTGGCGAGGACGAGAGAGCCACGGTGTTCTGCGCTGGTGGCGAGCGCAATTGGACAGTGGAGGTCATCCCCGGCGCCCCGCCGCAGACTCGCGTCCTTGGCATGCACGTCGATGATTTTCGGCGGTTGATGCAGAACCGTGTGGAGGCCGCATGACCACCTTCGCCGACTTCTACGCGCTCTACCCCCGCCACATCGCCCGCAAGGATGCCGAGAAGGCATGGCGGCAGGTCATCAAGGAAGGCATCCAGCCCGCGACCATCCTGGATGGGCTTCGCCGGCAACTCCCGGTGATGGCTGCGAAGGACAAGCAGTTCCTGCCGTACCCGGCGACGTGGCTTCGCGGCTGGCGCTGGGAGGACGAGGTCGAGATGCCGTCACGTCCGGCGCTCGCCTATCGCCAGAGCGCCCGCAGCGCCAATGCCGAAATGAACTCCATGCTCTTTGCCGAGGAGCCCGCCTATGGCCACCAGATCGAACACGACGCCTACCTGCTCGACTTCACCGGCTCTCGTCACTGACTTCGAGGCGGATCGCGAGTTGCGCAAGCTGATGAACACTTACGGCGTGCTGGCGACGAACACCCCGCACGAAACCGACGCGACAATCCAGTCGGTCAGGGAAGGGCTGGCGGCGTTTCGCATCCGCCTCGAAGCGTATCAGGAGGCGATGACGCGCCTTCGCATCGGCGGGTGCCATCGCTCTGCGAATGATCGGCGGTTCATGCCCAAGGCGCCCGTCATCATCGACGAGTGCAAGATCTGCGAGAGCGAGATCAGAGCCGCCGAATATCACCAGCGGCAAGCGCAGATCGCGCCCCCGCCCGTCGAAGAATGCGAGCCCCTGACCGCCGAACAGCAGGCGATGATCGATAAGGTCCGCGCTGCGATGAACAAGGCGTGGAAACAAACCCGGAAGGAATCCGCACGTGGCTGATCCCGTATTCGTATTCGGCAGCAACCTTGCCGGTCGTCATGGAAAGGGCGCCGCCCTTTGGGCACGGCAGTACAGGGGCGCTGTCTACGGGCAGGGCGTTGGCCGACAGGGCAACAGCTACGCCATCCCAACGAAGGACAAGAACCTTCGAACGCTGTCGCTGTCAGCGATCTACAACGCCGTCGAGACCTTCAAGCAGTATGCGCGCGAGCACCCGCAGGAACGCTTTCAGGTGACGCCGATCGGCTGCGGCCTTGCCGGCTACAGCGCGCACGAGATCGCACCGTTCTTCTCGGACGCACCGGCCAACTGCGACATCCCCGACGACTTCGCATGCTACCTCAACGAAAGGACCGCCTGACATGGCCTCGCTCAACCTATGCCAATTCATCGGCAATCTCGGCGCCGATCCTGAGACGCGCCGTACAGCCGGCGGAGATCCCGTCGTCAACATGCGCATCGCGGTCACCGACACATGGAAGGACCGCGACGGAAACAAGAAGGAGCGCACTGAATGGGTGTCGCTGGTCGTGTGGGGCGAAGGCCTCTGCAAGGTCGCGGAGACCTATCTGAAGAAGGGCAGCCGCATCTACGTGTCTGGATCGATGCAGACGCGCGCCTGGGAGGATCAGTCCGGCCAGAAGCGCTACTCGACGGAGGTCGTGCTGGGCAAGTTCGACGGCAAGCTGATCATGCTCGACGGCCCGAGCGGCGACAAGCAGGCCGGCAGCCAGCGCCAGGAGCCGGACAGGGGAGGCCGTGACTTCGACGACGCGGACTCGATCCCCTTCTGATGGGCGCCGTAGCTCACAGCTCATTCACGGCCCGCGGGATTGCCGAGCGGCAGCGTGCGATGGCGGCGGAGATCGAACGCCTGTCCGAGCGCAACGCGTTCCTCGAAGAGCGTGACGCCCGCCGCAAGGCCGAGGCGGAAGTCGCCCGCGCCATGCTGGCTCGCGACGGCCTGTCCGAGCGCATCCCTCGCATGGGGCCGATCGCCCAGCGCATTTGCAAGGCAACGGGCTTCACGCTGAAGGAGATCCGTTCGCAGCGGCGAAGCGTGGATCTCGTCCTCGCCCGTCAGGCCATCGCCTACTGGATCACTCGCCAGACGGCTCACAGCATGCCGGCCATCGGTCGCTTTCTCGGCGGTCGGGACCATACCACGATCCTGCACGCCATCCGCACCTACCCACAGAAGCGCGCGGCCATGGGCAGGCATATCCGTCCACTGGACACAGGCAAAAGGGGCAACTGATGGGCGTCGCTGTCGCCATCGACATCGTTCTGCTGCTGGTGGCTTCCGGCTGCCTGCTCATGACGGCCGGTGCAATGGCGGTGGAAGCGTTCGGCAGTGGCTTGTTTGGCGCGAGGCTCCAGTGCGTGGGTCTCACGTTCCTATCCATCATGACCAGTTGGTACGGGTTTGCGCTCCTGCGCGGCCTCGGCACCTATCTGGCGCAATAAGGGGCAACTGATGGCCGAGACCATGATCGAGCGAGTGGCGCGGGCGCTATGCGACACGTGGGCAGAGCGCGAAGGGTGCGCCGACTACAGTTGGGAGGTTGTCAAGTACGCCCACCAAGACCCGGAAACCCACGCGAAGCTGGCTCGGATGTACGAGACGGCAATGGCGGAAGCCCGCGCGGCCATCGAGGCAATGCGCGAGCCGACGGTCGAGATGTGCATCGCCGTCGCTCGCGCTGACTGGATCGGCAAGCAGGACCTGAATTGGGGTGACGGCTGGCGGATCATGTCGGATGCGGCACTGAAGGAGACCAACTGATGGCAAGCGTCGGGGCAACACGCTGGTACGTCCTCAGGACCAATCCGAAATGCGAGCAGCGGGCGCAGGCCTCGCTGGCAGAGATCGGCTTCGGCACATTCGCGCCGCGGATCGGCAAGACGGTCATCCACCACCGCTCCAAGAAGGAGGTGCGGCGCGATTTCCCGCTGTTCGTGGGCTACATCTTCATCGCCATGCAAGGGCCGCACCATTGGGGGTTCGTTCGCAACTGCAACGGCGTGAAGGGGGTTTTGGGCGACGGCGAAGGCCGGCCAGTGGAGGTCTGCGCCAAAGAGGTGGAGAGACTGCACAAGCTGGCGTTCAAAGGCGAGTTCGATGACTACCGCGATGTGCAAGAACGCCGTCGTCGCAAGAAGCGGCGTGTCTTCGAACATGGGCAGGAGGTTATGATCAATCGCGGCTCTTTGGCTGGTATCTCGGCCACGGTCAACGTCGCGCACGGCATGTCGTCGCCCAACGCAAAGGCCAGGACACGGGTGCAAATCATGGCTAAGATGCTTTCCGGGTTGGTCGAGATCAGCGTCCCTGCGAGCTATCTGGAAGCCGCGTGACCGGGCGCTTTACATAACCCGGCGGTTATGGTAAGCAGTCGCAGACTGATTTGGGTCGCCTGGCGGGCTAAGCACACGCCGGACCCAGCTTAGCGGCGTCGATCCGCACACGGGAGAAGAATGTCCAGCGATGGCTGTTAGCGTCCTCCAGAGGTACTGCGGAACCGTCGAAGTCGACATCGATCTTCAGGAGAGGGCGAAGGCCTTTCTCACTGCCAGCGACATTCCCGAGCACGTTCTATACTCGAAGGCTGACGTTCGGTCGCTCTTCACGCAGCGCAAGAACTACACCCCCAGCCAGTCTAAGGATGGGGCGGGGCTCAATTGGCTCAAGGCGTTCCGCAGTTACGATGGCGACAAGTGCCTTCTGTATCCGTTCGCCACAGCCGCCAACCCGAGAGGCAGCCTCCGGTACAACTTCAAGGAAATGGAAGCGCATCGGGCTATGTGCCTGATGGTGAACAAGCTTCCAGACAACCCCAAGGCCATGGCGCTGCACCGTTGCGGCAACGGGCATTTGGGCTGCGTCACTCCCAAGCATCTCTATTGGGGCGACGCATCGAAGAACGCCCAAGACGCAGCCAAGCATCGGCGCGAAGGCAAGCCGGAAGTCGAGCCCTTCCGCAAGATCGCGAACGCGAGAAACCGCAAGAAGGCTGATCGCAGCGCACGCAAGGCGGCAGAGGCGGGGGCGCTGGCATCCGCCGCGCAGTAGCCCGCCTCAAGCATCCGAGAGCAAGCCTCTCGTACGAAGCAGGTCGGTTCAATTCCGGCTCGTTGGCCGAGATCTGGTGAAGGACGCGGTTCGAATCCGCGACGCGGCGCCTTCGGGGCCGTAAGGGAGTGACCCGCCGGGTTCGGGTAGGCCTGACAGCCGGGAAAGACCGGCGCCTCTCACCCCCTAGCACAGCACAGGAGAGCGTAGATGGCGACACGGTTCCGCCTTCGCTCCCGCTTGCTCAATCGCATCGGCAACATCCTCGCCCGCCTTCTCATCCGCTCGGCTATCCGCAAGGGGCTCTGATCATGGGCAGGCTGACCAACATCAAGCCGATGGTCGGGAAGCTCAAGCCGCTCATCGCCCTGCCGCCCAAGCAGGCCGAACCGTTCTACCTCTCCACTGACTGGCGCAGCCTCATGGCTCGCATCATCGCAAAGCGTGGAAGACGGTGCGAAGAGTGCGGGGCAACAGGTGGCCGCATCTACGGTGACCACATCATCGAGCGTCGTGATGGCGGCGCAGACCTCGACCCCACCAACATCATGCTTCGCTGCCATGGATGCCACCAGCGCAAGACGGCCAAGGAGCGGGGCAAGAGGGCTCACGCCAGGACGCGGGCAGGATCACACCAGACAGGATGACGAACGCGCTCAGCGGGGCTCAGAGAGGCCGGGGGTGGGTCAAAAGTCAGGCGGAATCGGTCGGCTGGAACCCGCGCCCCCCGCACGCAGAGATTTTATCTGGCTGTTTGAAAACGGATTGAATTCCGCACGGTCGATCGCGGGGCTCGCAAGCCCATGAAATCGCATTAGAACAATCGAAGGAAACACCATGGCACGCGGCGGTTTCAGGCCGGGCGCTGGCCGTCCACGCAAGGCTAAGCCGGGCGAGGCCGCGCCTGCTCCTGTGGAGAATGCGAAGGCTGCGGCAAAGGCGGCGAACATGACGCCGCTCGAATACATGCTGAAGGTCATGAACGACGCGGAGACGGATAAGGACCGCCGGGACAAGATGGCGATTGCCGCGGCTCCGTATGTCCATGCGAAGCAGGCCGATGCTGCCGGCGGCAAGAAGGACCAGCGCCAGAAGGGTGCTGAGAGCGTCGCCGGCAAGTTCAGCGCGCGTCAGCCGCCTCGTCTCGTGGCCGACAACACGAAATGACCGCATGGTCGACGGCCTGTCCGGATTGGGAGCGCCGCATCACGGCGGGCGAGGGGCTGATCCCGTTCGCGCCGCTGTTTGCCAGCGAGGCTGAATACGCGCTTACGGTCTTCAAGTCGCTGAAGGTCGTGGATCTTCCAGGCAAGCCGACATTCGGCGAGGTCTGCGACCAGTGGGTGTTCGATTACGTCGCCGCGATCTTCGGGGCGAACAACCCGGAGACGGGCGAGCAACTGATCAGCGAGTTCTTCCTGCTGATCTCGAAGAAGAACACCAAGTCGACGATCGCCGCGGGCATCATGCTGACGGCGCTGATCATCAACTGGCGCGAGGATGAGGAACTGCTGATCCTGGCGCCGACAATCGAGGTCGCGCAGAACAGCTATAAGCCCGCCGCCTCGATGGTGCGCAACGATCCTGAGCTTGAGGAACTGTTCCACGTTCAGGATCATCTGCGGACGATCACGCATCGGGTGACGAAGGCCGCGCTGAAGGTTGTCGCGGCGGATACGGACACGGTGTCGGGCAAGAAGTCCGGCCGGGTGCTGATCGACGAGCTTTGGGTCTTCGGCAAGCGCCCGCATGCGGACACGATGCTGCAGGAAGCGACCGGCGGTCTGGTGTCGCGGCCCGAGGGCTTCATCATCTACCTGTCGACGCAGAGCGATGAGCCGCCGGCAGGGGTGTTCAAGGACAAGCTCGACTATGCCCGCAAGGTGCGGGACGGCCAGATTGAGGACAATCGGTTCCTGCCGGTGATCTACGAGTTCCCGGAGAAGATGATCGAAGCCGAGGCGTATCTGGACCCGGCGAACTTCTACATCACCAACCCGAACCTTGGGCGCTCTGTTCGCCTCGACTGGCTCAAGCGCGAGTTTGCGAAGGCCAAAGAGGGCGGCAAGGGCACACAGACATTTTTTGCCAAGCACCTGAACGTCGAGATCGGCATGAACCTGCGGGCAAACCGCTGGGCCGGCGCCGACTTCTGGTCATCGCGAGCAGATCCCGCGCTTTCCCTCGACGTTCTGCTGGAGCAGTCGGAAGTCGCGGTGATCGGCATCGACGGTGGCGGCTTGGATGATTTGTTCGGCCTATCGATCGTAGGCCGGCACCGCACGACGCGGGACTGGCTCTGCTGGTCGCATGCGTGGTGCCACAAGGGCGTGCTGGAGCGGCGCAAGTCGATCGCGTCCAAGCTGCAGGACTTCGAGCGAAACGGGGAACTGACCATCGTTGATGACGAACTGGCAGACATCTCCGAGATTATCGAAATCATCGACGACGTGAAGGAGCGCGGGCTTCTGGCGTCAGTCGCAGTCGACCCGGCAGGGCTGGGGGAGTTGATCGAGGCGCTGGCCGCGATCGACATCACCCCGGAAAACGGCCGAGTGATCGGCGCACCGCAAGGCTACGCCATGATGAACGCGATCAAGACTGCCGAGCGCAAGCTTGCGAACGGCACGCTGCGCCATGGCGGCTCCAAGCTCATGGCATGGTGTGTCGGCAACCTGAAGATCGAGCCAACGGCTACGGCAATCCGGGCCACGAAGCAGAATGCCGGTGACGCGAAGATCGACCCGGTGATGGCGCTGTTCGATGCGGTCACGGTGATGAGCCGCAACCCCGAGGCGCCGGGCGGCAATCTGGATGACTTCCTGTCCGATCCGGTCATGATGGTGGCCTGATGGGTGCGCTCGCGACCGTTCTGGCGGCACCCTTCAAGCTCTACAATTCGGTCTCGGACGAGATCGCCAAGGATCGCCGTCTTCGGCTGAGCGACGGCGCTTCGTGGTCGCAGTTCTTCGGACGCGAGAGCACCGCTGGCAAGTCCGTCACGATGGAATCCGCGCTACAGCTTTCGACCGCCTGGGCATGCGTGAAGCTGTCGGCACAGGCGCTCTCGTGCATGCCAATCTCGGTCTACGAAAAGAAGGGCGATGACAGCCGGGAGAAGGTCGACGATGCAATCGCCGACGTGATCTCGGACAGCCCGAACGAGGACCAGACATCGCTCGAATATTGGGAGACCGTGGTCGCTTGGCTGCTGACCCACGGCAACTCCTATTCCGAGCGCGTCTATTCCGGTCGCAACCTTTCGTCCCTGCAGCCGATTGCCAGCACACACTGCACGCCGTTCCGCCGCCCGAGTGGCGAACTGGTGTTCCGGGTGATCGACCGCGGCAAGACGGAAGAACTGCCGCGTGACAAGATTTTCCACATCAAGGGCTTCGGGCAGGGGCTGACCAACCTCGACATGGGGCTTTCGCCGATCGCCTACGGCGCCAACTCGCTCGGCGCAGCCATGGCGGCTGACGAGACGGCCAGCAAAACGTTCGCTAACGGTCTTCGCCCGACCGGCATCCTCACGGTGGATCAGGTTCTCAAGCCCGAGCAGCGCGCGCAGCTCAAGAAGAACATCGTTGATCCGATGGCGGGTTCTGCGAACGCTGGCGGCATCTTCACCCTCGAAGCAGGGATGAAATACCAGCCCATCACGCTGAACCCGGAAGACGCGCAGATGCTGGAGACGCGCCGGTTCGGCGTCGAGGAAATCTGCCGCTGGTTCGGTGTGCCGCCAATCGTCATCGGTCATGCGGCCGAGGGCCAGACGATGTGGGGCTCCGGTGTGGAGCAGATCCTTATCTCCTGGCTGACGCTGGGCATCGACCCGCTCGCAGATCGCATCGAGGCGCGGATCAAGAAGCAGCTCATCCGCCCGACCGGCAACCGGCGCCGCTATGCGGAGTTCAACCGCGAAGCGCTGCTCCAGATGGATTCGACAGCGAAGGCCAACTTCCTGTCTTCGATGAGCCAGAACGGCCTCATGACCCGCAACGAAGGCCGCGCGAAACTGAACCTGCCGCGCAAGGATGGCGGCGACGACCTGACGGCTCAGACCAATCTCGCACCGCTCGACAAGCTCGGCGAAGCCACGGACGGCAACAGCGCCCGCGCGGCGATGCTCTCCTGGCTCGGCATCAAAAACGAAGGGAAACGCGATGAGCAAGCGTAAGCTGCCACACGCGGAAATCTCGGCGCGGCCGGGTATGCGCACCGAGGTCATGCCTTCGGCGCTCAATCGGTGGAACCCCGATGTGCATGCCGCAGCCGAGATCGAGGACGAGAACACCATCTCGGTTCTCGACGTGATCGGACAGGACTTCTGGGGCGACGGCGTCTCCGCAAAGCGGATTGGCGGCGCGCTCAGGGCCATCGGCAAGAACGACGTAGTCGTGAACATCAACTCGCCCGGCGGTGACTATTTCGAGGGCCTCGCGATCTACAACATGCTGCGCGAGCACCCGGCGAAGGTGACCGTGAAGGTGCTGGGCATTGCTGCGTCTGCCGCATCCGTCATCGCGATGGCCGGCGACGAGATCCAGATCGCCCGCGCCGGCTTCCTGATGATCCATAACACCTGGGTGGTCTCCATGGGCGACCGCCACCAGTTGCGCGATGTCGCCGACTGGCTGGAGCCGTTCGATCAGGCCGCCGTCGACATTTACGCGGCGCGCACGGGCATCAAGGACGCCGAACTGGCGGCCATGCTCGACCGCGAGACGTGGATCGGCGGCTCGACCGCGGTGGACAAGGGTTTCGCAGACAGCCTGCTATCGTCGGATGAGGTTGCCTCTTCGGCCAAGAACGAAGGCACCGCCCGCCCCACCGCGGCGGCCCACAAGATCGACGCGCTGCTCGCACGGGCAGGCGTCTCAAGATCGGAGCGTCGCGACCTTGTCGCCGCTCTGAAAGGGGGCATGCCTGGCGCTGCCTCATCCGGCATGCAGGACGCTGCCGTCATGACCGAGGTGTCAAGCCTCTTGGAAAGCCTCAAGTCCCTTTAATCGGAGAAAATCAATGAGCATCCGCAAGATGCCGCACGTGAACGTGCTGGCACTCATGGCTGCGCGTCCTGCCGGCGTTTTCGGTTCGGTGCGCAACGAGACCAACCCCGGCAAGCTCGAAGAGCTGCTGGCCGACGTGAAGTCGGAACTGAAGCGCGTCGGCGACGACGTGAAGCGCACCGCCGAGGACGCGCTGAAGCAGAGTAAAGACGCCGGCAACACGACTTCCGAACTGAAGTCCAAGGCCGACGACCTTCTGACTGCGCAGTCCAAGCTGACCGACGCCCACACCAAGCTGGAGAACCGGCTGGAAGCGGCGGAGACCCGCAATCACGACCTGGAGCAGAAGCTCGCAGGCTTCCGTGGCGGTGGTGGCGAAGACAAGCCGAAATCGTTCGGCCAGCAGACCATCGAAAGCGACGAGCTGAAGTCGTTCGTCAACAACGGCGCCCGCGGCACGGTCAAGATCGGCGTGCAGAACGCCATCACGTCGGCCACCGGCTCCAGCGGCAGCCTGATCTGGTCGGATCGGGAAACGGAAATCGTCGGCATTCCCCGCCGGCAGATGACCATTCGCCAGCTTCTCCAGACCGGGCGCACCACGTCCAATCTGGTCGAGTACGCCAAGATGCTCGCGCGCACCAACAATGCTGCGGTCGTCTCGGAAGGCGCCCAGAAGCCCGAGTCCAATTACACCTACGAGCGTGCGGACGCTCCGGTGCGCACCATCGCGCATTGGGTCCACATTTCGCGTCAGGCGATGGACGACGCGGCGCAGCTCCAGTCGGAGATCGACGGCGAACTGCGCTACGGCCTGATGCTCGCTGAGGAGAACGAAATCCTCAAGGGCGACGGCACGGGCGAGCACCTGTCCGGTCTGGTGCCGAACGCGACCGCCTACTCGGCGGCGTTCTCGGTGTCCGGCGAGACGATGATCGACACGCTTCGCCTCGCGCTCCTGCAGGCGTCGCTGGCCGAGTATCCGGCGGACGGCATCGTGCTGCACCCGACCGATTGGGCGCGGATCGAGCTGACGAAGGACGGCGAGAGCCGCTACATCTTCGCCAACGTGATCCAGATGGCCGGCCCGCAGCTCTGGGGTCGCCCGGTCGTCGCCACCCAGGCGATGGACGAGGACGAGTTCCTCACCGGCGCCTTCGGCATGGCCGCGAAGATCTACGACCGGATGGACGCGGAAGTGCTCATCTCGTCCGAGGATCGGGACAACTTCATCAAGAACATGCTGACGGTGCGTGCGGAAGAGCGTCTCGCTCTCGCCGTGAAGCGTCCGGGGGCACTCGTTACCGGCGACTTCGGCAACGTCTCCGGCTGATCGAGTTCGGGTCATCACGACGGGCGGCTTCGGTCGCCCGTCTCATGAACCGAAGGAGGTTTGCATGCAGATCAAGGCCCTTCGCGGCGCATTCGGCGGCTACGGTCGGGTCCGGCGCGGCCAGATCATCGACGTGGCGGATCATCAGGCTCAGCAACTCGTGAAGCGCGGCCTGTTCGTTCCGGTGCAGTCATCGACAAAGGAGGCCGCCAAGACGGCAGCCGCCACCCCTCGGGAGGACCAGACTGGTGGCCCGACTGGCGAGGCGAAACGATCGTCGTCGTCGCAGGAGGCCCCAGCGCGGCAAAAGCGCCGCTATACGAAGCGGAAGACCGCTGCCGACTGATCGCGATCAACAACTCCTGGCGCCTCGCGCCGTGGGCTGATGCGCTCTACGCCTGCGATTTCGCATGGTGGCGCGTCAATCAGGGCGTGCCTGACTTCACCGGGCTGAAACTGTCTGTCGACAAGACAGCGGTGGCCAAGCCCTGGAGCATCAAGGCCGTTGGGGTCAACAAGCACGATGACCGGCTCGAATTGCTGAAGACCGGGACTGTCGGATGGTCCGGCAACTCCGGTTTCCACTGCTTGAACCTCGCTGTGCAGATGCATCCGGCGAAGATCGTGCTGGTGGGCTTCGACATGCGGCTTGACCACGGCCTTCATTGGCACGGGCGCCACGCCGCCGGCCTGAACAACCCGACAGACCGGAATGTTGATCGCTGGCGGCGCTGCATGGACGCGGCGGCCGAGACGATCGCCGCAATGGGCATCACGGTCATCAACGCCAGCCCGATTTCGGCTCTGGTCAACTATCCGAAGATGAGCCTTCTGGAGGCCCTTGATGCTGATCCGGCTATCGACACCAGACGGGCTCGCTGTTCCGCTTGAGGACGTGAAGGCAGACCTGCGCGTCGATTTCGCGGACGATGACGACATGCTCACACGGGACATCCGGTCGGAGACTCGCCGATACGAGGATTACACCGGGCGCATGATGCTGCCGGCGGATCTCGAATATCGCAGCGAGCGCTGGGATGATCCAATCTGCATCCCGGCCTCGCCGGTTCGCGAGGTCGTGTCGGTCCTGTATCTCGACGCAACCCATGCCGAGCAGACGGTGGACGCCGCGGATTGGTACATCCGGCAGACGGACGACGGCGCCGAGGTCTGGTTCAACGACAGTTTCGGTTCCCCGACGCTTTCGACCCGGCAGTTCCCGGTTCGCGTGCGCTTTTCCGCCGGCTACGACGACCCGAGCACGAGCGGATCGGGCGACGACCCGGAACTGGCGCCGAATGCCAACGACCAGCGCAACATTACCGCCATGGTCCGCGCCATCTACGATGGTGGCGAGCCGGTGAAGGAAAAGGCCCTTCGCGAGATCGCGAGCAATCGGCGGATCTTCCGATGATCGACTTGCAGGCTGCCATTCACCCCCAGGCGCATGTCGAGGGCGCCACTGTCGGCGCTCGCACGACGGTCTGGCAATTCGCTTCGGTGGTTTGCGGCACGGTGATCGGTGAGGACTGCACTGTCGGGGCAGGGGTTGTGCTCTCGGGCGCGGTCTTCGGTGATCGCTGCAAGATTTCATCCGGCGTCGTCATGGGGCCGGGGTTCCAGATCGGCAATGACGTGTTCGTCGGCCCGAATGTGGTCTTTGCGAACGATGTCTGGCCGGAAGTCTCGATGGCCGGTTACGACGACACGCTCCTGCGCTCTGGTGAGCGGTTCTGCGTGATTGTCGAGGATGGCGCGTCGATCGGAGCGAATGCGGTTGTCCTGCCGGGCGTGCGAGTGGGTAGGGGCGCCGTTGTGGCTGCCTGCGCAGTCGTGGACCGCGATGTGCCGGATGGCTGCCTGTGGCGCCGTGGTGGCGGATGGGTGCCGATCCCCTTTGATCGGCGTGGCAAGCGGATGCGGTACGCCGCATAGCTTCAATGGAAGGCCTCCAAATGACCAACGTTCAGATGGTGAAATGCTTCAACGAATGGATGCGGCGCTTCATCGAAACGCCGGAAGAGTTCGAGCGTGAGTTCCAGTCCGTGAACGAGTTCCTTCGGGAAGAGTCGGATGGTGTCGAACCCTCCTACGGCGAGGCGTGCGCGGCCTACCTGACGAAGCTGTCGAGCGAAGTTCGCGCGGACTAGTGCTCACGGTCGCGACCTTGTTCTGGGAAGCCAACAGCGGCTCCCGCAACTTCTCCCGCTGCTATTCGGAAGAATGGGTTGAGAAGCTCTACCGCGGCTTTGCCCGCAACCTGTCGCAGCCCTTCCGTTTCGTGTGCTTCACCGATCAGGACCGGACATTCTCCGAGCCCATCGAGCAGAAGCGCATCAAGGCCAAGGTGCCGGACTATTCGACCTGCATCGAGCCCTATCGCATGGGGGTTCCGATGATCCTTGTGGGTCTCGACACGGTCGTCACGGGCAACTGCGACGCGCTCGCTGACTACTGCATGACGGCAGATCGGTTCGCGCTTCCCCGCGATCCCTACCATCCGCAGATCGCCTGCAACGGGGTGGCGCTGGTGCCGGCGGGCCATCGCAAGGTGGCATCGCAGCATCGCGGCGAGAACGACATGGTCTGGTGCCGGCGCTTCGCGCATCGGTTCATCGACGACGAGTTCCCCGGCGCGGTTCGGTCCTACAAAGGTCACGTAGAGAAGCGCGGGCTTGGCGACACGCGGGTCGTCTACTTCCACGGAGAACGGAAGCCGCATCAATTGCCGAACGTCGGTTGGTTGAAGGAGCACTGGATCTGATGGCCCGAGCGACATTCCTGCGCGATTTCGACTACCGCGTCCCGAGCAAGCCGGTGACGGTCGCCTACAAGGCCGGATGGAGCGGAAGCGCGCCCCAGGCACACATCAACGCGGCGATTGCAGCCGGGGCCGTGGCCGCGCCAAGGAAGGCGAAAGACGATGGCGAAACCGCCTAGTGCCCCCGATCTTCTCCATCGGGTGGCTTTCGATGCTCGCTCGACTGTCGATGATGGCTACGGGAACACCGTGGCCGGCGATTTCGCTGAGCAGTTCCAGACCCGCGCGGATTTCCGCCATCGCGGCGGCTCCGAGGCGGTCATCGCCGCGCGGCTGGAAGGCCGCAATGTGCTCGGCGTCTATGTCCGTTCATCGTCGCAGACGCGGTCGATCCAGCCGGGCTGGCGGATGAGGGACGCGCGCCTGGGCACGGTCTACGCCATCGACATGGTGGATGGCGTCACCGATCCGGCATGGGTTTATTTGACCGTGGAGAGCGGAACCGCGGCGTGAGGGTCAGGGCCAAGATCGAAGGCCGGGCGGCGCTTTATCGGCGTCTCAATCGCCTCCTGCCGGACACGGAAAAGGAAGTAGCTGAGGCACAGCTTGAAGCGGCGCAGGATCTGGCTGTCGCGATTGAGCGCGTCGCGCCCCTTGGCGAGACTGGCGAATATCGGGCCAGCATCGAGGGCGCAAAGCTCAGCGGTCGAACAGCCGGACGAAGCAAGGTTAAGGTGGGCACCTCGAAGGACCCGAACGCCACCGGCATCTTTGCGGAATGGATTTGGAGGCTGCTCGAATTCGGCACGGTCAAGATGGCCGCTCAGCCCCACGTCATGCCGACATACAGGGCCAACAAGAAGCGCATCCGCCGCAAGATTGCAGGCGCCGTCAACAAAGCCGTTCGCAAGGCGAGGAAACGATAGATGACATCGCCTTCGCTAGAGCTTCAGGGCGCCATCGTAACGCGCCTCAAGGCTGTCGCTGCCGTCACCTCGCTGATCGGCACACGCATATACGATCAAGTGCCGAACGGGGCGATGTTCCCCTATGTGTCCTTCGGCCCGACCGATGAGCTGACGGAAGACGCCACTTGCGTCGACGGCTTCGACATTTCGCTGCAGATCGACTGCTGGTCGCGCGCTGTCGGCTTTCCCGAGGTGAAGGCGGTGAGTGACGCGGTTCGCGCCGCGCTGCACGAATACGACCTGCCCCTGACGAACAACGCCCTTGTCTATTTCCGCCACCGGCAGACGCGCATTCTCCGCGACCCGGACGGCCTGACCTCTCACGCGATCCTGACCTTCGAGGCATTCGCGGAGCAGCCCTAGCGCCATCCGGGCAGGGACAACAGAAACCGGCATCGGGCCGCCCATTGGGTGGCCTTTTTCTATGGAGAAACACAATGGCCGAGCCAGTCACGATCAAAGGCGGCAAGATCCGCGTCCTGCTTGGCGATGGTGCATCGCCGGAAGTCTTCAGCGCACCCTGCGGCTTCACGTCCCGTTCGATCACGCTCAGCAAGGCGCTGAACGATTTCCAGCTCCCGGACTGCGATGACCCCGATGCGATTTCGTGGCTGGGCCGCGACGCCTCGTCCCTGTCCATGACGGTCGGCGGCGAAGGCGTTCTCGCTTCGGAATCGGTCGAGACCTGGCTGGACGCCTGGGAGGATACGGACTCCATTTCGGTGAAGATCGAATGGGAGTTCCCGTCCAAGACGATCACGTGGACCGGCGCCATGCACCTGGAGAGCTTCGAGGTTGCCGGCGAGAACAGCATCCGCGCCACGGCGAACGTCTCCATGCAGTCGGATGGTGAAATGACGAGGGTCGTCACCTGATGAGCCGCAACGGTTCGCACACCGCGGCCTTTGGCGATGACGATTACACCTTTCGCCTCGGCTGGGGCGAATGGCGCGACCTGCAGGAAGCCTGCGACGCCGGGCCGTATGTCATCCTTGATCGTTTGGCGGCGGGCCGCTGGCGTATCGAGGACATCCGAGAGGTCATCCGCTACGGCCTGATTGGCGGCGGTCTAGAGCCGACCAAGGCTCTCAAGCTCATCAGGCAATATGTCGAAGACCGGCCCCCGATGGAATCGTGGAAGCTGGCGCTCGACATCGCAACCGCGGGCGTGATCGGAGCGCCCGAGGAGGAAGTCGGAAAAAAAGCAGAGGCAGCAAGTCGGGGTCGGGGGAAGCGCCGCTCCCGAACGGCAAACTCCGGTTCGCTGCCATCTACGGAACCGGCGCCGTCCTCGGCTTCACCCCGCAAGAAATCGACCGCATGAGCATCTGGCAGTACCTCGCAGTCGTCGAGGGCTACCAGCAGGCGAACAATCCCGATGCCGGCAGTGACCTGTCGTCAGAGGAAGCCGATGCGCTCTGGGACTGGCTACAGACCAAGGAGTGACCATGGCGCGTGATGTCGAAGATCTCGTTCTCAGCATCTCGGCTGACACGGCGCAAATCCGTCGTGCGCTGAAGAAGCTGGAGAGCGACACAAAGCGCTCCACCAGCGTGATGGAGCGGAACTTCGCCAACATGAACGCCAGCGTCAGCCGCTCGGCTGTCGCGATGGGGCGTTCCCTGGCTCTGGCCTTCGGCGGCGCCGTGACGCTCCGCGGGGCACAGCAACTTATCGACGCATCGATCCGTATCCAGAATGCGCTCAAGGTGACCGGACTGGAAGGCGAGGCGCTCACCAAGGTCTATGACGAACTGTTCGCCAGTGCCCAGCGGAACTATGCTCCGCTGGAGACGCTGACAACCCTCTATTCCCGTCTCGGGCTCGCGCAAAAAGAACTCGGCATCAACACTGCGGAGATGCTGAACTTCACCGACAAGATCGGGTTGGCGCTACGTGTGCAGGGGACTGGAGCAGCCGAGGCCCGTGGCGCTCTGATCCAGTTGACGCAGGCGCTGGGTGGCGGCGTTGTCCGGGCGGAAGAGTTCAACTCCATTCTCGAAGGCGCGCCGACGATCGCTCGTGCCGCCGCAGCCGGTTTGAAGGAGGCGGGCGGGTCTGTCGCCGCTCTTCGTACACTGATCATCAATGGCGAGATTTCGTCGCAAGCGTTCTTCCGAGCGTTTGAGGCGGGTGCCGGCATCCTTGAGGGGCAGGTCGCCAACGCTGAGCAGACCGTGAGCCAAGGCTTTGTCCGACTCCAGAACGTCCTGATCGACACCGCCGGCAAGCTGAACGAAGGCTCGGGCGCCAGCGAACGGCTTGCAGGGGTTCTCGAAAGCCTCTCGGACACGATCGCGGGCACGGACTTTTCGCCGGTCATCAATGGCATCCTCGACATCGGCACGGCAGCCAGCGATGTAATCAGCAAGATCACCAGCCTCGCTAGCGAGATTGGTCGTCTTTCCGGCATTCAGGCCGCCTTCCAGAACCGCATGTCCCGAGGCAAATTATCCGAGGATTTCATCGGAAACACCCGCGAAAAACTCGGCGGCGGCGACGAGCGTATTGAAGATGCGTTCGCTCTCACTTCAGGAACAGGAGATGGCCTGGCCGAAAAGGGCGGGCGCGTCGCGCCAAAGCCGGACCCTGTTATCGTGCCGATCTCCCTGTCCGACTACGCTGCCCCGGCAAAGGCCGGTGGTGGCGGCAAGGGTCGTGCGGGTGGACGAGACAAGGCGGCAGCCGCAGCCAAGCGAGAGGCCGACGCGGTCAAGGAACTGATCGCCGATCTGGAGCATGAGCGCAGCGTCATCGGCCTGACGGACGAGCAGCGCCGAATTTCCGAAGCGCTCCGCAAGGCGGGGGCCGCGGCAACCGACGAGCAGAAGGCGAAGATCGGCGAACTGGTTTCTGCCATCGAGCAGGAAGAGGCGGCGATGGACCGTCTCAAGGCATCGCAGCAAGAGGTCAACGACCTGAGCCGCGATGTCCTAGGCGGCATGATCTCCGACCTGAAGTCGGGCACCAGCGCGGCAGACGCCTTGGAGAACGCCCTGAGCCGTGTCGCGGATCGCCTTCTTGATATCGGGCTGGACAGCTTGTTCGGCGGGAAGGGTGGCGGTCTGTTTGGGGGCGGCAAGGGCGGATTACTCGGCGGGTCGATCATCCCCGGCATCCTCCACAGCGGCGGCACCGCGGGGCGTGATGGATATGGCCATGGCCGATCGGTCTCGCCTGCGGTGTTCGCAGGGGCGACGCGCTATCACAGCGGCGGCGTCGCGGGGCTCAAGCCCGACGAGGTTCCGGCCATTCTCCAGCGGGGAGAGGTCGTCATCCCGAAGGGCGCCAAAGGCGGCGGGTCGAGTGTCCACGTGACGGTCGGGGTGGATGTCGACAAGTCCGGCAACCTGACGCCGTTCGTCACCAGCATTTCCGACCAGCGGGCTCAGGTTCGATCGCAGCAGGCCATGCAGCAGTCGGCGGCGCAGTTCCCTCAGCTCCAGCAAGATCGCCAGCGGAGGACCGGTTAGCATGGCGACAGCGTTCCCCGCGGGCCTCATCCCGACATCCGTCCTGTTCGACATCGAGAACGCTTCCCGTTCGGGTGGCGTCTCGACCAATGGGCAGGAGCAGATCGTCGGCTCGGGCGCCGGGCGCTGGCGTGCGTCTCTCGGTGGCATCTATGTGCGGACGAATGCACAGGTGCTGGCGTGGCGCGCGTTCAAGCTGTCGCTTCGTGGCCGCACCGGCACTGTCCTCGTCTCGCCCTTCGACGGCAAGCGGGTCAACTGGCCAAAGGATGCCTATGGGCGCGTTCTCCATCCGGGCTTCACGCGCCGCCGCCGGCTGGACGGCACTCCCTATGCGGACCCTGAGATCCCCACTGAGAGCGAGGTCATTGCGACATTCGCCGCGGCAGCCGCACGCCGCGCCACGACGGTCCAGATCACCGTCAGCCAGGGCGAGCCGATCAAGGTCGGGCAATACTTCTCGCCATCGGCCGGGCGGGTCCACGTCGTCACCGCGGCGATCAATGCCACGACATTCTCGATTGAGCCTCCGCTTCGCGATGCGGTGACGCTCGGCCAGTCGGTCAACTTCACCCGGCCCACCTGCGAAATGCGATTGGTCGAGGATGCCAGCGGCGCTCTGGACATCCAGCTTGCGCGCACTGGCATGGTGTCCATGGACTTCACCGAGGTCATCTGATGGCAGATTTCTCCGCTCTCCAGCAGGCAGCGATGGCCGGGCGGGTCGTCCATCTCGTCAACCTCGTCGAGTTCGACTTTGCCGAAGGCATTCGCCGCGTCTGGAACGGCAACGGGACGCTGGATCTGGACAGCTTCGAATGGCTCGGGACCGGCGAACTCGGCTCGATCTCGTCCATCAGCTTCGGCGAGAACGACGACGCCGAGAAGGTGACGTTCGCGCTGTCGGGTGTCGATCCTGAATTCGTGACGCTTGCTCGCTCAGGTGCGAGCGTGCGCGGGCGCGACGTGACGATCTACGGGCTGTTCCTCGATGTTGAGACCATGCAGCCGCTCGGCAGCAAATGGGTCGTTCGCCAGCTCATCATGGACACGATCGGTTATGGCGCGAAAGGGCCATCCCAGCGGTCGATCAGCCTGACGGCAGAGACGATCTGGACGACGCGCAACCTTGCCGCATTCGCTTACTGGTCGGATCGCGACCAGCAGGCGCGCTTCCCCGGTGATCTCGGTTGCCAGTTCATCCCGACGCTGAAGAATAAACGCTTATCCTGGCCGACATTCTGAGATGGACGACCTCTCGCACTTCCTCAAGGCCGCATCGCAGCGGCCTTTTTCATGGGCGGATGACGGCGCGGACTGCTTGTCATGGCTCGGCGAGTGGGTCGCCATTCGCCACGGCGTCAACCCGCACGCCCGATACCGCAAGCGCTACGCCACCAAGACCGGCGCTTATCGCCTCATCGCTGAACATGGTTCGCGTGAAGCCCTCATAGGGGCCGCTGTGGCGCCGCTGGGCATTCGCCGCACCAATGCCGCCCGCCGTGGCGATATCGCGCTGGTGGACGCCCCTGAGGGCGAGTTGGGCGCCATCGTGACCGGCGCATGGACTGCCTGCATCGGCCCCGGCGGTCTGCGCTTCCGGCAGGTGCCAATTCTCGCAGCCTGGAGAGTTTGAATGCTGCGATCCGTTCGCGCTGCGCTGGCCGCTTCCTCGGTTCTGGCGTCGCTCACCTTTGTCACGATCCCGGCAGAGGCCGATCCGATCTTCATGCCGATCGCGCTGGCAGCGTTCAACGCAGGAGCGAGTGTCGCTGTCGCCAATGCCATCATCGGCGTCGGCGTGCTGGGTTCGATCGCCTCGACAGTCGGCACCATCGCGCTTGGGCTCGGCGTTTCCTACGTCGCCTCCCTGTTCAACCGCCCCCAGCAGCCCAAGCCGAGCGACGGACAGGTTGAGTCTCGACAGGCGGTCCCGGCCCGCGTCTGGCATTACGGTCGGGTAAAGGTCGGTGGGTCTCTTGCATTCTACGAAAGCCGTGGCGGGGCGCTGTATAAGGCCATCCTGCTGTCGTCCCGTCAGGTCGACGGAATCGAGCAGCTCTATCTCCAGGATACGCCCGTAACGCTGGACGGCTCCGGCTGGATCGTGACGGCGCCGTGGGAGAATGGCAGCAATCCTCTTGTGCGGGTTGCCACGCATCTCGGCACAGATGACCAGACAGTCGACCCCTATCTCAGTGGTGCTTTCTCCGAATGGACAGCCGCGCATCGCTTGCGCGGAACCGCATATGCCGTGATGCAATGCAAGTCGGGACCTGACACCGAGTTTCAGGCGCACTACCCATCCGGCGAGCCGCAGTTCTCGGTGCTCATTCGTGGCGCTCGCATCTACGATCCGCGTAAGGATTCCACGGTGGCTGGCGGTAGCGGCGCGCACCGCCATTCCAACAAGGCCACGTGGGAGTGGAGCGATAATGCGGCGCTCGTCGTTCTCGACTATCTGACGCACGAGGATGGATACGATCGGGCCATCACGAAGATGGATCTGCCGTCTTTCATCGCAATGGCAAACCTTTGCGATGAGGGGGTCGCGCTGGCTGCCGGAGGCACTGAGCGCCGCTATCGCGTAGCCACTTCGGTCGCACTGACAGAGGCACGCAAGGACGTGCTGGCTCGGCTGCTGGAAGCCTGCGAAGCGCGGCTGTACCCAACGCAGGACGGCAAGGTCTCTATCCGCGGCGGCAAGTGGGAAGCCCCGACTGTCACGATTGACGCGGACGCCGGGCACATCCTCGAAACCAACTTTGCGCCGCCTGACGCTATGTCCCGGTTCAACGAGTTGTCGTTTCAGTATCTTGACCCCGCGCTGAGTTACATCGAGAACGATGGAACGCCTTGGCAGGATGTCGCGGACATCTCGGCGACCGGGCAACTCGTCACGGTTCCTGCGGACTTCGTGCAGATCCCTTCGCACAGCCAGGCGCGGCGTCTCGCCAAGATCCGCATGGCGCGCGAGAACAGCGATTGGGTCGGCGAGGTCGTTACCAACCTGAACGGCCTCAACGTCATCGGCGAGCGCGTCATCACGCTTAAATGGCCTGAGTTGGACATCAACGGCCCGTATTGGGTCGAGGGCGGCCCGGAGCTTCTGCCGGACTTCAGCGGTGTGCGCCTTTCTCTGCGCTCGGCCAACGCGGCGTCCTACAACTGGACAACCGCGGAAGAGGGCACATCGACATCCGTTCCGCCAGACACCTCGCCAGACTTCAACCTGACGCCTCCGACCATCACGCTTTCGCAGATTGCCGGGCCGAAGATCCGCGCAGACTGGACGCCAAGTCAGGCCCTCAATCGAGCCTACGAGGTTCAGTACCGGCCCGACGCCAGCGGCACCTACACGGCGATGACCGTGGCTGGCACCAGAGACAGCGCAGAGAGCGGGACTGTTGCGGCCGGCATCTATCAGGTCCGCATCCGCGAGAGCGTAGGCGTTGAGGCGATCGGCCCTTGGTCCTCGGACTACCCCATCACCATCACCTAGCGAGGCATTATGGCCGAAACCATCGTGACGGAGCGTCCACACTCCGCGACCATCCGCGTCTGGCACGGCGAGGACTGGTACGACGCCCTGCCGCAACTCGTAGACAACGCCGGTCTGCCGTTCGACGTGACCAACTACACGCTGGAACTGTTCGCGCGCCCGACGCTGGATCATTCCGTTCTGCTCAAGCTGCTGTCGTCTGCCGAGGGCACCATCCGCAAGGAGGATGCGACGCTCGGTCTGGTGTCGTTCTTCCTTGAGCAGGATGACGTGGAGGCATCCCTGCCGATCGGCACCTGGGAGCAGTTCTTTCGCATCACATGGATCGACGCGCTGCTGGGCGAAGTCTCCAAGATCATCTGGACCGGCGACATCATCGTGTTCCCCGCGAACGACTCCACCGCCTGAGCCTTCGACAAATCGCTGACTGACCGCCCGCCTTGAGCGGCCTTTTTCATATCCGCAGCCCGGAGCACACCATGCTTGAAATCCGCCCAGCCAACACGCTGACGGTTCCCTCCTTCGCGTCTCGCACTGTCAATCTCGACGTGGATCTGGGCGCGCTGGCTATCCGCTATGTGTTCTCCACCACGATCACGGACAGCGATCCTGGCAATGGGCGCTTGCGGCTGTCTGCGACCCAGCAGGACGCGGCTCTCACGGTTCGCGCCGACACGCTCGACATTAACGGCTCCGATGTGTCCGGCATACTGGATGCCTTCGACGACAGCACGAGCACCACCAAAGGCAGCTTGCGCCTCTACAAGGTCAGCGACCCGACGAAGTGGCTCGTGTTCGATGTTACGGCGCTTGCGGCGCCTGCGGGCTATCGCAACATCACCGTCTCCAACGTCGCCGGCAGCGACACCAGCCCGTTTGCAGACGGCGACACGGTTCTGCTTTCGTTTCAGCCAACGGGTGAAAAGGGCGCCGCAGGTGACGATGGGGCTTTTTCAGAGGTAGCCACTCAGGCGGAAGCAGAGACAGGCGCGGACAACACCGCTGGCATGACGCCGCTGCGGGTCGTCAATCAGATCCGCTATTCGCTCGGTCACATCAACCTGTTCGACCATATGACGCGGGCGCAGCAGCTCGCCTTTATCAATCGGACCTTCGAGCCGGGAGGTCAGGCGAGTTTGCAGGCGGCGCTGGACGCGCTGCCTTCCACCAAAGGGAAAATCTACGTCCCCGAGTGCGGCGGCAAGCTGTGGATGGATGATAGCACCGTCAGCGAGTTCTCGGCGCGAGGGATCGGCCCCTACCACGTCCGAATTCAGGACAAGGACGATTGGATTTTCGACGGCGGCGAGATGGAGATCACCGCGACGGACGATCACACTCTGCCGCAGACCTTCTTCATTTTCCGTTGCAACGGGCACGAGTTCGGTCGCGTCCATGGCATCGGGAACAACACGGGCCTAACCGCGATCCAGAACAACGGGATGTTCTTCCAATACTGCGCGACCGAATTTTACGTCCACGACATTTCCACCGATGGCTATCAGGGCTCGCAGATCGTCGGCAATTTCCAGTTCGACGGCGTGTACGAGAACATCAAGCAAAAGCTCGGTGTGAACGCCAGCGGCTTTGACGTGGCGTCGTGGCAGAACATGAAGGTCATCAATCATACCTGCGTTGGTCAGCAAAGCGGCCAAGGCTTCCATATGATTTACGATTTCCCGAACAGCCCGAACAACAATCCCGGATACAACGAGACAGGTAAAATCCTGCGCGAGAACCGGACCAACAACATCCGCTATACCAACCCCGACGTTAGCGGGTGCGTGACGGGCGTTTCCTTCTCTGACGTGGGCGGGGATATCTATATCAAGGACGGGCGCATCTGGAACAATGGCGGCGCGACTGGTGATTACTGGTGTGGCGTCCTTTTCCAAGCCACGGCAGCGGGTGTCTCGGATGGCGGCGGCGCTTCCGTCAACCTCAATATCGAGGGGACGGATATTTACTCAAACGGGCGGGCGGGAGAAACGAGTGGTCTGAACGGTGGCGTATTGGTCAACTCCAACGAAGCCGTCATGCACCTGAACATTCACCCCAGCACGAAAATTCACGACAACGCGACAGCGGGCATCGTCAACTTTGGTGCGTCGGTGCTGCGTATGGAGGGGGCGGATTTCCGCGACAGGTTCGGCGCGCTACAGACGACCAAGATCAGGAACCCGGCCTCACTGAAAAAGCCGACGACGGCCCTTTCTATCGACACAAGCTCGCTGATTACGAACTGCCCCGGTATCAATCCTGTCGGGTTCGTCGGGGGTATCCATACGGTCCCTGCGGTCCCTGCCGGTACGGGCGTCGGCAATCTGCGCCGGAACACCAATCCCTATCCGTGCCGCGTGTCATGGGCTGGCGGCGCGGGTGTCGCCATTCGAGACGCGCGGTCGGATTTCGAGAGCGTTGTTCTGGGCGATCCGAAGTCGATCGTGTTGCAGCCGGGCGAGGCGATCTTCTTCACCACGACCGTCCCGTCTTCCTGGCAGTGGTACGGGCTTTGACTATTGCGGTGGTCCGCTCAGGCGGGCCGCCGCCTCGGCGCCACGATCAAACGCGCCTTCTGCATATGAGGGCGGAACTTGTAGATGCCGACCATGCGCTGGCTGCGTAAAGCGGTCACGTGCAAACGGAGACGACGTATCAAGCCCGGCGCGATCGACGCCTGACCACTTAGCGCGTCGACAAAGTCCGAGGCGATCTGGATATACTCGTCGCGGTTGGCCGCGTATTTTCCCGGCTTCCCCGTCGCCGCGGAGATAGCGTCTTCCATGATGAGTGGGATGAAGCGCGGGGCGATGAGGTCGCGGACGAAAAACCGCTGCTTGATCGGATCGTCCGGGAAAAGGGCGACCAGCTTCTTGAAATACCGGAGGCGGGACCGGGCCATGCGGACACCGTAGGACGTGCTCTCCGTGTGGATGCACCAGACAGTGACCGGCTTCTCGGTGAAATAGTTTGTGAAGCCGGCGCGGAAAATCCGCAGGAACAGGTCGTCGTCCTCATAGCCCATGAACTGCGGATCGAACCCGCCGACCGCTTCAAACGCTTCCCGGCTGATCAGGGATGCTGACGGGAGAACGTGCATATCCTGGCGAACAAGATCAATGATGTTCGTTTTCGGGTGTTTCGAGTGGTGCTGGACGATGCTCGTCCGCACGATATCACCGTTCCCCTCAGCCTCGAACAGCTCGCCGTAGACCCATCCGAAATGCGGGTCGTTCTCAGGCATCTCACTGACCAACGTCTCGATGTGGGTCTTCAGATAGAAGTCGTCCTGATCGAGAAAGCAGACGAACGGGGAAGCCGTAGCGGCAACGCCTGCGTTGCGCGCAGAACCTTGGCCGCCGTTTTCTTGGTGCATGACCCGGAACCCCATCCGGTCTGCGATGGCGCGGAGCCTCTGCGCCTCTGTCTCGCTGGAGCCGTCGTCCACCACGATGAACTCGGCGGGCTTCACCGTCTGATCAAGAACGCTTTTGGCGGCCCGCTCGATGGTGCTTGAGCCGTTGTGGAACGGGATCACGACCACCACAGGCGCGGCGGCACGGCTAGGGATTTCCATAAGGCTACCTGCGTTTGGTGGGTGGCTCATCTACGCAACGTGTGCTTGCCGCGTCAAGGCATCAATCTCAGGAGAACCACCATGCAACGCACCGCACAGGGGCGCGCTTTCGTGCGCCTGCATGAGGGGAGGGGCTGATGGACCTCGGCAAATTCTTCGCCAGCATCCGCGCATCCGTGTTCAACGGGCGGCTGCCACAGAGCGCGGTCGACGGTTGCGAGGCCATCCTCGCCTCCTGCCGGCGCAACGGCGTCAGCGATCCCCATCACGTCGCCAACATCCTTGCGCAGGTCTGGCACGAGACCGGGGGTTATATGCTCCCGATCAAGGAGACGGTCTTCGCCTCGCACAAGGACAAGAACCCGTCCGATGCAACGGTGATCGCGCGCCTTGATCGCGCTTTCGCTGCCGGCCAATTGTCTTGGGTGCGGCAGCCGTATTGGCGCGAAGGCTGGTTCGGTCGCGGGCCTATCCAGTTGACGCATGAGGACAACTATCGCCGCATGGGCGACCGTCTGGGTGTGGATCTCGTCGGCAACCCTTCGCTTGCGCTCGACCCTGCCATCGGTGCCGACATTGCAGTTGTCGGCATGTCCGAAGGGCGCTTCACCGGCAAGAAGCTGGCAGACTTCGATTTCCCGGCCGCGCTTGATGCTCCGGTCTCCCAGAACCCGCGGCGCATCGTCAACGGGCAGGACGGCACCGACGCGAAGATCGCGAAGGCGCATCGACAGTTCTTCACGGCATTGCGCGTGGCGGGCTTTGGCGAGGTCGTGGAAGCCGATACGGGAGCGACTGTCCCGATCCCCACGCCTCGGCCTCCATTGCCACCAGACACGACAGGCGGGGCGGGGCAGGAGCCTACGGTTACCGTCGCCAAGTCGCGCTTTGATCCTGCCCGCTTCTCCAAGCTGTTCGGCTCCCTCATTGGCGCGCTGGTGACGTGGGCTGTCGCGAACGAGTTCATTCCCGATGGCGCAATCAGTGGAACGCAGATCGACATGCTGGCGACGCTCGTCGGCGGTCTGATCGGCACGTTCCTTGCGCCGGCAAACGCGGCACCGCCAGAGGCCAAGCCTTGAGCGTCTTGTCATGGATGTTCTGGGGCATCGTCGTTGGGCTCATCGCGATATCCATAATCGCTCTGGCTTCGGCCCCCATCTGAAGCGCGGGCCGGCGGTGTAGGCGCACCCCCGACCCGCTGACCAGAAACCCTGACTAGAGGGCACCGGCTCCGTACACAATGCGGGCCGGTGGTTAATGGCATGTTGATAACGCGAGCCCCGCCAGGATGATCTCCGTGAAAACCGTAATGATCCACTTCCGAACGAACTTCAGCGCGGTGTTCGTCGCTCGCATGATCGAATGGGAGCACGCAGTCAGCCTGTTCCTGTTCGGCTATGTGTTGCTGGTGAATCCGGGCCTGTTCGAAGGCGGCTCCTATGTGAGCTTCCTGCGGATATGGGACAGTCAACTCGGATGGGCTGGGATCTGCATGATCGTCGGCGCTCTCCGGTTCCTCATCCTCGCCGTGAATGGACTGATCAGGAGATCCCCGCACCTGCGGGCGATGTTCGCAGCCATAAGCGCCTTCGTCTGGATGCAGCTCTCTCTGGGCTTCCTCGCATCCGGCAACTTCAGCACCGCGCTTGCCGTCTATCCGACGTTCATCTTCTGGGAGTTTGCGGTCTTCCTCATCACCGTCCGCTATGCCAAGGCGGTTGACGTGCAGGCCCGCCATGCCCGAACTGACCCCTGACGTTATCATCAACGGCGTCACCGGTCTGATCTTCGTTGCCGCGGGCATTGCAGCCTATGTGCGGACGCGCCCGGCCAAGGTGCCTTCGCCGCGCGGAGTGATGAAGATCACCGATGAAGAGACCGAGATTGTCACCCAGCTCCGCCGCATTGCAGATGCGCTAGAAGAGGCGAACGACGACGAGACCCAGAAATTCCAGTCCGAGATGCGCGAGCGTCTGAAGCGCCTGGACGAAGCGGCCAGCTACAAGTCGCACGACTAGCCGTCACTCACTGCCGATATACCCAGCCCGTCGTGCTCTTGATTGAGCGCGGCGGGTTTCGTTGCGTTTACGGCTTCGCCTTCATCAGCGCGTTCCGGCTCGTCACCATCTGATAGCCGTCATCGAAGCGGACGCAGCAGGAATTCATCGTGCCGCGTGCCGTGACGGTGCAGTGCTGGCCTTTCCGCTCTTTGCGGTTCCATCGGAAGATATAGATCTGCGGCGGCGTTGCGCTCATCTCGCCCTCTCTATCCATTCCCAGACTGCGGGGTGGGGTCCCGTTCGCGCGCGAGCGCCACGAGCCGGTCGTTCATTTTCCAGCCCTGCTTTTTCGCCGCTGCCTGCGCAGCCTCCGTGCCTTCGCGCAACTGGAGACGGAGGAGCGCGATTTCCTCTGCCGTGAAATATTCCTGAATGGCCGGGCTCATCGGCGCTTCTCCTCGTTTGGCGGTCCGCCCGCAACCCATTGATTCATCTTACCACATTTGCCCTTCGTTTGGGAGGAAAACCGCAGGGGACTCGGGCCGCGGTGCGGTCACGATGCCGGAGCGGGGATGACCACTGAGCCGAGATGCTTGCGCTGCATCTCCAGCCTGGGCTCGTCCGTCCAGCACTGGCCGACAGTCCCGGCGATGAAGGCGACTTCGCCCCGGGTTAGCGGCTCGCCGTCCTCTCGACCGACCAGCGTGCGGAACTCGCGGTCATCGTAGATCATCTCGGCAATCAGCCCTTCGTCATCCCGGAACCATTCGCCACGGATGCGGCGGTCCTTGAACCGCTCGTGGATGACGCGCTCGGCACCCATGTCGCAGCGGATCGCATGGCGCAGGTGCAGATCATTGATCGTCCCGGTGCGCATGTTCGCTAGACGCGCCTGCGGATCTTTGGCTCTGCCGATCTTCACCGCGTCCGCCGTCACGTCCTCGATCAGGTAGACCCAGCCATCGTTGTTCTGCGCCATGTGCCTCTCTCCAATCTTCACGACAGAAACCTGACAGATACGCCCGGACAGTTCAGCCTGTTTCCGTCTTTGTTCTTTTCGTAAGCGGTTGATATTGCTATATCTGCCGCTTCTACACTCCCTTGGTAAGGGAGAGGCCCGGGGTTCAAATCCCCGCGGCAGCACCATATTTCCCAACACTTTAGCTGTTCCGGTCCAATCTGTCACGACAGAAACCACGACAGTTACGCCTTTCGCCCGATTCGGCTCGAGGCCCGTTTCTGGAAGTCGGGGTGGTGGTGTGCGTACACCTTTTCCAGCATCTCGATACTGATTCCGGCGTAGCCGCTCACGTCCCAAGGGTCGGTCCCGGCCTGCATCATCCACGTGATCGCCGTATGCTTCAGAATGTGCGGCGTCACGTCCGCGCCTAGCTTGGCGCCCTCACGCGCCGACGCCCACGACTTGCGCTGCATGGCGACCGGCTGGCCCTTGTAGTGGATCACGTCGCGGATGCCCTTCGCCCTGTCGGACGCGCGCCAGCGGCGCAGGAAGTCCATGAGCCGGCCCGGGATTCGCACGACGGGCTTGCGCTTGTTCGTCTCGCCTTCACCGTCGCCTCGGCGATGGATCACCCCGCCGTCAAGATCTACCCAACCGCCCTCTGCATTGCGCTCCCATGAGAGGCGGCGGATCGCGCCGGATCGGCTTGCGGTATAAAGGGCAATCAGCGTGAAGCGGATCAGCGCCCGGGCGGCGTCCTTGTCCTCGAATTTGCGCGCGGCGCTCAAGAACGCGGCGACCTCATCCCGGGTCAGCCATCGTTGGCGCGGCAGCGATGCCGGCGGCAATGTTACAACGGGAAGGGCGTCTAGCGGCGTCTCTGCGTGATAGGCGTTGATGGCCGCGCGAAGCACCGTCAACTCCCTGCGGGCCGTCTCGGTCGTCACCTTCCGCTTGCGCGCCTCCTGGCTCTTGGCCTGCGGCAGCGATTGCTTGCAGCGGTAGGTCACATAATCGCGGCAGGTCGAGCGCTTCACGTCCGCGATGGTCTTCGCTCCCCACCATTCGATGAGGCGGTCCACGGCATAGGGCGCCGCAGCCGACTTGTGCCCCCGGGCAATCTCCCGGAGGTAATAGGTCAGGATGTCTGCGACGAAGAGCTTGCTGGCGCGGTGGTCGGTCGGCGGTTCGTATTTCGTCGCGACGTATTCGCCGAGGAACCTTTCAGCTCCCGCGCGATCCGCAAGGCTGCACTTTGTGCTACGCTTGACCGCTCCATCTCGGACATACCAGACGCCCTGCTGCTTGTCGGGCCAGAGACGGGCTCCCTTTGATGGACGCGGCATAGCTCTCGCATTCTCTTGAGGGCGGCCCGGGTCACGAAGTCCCGGCGGCCGATACGCTCGATTTCCAGTCTTCCCCGGGCGGCTTCGGCGCGCAGGGTGGCGGGCTTGATCTTGCCGCGGAACACTTCCCGGCAGGCCTCGTCCAGCGTCAGGGGTTCGTCGGCCTCACCCATCCTTGCCGCCCTCCTTCTGAGCGAGGGCTCGGATGGCGGTGGAAAGCGCCCTCCTGATCGTCTGCTCGTTCTGCCCTGCGAAGCGCATTGGGTGCAGGTCCGCTACCTTCGCCGCTTCCTCCAGCCCCTCCCGCCGGCCTTCTGCTCGGGCTTGGGAGAGGGCGGCTTCGGCCTCCGTCAGGCGGTCGCGAAGATCGTCGGTCTCCTGAAACGCATCGCCGATACCAGCGGCGGATGGCGTCCCGAATGGCGTCTCAGCCTTCAGCGGGTTGCCTTTGAACTTGCGGATGTCGCCGTCAAAAACGACGGTGAAGCGGTCCTCTCTCATCGCGCATCTCCTCTCACGGCTCGCAGCCCGTGCGGCCCTTGTTCGTATCGGACGCCAGCAGGCGGCTTGCGGAACTTCGACGGCTTGCGGATGCCGAGGTGCTTCGCTTTCACGCTGCGAACCTTGGCGCGGTCGGTGTTTTCAGCCGACGTTTTCGCCTCGTGGCATTGGCCGCACAGGATCTGGAAATTGCTCTCGACGTTCTCCCCGCCGTCTGCCAGGGCAACGATGTGATCGCGGGCAGGCTTGTCGCCCGGCATGATCTTCTTGTCGCAGTGGGCGCAGCGGCCCTTGCATCGCTCCCATATGCGTAGCGAGGCGAGTTTGCCGGGCATTGCGTTGTCGGTCTTGCCGCGCCATTCGGGGACTGTGCGGGCCATCAGTTCTGCCCCTCCTTCGGCGGAGAAGGCATGTGCATCCAATGCGTCGGCTCAAGGTAGCATTCGTCGCCGCAATAGGGCTCGTATGCTATCCACCCGTCGCTGGCGCGGTCTAGGTATTCCTCGTAGCCTTCGTGGTCGGGTTCCTCGTCTTCGCCGCCGACTGTCTCCCACCAATCTTCGAAGCTCTCAGGCTCCATGTAGGCTGCGACGAGAACGGAGAACCCATCCCAGACCAGCAGGGGCGCCCCGTTCTTCGGCGCCGTCTCGATGCTCTGCCACTCAGCCATTTGCCTCGTCTCCTTCATTCCACGCCTCGGCTTCTCCCGCTGCGGCTACAGCGCGCTCTAAGCCGGCGAGCGTTGCCTTGCGCTTGCGGTCCTTGAAGCGGGCATCGGCGGTCGCCCTTCGTTCCGGTGACCAGCGGCGGCCAGTGAACAGAGCACTCACGTGCTGCCGAGTTATGCCGAAATCCTTGGCAATCAGCTTGCACATTTCGCCCGTACTGCGGCGTGCGATTATCTCGCGAACATCCGCTTCTGAGAGTTTGCTGCTCCCGTGCTGCTCGCCTCGCAGCAAGGTCCCATGGTCCATTTTGTCGTCCGCGTTTTCCGCTTTGGTCGCCCATCGCAGATGGCGCGGGTTGACACAGCCGAGGTGGCCGTTGCCGCACGAGTGAGCGGCCTGATGTTTTGGTGTCGGCGGCAGCCCATAAGTCACCTCGCAGACATAGCGACTGGCAACATGGCGGCGCTTGTCTGCCTGGAAGATCCCGTAACCTTCATCAGTCTTTGCAAACGGCCAGCTGACGCAGTCATCCGTTGGGGCAGAGGCAAAAAGGTCGGCGAGCCAAGTCTGAACCAGACCGTCATTGCCGTTCAGCACAAATTTCGGATCGCCATATCGCTTCCAGCGAGTGTAATGCATGGCGCAATAGCCGAACGCATGGGGAGGCCTGTCACAGCCGTCTAGGCTGCATATACGACTGCCGGGCTCATGGAGCGTCACGCGCTGGATGTCTTCGATGTGGATCGTCATGCGGCGCGCTCCATCGGCGTGTCCGAGAAGACCACGCCTTGCTCCGAAAAGACGCGGTAGATGCCCTCGATGAAGGCTGTTTTCTGCGTCGTGGTCATGATGCGGGTCACGGGGAAGTCGAAGGGCTCGGCCATCAGCTCCAGCTTCTGCTCATAGGGCAGGTGCTTGATCAGGCGGTCGTACTTCTCGGCGAACAGTTCGTTGTCGGCGCGCAGGATCGGGACGCCGATCGTCAGCTTGCAGTAGGCCCGGACTTCCTCGGCGGTCTGGTCCCGCTGCTCGGCGATCTCGTTCAACAGGCGGCGTTGCAATTTGTTCTGCTCGACGCTCCTGCGCTTGCCCTTGACGATTTCGACGGTGAACGGCAGGGGGCGGTCCCTGATAAGGGAGAGCAGCGAAAGCCGATCTTCCTCTCGGGCGATGACGCGGGTGACCATCAGCCGGTCCTCAAGTTCTCAGCCTTCAGAAGGCTGTTCCAGATATCGGTGAGGGCCGCCGCAACGCGCTTATAGTTCACCTCGTCAAGCGCCTTGATCTCGTCCTGCTGTTTCTCCTTCCACGCCTTCAGCGCAGCCGTGTCTTCGGCGTTCTTGGCCGCCTCAATGAGCGTGTCTGCGATAACGCTGTTGCGCTGCTCCTTCTGCTTCGGCTTGTCCTTGCTGGGCTCTGGCTTTGCGGCCTCGCGCGCCTCATCCCGGAGATCGTTGACGTACTTGCTGTCGTCGTAACGGCCCATGAAGATGTCGCCGGCAAAGCCGATCATCGACAGCGCTTTCACCAGGGCGTCGGTGACAGACTTCTTCGGGGCGTCTTCGTCGGTGTACGGCTTGCCGCTGGCGCGCTTGCCAGAGAACGGCGTGCCGCCGACGTGCGTGACCTCGCCTCGCTTGCCGCCCCATTCGTACCAGACCGTCACCTTCGCGATGTGCATCTTCTCGAAGTTGTCGGCATCGATCATGGCGCCGGCTTCAACGCGCTCGTCGACCGTGAACCCCCATCCGATACCGCAGGGGCCGAACGTCTCTGTGGCCTTGCGGACTAGATAGTGAGGCTTGGGCGATGTGCCGCTGTAGCTCTTGCCAGTGATCGCCTTCGTGTGCTCGACGGGCGTCTTCTCGACGGCCTGCCAAAGTGCGAGATTGTCGCTCATATCACTTGCTCCTTGCGCTCAGGATGTCGGCGCCGATTTCCAGATGCGCGCCGGGGAATGCGCCCGCGTCTTCGGACTCGATCATCTTGCGGATTTCGGGCTTGCCGATCGCCTCGCGCACCATGCGGTAGGCGCCCTGCGGCAATTGCTCCACGTCGTCGATCACGACGGAGACATTGCCTGCGCGAATGGATAGGGTTGCGACGGGCAGCTCGCGCTTGTCGAGGTTCGCTGCCTCCATGAGGCTCTGAGCAAGCGCCTTCTTGGCCTCTGCCCGTCGCTCGAAGCGCGCCTTGCGCTCCTTGAGGTCTGCCAGCATATCCTTCGCGCCGGCAGCCATGCCTTCGTCCAGACGCCAGCCCTTGAACAGGCGGGTCAGGATGGTGTCGATGTCGGTCTCGCCTTCGAGCATGTCCGCACGCAGTTCGTCGTCGTCGGCAAGCTCGGGGTGCGCCTCCATGAGGCGGGCGATGTCGAAGCGGACGCGCCCGGCGTCCAGTGCGAGGTAGTCAGCCATGATATACGGCCTCCACGATGGCGGTTCCGGCGTCGGTGAGATGGCGAATGCGCCGGCCCGCAGCGGGGCCTTGCGCGGCTGCATGGGGGGACAGGCACACCAGCCCCAGCCGCTCCAGACGCGGCATGTCTCGCGGGAAGGCGTCATCCGCGGTCTGCATGATCTGGACGCAGCGCAGGATGCGGATTTCGCGGTCGCTCAGCTCGTCGCGCTGTTCGGCGAGGCTGATGTCCTCGGCGCTCATTCGGAGCCTCCAGTGCGCGGCATCGGCACCCAATGCGTCGGGATGATGCGTCGGCTGCTTTCGTCGCACCATCCTTCGGTGCGGCTGGACGGCTTGAAGTACCAACCCAGCCGAATAACCTTCGGGCGGACTAGGACGATGACTTCGGTCGTGTCCTTCGGCGCCGTCTCTATGGGCTGCCATCCATCCTCGGCTACTGCCGGTGCCTGGAGGCGAGAGGCGGCTTCGCGGACAGCTTTGGCCTTCCAGCTATCGGCCGACCACTGCTCGGCCATGTGCCGCAGGTTTTCGACCAGTTCCGCATTGCTCAGCTTCGACAGGTCGCTCATGCTGCCCTCCGTTCGCGCATCTCGGACAGCGAGTTGCTCTCGGTGTCCAGCCACGCCGCATACCGGGCATCGGTGATGCCATCGAACAGCGGGTCGACGATCACCCGCAGATCCACGAAGTCCTTGCAGCCGGCTTCCGAAAGCGCCTTGACGAGCTTGGCGAAGGACAGCGCGATGTTGGCCGTCATCGGCTCGATCACGCGCTGGTTCTCGTGCAGCTCGCCGTGCGACAGGTCGTTGAGGAAGATCGCCTGCTTGCTGTCGTCATGGGCGAACTGGAGCGCCTGGATCATATCGACGAACGCGGTATCGAGGGCTTTACGCGGGTCATGTGCCATGGTCGGAATCCTTCCTCTGGCGTTCAGCGGGATAGGGCGGAGCGAAGTTTGGCGAAGGCTTCGTCATCGGTGCGGATCGCATCGGCGTAGACGAAGTTGCCGCCGCCAGCCGCGTTGTCGTATCCGACGTGCAGGTTGTGCGTTTCCGCTGCGAGAACCGCTTCCGCCGCCGCGCGAAGCAGCGCGTTCTCTGCCCTCAGCGCTTCCTCTGTCCAGTTGGATGGGACGGGGGTGTTGTAGAGGGGCACCTTGTCGCCGAACGGTCTTTTCAGCAGACCGCTTGCAACCTGAGTCTTGCTCGTCTTGTCGCGGCGCAGAGCTTCGAGACCCTCGCGCTCTATCCAAGCGTCGGGCGCCCGCACCACGTCATGGGGCACGTCGGATGCGGCGGGCTGGGGGGCGGCGGAGATACCCGCGAGGGCGAAGTCGCGATCCTCAAGACGGTTCATGTCCAGCGCGCGAAGAAGCCACTGCGGCTCGGGATGCCATCGGGTGCTGCCGAAATAGATCGACTGCGGCATGACGGTTCGCTCGGCAGTCTCGCCGCGCCAGTTGGTGTAGTTGATCTTGAGCGCCGTTGGCTCTGTCGTCTTCGCGTCCATGGCTCGTCTCCGTCTCGTGCGGGGGTGGGTCAGTCGGTGTCGGTGTCGGTGTCGATGGCGGCGAGGCGCTGATGCGCGGCCCGCATCTCGGTCACGTCGCCCGACGCGGCGGCATCCCGCCCCCTGTCGATTTCGTGCTTTATGAGAAAGCGGGTGATGGCCATTCCCGACGCCATCTCCGGGCAGTCTGCGGCCATCTTGGCCAAGCGTTCCCGCGTGGCGCTGATGCGCTCGATCTGCTTCTGAAGGGCTTCGGCAAGGCTCTCGGCCATCGTTTTGTCCTCAGTGCTCGATTGATCGGATGCTGGCGAGTTGCCGGCGCAGTTCGTTCGCGACCGCGACGGCCTTCTGCTGTTCGCGCTCCATCGCCAGGACGAAGCCGTCACGGTCGAGGAGGATCAGGAGGAGGCGGCGCATCAGGAGGCCTGCGGCCAGATGGTCACGGTGTTTCCGCGGGCCGTTTCATCGCGGACGTAAGAAGCCATCTCGCTGCCATCCTCGAAGGGCGCATGTTGGCTGACCAAATGGCCGTCCGCGTCTCGGCTCTCCGCTTGCCAACCGAGGGCGCGGCTTTCTTCCGGCGACATGAGATTGACGCGCTTCGGGTTTTCCATCAGTTCGACCCTCTCGGTGCTGCGAAGAAAGCCTCCTGCCGCTCGACCGCCTCCTGTGCGAGACGCGCGTCAAGGCTGGAGAGGGAGCCGAAGATCAGCGCAAAGCCGACAAGGGCGGTGGCGGTGTAGGCGGTGATGGTGCGGGAGGTCATACGAGCACCGACGCTATTGCCAGCACAGACGCGATCAGGATCGCGCCGCAAACCATCTGAAAGCTCGTCACGCGGTGCGGGATGTGGCGCGAGTAAGATCCGGTTTCTCCCGAGCAATCCGAGCACCACTGGCCGTCACCGCCATCTCCACCGACGTGGGTGCACCAGCGGTCATCATTGAAAGGGCGAAGGCATCCGTCGCAGAGATCGGCGTCGTAGATTTGCGTGCTGGGCCGCTCTGCGAATTCTCCGAGGCGCGTCATGCTCTGTCCTCCGGTTGGCAGCGCTTGGCTGATGGGGGTGGGGGGTTGGGTTAGGCCGTGGGCTCGTCATCATCAGATGATCCGACCTCGACTGCCTCGACTTCCCAAGGTTGCGGGCAGTAGCAGACGTTCCCCTGCGTGAACCGCTCAAGCGGCTCCCACTCGTAGATGTCGTTGTGCTCCACTTCATCGAATGCGGCGCTGATCGCAGCTTCCTCGCTCTCGGCACGAACCGTCTTGAAGGCGTGTCCTGCGATGGGAATGGCGACTTCGAAGGTCTTCATCTTCGTCTCTCCGTGTGGCGTTCTATGGGAGGGCGGGGCACTTGGCCCCGAGGGGGTCTAGTGATGCTCGTCGTGGTGGCACTTCCGGCACAGCCATCGGACATCCAAAGGCTTCGAGTAGTCTTCGTGATGCGCTTCGCCGTTCGGCGTTCCGCAAACCTCGCAGTCGCCGCGCTGTACCTTCCCGGTCCGACACAGATGCTTGATTTTGTTGCGAGCCTTGATCTTCACCTGGTTCTCAGGCTTCGCCGCATACCGCTCCCAGATCGCTCGACGGCGCGCCAAGAATGGCTCGTATCGTTCCTCGCGATATCGGCGTTCCTTCTTGGCGTACTTCTCGCGCAGCTTTTCGGCTTGCGTCGCGGTCATCTGTTGGCTCCGGGTTCGGTGCGTTTCGATTGGCGGGGGCGGGGCCGAAGCCCCGTCCGTTCAGGCTGCGTCAGCGACGGCCACCGGCTTCATCAGCGGGCGGACATCGACAACGAGACCGTCGTCCGTGATTTCGTGAGAGAGGGTGATCGTTGACCGATTTGCCGTCGCAATGCCGAGGCGCGTGGACCCTACGGTGAACATAAACGCCTGCGAGTTCGGATTTCCGGGGCGAAAGATCACCGACTGATCCGACTTCATGTGACGCAGTATGACCGCGATTTTCCCGGCGTGCTGCCCGGTCCCGACGAGAACCCGAACGAAGCTCGGAGACCCCATCTTCTCCACGATGTCGCGAGAGACACGGAAGTTGACGCCACCATTCTTGGTGGTCGCCGCTTTGACTGTGTTGACGAGTTTGTCTCGGCCGAAATTCTTTCGGGCAGGGAGGTCTTCAAAAGCCATGGTTCGAACCCCGTTCGTGTTGTTGACGGGATCAGAGTTGCATAGTTTGCATCCGACCGCAAGAGGCGGGGTTGCGTTTTTTACATCCGCATGGCACAAACGAAAAACCCCGCCGGGTTAGGACGGGGCTGATCGGGTCGGAAAGGTTGAGAAGACGGTGGCGACCCAACTGCTTTGATGCGGTATCTGCTTACCACCGGGCGCGAACAAAAGCAAACCCCAGTCCGTAAGACCGAAGGGGTGTTCGCCGGGGCTACCAGGGCCTCGTGAAGTAGCGGTCGACGATAGGCGCTGGTTTGCGACCTATCGGCCTAAGCGACGGGCGGCTCCGGCAGTCAAGATCGTGGACGGCATGGGGACCTACCTCGGATGCCTTCGGGCACGGGGCTAGGTCGTCCTATGCCGTCACTCCGGGAACCCACCAACAGTCAAGACTGGTACAAACAGATAGAAGAAAGAGGCTCTGAAGGCGCGAAAAGGCCGCGAAGCCTCAGTCGCTGGTGCCCGAGCGCATCGGCCACGCAAGCTCCATCGCCTGCTTGATGCGTTCGCGCTCTTCAGCTTTCCGCCCCTCGAAAAACCGCGCCAGCCAATCATCGTCGGGATGACGCAGCAGGGATTCCGGCGTCACACCAAAAAGCGCGGCGAGCTGTTCCTGATAGTGAGATTGCGGAAGGTGGCCGGCGAACCATCGGCTGACCAGGCTTTTATCCGCGCCGATCTCGTTCGCGATATCGATCTGGCGCAGCCCGCGAGATTCCGCCCACTCGGCGATGAAGTGGCGGCGGATCGGGCGCTTATTCTGATGGATGCGGGTCAGCTTTGCCATGATGCGGTTTCTAGCAACCGGCCCTGTCGGCGGTCGTTAGCAAAAAAGCACATCGGCCCCTCTTGCGTTCGGATGCAAAGTTTGCAACTATGAGCCATGGACAAGAGCAAATCCCCCATCGCGCAGTACCGCCAGACCAATGGCGAGACCTTGAAGACCCTGGCTGCTCAGTTGGGCGTCGACAAGACGACAGTGCTCCGCTGGGAGCGCGGCAGTCATCCGGTCCCGGCGAAGCGTCTGGCTCAGGTGGAGAAGGTGACGGGTATCCCGCGCTGGGTTCTCAGGCCCGACATTTTTGGCACGGGAGCCGCTGCATGACCCTAGTGCGCGACCATAGCCATCGGCTTTCGCTCGGCGCTCTCGGCCACTCGCCCGATCATGTCGAGGGTGGACGAGCATATCTCCCGAGCGACTTCGGCGCTGCACACATTGCGAGCGACGATGAGGCGTTCGGTCTTCCCGGTCAGGCAGGATCGCTGCCGAACGTACCACGTGAAGCGGAAGTTCCCGCCTCCGAGGTCTTCGATATCGGCCACTCCCGATACGTAAACGTCTGCGATTGCAAGGCTTTCTACAAGCGGCAAGTCCTTGTCCTGCATGCTTATTCTCCTCCCAATGCGGTGTCCCTTCCGCACTGTAAGGCTGGCATATCGGTAGCTGTCCAAGCAATCCCGCGTTGTGACGTGCGTGTGTCATTTCAGGACGTTTCGGGCGTCATGGTTAACGCGAGCGCCGCATGACCACGCTCCACACCATAGCCGAGATCATGGCCGCCTGGACCGCGATCTCCTGCCATTCCGAGCGCAGCGATGCGCCCGGCTTCACCCCGAACGTCAACGAACATGGAGGAAGCGATGCGCAAGCTCGTTCCGCCGAAGGCTTCGGCCTCGGCACTGTTGAAGAACGTCTGATCGGTCGTCGGCCTGGGCTGGAGCAACTCGATGCTCGTCCGGCAAGCATAACCGCTGGAGTTGGAGCGGTAACCCATCACGACCACGGGCCTGCTGCGAGCCCCGCCAACGCAATCGCAGCGTCCTTTCCGGGGGTGCCCGCATGACGCTTGACACCCTCCTGGCCCTCATTGGCCTTGCGATGATCACCGCCGTCATAGGCGGGGGCATCCTCTGCATCACCGCCACCCTTCGCAATCTCGCATCGGGAGAACGTCATGACCGCTGAACAGCTTGGATGGCTTCTGCTGGCAGTTTCCATCGTGATGATCAGGATCAGTTTCGCGATCGAGAACATCGGGCTCGGCCTGTTCTCCGCGTACATCGGGCTCCTGATGGTGTTCGGCATCGTCGGCCAGCGGGTGCGGGCATGAGCGAACGCGACCGCGCCCGGCAGATGCTCAAGGAAGGCTACAGCATCGAAGATCTCGTCGTGGTGTTCGGTGGCAAGCACACAAACGCTCGCGCCACCCGCGCTTGGGCCTACGACCTCGCGCAGGAGATCAAGAACGAGCGCCGCGAACGGCAGGCATCGGCCTTCCGCGCCTTCCACATGAACGGGGAGGGCTGAGCGGTGGTCGTGACCCTCATTGGCTACAGCATCGTAGCATTCTGCATGCTGGTTCTGTTCAAGAAGGTATTCGGAGACCGCTTTTTTGCCGGATGGCTCGGCTGCTTGGCGTCTGTTGCAGCTATCTCGATCATCCAGAACGGGGGCTTCTGAGCCATGGCCCCCCACCCAACACATCGCCCAGACCGTTTGACACGCAACGAATGCGGTCGCGGCGATGTCAGCAGGCCGAGTGACCTGAACCCAAGATCCGAAAGTCACTCGGCTTGCGAACCCTTCAAATTCGGTCGCGCTCCCTCCCGCGCGATCGATGAGACCCTGGTGGCTGAAACCTCCCCAGCCACCAGGGTCGCTCCTACCAGCATCGGGGCAGGTGCTGGCAAGATTGCAGATTGGAGCATCGCAGGCCGGATTGGAGAGGGGCAGCCTGTCCCTCGGTTCGGCGGCGTTGTTAGGAGTCCCGCTACCGGCCTCGGGTCCAGTGCATGGTCGGTCACGGTTTGGCGTGTGCTGTCGGGGGCCTTGCGTTTCAGCGCCTGCGCTCGCGCATTCGGCTTCAGCGGTATGAACCCCGTTCCCAGCCACGGGGCCAATGAAAGGCTGGGACAGTTTCTCGATACGTCGGCGGTTCTGCGCGCTCGAAGCTGCGCGATCACGCCAGTATCCGTCAAATTCGTCCGGGCTCGGCTTGCCGGCCTTCCCGGTCTCGCGCGGATTGCCGTCCAGCGCGTTGGTGCCGCCCTTGCTGGGGCGGTCTTGCAGAAGTTCAAGCTGTTTGTGGTCGCTCTCTCTCATGGATCTGAACGTATCCATGAGGTCTCCCATGCATCCGAGAAAGCCACCCGTTTCCGTGGAATTCCCTCCCAAGGAGGTCGACGTGTCTGACGTGCATTTCGCTGCCGAACTGATGGACGGCGTGATTGGCCACCGCGGCATTCGCGAGCCGATCAAGGCGATGCTCGAACGCGCATACCGCGAGTTGTCGAAGAAGAACGACAAGTGGACGCGTCGCCGCGTGCGAGCCGTCTGGAACAAGGAAGCACAGCGCATCGACCATCGCGAGGTGGTGGAGATGGAAGCTGTGATTGAAGCGAGGAAACGCCATGCGGCCTACCGCGAAGAAACCTCCCGTCTTGCTGCGATGGCTCTCAGCCGAGCGACGGATCGCAATCGGGACATGGGTGCGGAACTTCGCGGCTGATCTGGCCGAGTGGATCGCACCTGAACTGACGGAGGACGGGGAATGAAGACATGCTTGATTGATGCTTGTGAGAAGCCCGTTGTTTCGAAAGGTCTATGCTCCGCACACTACCATCGGCAGCGCCGGAATGGTGATCCGAAAGGTGGCCGGACCCCAGACGGGACTGCTCTGAAGTATTACAAGGATGTGGTCCTCAATCACGAGGGCGGCGACTGCCTCATCTGGCCTTTCACCCGTACAACCCATGGGTATGGGCAGATATGCTTAGGCGCGGCACGCGTGGGCGTACATCGGCTCGTTTGTAATGACCGGCATGGGCCGCCGCCAACGTCGGAGCACGTAGCGGCCCACTCGTGCGGCAATGGCCATTTGGGGTGTGTCTCTCCCGATCATTTATCTTGGAAGACTGTGAAGGAGAATTCCGCAGACGCGGTTCTCCATGGGACGCTAAGGCGTGGTGAAGCTTGCTGGAATGCGAAGCTCACGGCTTCCACCGTTCGCAAAATTCGCAAACTGAAAGGCGTGATCTCTCAGCGCCAAATTGCGGAAAAGCTTGGCGTATCGCCAGCGACAGTCTCGCACATCCATGCCGGTAGGCAGTGGGTATCGGTCACGTGAGTGAGTGGCTGCGAAGGCTGATCGCTCGAAAGCTAAAGCGCCGGATCGAGCGCGACCCTGAAACCCGAACGGAGGAAGACTGATGCCCGGAGCCCACATCCCTTTGAGCCATGCCGAGGTTGCCGCGATACTGGCCGACTATTCCACCGGCATGACGACGCAGGCGATCGCCACGAAGTACGGGCGCGGCGCTTCCACGGTGCAGGCGCAAGTCGCCAAGGCTGGCCTGACGCGCCACAAGGTGGATCTCGCCAAGGACCACCCGCACCTCATCGAGCGGTGTGCCAAGCTTCTCCGGGCAGGCCAGACCCTCAAGGAGGCCACCCGCCTCATCAACACGGAAGCGGGCACGAACTACCACTACTCGACGTTCCGCGGCGCGGTTCGAAGGATGGGCATGGAGGTCGCGGCATCGCTGTCAGCGTCTCCTGCGCAAGAGCCGAAGACAGAGGTCGTCTACCACGATCTGGTCATCACGAAGACGACGCGCATGGTGCCGGCGGGCAAGACTTTCTCGCTGGATGGCGTCTCGATGGTTCCTGTGTCGCTGTCCGCTGGCGTGCGGGTGTCGGCATGAGCGCCGAAGCATTCCTCGACGGCCGGGTGACGCTGCATGTCGGCGATTGCCTTGATGTGCTGGCGGCTCTGCCAGAGTCCAGCGTGGACTCCGTCGTCTGCGATCCACCCTACCACCTGACGAGCATCGTCAAGCGGTTCGGCGCGGAAGGTGCGGCACCTGCCAAGGCCAAAGAGAGCGGCGCATATCAACGCGCCTCTGCCGGCTTCATGGGCAAGGCTTGGGACGGCGGCGACATTGCGTTCCGTGTCGAGACATGGGCGGCGGTGCTGCGAGTGCTCAAACCCGGCGGCTACATCCTCGCCTTCGCGTCCACGCGCGGCTTCGGTCGCATGTCGGTGGCAATCGAGGATGCTGGCTTCATCACGCATCCCATGATCGGATGGGTCTTCGGCAGCGGCTTTCCGAAGGCGACTCGCATCAAGGCCGAAGGCTTCGACGGTCAGCGGTACGGCGGGCAGGCGCTGAAGCCGGCGCTGGAGCCGATCTACATGGGCCAGAAGCCGTTCAGCGAGGAAACAGGTACCGCGAACATCCTGCGCTGGGGCACCGGCGCGGTGAACATCGACGCCTGCCGCGTGGGTACCGACGAAAGCCTGCGCGAGGGCGCGAGCAAGCTGTGGTCGCACTACCGGGAAGGCGAAGTGAGCGCCGAGCGCCGGTACCAGAATGAGGGCAGCACGAACTTTGCAGCGAAGCCGGGGCCGCGCGGCGGATCACCCGATGGCCGGTGGCCGGCCAATCTCATCCATGACGGCAGCGAGGATGTCGTCGAGGCTTTTCCCGACGCGGATGGCGCTGTCAGCAACGGGAAGGCGGTTGGGACCGGCTTTCATGCTGGGTTCGGCAAGCAGGAGCAGACACCATCCTTCGCCGACAACGGCTCGGCCGCCCGGTTCTTCTATGCGGCCAAGGCTGACGCCGAAGACCGCGCCGGCTCCCGCCACCCGACCGTCAAGCCGCTCGACCTCATCCAATACCTCTGCCGTCTGATCACGCCGAAGGGCGGCACGATCTTAGACCCGTTCGCAGGCACTGGCACGACCGGGGAAGCCGCATGGCGCGAGGGCTTCAACGCCATCCTGATCGAGCGCGAGGCGGAATATGCCGAGGACATCCGCCGCCGCATGAAGCTGGCGCTGGCCGGCCCTGACGAGCGCCGCCGGGTGCTGGCCTCTGTCGAGGCCGGGCGTTCCGAAGCCTCACCAGATCATGGTCCTCTCTTCGGGAGCGCAGCATGAGCGAATGGACAAAGCCCCGCGTCGCCAAGGCCGCAGCCATGTGGGCAGACGGCCAGACCGGATCTCAGATCGCCAAGGCCCTTCGCGTCACCCGCTCGTCAGTGCTGGGCATGATGCACCGCCGCCGTGAGCAGTTCCCGCTGAAGACCGCAGCGCAGGGCAACCGCGCATTCGGTCGCGCCCAGGCTACCGCGGACATCGCCAAGCGCCCCGCCGCAGCCAAGCCGAAACCCCAGCCAAAGCCGAAGGAGGATCGCATGGAACCCGTCCGCGTGTTTGTCCCGCCGATGCCTGTGCAGGACGTGCCTGCACCTGACGCCTTCGCACCGCTGCCGGGAACGGTT